>Ga0209607_1000112_pt1 | contig 67073 bp, 66 predicted proteins | sample AD_UKC117_MetaG_FD_184413 | JGI IMG/M metagenome (GOLD analysis project Ga0209607, IMG submission 184413) | Active sludge microbial communities of municipal wastewater-treating anaerobic digesters from Hong Kong - AD_UKC117_MetaG (SPAdes)... | ecosystem: Engineered > Bioreactor > Anaerobic >... | reverse complement strand
GATCAAGGCGGCTATCTGTTCGGCTTCTGGCACATCGGGCAGCAACAGCATCCCGGCCGGCCACGGCAGAACGCCGAGGGGCTGGGGTTTCGGGCCGGGCAGATCCATGGTCACCTCAGGTGGTCTCGGGCGGCGGACGCGGGATGAAACGGCGGGCGTTGCGCTCGATGATCCTCGCGGCCTGCGATGCCCGGCGTTCGTCGTGGTAGTCGCCGACCCGTCTGCGCACCGCGCCGGACTCCAGCACGACGTCGAGATACACGATCCACCGTCCCGACTCCTCGACCACGACCGCGTCGGCCGACAGGGCCTGCTCCAGGCGACGACGCGGCACTCACGACACCACCGTGAGGTCTGCCACGATCGCATCGGCGACAACGTTCACCGCGTCCTGGACCGCAGGCGTCAGCGGCTCCCCGGCCCCGAACGACTCCCCCTCGATCAGCCACACGGTCACCTCCGGCGGATATTCGTCCTTCAGCAGCCATTGCGCGAACCCCAGCGCCTGGTCCCAGCGGAACTGGTGCAGATTGCCCTCCGGCGGTTTCAGATCGGTCAGTTCCTCCCCGGGGACTTTGTGGATCGTGCCCGCCGGAACGCCGACCCGCGAGGCGTCGACCACGATCGCTCGCCGGGCACCGCGCAGCGCGAAGGCGACATCCATCCCCGCAGTGCCGCCGTCGATGAGCCGGACACCGTCAGGCAGGGCGCGGTCGGCGAGCTGGCGGACCAGCACCGGCCCGGCGGCGTCGTCCCCACGGATCAAGTTTCCGCACCCCACGATCACGGTGTGGGTGCTACCGGTCCCCAGGGACAAACGATCAGCCTCCACCCATGCGGAACTTCGACAGCTGCTTGCCGGTCTTGCCGTCATAGGCATGCACGGTGCAGACCAGGCAGGAGTCGAAGCTGTGGGCCACCTGCCCGAGTTCCACGGGGAAGTCGGGGTTCTCGATCGGAGTTCCGATGAACGACTTCTCCATCGGGCCGATGTTGTCGTTGGCGTCGCGCGGACCGATGTTCCAGCCGGTCGGCGTGATCACCTGGTAGTTCGCGATCTTGCCGTCCTCCAGCACGATCCAGTCGCACAGTGCCCCCCGCGCGGCCTCGGTGGCGCCGAAGCCCTTGCCGGAAGAGGGTTCGGTCGGCTTGACGTAGAACTCCCCGTGCAGGTCGAGTTCCTTGAGCCAGCGCTGCACATTGCGGAAGTACTTCGGCGCCTCGTGCATGCGCGCCAGCACCCGGGTCATGACACTGGGTCCCAGTTCGTCGATCAGGTTCTTGATCAACGGGTCGGAGTCCTGGAAGTCCGCGGCATCCGGGCGCGCGGCCATCATCTGGCGAGCCAGCGGCCCCACCTCCAGTGGCACATAACCGATGTCGGGCACGTCGTACCTAGGGGCCTTCGCCCACGTGTACTTGCCCTGCTTCGCGCCCTCTGCCGGGTCGATCGGTTCGGTCACACCCTCCCATGGATGACGCGAACCCGTGCCTTCGTAGTAGGCGTGGGTGACGTCTTCGGTGACGCGCATCTGGTCGAAGTCGTAGTACTGGCCGTTGGCGTAGATCCCCGACCGCGACTGCAGCGCGGCATTGCGACCGTCCACCGTCGGATTCGTGTACAGATCCGGGTTGAGGAATGTGCCCGTGGCCAGGAAGTTGCCGTAGCCCTGGCCGTAGGTGTCCAGTCCGATTTCCTGCGCCCATCTGATGAACACGGCGAGGTCGCTGTTGGCCTGGGACTCGTTCTCGGTCATCCACGCCTGGATGTCGCTCCAGGTCTTGTTCTCCAACCACCGGTCCACCGAACAGCCGAGCCACTGGCCCTCGAGCCACTGCCGGCCCCAGTTCTCCAGGATCGAAGTGGAACGTGTGACGTCGGACAGCGTCGGTGCGCTCATCACCCCGCCGGGGATCATGAACGACGAGTGCGGCCACTGCCCGCCGAAGATCGCGTAGATCTCCACCGGGTGCTGGGACAGCGTCACCCCGGTCTGGTAGCTCGTGCCCACGTACGGGGCGAACCGGCGGGCCACTTCCTCATACGACGGGAAAGACGAGTACTGCGCCGCGGTGAGGTCCGGGCCCATGATCGCGTAGAACCAGCGCGGGATGCTCTGCAGCGTCTCGCAGGCCTGCCCGATGTTGCGCACGCGGGTGGCGTTCGGGGGCACGTAGGTCCCCCACGCGGTGTCCAGGGCGTAGCAGGCCTTGTACAAGTGGCTGCCGCCGCAGATCCCGCAGATGCGCGGAGTCATGATCAGCCCCGCCTGCGGATCCTTGCCCTTGAGGATGATCTCGAAGCCGCGGAACATCGCCGCTTCGGTCCACGCGTCGCTGACCACGCCGTCGGTGATCTGCACCCTCACATCGAGGTCACCCTCGACCTGGCCGAGCGGGCTGACGTTCAGTTCCATCGTTGTCATCGGGTTCTCCTACGCTCAGACCACGAACATGTCTTCTTTGGACCACTTCGGCGCCACGGCACGGGACAGTCCCGCGAGCGCCATGTACGAGCCGCTGTCCATCCCGGCCGGTTCGTCCTTCGGAATCACGCCGGCGACCTTCTGGGTCTTGAACACGGTCCCCTTCTCCAGATCGCCGAACGGGAAACCCGGTTCCGTGCAGCCGGTACACGGGTGACCGGCGCGAGTCTTGGACGACTGCCGGTTCCACAAGATGCGGTTGCACGGCGAGTGGGTCATCGGGCCGCGGCAGCCGAACTCGTAGAACAGGCAGCCAGTGCGCATGCCCTCGCCGAAGCTCGGCGGGTCCTGCTTATAGGTGTAGAACTGCACCCGGGTGCACCCGGTCTGGGTGAAGGACGTGAAGAACGTCTTCGGCCGCTGGAACTCGTCGAGCGCGAGGTCCGCGGCGCGTCCGGCGGCAAGTGCCACGATGATCTGCGAGATCCAGTCGGGGTGCGCGGGACAGCCGGGGATGTTGACGACGGGCAGCCCGGCCTTGCTGACGAAGTCCGGTCCGAGGTATCCGCCGCGCTTGCCGCCGCGGTCGAACTGCAGTCCGCGGGAATTCGACGGGTTGGGTGGCACGGCCGGCAGTCCGCCGTAGGTGGCACAGTCGCCGATCGCCACGACGATGCCGGCCTTCGGTGCGATGTCGTCGACCCAGTCCTTCATGGGCCGCCCGGCGAACATGTTGAATCGTCCGGACCCTGATGGCGCCTCGATCACGCTGCCTTCGTAGACGAAGATGTCGATCTCCTTCTCGCCGGTGGCATACGGCGTGAAGATGTCCTGGGCCGCCTGACCGATCTCCATCGACAGCGTGGGGTGGTAGACGATCTCAAGGCCGAAGTCGACGATCAGGTCGACCACCGACGGTTCGGCGGCGTTGATGAACGACATGGTGTTGCCGCTGCACGCGCCTCCCTGGAACCAAAGCACTGACGTCATGTCGCCTCCTGCAGTTGGACGGATGGTGAGATCTCGGAGTCTCCGGGGTCGAGCAGAAGATCCAGCAAAGCGTGCACGCCGACTCCGGTGCGTGCGGATGTCTCGAGGACGGTGGCCTCCGGCGCGATGGTTCGGATCGCCGACAGGGCAGCGTCGCGGTCCCATTCGACGGCGTCTGCGATGTCGGTCTTCGTGACCACGACGACGTCGGCGGAGTTGAACAGTTGCGGGTACTTCAGCGGTTTGTCCTCGCCCTCGGTGACACTGACCAATGCCACGCGGGTGTCCTCCCCGAGGTCGTAGCCGGTGGGGCAGACGAGGTTGCCGACGTTCTCGATGACCAGCAGGTCGAGTTCAGCCATCTCCCAGCCTTCGAGATGGGCGGAGATCATGTCCGACTCGAGATGGCACATGCCGTCGGTGATGATCTGGCGGACCTTCGCACCGGACCGGGACAGCCGTTTCGCATCGTTGTCGGTGGCGCAGTCCCCCACCAGGGCCGCAGCACCGAGCCCCCGTTCGATCGCGGTACTCAGGAGGACTTCCAGCAGGGCCGTCTTGCCGCTTCCCGGGCTCGACACCCAGTTGCTCACGTTGACCCCGTTGACCGTGAACCAGCCCCGCAGACCGTCGGCCAGCAGGTCGTTCTTGGCCAATACGCCTTCACGCAGTTGGTCCAGACTGTCGCGCTCGTCGAAGGTCACGTCGGCGACCTCAAGCTCCTTGCCCGCAACGACGTCCCCGCAGGGCTCGCCGCAGCGGGGGCAGCGGAAGTCACGGATACCCGACAGTTCCTGGTGACCGCAGGTGGGGCAGTTGACGACGACCGGCATGTTCTGGATCTCGAGCACCGAACCCTCGAGCGCGGTACCCGCGGTGGCGACGTCGTATGCGAAGTGAAGGGCCTGCGGTACGACGCCTGACAGCGCGCCGATGCGCAGTCGGACGGTGGTGACCTTGACGGACGCATCGGGCAGGGCGTCCACCACAGTTCTCACCACGGCGTGGGCGATGGATAACTCGTGCATCTGCCTCAACCACTTCGCTGGCGGGAGCCGAACACGCGGGCGAACGCGAGCAGGAAGCTCAGCGTCTCCTGGATGTCCGCGTCCTTGAGCTGCTTGACCAATGAGAAGACACCGCCGGAGTGGACTTGCCGGCCCTTGGTCTGCCGGTCGGCCTCGAGGGCAGCCTCGCCGAGGTTGCCCACGACGTCGATGATCTCGGGGCGCAGAATGGGCGAGTCCAGGAACCCTTGGATCACGTCCTTGCGCTCGGCCAGCGTGCTGGTCAACGGGGCCAGTGTGCTGAGCGCCTTGACCGCGTCACGCAGGTTCCCCACTTCAGCGGAATCTTCAGATTGATCACGCAGTTGGGTGACGATGTCGTTGATGTTGTCGGTGAGTTCCGGACCGCGTTGGAGAACAGCGGTGGACATCGATGCCAGTGCTGCCAGCGCCGGGGCGTTGGCGAGGATCACCGCGAGGGACTCCCGGACCTCCGGGTCGTCGAGCATCGCGCGCAAGGCATCGGTGTCGGTTGGGATCTCGGCAGCAGTCATGAGAAATGCTCCCCCCGCACTTCGAGTGTGGACATGAACATCTCCTCGGGTGGCGGCCCTCAATTGTTAACAAGACTGCCCAACCCGACGGCCCATGTCCAGGCCATCGGAGGATTGATCGGATTAATCAGCCTGGTCGGGTCACCGGACGTCCGGTTTGGGCCGCTTCGTTGCGGTAACCCACAAGCAACCCCTTTCGCACGGCACCGGCTTGGCGATCACTTGACGTTGCCGTGGGCGCGCGCTTACACAGCCACAGCGCAGGCTCATTGCATGAACTCCACAACCCAGAAGAAGGCACAACGATCCATCGCCGCATCGGCCGCAGTGCTCGTGGGCACCGGGCTGGCGGTCAGTACAGTTCCGGCCCAGGCTGCTGCGCCCGCCGAGCAGGCCAGCGTCCTGGGCGCGACACCGGCGCCCACCCAGCAAGTGACACGCAGCCAGGTCAAGAGCACGCTGATCGTGCATCGTGGCGTCAGGGCGTCCGCACAGGGCTCGATCAGGGCCGCCGCGCCTGCGATGCCCACCAAGAAGAAGGCGAATAAAAAGAAGCACCGCTCCCGCCGGTCGTGAGCGCGTACCGGCCATGTCGTCGAGCGACTCGACGGCATGGCCGATGCCGCTGGCCTGGTAGGCCAGAGCAGTCGGTCCCGCGACGTTCCGCACCTCGGACCCGGATGTGGTGGTCACGGTGACTTCGCTGGAGGATCGGCAGCTTTGCGACTGGGACCTCAGCTATTCGTATCGAGCGAGTTGGTCGTCTACCCGATAGCGCTGCTGCTGGCTTGTGCAGGTCGCGGCGCGACGGAGGACTGGATCGGAGCCGGCGACTCGTGGAGCCTCTTCGTCTTGGCGGACTTGTGCACGGCCTTGGCGCTGCGTTCGACCACCGTGGGGACAGGGCGCGGGGGAATCACGGACTCCTGGTACCCGGTGGTCGACCCCTGCAGGCTGGTCGCATAGAGCGTCACACCCAGACCCAGACTCACGGCCACGATCGCCAGCCAACCCAGAACCACCCGCACAAGGGCCTCCCTCACCGCCAATTCCCACTATCGGTCCCAGCGCTGCGCACCCGCACCCAAGTGACCGTCAAGCCCTCATCAAGAACGACCGTTCACGAACTTGACGCTCGCCTGTCGACGTGCGAACCGGGCCGGTCCCCATAGTGGAAATGTGAGCAACGAGACGAGCGCCTGCCTGCGGACCTGGAAGACGGAACTCTGGCTGACGGTCCGCGCGCAGCCCACGTCTCAACTCACCGGCTGGCTTGCCTCACTGCTGCACGATGAGGTGGCCGCCCTGGACGTCTGCGCCAGCAGGTTCCGGGCCGACTCCCAACTGTGGGCCGTGAATCGGAACCCCGGGGCTTGGACCGAGGTCTCGTGGGACTTCGTCGCCGTACTCACCGCCAGTTTGAACGCCGCCGCAGCCACGGACGGGATCGTGGATCCACTCCTGGGCCGGCAGGTCGTCGCCGCCGGATACGACGCCTGGGCCGGCCAGGAGTCGGGAATCGGGTCCCAGACTTCAGATGCTCGCTGGCAGTCGATCGAGATCAGGCCCGGACGCTCTCAGGCCCAAGTGCGCATCCCCCCGGACAGCGCTCTGGACCTCGGCGCGGTGGCCAAGGGACGGCTCGCCGACAGACTGGCCACCATCGCCCACAGGTCGACCGGCTTCGACGCGATCGCGAACATGGGTGGCGACCTGCGTGTCGTGAGTCCGAGCCACCCGTGGGTGGTGAGCGCCGACCCCGATGTGCCGGGTGTGCAGGACACCGCCATGGAGATCATCGATGCCGGTCTGGCGACCAGCGGTCTGGGTCACCGATCCTGGGCGACCGGACACCACATCATCGACCCGCGGACCGCACAGCCGGCCCGCACACCATGGGAGTCGGTCAGCGTCCTGGCAGCAGAGGCCGCGGGCGCCAACGCCGCAGCCACCGCAGGCCTGATTCTCGCCGAGCGTGGACCGGATTGGCTTGCGGCCATGGGACTCGACGGATGGTTCGTCGCACGCAATCACGAGCAGGCGGTGGGCGCGTGGCCGCGACCGGTGCCAGTCTGCGCGTAGGCTGCCACGCATGGTGCACGTTCTGATCATCGAGGACGACCCGGGGATCCGCACCGCGGTCACCCGAGCACTGCAGGCCCGCGGTCACGCCGTGGACAGCGCCGCCGACGGTTTGACTGGCTTGCAGATGCTGCTGACCCAGAATCCGGAGACGGTCATCCTGGACCTGGGCCTGCCGGACATCACCGGTGACCGCCTGTTGAGCATGATCCGCGCGGCCAGCGAAGTCCCCGTCATCGTGGCCACGGCGCGCGACGACGAAGGGCTGATCGTCAAGCTGCTCGACGCGGGCGCCGACGACTATGTGGTCAAGCCGTACGACCCGGCCCATCTGGAGGCCCGCATCCGCGCGGTGCTGCGCAGAGCGGGGGGCGGCGGTGACGACGAGTCCAGCCGCCTGCGGCTGAAGGTCGGCGGCCTGACCGTCGACCCGGCCAGAAGGACAGCCGACATCGACGGCCGGGTGCTGGACCTCACCCGCCTGGAGTTCGATGTGCTCGCCTATCTGGCCAGCAATCCCGGCCGGGTGATCAGCCGCAAGGAACTGCTGCGAGAAGTCTGGCAGCGCACCGACAGCGCGCGCACGGTTGACGTTCATCTGTCCTGGTTGCGCCGCAAACTCGGCGACAATGTGGAATCCCCGCGCTTCCTGCACGTGCATCGCGGTGTGGGCATCATGCTGGAGGACGCCGAACACCCCGCGGGAAACCACGCCTGATGTACCGGCGGTTGATCTATTTCGGGCTTGCCGTGTGCGCCACCGCTCTGATCGCGTTGGTCGTGCCGTTGGCCCTGGCCTCGCGGGACATCGTGCAGGCGAATCAACTCAGTGCGGCTGCGGCAAAGGCCCGTGCGGTGGCCAATGAATGGCAGCAGCACGGCGGCTCCCACGGTGACGACCTCATTCCGATTCCCGTGTCAGACTCCCCAGGCCAGGTGACGTTGTTCGGGACCGATGACGAAGTCGTAGGTCCCGACCCACCGCAAGCCAAACGGGCAGTCGCAGCCGCTTTCAAGGGCGGCACTGCCTCGGACATCGTCGATGGTTCGGGATACGTCACCGCGCCGGCGTACTTCGACGACGATTTCGGGGTGGTGCTGGTCAGTCTGACACCGCAGGAACTCCGGACGGGTCTGCTTCCGCGGCTGGGCGCACTCGCAGGCGTTTCGCTGATCCTGCTTGCCATCTCCGGCGGTGCCGCATGGTGGCTGGCACGGCTTACGGTGGCGCCGTTGCGCGACCTCGAACGGACTGCCAACGAGGTGGCCGGCGGGGATCTGACGGCGCGCGCCCCATCGTCGTCGATCACAGAGATCGAGCACGTCGGCGTGGCCCTGAACCGGCTCACCGGCCGGGTCCAGGAACTGCTCGACGAGGAGCGCGAATACACCGCCGAGCTGGCCCACCAGTTGCGCACACCCCTGACAGTTCTGTCGGTCGACGTCGACGCGGTCGATGATCCTGAGATTCGGGAACGACTCGACGACGATCTGGCCTCGGTGCACCAAATGGTCGACGAGATCATCAACACCGCTCGGCGCTCGAGCCGGGAAGGTCTGCACGCAAAGTGTGATGCGGCGGCGGTGGTCGGCGACCGGGTGCAGTTCTGGCAGGTGCTCGCAGAGGATCAGGGGCGAGCTTTCAGCCAGTCCCTGCCGGCCCGTGCCCTGCCCGTGCGCCTGACGGCAGACGACCTCGCCTCCGCCCTGGACATCCTGTTCCAGAACGTCTTCCTGCACACCGACGAGGGTGTGGCCTTCGGCGTCGAGGCGTCGGCCCACGACGGGTTCATCGACGTGACGGTCTGGGACCGCGGGAGGGGATTCTCCGAAGGCGACCCGCGTGATGCCGCCACGATCGGATCGACCCGCTTGGGGCTGTCGATCGCCCGGCGTCTCAGCGAGGCCTCCGGCGGGGCGCTGTTGATCGCCGAAGAGCCATCAGGTGGCGCGCGGGTCACCCTGCGCCTGGGACCTCCTGGCAGCTGAGTACGTCGCGTCGCCGAAGCTTGAATCAAAACGACCGCCCAATGGTCGATCTCATTCAAGCTTCGCCCATCCACGGGCCGAAGAGCATTGGATCTGGGTTTAGGCTGCGCACATGATCCAGCTCCTGGAACCACGCTGGCTGCTGCCCATCGAGCCCTGGTCGGTCGTCGAGGACGGCGCGGTGGCCCTTGAGGACCGTCGCATCATCGCGCTCGGCAACCGTCGGGAGCTGCGCGAGAAGTATCCCGATGCACACCGGACTGTCCTGCCCGACCACGTCCTCCTGCCCGGCCTGGTCAACGCGCACACCCACGCTGCGATGACCTTGTTGCGCGGATTCGCCGACGATGTGCCGTTGATGACATGGCTGCGTCAGCGAATCTGGCCGGTCGAGGGACGCTGGGTCGATCCCGATTTCGTCACCGATGGCACCCGACTGGCCGCCGCCGAGATGTTGCGCGGCGGGGTCACCTGCTTCGCCGACATGTACTTCTTCCCGGCGCAGGCCATCGAGGCCTGCCTGCGCTCCGGCATGCGGATCCTGTCCGGCCAGGTGGTGGTTGACGCGACCACCGCCTACGCCAACGGGTCGGCCGATCACCTGCAGAAGGCGGCCCGCGTGATCGAGCAGTACCGCGATGCCCCGGGCGTACATTTCAGCCTCGCCCCGCACGCTCCCTACACCGTCTCCGACGAGGTCTTCGTTTCATTGAAGGTGCTGAGTGAGGAACTCGGCATCCCGCTGCACACCCACCTGCACGAGACCGTCGACGAAGTGGAGGAGTCCATCACCCAGTACGGCGTGCGCCCGCTGGAACGTCTGGATCGGCTCGGAGTGGTGGACCCGCACTTCATGGCGGTACACGCTGTGCACCTGACCGACGATGAGATTTCCCTGCTCGCCGACCGGGGTGCTTCCGCGGTCCACTGCCCGACCTCCAATCTGAAGTTGGCCTCAGGGGTCGCGCGGTTCGCCGACTGGCTGGCGGCAGGGATGCGTGTGGGGCTGGGCACCGACGGGGTCGCCAGTAACAACCGCTTGGACCTGCTGTCCGACATGCGACTGGCGTCCTTGTTGGCGAAGGGTTCAACCGGCGACGCCTCGGTCGTGCCAGCCCAGCAAGCACTGTGGGCCGCGACTCTGGGCGGCGCGAACGCGCTGGGACTCGGGCACCTGATCGGCAGCATCGGCGTGGACAAGTCCGCCGACCTGATCGCAGTCGACCTGTCCGACCAGGATCTGTCGCCGATGTACGACGTGGCCTCCCACCTGGTCAACTGCGTGGACCGGCATCACGTCAGCGACGTGTGGGTCGCCGGTCGGCAGGTGGTGAGGCATTCGGAACTGGTGGATGAGGACCCGGCGCAGTTGCGGGCGCTGGCTACCACGTGGCAGGAACGGATCAGGAGTTCCTGACCAGCCCTGAAGCAGGAGCTGAGTTGTCTGTCAGTCAGCCCGTCGCCCGTGCCACCAGACTGCGCAGCGCCCGGCCGGTCGAACGGCCCGTGCGACCCATCGCGGCACCGGGCCGGCCGTTGAGAATGTCGACCAGGCCATCGATCATCCCCAGGTTGACTTTGCCCTGCGAGAACAGGGCGACAGTCCGCAACGGCATCTCATCGACCGACCGCTCGATCATCAACGCGGTGGCCGCGTCCTCGGCCGACTGGTAGCCGCCCACCCGCAGGACGACCGCTCGCAACAGCCTGCCTACTGGATGCCCCGAGATCTCGCCGATCGTCGACACGCGGCTGTAAGGCCGCACCGGGCGCACGGGGGGCGCCACGAATGTCGTCTGCCCCACGTGTCCGGTGAACCCGTCGGTGACTGCGACGCCTGCCACATGGACGATGTCCTCGCTCGACCAGCCGATCTCCAACTCGTACTCCCCTTGCGGGGTCTGCCAGGTCTTCGACTGCACGTCGTAGAACGCGAACGCTCGAGGCTCAACGACAATGGTCACCTCTGTCGTTGCCCCGGCGTCCAGATGCACCTTCGCGAAACCCGCCAGCTCCCGCCTCGGCCTGGGCACCCGACCGGTCCGGTCGTGCCGATAGACCTGAACCACGGTGCTGCCCGGCCGCGAACCGGTGTTGGTGACCGGCAGTTTCACCGCGACGGGTTCGTCATGGGTTATCGACATCCGATCCAGCGAGGGTTCTCCCATCTCGAAGGTCGTGTACCCCAGTCCGTGGCCGAAGGCGAACAGCGGCGCGACTCCAGCGGTGATGAGGTGTCGGTAACCGACGTTCAGCCCTTCCCGGTACAGGACCTGATGCGGCTGACCGGGGAAGTTGCGGTCGCTGGCCATGTCGGACTGCCGGACGGGAAACGTCTCGGCGAGCCGGCCACCGGGTTCGACATCCCCATAGAGAACATCGACCAGCGCCGATCCGCTGGCCTGGCCACCGAGGTAGGACTCGAGGATGGCCGCCGGTGCAGCCACCCACGGCATCGCCACCGGTGCGCCGTTCGACAGCACGACCACGGTGCGCGGATTGGCCTGGCAGACCGCCTCGATCAGAGCGTCGTGCTGAGCCGGGAGGTTCATGTCCGAGCGGTCGAAACCCTCACTCTCGTAAGTGCCGGGAAGACCGGCCAGGACCACCGCCACGTCGGACTCCCGGGCAAGGGACACGGCCTGCGCGATCAGGCGGTCGTCGCGCCCGGCGGCCAGTGGATCGTAGCCAGGTGCGTAGTCGAAGGTGACCGCACGTTCTGCCATGGCTTTGGCCGCGGTGGTGACGCGGGTCGGATTGACCAGGGAGCTGCCCGAGCCCTGGAAACGCGGGTGCTCGGCGAAGGCCCCGATCAAAGCGACCGTGGCTCCCGGGTCGAGCGGAAGAATCCCGTCGTTGGTCAACAGGACGGAACTCTGCGCGGCCGCACGCCGCGCGAGGTCGTCGTGATCGCCCAAATTGGCAGGAGCGCCGTCAGCGCGTGGGCTCCTGGCCACGAGGTCCAGGACCCGGTCAGCACACGCTGCAACCTGCGCCGGGGTCAGTTGCCCTTCGGCCACCGCGCGTTGAACGGCATCGTCGAAGGCGCCGCCGCTGCCGGGCATCTCGAGGTCCATCCCGGCGCGCACCCCTGCGACCCGGTCGTTGGTGGCACCCCAATCGCTGATCACCAGGCCGTCGAAACCCCACTCGTCGCGCAGGATCGTGGTGAGCAAGTACTCGTTGTCGCAGCAGTAGGTGCCGTTCACTTGGTTGTAGGCGGCCATGACCGACCACGGCGAGGAGTGCTGGGACGCATATTCGAAGCCGGACAGATAGAGCTCCCGCAGGGTCCTCTCGTCGACGACGGCATCCACCACAAGGCGGTGGGATTCCTGGTTGTTCACCGCGAAGTGCTTCAGGCAGGCCCCAACCCCCTGACTCTGGATGCCGCGGACCATCGCCGTCGCCAGGTGTCCGCTGAGCAGTGGATCCTCCGACAGGTACTCGAAGTTGCGCCCGCACAGGGGATGACGCTTGATGTTCAACCCTGGACCGAGGACCACGGACACCCCCAGCGCCCGGGCCTCCGCCCCGACTGCCCGGCCGACCTCTTCGATCAAACCCGGATCCCAGGAACTTGCGATCGTGACAGCGGTCGGGAAACACGTGGCCGGCAGACTGCCGCTCAGGCCGAGGTTCTCCCCCGTACCTTCCTGGGCGCGCAGGCCGTGCGGGCCGTCGCTGAGCATCACCGCCGGCACTGCTCGCTTCGGCAAAGGCTGGGTGAGCCAGAACGTGCTGCCGGACAACAGGCTGATCTGTTCGGACAGGTCGAGATCGCAGGCGCGCATGATCCCATCCTCACCCCGCACACAGTCGGTTGCGCAAGCCCTCCGGTGCGCGCACCAGCGCGACCACTGTCCTAGAGTTTGGGATCGGAAGCCCGCGCCCGGCCCGTCGGCCGAAGACCCGACCCGACTCGTGCGGCGCCGGCGCTGAGGAGGACCGAATGGGACCCAAGAAGATTGTGGTCGTGGGCGGGGTGGCAGGCGGAATGTCGGCGGCAGCACGTGCCAGGCGACTGTCCGAGGACGCCCACATCGTCGTCCTCGAGCGCGACGCATACGTCTCCTTCGCCAACTGCGGCATGCCTTACCACATCGGCGGGGACATCCCCGACCGCGACGAGTTGCTCGTCCAGACCCCTGAGAGCCTGGCCGCCAACCTGAACCTCGATGTGAGAGTCGCCAACGAGGTCGTCGCCATCGACACCTCGGGCAAGATCGTCCAGGTGCGCGACCTCGGGGCCAGCCGCACATATCAACTCCCGTACGACAAGCTGGTGCTGGCCACCGGCGCCAAGCCGGTGCAGCCGTCTTTACCCGGGATCGACAGTCCCCTGGTGCACACATTGCGCAACCTCGAGGACATGGATCGGATCAAGGCGGTCGTCGACGCGGGCAGAGGCCGGGCCGTGGTCATCGGCGGCGGCTACATCGGCATCGAAATGGTCGAGGCACTGCGCCACCGCGAGTGGCAGGTGACCCTACTGGAAGCCGCCGACCAGGTGATGGGACCGCTCGACCCGGAGATGGCGCAGCAGGTCCAGGCCGAACTGGCCCGCAACGGCGTGCAATTGCACCTCGGCACGAAGGCCGAAGGTTTCACCGACACCTCAGTGCTCACCTCCGACGGGGTCCTTCCCGCCGACCTCGTCGTACTGGCCATCGGGGTCCTTCCGGAGTCCAGCCTCGCCCGGTTCGCCGGGTTGCACACCACCGACCGCGGCGCGATCGTGGTGGACGCACACCAAGTGACCTCCGACCCGGACGTGTATGCCGTTGGGGACTCGGTGCAGGTCACGGACACGGTGACCGGCGAGCCGACCGTGGTGCCGCTGGCCGGACCGGCGAACCGCCAGGGCCGTATCGCCGCCGACCACATGTTCGGCCGGGACGCCCGCTACACCACGACCCAGGGCACCGCCATCGTCAAGGTCTTCGACCTGACCGCCGGAGGCACCGGAGCCAACGAGAAGATTCTGCGACGCCACGGGATCGACTACCGCAAGGTGTATGTGCACCCGAACGGGCACGCCTCGTACTATCCGGGCACCGCTGCGATGCACCTGAAACTGCTGTTCGCGGCTGACGACGGCCGGGTCCTGGGAGGCCAGGTCGTCGGGTACGACGGCGTCGACAAGCGCATCGACGTCCTAGCGGTCGCAGTGCGTGCCGGGCTGACGGTGTGGGACCTCGCTGAGCTGGAACTGGCCTACGCTCCCCCTTACGGCTCGGCCAAGGACCCGATCAACATGGCAGGTTTCCAGGGCAGCAATCTGCTCGATGGCACCATCGAACTCTGGTACCCCCAGGATTGGGGCAACCTGCCGGCCGACGCGGTGATCCTCGACGTGCGCACCGAGCGCGAGAACCTCGAGTGCGCTTTGCCGATGTCGGTCAACATCCCCGTGCAGGAACTTCGCGAGCGTTACGAGGAGATCGACCAGGATCGGCCGGTGTACGTCTACTGCCGGTCCGGTTTCCGGTCCTACCTGGCCTACCGGATGTTGAAGGGCCTGGGCTTCCAGCAGGTAGCAACGCTGTCCGGTGGAACCCTGACGATGGAACACTCGGTGCCGTGGCTGCGACCGCTGAACGGGCACCGCGAACCCATCATCAACTACGCCGAGGAGGACGCCGCGTGCGCCCTGGAGGTGCTGGACGAGGTTCCGTTCGCGAATGCCACCGACTGATGATCACATCGGTCTGCGCCGCTACTGGCTGACGATCACGACCTGCCCGTCTGCTCCGGCCTTGCGGATGCGGTTGGACGCCCACACCCCGAAGGCAGCGGTGATGAGCAAGCCGATCCCGATCACACGCACGAGCACGGTCACGGTCGCCGACGGCCAGGCAATGATCAGTAGTGCCAGCACCACCTGCAGGGTCCCGAAGAACAGGTAGAAACCACGACTGGCGGACTGCTTGTTGCGCAGTCCCACGATCAAGTAGGCGATTCCGTTGGCCAGCCACCCGATGACGACGAAGAGCACGAGGATCCGCTCAGAGGCGTCGCCGTTGACCACGCAGATGCCGCCGATGACCAGCGACAGAACACCACCGATCCCCAGCAGGGCGCGCAGGAAACCGTTGCCCTGGGAGCCGATCGCCTGCACCAGCATGATCACTCCGGAGAAGATCAGCCAGAAGCCGAACAGGATCGCCACCACCCGGACCGTGGCGCCGGGCCAGAACAGCATGATGGCTCCGAACACGCCGGTGATCACAGCCAGCGTGAGAACGGCGTTGCCCACGATCCGGCCCGGGTCGAGAGTGGCGACCTTCGGGTCCATCCATTCCTGCTGATAGGTGCGGTCTTGCGGTGCGAGCGGTTCAGGCAGGTTGTCGCTGGGTTCCTGTGTCATGCATCTGATGGTATTGCTCACCGACGTGTCACCGGGCGTTGCCGCTGTCGAGGACAAGTGTGTCTACACCGCAGGCACACGTTTCACAATCCCAGGCTGGCGCGCAGCTCCGCGAGGGCGTCGTCGGCCGCTGCCCGCACAGCGGGGTCGTTCGCATCCACTCCGGCGTCGAAGGTGACCCGCCACATGATGGCGGTATCCCCCGGCTTGCGCCGGGCCACCAGGCGCACGCCCTTGTCCCCGATCAGCGCGACGTGCTGCTGGACCAGCACGCTGGCCTTCACCCTCTCGTTGACGACCTCCGGGATGTTCCCGGGCGCGTCGAGCACCACCCGCACCAGTCCGCCCGGCACCTGCACTTCGAGAACCGGGGCGTCCCACGCAGCCCGAACCACGTCCTGCCAGCCCAAGGGTTCCCGGCCTGGCAGCAGAAGCCGGTCGTGGGTGGTCACGACCCAACCGTCGTCCACCGCCGCCCAAGCCAGCACGCGCTGATCACCGGCCAAGTCCTGGACCTCGGCGGGAATCCGTCGCAACCTCACATGCCACCGACCAGGACTTCGCGCAGATCGCGCCGGTACTGCTCAAGGGCCAAGACGTCGGCGAACAACCGCCGATACTCGGCATCGGATTCGATCGGGTTGATCCGCTGCAATTTCGACTTGACCTCCCGCAGTCGACGCCCGGCATCGAGTTCGAGCAGCCGGGACAACACATTGACCGCGAACTTGCCGTTCACCTTGGTGTCGGTGTTGCCGAACAGGGCCCGCGGGGATTCCACCGCCAGGGCGCGCACTGCGGTTCGCACCGAGTCGTCCGGGCAGTGTTCCAGCACCCTGGCGATCCACTGCTCGTCGGGCTCGGCCGGGGGCCCACCGGCGGCGGTGACGGCCGCGTAGACCTGGGCGTACATCTGCCCGGTGAACGCCGCGGGCTGCACGCTGGAGAACCAGCTGTGGACCAGTTCCGGGGATTGCAATGCGAGTTTGAGCGATTCCCGCTCGACCAGCGCTGCCGGGTCCCGCTCGTCGGGAACGGGCGCGGGGTCTGCCGGCCGGCTCGACGGCTTGGCTCCACGGCTGGCCTGCCGGACCGCCTCGGAAACCATCGACTGGTCCACGCCGGTCCAGCCGGCCATGCGCCGCACGTACTCCGAGCGCAGGATCCGGTCGGGGATGGATCCGATCACCGGTGCTGCGGCCCGCAAGGCGTTGGTTCGGCCTTCCGCGCTGTCGAGGTCGAACCCATCGATCTTGGACCGGATCACGAACTCGACCAACGGAATGCGGCCACTCACGAGATCTCGGACCGCCTCGTCGCCGGAGGCGATGCGCAGGTCGCACGGATCCATCCCCTGACCGGTCACCGCCACGAAGGTCTGCCCGACGAACTTCTGGTCCACGTCGAACGCGCGCAGAGCGGCCTTGCGTCCCGCCTCGTCGGAGTCGAACGTGAAGATGACCTCGCCGCGGTGTTCGTCCTGATCCAGCAGCAGGCGACGCAGCACCTTGACATGCTCTTCGCCGAACGCGGTGCCACAGGTGGCCACCGCAGTATCGACCCCGGCCAGGTGGCAGGCCATCACGTCGGTGTAGCCCTCCACGACGACGACCTGCTGGCTGCGGGCGATCTGCTTACGGGCAAGGTCCACGCCGTACAGGATCTGCGACTTGTGGTACACCGGCGTCTCGGGAGTGTTCAGGTACTTCGGTCCGTCGTCGTCGGGCATGATCCGGCGGGCGCCGAAGCCGACGACCTCGCCGGACAGGTCGCGGATCGGCCACACGATCCGGCCCCGGAAACGGTCGTAGGGTCCACGGTTGCCGCGCAGCGCGAGCCCGGAGGTGACCATTTCGTCATCCGTGAAGCCCGCGGCGCGCAGGCGCTTGACCAGGTTGTCCCAGCCTGGCAGCGCGAACCCCACTGCGAACACGTCAGCGGCCTCGGAATCCAGGTGACGTTGCGCGAGGAACTCCCTGGCCGGTTGCGCCTGTGGTGAGGACAGCGCTTCGCGAAAGAATTTCGCAGCGGCCGTGTTCGCCTCGATCAGGCGGGTGCGCTGACCCTGCTGGCCGGTACGGCTGGGACCACCTTCGGCGTAACGCAGCGTGACCCCGAAGCGGGCAGCCAGCTTCTCCACAGCCTCCGCGAACGTGACCATGTCGGTCTTCATGACGAAATCGATGACGTCACCGCCGGCCTGGCACCCGAAGCAGTGGTAGAAGCCTTTGGCGGGAGTCACGTGGAACGATGGGCTGCGCTCATCGTGGAACGGGCACAGACCCTTCAGGGAACCGCCACCGGCCGGTTTGAGTGTCACCTGGTCGGAAATCACCTCGTCGATGCGCGCGCGATCGCGCACCAAAGCGATGTCTTCTGCCAGGATGCGCGCCACATGCCGATCGTACGTCGCTTGTGTAAACCGCGGGTTAGAGTCCCACAGGCCGGTGCAATGCGGCGTTTCTGTTCACACGGCGTGGGTATGGTCGCCGGCATGAGAACACCGATTATTGCAAGTAGTGCTGCCGTGTTCGCGTCGTTGGCATTGGCCCCAGTGGCCCATGCGGAGCCCTCCCCGACGGGTTCCACCAGTCCGAGTTCCAGTCCCAGTTCCAGTCCCAGCGCCTCGACCAGTCCGAGCCCCTCGACCAGTCCGACTCCCGCATGCACATCCACCGCCCCCAACGATCTCAACAACGACGGCCAGTCCGATCTCGTGATCGCCCAGCCCAAGGCGAAAGTCCGAGGCGTGCAGGGTGCCGGTGCCGTCGACGTCCGGGTGAGCAACGGCGGATCGTTTCGTCTGACGTCCGCCTCGGTCGGAGCCGGCGATGCGACCTCAGGGTTGCGCTTCGGACAGTCCGCGGCGATCGGCGACCTGAACGCCGACTGCTACGCCGACCTGCTGATCGGGGTGCCGCGCTACAACAACTCCACGGGCCGGGTGGTGTTCGTCCCGGGCAGCGCGAACGGCGTGGACCTCCCGGGCACCAAGGTCATCTCCGTGGACACGGCCAAGACCGGCGACCGCTTCGGCCATGCCGTGGCGATCGGCAACGGCACCGCGTTCATCGGCGCGCCCTTCACCGACGACAACACCATCAAGAACTCCGGCCGGATCTATCTCATGACGCAGGACGCCGGCACGTTCTCGGTCGTCGGCACGCTTGCCCAGGGATCCGGTGTTGTGAAGGACACTCCTGAAGCCGGCGACCATTACGGCAAGGTACTGACCTTCCACGATCAGACCCTGGCCGTCGGCATGCCCGAGGAGAACATCGACGGCGCGGTGGACGCCGGTGCCCTGCACCTGACCACCGTCCCCAAGACCGACCCCACGAAGCCGCAATCCGACGTGTTCGTCTCCCAGAACAGCCCCGGTGTCCCCGGCGGCGCTGAGAAGGACGACCACTTCGGTGCGGCCTTCGACGAACAACTGCTCGCAGTGGGCATCCCGGGCGAAGACCTCAAAACGGTTTCCAACGCTGGTGGCATCATCACCGGCATCATGAGCGCCACCACGACCCAGCCGGCCATGCGGTGGGTGTCGCAGTCGTCGTCGGGGATCCCCGGCAAGTCCAAACCCGGTGACAAGTTCGGCAGTGCGTTGAGCAGCGGACGCGGTCTGCTGTGCACCGGTCAGACCGGGATCGCCGTGGGTATCCCCCACAAACGGCTCGGCTCGAAGACCAACGCCGGCATGGTGACGGTTGTCTCGCAGCAAAGCACGGATTGCGGTTCGCTGCGGGGGCGCAAGTACACCCAGGACAGCGCCGACATCGCCGGGAAGGTCGTCCGCGGAAACCGCTTCGGCTCGGCATTCGTGAGCGTGCCGGGAACGGAGATCGACGCAGTCCTGGCAGGGGTGCCCGGCGCGAACCTGGACGACAAGAAGAACACTGGTCGGGTGGTCAACGCGGTCAACGCGCCCACCACCAGCCTGCGCGCGCTCGGCGGGCTGCAGGCGGGTACCAACTACGGCAACATCAGCACCGGACGGTAGAACCGATCGGGTCAGCGGACTATCCACAGCGGGTAGTCCGCTGACCTGCTTGAGAATGCGGGTCACGCCAGAAGTATCAGATGCGTCAATTCACCGACCTTGGCGAATCCTGAGCGGAAGCACGGCCCAAACACGCAGCAGTCCCGCTCTGTGACCTTGAGCTGCGCGGTCGCGCCGTCGAGCAACCAGCCCAGCAAATGCGGGACAAGCACTTCACGCATCAGAAAGTGGTCGCGAGGAAGATGAGACTCTTCTCGATTTGCGGTCCGACCGGTTCGGCCGAAACGGTGACAGTCGTCGTGGTAACGCTCCGCCCCGGCATCGGGGCCCGGCCGGTTGTGACCGATCGCTTGGCATCTCGCGACCGCCCGACTCCCACCCCTGCGCAGGCGTTGGACTTATGTACACACGTTGGACAAACGCACGTCCGTTGGAGTTGCACGGCCCGCGGATCTCCAACGCCCGTACCGATCTCCAACGCGGGTACCCAACTCTCACGCCTGTGGGCAGACCCCGCGCCCGGCTGTCGCCTTGAGCCACGCGATCGCGCCATTTCAATCCACGCCCAGGGACCAGCACTTCACTCATCACATGCCATTGCGACTCTCCCGATGCCCACGGGCAGAACAAGTAATGTTCACCGGCTTCGGGTTCCGCACCTTCCTCAGCCGTGACCTGCCAAGACCGGGGTCGTTCGGATTACAGACGAACCAACTCAGGCGTCCAACCCAGCCACAGGTGTCAGGCCACCATCTCTTCGCGCCAGCGGACGATCGACAGGTCGGTGAGTGACGCGACCTGATCGATGACGATGCGCAACCGCCGCTGCGGGTCCTCACTTTCATCCCAGGCGTGCTGGAAGGGGGGCTGCAGTGGGTGCCGTCCCTGCAACAGGCCTTCCACGACATCGGAGATGACTCGTCGTTCCCACTCATAACGATCCGTGTTGCCGCGCATCACGTGCACGTAGGTGATCGCCTTGAGCACCGCCACCTCCGCGCGCGTTCGAATCGGCACCACGAGGTCCGCGCGATATCGCAGCAACGGTCGGTCACCGTACTGGCGCCTTGTCGCGGCCTGTGCGCTGGAGCAGAATCGGCGGATCAGTTTCGACGTCATGCTCTTCAGTGCGCCGAGCGAGCGAGCCGACTGGTCGTAGTCGTGAAGCCAGAACTCCAGGTACCGCACGCGGTCGGCCGCTTCCTCCAGTGCCGCTGTATCGATGTCGGAGGCATATAGCGACCCAGCTGTTGCGACCACGTCGGCCCTCTGCCCCGAATCGGACAGTGCGCAGGGGCTGAAGGCGCCCGAGACGATCGCATCCTCCAGGTCATGCACGCAATAGGCGACGTCGTCGGCCCAGTCCATGATCTGGGCCTCGAAACAACGCCGCTGCGCCGGTGCGCCCTCACGTACCCAGTCGAAGATCTCGAGATCCTCGGCGTACACGTTGAACTTCGCGGTGTCGGATCGGCGCAACCACGGGTACTTGATCACCGAGTCCAGCGTCGCCCGGGTCAGGTTGAGCCCGAGGCTGCGATCGGTTCCGAAGACCTTGAACTCCAGGCGGGTCAGCACCCGCAGGCTCTGCGCGTTGCCCTCGAACCCACCGATGTCCTCGCTGAGCCCCGCCAGCACGTCTTCGCCGTTGTGCCCGAACGGCGGGTGCCCGAGGTCGTGAGCCAACCCGGCGGTGTCGACGATGTCTGGCTCAGCGCCCAGAGATGCCCCGAGTTCGCGGCTGATCTGGGCAACTTCCAGGGTGTGGGTCAGACGTGTTCGTGGGAAGTCGTCCTGACCGGCCATGATGACCTGGGTCTTGGCGGCCAGTCGGCGCAGCGCCGAACTGTGCAGAACGCGGGCGCGGTCCCGGGCAAAGTCGCTGCGACCGGGGTAGGCGGATTCCTGAATGTAGCGCTCATGGTCGGCGGGGCCATATTCGTCGTCGGAGTCCGCGACTATGTCCTGCCCGAGGTCTGCGGGCATGTCAGTCGAGCAGCGTCGGGGTGTCCCACTGCTGGACCGTCTGGAAAGCCAGCAGGCCCATAACTTCCCTGGTGACGTATCCCGCGGTCAGCGTCGTGCCGTCACCCCTGCGGGTGGGGCTCAGGTGGGTCTGGAAGCCCAGTCGTTTCGCGATGGCGTCAACCCGTGCCATGTGAGCGGGATCGGACACCAAGGTGACATTGCGCCAGCCCTCCCGATCGGCCATCTCGGCAACAGCGATCAGGCTCTGCTTGGTGTCGTGGCCCACGGACACAGCCGCCACGTCACCGGCGGGAACACCGCGCCTGGCCAAGTAGTCCTGACCTGCCCCGGCCTCGGTGAACCGGTCACCCGGTTGCTTACCCCCCACGGTCACGATGCGCGGGGCGACACCGCGTCGGTAGAGGACCCGTGCATGATCCAGTCGGGCCTTGAGCACCGGCGATGGCTTGCCGTTGTACTGCGCGGCCCCAAGGACCACGATCGCATCGGTGGCCTGCCGGTCGTCCACGTTCCCATCGCTGACGACCCGGAACCCCGCGTACACCGGCGCCAGGAACGCCGCTGCCAGACCTAGCAGCATCATGACCACGAGGAATCCGACGAAGCGGGATCTCTTGGACACGCCCATGGAACGCACACGCGCGGGCGTGCGGCTCTCGAGAACGGGGGCGGACATGACTCAAGTCTGACAGACGGGTGCGTCATCCGAGCGCAGGATTGTGTACGAGTCTGGTTGGATCTCGAGTTATCCACCGGTCCCGACGCCAACGGCGGCACCGAATACGGCGTCAGCCCCCGCTGACCGACAATTCCGCGTGCTGGACCTCCTCGCGCTGGGCCGCGTCGATCCCCCGGCTGTCCAGCCAGCCCTGCGGCAACGCCACCCGCTTCAAGCGCGAGGTCCTGCCTCGCGGGCCGGCGAGGACGTCGAGGTCGGGGACTTGATCGGGTTCGTGCTCCGCGACAACTCCCAGCAGGTCGTCGAGTTCGGCCAGCGTGCTCACATGGGCCAGCGCCAAGCGCACATGGGAGCGCACCGAATATCCCTTGAAATACCAGGCGATGTGTTTGCGGATCTCCTGACATCCCTTGTGCTCACCGAACGCCTCGACCAGCAGGCCCGCATGCCGTGCGAGCACCTGGCACACCTGCTCCTTCGTGGGGTCGGCAACCGTCGGCCCGGACCCCAGCGAATGCGCCAGCTGGCCGAACAGCCAGGGCCGGCCCAGGCAGCCGCGACCAATCACCACCCCTGCGCAGCCGGTCTGCTGGATCATCTGCCAGGCGTCTTGGGCGGTCCAGATGTCGCCGTTGCCGAGCACCGGTAGCGGATGCAGGTCGGTGACCAGGTCCGTGATCGCCGACCAGTGCGCCTGACCGGAGTACATCTGCGCGGCGGTGCGCGCGTGCAGGGCGACCCAGGCAACCCCCTCATCCGCGGCGATCCGGGCGGCGTCCCGGTAGGTCAGGTGGTCCTCGTCGATCCCCATGCGCATCTTGACCGTGACCGGCCGACCATCGGCATTGTCGACCGCCGCACGCACGATCGCACGGAACAGATCCAACTTCCACGGCAGCGCCGCGCCACCTCCGCGCCGCGTGACCTTGGGCACCGGACACCCCATGTTCAGGTCGATGTGGTCGGCCATGTCCTCGCCGGCGATGATTCGCACCGCCTGGGCCATCACGGCTGGATCGACGCCATACAGCTGGACGGACCTCGGGGACTCGTCGGCCTCGAACGTGCACATGGCCAGCGTGTCCGGGTTGCGTTCGACCAGCGCGCGCGATGTCACCATCTCACTGACGTACAGTCCGGCCCCATACTCCCGGCACAGCCTGCGAAAGGCACGGTTGGTGACTCCCGCCATCGGCGCGAGGACCACTGGGACATCGACGGTGGTGTCGCCGACGACCAGCGGGCTCAGCACGCGGGAAGGCGCTGCACCAGCCACGACTCGACCGCATCGATCCCGATCCGCTCCTGGACCATCGAGTCCCGCTCGCGCACGGTCACCGCATCGTCGTCCAGGGTGTCGAAGTCAACCGTGATGCAGTACGGCGTGCCGATCTCGTCCTGCCGCCGATACCGCCGGCCGATCTGACCCGCGTCGTCGAAGTCGACGTTCCACCGCTTGCGCAATTGCGCCGCCAGGTCGCGAGCTTTCGGCGACAGCGCCTCGTTGCGACTCAGCGGCAGAACCGCGGCCTTGACCGGGGCCAGGCGGGGGTCGAAGCGCAGCACGGTGCGTTTGTCCACCCCGCCCTTGGTGTTCGGGGCCTCGTCCTCGGCGTAGGCGTCGAGCAGGAACGCCAGCACGCATCGGGTCAGCCCGGCAGCGGGTTCCACCACGTACGGGACCCACCGCTCCCCGGTCGCCTGGTCGAAGTACGACAGGTCCGTGCCGGAGTGTTCGGAGTGGGTCTTCAAGTCGAAATCGGTGCGGTTGGCGACCCCCTCGAGTTCGGCCCATTCAGAGCCCGCGAACTCGAACCGGTACTCGATGTCGACCGTACGCTTGGAGTAGTGCGACAACTTCTCCTGGGGATGCTCGTAGAAACGCAGGTTCTCCGGGTCGATCCCGAGGTCGACGTACCAGTCCCACCGGTTCTGCATCCAGTACTCGTGCCACTGCTCGTCGGTGCCGGGCTTGACGAAGAACTCCATCTCCATCTGCTCGAACTCCCGGGTGCGGAAGATGAAGTTGCCCGGCGTGATCTCGTTGCGGAAGCTCTTGCCGGTCTGGCCGATCCCGAACGGAGGCTTGCGGCGCGCTGCGTTCATGACGTTGAGGTAGTTCACAAAAATTCCCTGCGCCGTCTCGGGCCGCAGGAAGTGCTCGGCGCCGGCGTCCTGGACCGGTCCGATCATGGTGCGCAGCAGACCGTTGAAGTCCCGCGGCTCGGTGAACTGCCCACGATTCCCGCAGTTCGGACAGACGATATCGGCCAGTCCGTTCTCGGGGGCACGACCGTGTTTCTCTTCGTACGCCTCGATCAACTGGTCCGCGCGCCAGCGGTTGTGGCACTGCTTGCACTCGGTGAGCGGGTCGACGAAGGCGGATGTGTGGCCCGAGGCCTCCCACACCTGCGGGGCCAGGATGACCGAGGAGTCCAGGCCCACGACATCGTCACGACCGCGCACGACCGACTGCCACCACTGCCGCCGGATGTTCTCTTTGAGCTCGACACCCAAGGGTCCGTAGTCCCAGGCTGAACGAGTTCCGCCGTAGATCTCCGAGGAGGGGAACACGAACCCTCGCCGCTTGCTGAGGTTGACCACGGAATCCACACGATTGGTAGGCACGCCTTCCAGGGTACCGAGCCATCAGAACGCGACATGTCACGCCCGGTGAACGCCAGCCACATCGCGAACTGGGCACCACCGGACAACTGATTCATGAAACTGCCATCTTCTGGAGGTTTTGACGTCCGTATTGTCCGCAATGACATGATTGGCGCCTCCACAAGTGGGCACCGAGGGTGTTCCAGTGCCCACTTGTGGAGTGGTCGGCGCCGGGGCGGCGGCCCTGCAGCCCGGCGGATGCGTCACCATGGATTCATGAGCAATGCCCGTCCGCCGAGCCGATCCGATGCCCGCATGCGGTTCGAGGACCTCAGCCGCGGCCCTCTGCAGACCTTGAACCGACTGCCGAAGGCCCTGATCGTGATCGGTCTCGCAGCCTTCCTCGTGGGTGGACTGCTGTTGCCGTCGGGAATCGGTGCGATTCTGCTCATGTTTCTGGGACTGTTCTTGTCGTGGCTGATCGCGCTGTCCTGGCCGATCCTGCCCCCGGCGTCGCGCGCGATGCGAGTGGTCACCGTGGCACTGGTGTTCGGCGCAGCATGGTTGCGTCTCACCGGCCGGGGATGAAAGCGCACCGACCACTCGTCGTCGTCCTCGCGGTGCTGGGGCTGGTCGGTTGCACCCGCAACGTAGGTACTGCTACGGATCCGACCGCCTCCGCCGGCATCCCGCCTGCGCTGACAGTGGCAACCGTGGATTTCCCCTCGAAGTGGTTGTCCGAGCGGGTCGGCGGAGACGCCGTCGAGGTCCTCTCGATCGGCGCGTCCGAGGTGGCCCAGACCGACGCGGACCTGTTGGTCTACGTGCCGGGATTGGACGCGCAGGTGGACGCCGCAGCAGCTGGACTTCCGCAGGATAGGGTCATCGACGTCACCGGCGACGTGAACCTGGTGGCAAGTGCTCGGGATGCGGAGCTGCGCGACCCGTACGTCTGGTTCGACCCTGTGAACGTGGGAACCATGGCCCAGACCGTCGCTGCCGGTCTGACCTCGGCCAGTCCTACTATGTTCGAGGCGTCACAGTTCTACGGATTGCGCGGCCTATCGGTCCGCAACGAAGCGCTCGGCGTCGACCAGCGCCTGCAGGAGATGTTCAATCCGTGCCGGATACCGACGTTGGTCGTTGAGGCACCGGTCCTGACCTACCTCGCCCGCGCCTACGCGTTCGACCAGGTGCCGCTGATCTTGTGGAAACCGGGCGGACAAAGGGTTGAGTCGCTGTATTACACCGTCGACGCGCAGGCCGCAGTGCAGACCGCCGCCAAGCGCAACGGAATCGACACAGTGCCGGTGGACACGTTCACCGAATCGGCGCCCGAGGAGGATCTGCTGCAGGGACTGCTCGATCTTGGCGACCAGATCGCCGCGCACCAGGACTGCCCCCTGGTTACGCCAAGCAGCAGTGACCGGCCGGGCTGAGTCGCATCCCCCAGCGAACGGTCTCAGACCGGGGGTTGCGGAACGCCGCCGTACCGTCGTTCCCGCGCGGCGTAGATCTCACACGCGTACCAAAGGTGCCGCCGATCGAAGTCCGGCCACAGCGTGTCGAGGAACACCATCTCCGCGTACGCCGCCTGCCACACCAGGAAGTTGCTGGTGCGCTGTTCACCACTGGACCGGACGAACAAGTCCACATCGGGCATGGCCGGTTGGTACAGGTAGCGGGCAAACGTCTTCTCCGTCACCTGCTGGGGGTCGACACGGCCGGCGCGCACATCGCGGGCCAACGCCTGTGCGGCATCAGCGATCTCGGCCCGACCCCCGTAATTGACGCACATCGTCAGCGTGAGTTTTTTGTTCGTCGCCGTCATCTGCTCGGCGACTTCCAACTCCCGGATGACGCTGCGCCACAGCCTGGGCCGCCGCCCGGCCCACCGGATCCGAACCCCCATGGCGTTCATCTCGTCACGACGACGGCGGATGACGTCGCGGTTGAACCCCATGAGAAAGCGAACCTCCTCCGGGGACCGTCGCCAGTTCTCCGTACTGAAGGCGTACGCGGACAACCATGGGATTCCCAGCTCCAGCGCCCCATGCACGCAGTCCAGCAGGCTCGCCTCACCGGCCTCGTGGCCAGCTGTACGGGGCAGGCCACGCTCCTGGGCCCACCGGCCGTTGCCGTCCATGACCAATGCCACGTGACGCGGGACCTGGTCGGCGGTCAGCGGGGGCGCGGTGGCGCCGCTGGAGTGAGGCGGGGGCTGAGTCGTCATGCGACCACATCCTCGTCGGAGGTCAGCTTCACGGACAGCTCTGAGAGCCAGGCACGGTCGGCTATGGGCAGTGACCGCAGGTCGCGTTCCAGATGCATCTGCAAATATGCCGCGACCACCCCGGAGGCCGCTCGGCGCGAGGTCGTGGACGCTGCGGCGGTGACCGCCCAGTCACCGCTGAGCAGCGCACCGAGCAGCGCGGAAGTTCCGGGGCTGATCGACACCGCTCCCGAAGGCCGGCACAACTCGCAAACCGCACCACCGGATGCGAGGTGGATCCATCGGTGCGGACCGTCGGCGCCACATTGTGAGCAGTCGGCGAAACTCGGTGCCCATCCACCGGTCGCCAGGGAACGCAGCAGGAAGGCATCGATCACCAGGCGTGGATCGCGCTGTTCATCAGCCAATGCCGCGAGGCCGCTGACCAGTAGGCGGTAGTGCGGCCGGGCCGGTTCCATCTCTTCGCTGACGAGGCGTTCGGTGGCTTCAGCCAGCACGTGGCCGGCCGACCAGCGCACGTAGTCACCGGCGATCTGCGAGCCGAACAGGCGCAGTGAGTCCACGCCACTGATGGTTGCCAGATTGCGGCCCTGGTACAGCAACACCTGCACCTGGTTCAGCGGCTGCAATCGGGACCCGAACCTCGAGGTGGGCTTGCGGACGCCCTTGGCCACCGCGCGGACCAGTCCGTGGTCCTCGGTGAGCAGGCTCAGGATGCGATCGGCCTCCCCCAGCGGGTACGCGCGCAGGACGACCGCTGCATCCTCGATCCGGGTGGCCACCCTGTCATTGTGCCTCCCGCACCCCGCGGCGACAGGTGCCGCACCGGTCTTGGTCACGCCGGAGCCGGCGGCTGGGAGACCGGCGCCACACAGCGCAGCGCGCCTGCCGGAGAACCCCAATCGCGTGCTTTAGCCTCGGCCCTATGACGACACCGGACACGGAAAAGCCCAAGACCCTCGGAACGGTCCATGTGCGACTGGACCCGGGCTGGGTCCGCAAATCCGCCGTAGGTGTCCTCGTGCTCGTCGCGTTCTACACGGTGTTCATCTGGGCGTGGACGTCCCTGGGCAACTTCCTGTTCCTGTTGCTCCTCGCATGGCTGTTCGGCCTGGCGATCGACCCGATCGTGACCCGGCTGCACACGAGGTTCGGCATGAAACGCGGCCTGGGCACCATGCTCGTGTTCCTCGCCCTTGGCTTGGTCACCGCCATCTTCTTCATCGCCTTTGGACAACTGTTCGCCACCCAGATCGTCGCGTTGGTGCAGGCGGCTCCGGACATCGTGAAGAACGTCATCGACTTTCTGAACGAACGATTCAATTTGGGCTTGAATCAGGCGACGATTCTGGACCAACTGAACCTCGGAACCCAGGACGTGGCCAATATCGCCAGCCAGGCCGCGGGCGGTGTCCTGGGCGTTCTGAGCTCGGCGATCGGCGTCGTTTTCCAGATGTTCACGCTGCTGCTGTTCGCGTTCTATTTTGCTGCCGACGGCCCGCGACTTCGGCGCACCATCGCGTCGGTGCTGCCGAACAAGTCACAGGCGGTCTTCAACGACGTGTGGACCATCGCCACCGACAAGGCCGGGGGCTTCGTGATCTCCCGATTGGGTCTCGCGGTCGTCTCGGCGTTCTTCTCCGCGATCTTCTTCATCATCATCGGGTTGCCGTTCTGGTTGCCGTTGGCGTTGTGGATGGGCCTGATCAGCCAGTTCATCCCGACCGTTGGCACGTACCTGGCCATTGCGCTGCCCGCCTTGATCGCCGTGCTCTCCGATGACCCGTGGGACGCGGTGTGGGTCATCATCTTCGCCACTGTGTATCAGCAGATCGAGAACTACTACTTCTCGCCGCGGATCAGTTCGCGAACCATGGACATCCACCCGGCCGTCGCCTTCGGGTCGGTGATCGCCGGCGCTGCCTTGTTCGGGCCGATCGGGGCGTTGATCGGAATCCCGGTGGCAGCGGCCATCCTCGCGTTCCTCGCGGCTTACACCAACCGCTACGAACTGATCCCGGCGCTCAACGAGGCGGCGGAGTAGGTAGTCGGGTCGGTGCGCGGGGACGGTGTGCGGGGTCAGCGTGCGGGAACGGTGCGCGGCTCAGATCGGCGTTGGACATCGGTACACCCGTTGGACATCGATGGGCCGCGCAACTCCAACCTGCGTACCTAACTCCAACCCCCGTACCCAACTCCAACGGCTGCGGAACAAGCAGGCGGGCCGGTGCGCGGCTCAGACCAACTCCAACGACTGCGGAACAAGCAACCAACCAAGCGCCCCGGCTCAGAACCCCAGGCGCCGCAATTGCCCGGGGCTGTTCTGCCAGTCCTTGGCGATCTTGACGTGCAGGTCCAGGTAGACCCTGGTCCCCAGCAAAGCCTCGATCTTCGCGCGGGCTTGCGCGCCGATGGCCTTGAGTTGTTCTCCGCGGCGCCCCAGCACGATGGGTTTCTGGCTTGACCGTTCGACGTAGATGACCGCATAGATGTCCATCAAGGGGTCATCAGGGCGCCTGCCCTCGCGCATTCCCATTTCGTCGATGTCCACCGCCACCGAGTGGGGCAACTCGTCGCGCAGCCTTTCCAGTGCGGACTCGCGGATGAGCTCGGCCACCACGACCCGTTCGGGCTGATCGGTGATCTCGTCGCCGAACAAGCGGGGGCCCTCGGGCAGCAATGAGGCGAGCACGTGGGCCAACTCGTCGACGTTGTCCCCTTCGGCGCCCGACACGGGGACGAAGTCGCTGACCTGCAAGCCCATCGAGTCGGCGAACCGGCTGGCCTCCATCAGGCGCGACGCGATCATGTCCCGGCTGACCACATCGGACTTGGTGACCGCCACGACGAGCTTCTGCCGCCTCAACTCGAGCAGTCGCTCGGCGATGAACGTGTCACCGGGGCCGATCTTCTGGTCTGCCGGAAGACACAGCACCACCACATCGACCTCGGACATCGTGGTGAGCACCAGGTCATTCAGGCGTCGGCCGAGCAGTGTCCGGGGACGATGGATACCGGGGGTGTCCACCAGGATCAACTGGTCATCACCCCGGTTGAGCACCCCACGGATGGTGTGACGAGTGGTCTGCGGCCGCGAAGAGGTGATGGCGACCGGCTGACCGACCAGGGCGTTGGTCAGGGTCGATTTGCCGACATTGGGCCGGCCAACCAGGATCGCGAACCCGGACCGGCTCATGAGGTGAACTCCCCGATGACCGAGCCGCGGCTGTCACACAACCACACCGGAACACCCGGGCCACCCAGATCAGTGACCACCGACAGGTCGGGAGCCATACCGCCGACCACGACCACTGCTTCGAGTCCGCGCGCACCCGAGGCCACAGCCTGGGCGATGGCCACGTCGAGCGCGCCAAGCCGCAGCGACGCAAGGTCGACGGTCGCGCCGGTGTAGTTGCGGCCCATCTCGTCGCGGACCGCCGCACCCTGCGCAGCGCCGATCCGCCCTCGGGCAGCTCGTGCCAGGGTCAGTAGTTTCTCGTCCTCCGGACTCATTCGACCTCGCTGCTCTGCAGTTTCTCGACCAGGACGGTACCGACCCGGTTACGCCGTCCCGCCGCCCGCTCGGCGGTGAGCCGGTAGCCATCGATATCGACATGGGTTCCGGGGATCGGAACCACCCCCAGCCGACGTCCGAGCAACCCGCCGACGGTATCCACGTCCTCGCCCTCGCTGCTGACCTGCACCGGCACGAGCTCGGCGAGGTCATCGACACCCAGCCGCGCGCTGACCCGGTAGCGGTCGGTGGCCAGCTCCTCCACTTCGGGCACCTCGTTGTCGTACTCGTCGGTGATCTCGCCGACAATCTCCTCGAGGATGTCCTCGATGGTCACCAGGCCCGCGGTCCCCCCGTATTCGTCGACCACGATCGACATGTGTACACGCGCGGCCTGCATGTCGCGCAGCAGGTCGTCGGCGCGCTTGCTGTCAGGGATGAAGTGGGCCTCACGCATGACGGTGTCGACATGCTCGTTGCGCTCCGAGCCGCGGTCCTCGAAGATTCGGCGGGCGACATCTTTCAGATAGACCACACCCACCACGTCGTCGAGATTCTCGGCGATGACCGGGATGCGGCTGAACCCTGAGCGCAGGCCAAGGGACAGTGCCTGCCGCAGTGTCTTGTCGGCCTCGATCCACACCATCTCCGTGCGGGGCACCATGACCTCGCGGGCAAGGGTGTCGCCGAGTTCGAACACGGAGTGCAGCATCTGCCGTTCATCGTCCTCGATGACGCTGTCCGCGCCGGCTTGGTCGAGCAACTCCCGCAACTCGGCCTGACTCACGAACGGGCCCTGCCGGTAGCCCTTTCCAGGTGTGATCGCGTTGCCCAGCAGGATCAGCAGGGAGGTCAACGGGCCCAACAGCCCGGCCAGGAACCGGGCGGGTCCGGAGGCGGCCAGGGCGATCGGCTCGGCGTGCTGCTGGGCCAGGGTCCGCGGCGCGACCCCTGTGACGACGTAGCCGACGAAGACCATCACCGCCACCGCCAGGCCCATCTGCCACCAACGGGGGGCGTCGATCACCTCGATACCGATGAGGGTGGCGATGGCAATGGCCGAGGTCGTACACACCAGGCGAAGGAACAGCAGCACGTTGACGTAACGCGGCCGGTCCCCCACGATCACCTGCAGGCCCGCCGCCCCCCGGACACCTTCCTCGACCAACTCCTCCGCGCGTGGCTTGGAGACCCTGGTGATGGCGACCTCCGAGGCGACCAGAACGCCCGCGACCGCCACCAACAGCACGACGGCCACGACCTGAAAGGCGATATCCGCGTACTCCATCAGCGGACGCCCTCGAACAAACAGTGCGCGAACTGCATCACGACTGCACCTCCGCCTGCCATTCGCCCAGCAAGCGACGTTGCAGACCGAACATCAGGCGTTCCTCGTCGGGTTCGGCATGGTCGTACCCCAGCAGGTGCAGGATGCCATGGGTGAGGAGCACGCCGAGTTCGAGGCGCACATCGTGCCCGGCTGCTTTCGCCTGCCGGTCGGCCACCTCCGGACAGATGACCACATCGCCCAGCAGACCCTCCGGCGGTTCCTCGTCGTCGCGCGGAGGGGTGAGTTCGTCCATCGGGAAACTCAGCACATCGGTCGGGCCGGGTTCATCCATCCAGCGCACGTGCAGGTCGGTCATGGTGGCGGTGTCCACGAAGACCACCGACAACTCGGCGCCGGCATGGATGCGTAGACGATCCAGCACGAAGCGTGCTTGCTGTCCGATCGACGCGATGTCGATGTCCGCTTCGGTCTCGTTGACCACGTCGATGCTCATCGGGACTGCTCGTACCTGCCATAGGCGTCGACGATGTCGCCGACGAGTTTGTGCCGGACGACGTCGCGACTGGTCAACTCGCAGAATTGGACGTCGTCAATCCCCGACAGGATGTTCTGAACGATTCGCAGACCACTGGTGGCCCCGGAGGGCAGGTCGACCTGCGTGACGTCCCCGGTGACGACCATCGTGGACCCGAATCCCAGCCGGGTCAGGAACATCTTCATCTGCTCGGCAGTCGTGTTCTGCGCCTCGTCGAGGATGATGAACGCATCGTTGAGGGTGCGTCCGCGCATGTACGCGAGGGGCGCGACCTCGATGGTCCCGCTGGTCATCAGCTGCGGGATCCGGTCCGGATCGATCATGTCGTGCAGAGCGTCGTACAACGGCCGCAGATAGGGGTCGATCTTCTCGCTGAGGGTTCCTGGCAGGAAGCCGAGCCGTTCGCCGGCCTCCACTGCGGGTCGGGTGAGGATGATCCGGTTGATCGATTTGGACTGCAGAGCCTGCACGGCCTTGGCCACCGCCAGATAGGTCTTGCCGGTACCGGCCGGGCCGATGCCGAAGACGATCGTGTTCGCGTCGATGGCATCCACGTACCGCTTCTGGTTCAGCGTCTTGGCCCGGATCGCCTTGCCGCGGGTTGAAAGAATGTTCGCGGTCAGCAGTTGTGAGGGCGACGACGAACGGTCAGTGCGCAACATCGACACCGAGCGCTCCACCGCGTCGGGGGTCAGGGCCTGTCCGGTGCGCAGGATCGACAACATCTCAGCGATCACCTGCTCGGCCAGACCGATCTCCGTGACTTCCCCGCTGAGGTGGATCTCGTTACCGCGCACCAGCACGTCGACGTCCGCGAAGTCCTTTTCGAACTGCCGCAGATTCTCGTCGTTGGCACCGAGCAGGGCGACCATCGGGTGGGTGTTGGGCACGACGATCGTGCTGGACACCACGGCGTCGGCGGCTGAGGGACGGTTCATCCGGGTGGCCACTGCATCTGTCGGCCGCCGATCACATGGGCATGGACATGGTCGACTTCCTGACCCGCGTCGCCGCCGGTGTTGAAGACCGTCCGAAAGCCGTCGGCGACGTTCTCGGTATTCGCCACTTCGGCCACGACCTCGAGCAGTTCAGCGGCCGTGGCCACGTCGGCGGACAGTTCCACCACGTTGCGGTAGTGCTCGCGCGGGATCACCAACACGTGGACAGGAGCCACCGGATTCAGGTCACGGAAGGCCACGACGCGCTCGGACTGATGCACGACGGTCGCGGGGACCTCACCTGCGGCGATAGCGCAGAAGATGCAGGACATAGCAGCGATCATGTCATGACTCCACGGACTGTTCGAGGCCCCGCAGCCACACGCAGGCGGCCGCTCCGGCCGTGGAGGTCCGCATGATCAGCGTCCCGAGATTCAGCGCGACCGCTCCGCGCCCGGTCAGGGTCTCAACCTCTTCGGGCGCCAGGCCGCCTTCAGGACCCACCACCACTGTGAGCGGTCCCGGCGGCGGCGAGAATGTGAACAACGACTGCCGGGCATCCTCATGCAACACCAAACAGGCGCCCGACCCCGTGGGCGAACCTGGCGCCTCGACGACAGGCAGGTAGGCGCGACGCGATTGCATCGCCGCCGCACGGGCCACCCGCTGCCAGCGCTCACGCTTGGCCTCGCTCTTGCCGGTCCAGTTCGCAACCGTGCGCTGGGAGGACCACGGCACGATCCGGCTGACTCCGGCCTCGGTGAGCAGTTCCACAGCGAGGTCGGCGCGATCACCCTTGGGGATCGCCTGGAACACAGTCAACGAACGGGGTTCGGGGTCATGACGAGTCCCGAGCACTTCGAGTTCCAGACCTCCTCGCCGATCAGCGGCGGTGACAGTACTGTCCGCCATCGTTCCCGCGCCGTCGCCCAGGAGCACCTGTTCACCGGCCTGCAGACGCAAGGCGCCAACAGCATGGCGGGCGTCAGGACCCTCGAGCCAAACGCGTCCGGACCCGGGAACCGAGTCCACGTAGAAGAGCGGAGCGGTCATTTGCCGCTGAACGCCTCCTTGATGCGGGAGAACAACCCGGTCGGGTGCTCGGTGACCGCAGGTTCCACGTGCTCCTCGTCGCGCAGCACAGCCAGCTGTTCGAGCAGCTCGCGCTGCTGGCCGTCGAGTTTGGTGGGAGTGAGCACGTCGATATGGACGTGCAGGTCACCGCGGCCGGAGCGTTGCAACCGGGAAGCACCCAGGCCACGAAGCGTCTGGACGTTGCCGCTCTGGGTACCCGCCCGGACGTCGATTTTCTGCTCGCCGTCGAGGGTCTGCAGCGGGATCACCGTCCCCAGCGCGGCCGCCGTCATGGGGATGCTCAACTGCACGTGCAGGTCGTTGCCCTGGCGTTCGAAGATGGCATGCGGCTTTTGGATGATCTCCACGTACACGTCACCGGCCGGACCGTTGCCCGGGCCCACCTCACCTTGTCCCGACAGCAACAGCCGGGTGCCGGTCTCCACCCCGGGCGGGACGTCGACCTTGATCGTCTGCCGGGTGCGGACGCGGCCGTCCCCTGCGCACTCGGGGCAGGGGGCGGGATTGAGGTTGCCGTATCCCTGGCACTGGGGGCAGGCGCGTGCGGTCATGACCTGACCCAGGAATGTGCGCTGCACGTTCTGCACCTCGCCGCGGCCCCGGCACATCGGGCAGGTCGTCAACTGGGCACCTTCGGCGGTTCCGGCCCCGTGGCACGTCGGACAGCCGACCGCGGTGTCAACTGTGATCTCGCGTTCAACTCCGAACACGGCCTCGGCCAGGTCCACGTCGATGCGCAGCAGTGCGTCCTGGCCGCGCCGCGTGCGCGGTTTGGGTCCTCGGGAACTGCCCCCGCCACCACCGCCGAAGAACGAGTTCATCAGATCCTCGAACAGGTTCTCAGCGCCGAAACCGGCCGCGCCACCGCCAGTCGCGCCCGCGCGCGGGTCATGACCCAGGTCGTACATCTGGCGCTTACGCGGGTCCGAGAGAACCTCGTAGGCCGCCGTGACGTCCTTGAACTTCTCATGGGTGCTGGCGTCCGGGTTCACATCCGGGTGCAACTCCCGTGCCAACTTCCGGTACGCACGCTTGATCTCCTCGGGCGTGGCGTCGCGGGACACCCCGAGGGTTTGGTAATAATCGGCTGCCATCGTCTTCCTCACTGGCTCAGAATCCGGCCCAGGTAACGCGCCACTGCGCGCACTGAACCCATGGTGCCCGGGTAGTCCATACGCGTCGGGCCGAGCACCCCGATATGCGCAACGCTCAAAGAATGCGGGCCGTAGCCGGTGGTCACGACTGCCGAGCCGGCCAGACCCTCGACCTGGTTCTCCGACCCGATCCGCACGGTGAGGTCATCGTGGCTGCCCACCTCCTGCAGAAGCCGCAGCAGGACCACGTGCTCCTCCAATGCTTCCAGCACCGGTCCCACCGTCACCGAGTAGTCCTCACCGAACCGCGTCAGGTTCGCTGTGCCACCCATCACGATCCGGTCCTCCTGACGTTCGACCACGGTTTCCAGCAGGCTGGCCAGCACACTTGTTGCCAGCGGCCGGTACTGCGTCGGCGTCTGTTCCGGAATGGTCTGCACCGCTTGCGCGACGTCGTTGAAGGACCTACCCACGACCGCTGCATTCAGACGCGACCGCAGGTCCAGCAACGCCTCGTCGGTGACGTCGATGGGACTATCCACGGTGCGCTGCTCGACCCGGCCGGTGTCGGCGATCACGATGAGCAGCACCCGCCGGGTTCCCAGCCCCACGATCTCCACGTGCCGCACACCGCTGCGGGTGAGTGTGGGGTACTGCACCAGAGCGACCTGGTGGGTCAGTTGTGCCAGAAGCCGCACGGTGCGTTGCATGACGTCGTCGAGATCGACCGCACTGTCCAGGAACTGGTGGATCGCACGGCGTTCGGCCGGGGACAACGGCTTGATCTGCGCAAGGCGGTCGACGAACAACCGGTAACCCTTGTCCGTGGGGACTCGCCCGGCGCTGGTGTGGGGGGCAACGATGTAGCCCTCTTCCTCCAGCACCGCCATGTCGTTACGCAGCGTGGCCGAACTGACGCCGAAGTTGTGGCGTTCTGCGAGCACCTTGGAACCCACAGGCTCACGGGTGGCCACGTAGTCCTCCACGATCGCCCGCAGCACCTCAAGCTTGCGGTCGTCCATGCTCACCTTTCAACGCTGGTTCGAGCCGTTAGCACTCCGAACCTCTGAGTGCCAGTGTACGTCGGGCACCGGGATGCGGCCATGCACGCTGCAATGGCGGTGTGTGGGGGCTGGATGCTCGGCGTCGACCGCCCGCGCAGACGAGAACTACGGCACCGGTTTGAGGTCCAATGCCTCAAATCCGCGCACCGCCCACTGCGCAACATCACCGGTCATTTCCGGCGCCGTCCACGGCGACCCGACTAGGGTCATACACAGGAGGTGTCCGATGGCCGACGCTGAGGACCGCTCATGGAACGACGGGCGCGATTACCGCCCTCAATCCGGTCCGCCCGAGCCCATCGTGCCGGTGCCGGGAAGTGTGCCACCGCCACCAGTGCCCTGGAACCCGGCCGCCGGACCGTTGCCTTCAGCACCGCCGAACAACTCCCAGAGTGTCGGTGCGCTCACCACGGGGATCCTCAGCATGGTGTTCCTCGTGTTCTGCGCTCTGCTGGCCGTCCCACTTGGTATCGCGGCGATCATTTTGGGGGTCAAAGGACGCAGACAGGCACAGTCTCAGGGCGCAGGGACCGGAATGGCCACGACCGGCATGTTGCTGGGGGGCTTGTCGCTGGTGCTGCTCGTGGTGGGCACCGTCGTCTTGTTCGCGCTCGGGATCGGAGCCGAATCCTGAGGTTGTGCCAACCATCGCCCGACGCTGGTCGCACGCAACTCCGAAACGCCGCGAACCACCCTTCGCAAATCCGACGATCGGGACTTCTTGCGCACTAGTCTTGCAGTCGCTCGGCATCCGGCCAACGAAGTGAGGAACGATGTCCCAGACACCACCCCCACCACCCCCTCCCAGCGGCGCCATGCCTACTGGGATGGGCCAACAAACGGGGCAATACGCCAACTGGTTCATGCGGGTGATCGCCTACATCATCGACATCTTGCCCGTCGCCATTCTCAACGGCATCGGGTTCCTGCTGGCAGGCCCGTCGACCCAGACGACCACCCTCGAAAGTGGTGCCAGCATCACGACGACCACCGGCCTGGGTGCGCTGTACTGGCTGTTCTGGGCGATCGGAATCGTCTACTTCGTCTGGAACAAGGCATACCTGGAAGGCACGACGACGCAGTCCCTGGGCAAGAGAGTTCTCGGGATGCACACCGTGGGGCAGATGTCGGGCCAAGCGCTCGGCTTCGGCACCGCGTTCGGTCGCTTGCTGCTGCTGTGGCTGGATTTCGCGATCTGCTACATCGGTGTGCTGTGGCCGATCTGGGACAAGGACCGCCAGTGTCTGTTGTCCGACAAACTCACCAAAGCCGTGGTCTACAAGGATTAGGAGCACACAGTGTCACAATTTCCCCCTCCCCCACCTGAAAATCGCCCGCCTGGTGGCACCCCGCCACCTCCCGGCGGAATGCCTCCGCAACCACCTGGGGGCTCATCGGTGCCTCCCCCACCTCCGCCGCCCCCTGGCGGGATGCCTCCCGGCGCCGGTGGGCCGGGCATGCCGCCGCCACCCCCGCCCCCGCCACCCGGAGGCGGAATGCCACCAGGTGGGATGCCGCCCGGTGGTGGCTATCCCCCCGGCGGCTACCCCGGTGGGATGCCCCCTGCCGGCGGCAAACCCTTCTCGGTAGGCGATGCCTTCGGCTACGGCTGGAAGAAGTTCACCGCGAACGTCGGCCCGATCCTGATCGCCATGCTGGTGTTCCTGCTGGTCGGCGCTGTGATCTACGGCATCCAGGTACTCCTGCAGGCCGTCACCGCTCCGGAAGCCACCGTGGTGACCGGCGAGAACGGCTTCGTCGTCACCTCGTCGGGCGGCGGATTCTTCGGGGTCCTGCTGTCGATGGTGTTCGCGATCATCAGCTTCATCTGGGGCTACATCGTCCAGGCCGCATTCGCCCGCGGTGGTCTTGCGCTGGTCGAGGGCCGGGCGCTGGAACTCGGTGAGCTGTTCAGCTTCAACAAGCTGGGACGGATCATTCTGGCCGGGATCATCTTGAGCGTCCTGACGTTCATCGGGTTCCTCCTGTGCATCATCCCGGGTCTGATCGTGGCGTTCTTCGGAACGTTCTTCGTGTACTTCATCCTCGATCAGGACCTCGGTGCGTGGGATGCGATCAAGGCGAGCTTCTCATTCGTCAAGGACAACGTGGGCAACCTTCTGCTGCTGCTGATCCTCAGCTGGATCGCGCTGTTCGTCGGCGCGCTGCTGTGCGGCATCGGTCTGTTCGTGGCGGTCCCCGTGGTCGTCATCGCGCACACCTACGCGTACAAGGTGCTCCGCGGACAGCCGGTCGCGGCCTAGTCCCACCCAAGTAGGACCCGTACGACGGCGTCCGCCAGCATCCGGCCCTTGCGGGTCAGGCGCAGGCGGGCGCCGTCGGCGTCTTCCAGCAACCCGGTGTCGCGCAGTCGGGCTGTGCGCTGGGGCGGATACACATCGGCGGGAATGCCGTGGGCCAGGCGGACCTGAAGCATGACCTCCTCCAGTTCCCTGCCTTCGGTGCTGACCACCTCGCGGGCAGCCGCCGGACTCGAACCCGCGGCCAGCATCGACTGGTAGGTTCCGGGGCGCTTGACGTTCCACCAGCGCACGCCGTCCACATGGGAGTGCGCTCCTGGCCCGAATCCCCACCAGTTGTCGCCGCGCCAGTAGCCGAGGTTGTGCTCACACTGCCCGCCCGGACGCGCCCAGTTGGAGATCTCGTACCAGGAGAGTCCGTGCTGCATCAGCACCTCGTCGGCGAGGTCGTATTGGGCAGCAGCAAAGTCCGGATCCGGTGCAGGAACCTCGCCACGCCGGACCTGCCGCTCCAAGGCGGTGCCGCGTTCCACCCCCAAGGCGTACGCCGAGATGTGATCGGGCTCGCCGGCCAGCGCTGACAACAGCGTGCTGCGCCAGGAATCCAGCGACTGCCCAGGAACCCCGTAGATCAGATCCAGCGAGATGTGCTCGAAGCCCTCGGTACGAGCCGTCCTCGCCGCCGCGACCGCGGCGCCTGGCGTGTGAACCCGCTGCAGCACCGTCAGCGCATCAGGATCCGCACTTTGCATGCCGATGCTCAATCTCGTCACGCCGGCTTCCAGCCATCCGACCAGTGACTCCGGCGAGACGTTCTCCGGATTCGCCTCGAGGGTGACTTCGGCGCCGGGTTCGAGTCCGAAGCTCGCGCGCAATGCGTCCAAAAGCTCATTGAGATGGCTGACCGGAAGCAAGGACGGGGTTCCGCCGCCGATGAAGATCGACGCCAGCGGCGGCCCTACGCAGACGTCCGCCGCCAACTCGATCTCCCCGCTGACCGCCCGCACGTACGGTTCGAAGCGGAAGCCGCCGAGTTCGTCGGCAGTGTAGGTGTTGAAGTCGCAGTAGCCGCAGCGTGAGGCGCAGAAGGGCACGTGCAGATACGCGCGCAACGGCCTGGTCCAGTCGAGTCCGGCGGGCAGTCGGCCGTCGGGTGGCGCGGGATCACCGTCGGGCAGGGCTGGCACTTAGCCAGTGTCGCAGGCAGCGCATCGCCAGCCCTCCCAGCCCGACCGCGGCAACCCCGACCCGGGCAGTGACCCGCTGGTTGCCAAACAGCCTGCAAGTTACGGGTCACCGGGCAACCTACGGGCTACTCGCGGGATCTGCCGTCGTCGGGCAGGGCTGGCACGCAACCAGTGCCGCAGGCAGCGCATCGCCAGCCCTCCCAGCCCGACCGCGGCAACCCCGACCCGGGCAGTGACCCGCTGGTTACCAAACAGCCTGCAAGTTGCGGGTCACCGGGCAACCTACGGGCTACTGTGCCCGGTAGCGCTGCATTCACGCCACATGACGCCACCGGCGCGCGAAGAGGGGCGGCCCGTTTCCGGTGCCGCCCCTCTTCGTCTGCGTGGGTCAGTTGTACATCGAGTCCAGAATGTCGCGGTACTTGGTCTCGACCGCCTTGCGCTTCACCTTGAGGCTGGGGGTCAACTCCCCCTCCTCGACGGTGAAGTCACGGTCCAGGATCTCGAACTTCTTGATGGTCTCCCACTTGTTGAGCCGTGAGTTCAGCTCATCGACGGAGGCCGAGATCTCCTTGACCAACTCCGGGTCCTTGCTGATGTCGGACAGCGAGGCGCCGGCCTTGCCGTGCTCGGCCGCCCATGCCGCTGCCGCGTCCGGGTCCAGCGTGATCAGCGCGCTGGCGAAGTTGCGGTCGTTTGCGTGCACGACCATGTTGCCCACCAGTCCGCTGATCGCCTTGAACTGGCTCTCGATCGCCGACGGGGCGATGTACTTGCCACCCGAGGTCTTCACGAGGTCCTTCTTGCGGTCGGTGATCTTCACCCGGCCCATGTCGTCGATCTCGCCGATATCACCGGTGGCGAACCAACGGCCCTCGGGGAACGCCTCGGCGTTCACGTCCGGCAGGTTCCGGTAGCCGCGCATGACGCCCGGCCCACGGATCAGGATTTCCCCGTCGCCGGCGATCTTGATCTCGGTCCCCGCGGCGGGTTCACCCACCGTGCCGAACTTGATCCGGTCGGGACGCATGACGCAGGTGGCCGCGCTGGTCTCGGTGAGACCGTAACCCTCGAGGATCTTCAGGCCAGCGGCATAGAACCACAGCGCGATGTCCTTGTTGAGGGCTGCCGAGCCGGAGATCATGTAGCGCATCCGGCCGCCGAGCCGCTCACGGATCTTCGAGAAGACCAGCTTGTCGGCGATGTTGCGCTTCATGGCCAGCGTGCCGCCGACCTTCTCACCGTTCAGTTCCTTCTCAGCAGCTTCGATCCCGACCTTGAAGGCCCAGGTGAAGATCTTGGCCTTCGCTCCGCCCTCGGACAATGCGGTCTGGGCGACCCGGGCGTAGACCTTCTCGTAGATCCGCGGGACCGCCGCCATGAACGTCGGCTTGACGACTCCGAGGTTGTCCACGATGTTCGGCACGCGGCCGTCCACCGCGGTGACGAACCCGACCTGCAACTGCAGCGAAAGCAGTACCTTGCCGAAGCTGTGTGCCAGCGGCAGCCAGAGGAACTGCACGTCGTCGATGCCGATGATGTTCAGGCTCTCGACGAAGGCGCCCTCGTAGGTCCAGTTGCTGTGCGTCAGTTCCACGCCCTTGGGCTTGCCGGTCGTTCCAGAGGTGTAGATCAACGTCGCGAGGTTGTCCCCCTTCATCGACGCTGCCCGCTCCTTCACGGCGTCCGGGTTGTCCTTCAGGTGCGCCTCACCCAGCGCCCGCAGGTCGTCGAGGGTGATCACCCAGTCGCCATCGCCCGCACCGTCGAAGTTGATGATCTTCTCGATGGTGAGCTCGTCCTTGTGCATGCGTATCTTCTCGACCTGCGTGTCGTCCTCGGCGAAGACGAAGCGGGTGTTGGAGTCGCTGAGGATGTAGGCGACGTCGGAGTCGTTGGTGGTCGGGTAGACCGTCGTGGTGGCGCCGCCGGCCAGCATGATGCCGTAGTCGGCCAGGATCCAGTCCAGACTGGTGCCCGAAGCGATGGAGACGCGTTGTTCGGGCTCCAACCCCAACGACAGCAATCCGGCGGCGATCTTCTCCGCGTCGTCGTAGGTCTGCTTCCAGGTCAATGAGCGCCAACTGGAGTCGTCAGCGGTCGGTGCCCGGAACGCCTCGTTGTTCGGTGTCGCGTGTGCACGGTCCACGATCATGTGTGCAACCGATTCTGCGGTCGCCCCAAGTGTTTCGCGCCCTGTTGTCACATTGGCCACTGTGTTACCCCTCGCTGATGCATAGGCGGATAGATACGCCCAACCCTATTACGGACGCACAGTTCGATGCAGGCACTTGGGCAAATAGAACAGCAGACTTTCACTGGCGAACGACCGTGCTGATCAGGGGGAATTCGCTGCTCGGCGATCCGAAATGCTGCGCCTCGAGCGCCGGGCCAAACCTCGACGGAATCGTCGCGTCAGGCGGTGTGGGCCTCGGCTACGGCCTTGTCCAGGGCGCTCTTCTTGTTGGCGGCCTGGTTGCGGTGAATGACGCCCTTGCTCACGGCCTTGTCCAGTTTGCGTCCGGCGTCCTGGGCCAGCGTCTTGGCGCGGTCGAGATCACCTTCAGCCAGCGCTTCGCGCACCCGCCGGGTCGCGGTCCGCAGCGAACTCTTGACCGCCTTGTTACGCTCGTGCGCCTTGTTGTTGGTCTTGATGCGCTTGATCTGGGACTTGATGTTAGCCACGGTGTCGTACTGTCCTTCGGTTGGTTCGTCTCAAGGGGCGGAACGTGCCATCTCCCGTGCTTGTCGAAAGCAGGCAGCGCGAAACCGCTAGATTCCCAGCATAACGTGACGCATGTGATCCCCGGCCCGTGGGTTGTCGGCAACGTGGAACTATAGGGACGTGACGACATCCCCGGGTTCCGCCCCGGCCCCGGGCCACACTCCGGCCGATGCCTTGCGCAACTTCTGCATCATCGCGCACATCGACCACGGCAAGTCGACCCTGGCCGACCGCATGCTGCAGATCACCGGTGTCGTCGACGACCGCTCCATGCGTGCGCAGTACCTCGATCGGATGGATATTGAGCGCGAGCGCGGGATCACCATCAAGTCGCAAGCCGTACGCCTGCCGTTCACTGCCGCCGACGACCGCACCTACGTGCTGAACCTCATCGACACTCCGGGGCACGTCGACTTCACCTACGAGGTATCCCGCAGTCTCGCCGCCTGCGAGGGGGCCGTTCTGCTCGTCGACGCAGCACAAGGCATCGAGGCGCAGACGCTGGCGAACCTGTGGCTGGCCATGGAGCACGACCTGGTGATCATTCCGGTCCTGAACAAGATCGACCTGCCGGCAGCCCAACCGGAGAAGTACGCCGCAGAACTGGCCCACATCATCGGCTGCTCACCCTCGGACGTGCTGCACGTCAGCGCGAAGACCGGCGACGGGGTCGAGGCTCTGCTCAACGAGGTCGTGGCCCAGATCCCCGCCCCAAAGGGCGACCCGGACGCTGCTGCCCGCGCACTGATCTTCGACTCGGTCTACGACACGTACCGCGGCGTGGTCACCTACGTGCGGGTGGTCGACGGGGCGCTGCATGCCAGGGAGCGCATCCAGATGATGTTCTCCGGCACCACCCATGAGTTGCTGGAAGTGGGTGTGATCTCCCCCGAGCCTGTTTCCACGGACTCCATCGCCGCCGGTGAGGTGGGTTATCTCATCACCGGCGTCAAGGACGTGCGCCAGTCACGAGTCGGTGACACCGTGACCAGCCTGCACGGGGGTGCAACCCAACCGCTGCTGCGTTACGAAGACCCCAAGCCGATGGTCTTCTCCGGCCTGTACCCCATCGACGGCTCGGACTATCCGGTGCTGCGTGACGCGTTGGACCGGCTGAAGCTGAACGACGCCGCCTTGGTGTTCGAGCCCGAGACCAGTGCGGCGCTCGGGTTCGGATTCCGCTGCGGCTTCCTGGGTCTGCTGCACCTGGAGATCGTCCGGGAACGCCTGGAGCGGGAGTTCGACCTCGACCTGATCTCCACTGCCCCCAACGTGGTGTACCGGGTCGTCATGGAAGACGGCACCGAGATCACCGTCACCAACCCCAGCGAATTCCCCGGCGGCAAGGTCGCCGAGGTCTACGAACCCGTCGTACGTTCCACCATTCTCACGCCCAGCGAATTCGTGGGCACGGTCATGGAACTGTGCCAGGGTCGGCGCGGCACCTTGCTTGGCATGGACTACCTGTCCGAGGAACGGGTTGAAATGCGTTACACGTTGCCGCTCGCGGAAATCGTGTACGACTTCTTCGACCAGCTCAAGTCCCGCACCCGCGGCTACGCATCCTTGGACTACGAGCCCGATGGCGAACAGAGCGCAAATCTTGTCAAGGTCGACATCCTCCTTCAGGGCGAGACAGTCGATGCCTTCAGCGCGATCGTGCATCGCGACAAGGCGTACGCGTACGGGGTGATGATGACTGCCAAACTTCGCTCGTTGATCCCGCGGCAGCAGTTCGAGGTGCCGATCCAGGCCGCCATCGGCTCCCGGGTGATCGCCCGCGAGACGATCCGCGCGATCCGCAAAGACGTGCTGGCCAAGTGTTACGGCGGAGACATCAGCCGTAAACGCAAACTGTTGGAAAAGCAGAAAGAGGGCAAGAAGCGTATGAAGATGGTGGGACGGGTGGAGGTTCCGCAAGAGGCCTTCATCGCCGCACTGTCGACATCCGAGGAGCCGCGGTGAGCCTGGTTCTGCTGACCGGCTCGGATCCGTTCCTGTCCGCGCGGGCCATAACCGACACGGTGCGGGACTGGCGGCTCGCAGACCCCGAACTGGGCGTCGAACAGATCAGCGGATCATCATCGGATGTCCGCATGCGGATCGCGGAGGCCGGCGGGGAGGACCTGTTCGGCACGCGCAGCATTCTGGTGATCAGCGAAGCCGACGCGATCGGCGACGCCGTCGACGCGCTGTTGGACGCGGCCACCCAGAGCCCGGTGATCGCCCACCACCGGGCAGGACGCACGGGTCCGGCGATTCTCAAACAACTGAAGAAGGCCGCTGACACCACGATCGACTGCCAGCCGCTGAAGAAGGGGCGTGCGCTCACCGAGTTCGTAGGTGCCGAGTTCCGCCGGCACAAGCGCCGGATCACCTCCGACGCGCTCGTTCTGCTCATCGAGGCGGTCGGCACCGATCTGGCCGATCTGAGTTCGGCGGCCCACCAACTGGCATGGGACAGTCAGACCGACCCGATCGACGCCGACGTGGTCGGTCAGTACTTCCGCGGGGTCGCCGAGCTGTCGGGCTACCAGGTCGCGGACGCGGTCATGGTAGGTCACCCGGCCGAAGTTCTGCAGCGGTTGCGCCAGGCTCAGATCGCCGCCGACGGAGCCCGGACCGGCCCCGCGATCGTGGCAGCGGTCGCCGGGTCGGTGCGCCAACTCATCGCGCTGTCGGCATGCCCTCCCGGGCTGTCGGACGCGGATGTGGCCCGCCAGGTCGGTGCTCCCCCCTGGAAGGTGCGGATTCTGCGATCACAGGCCCGTCGGTGGACGCCAACGCAGTTGGCGCAGGCGGTCACCCTGCTCGCCGACCTCGACGCCCGGGTCAAGGGCGGGTTGCGCGAAGGCGAACAGCTCGACGCCGCCCAGAAGGTCCATGCGCTCGAGCGGGACCTGATCGCGCTGGCCGTGGACTGACCTCGGCCGTCTTCATCTTCCCAGCGGAGCCCGCACCACGCCCCGGACCACGACCGTCCGGTCGCCGGTGACCGCGATGTCCCCGCTCTGGGCGGTTGCGAACACCTGGGCACCGATCTGCTGCCACGCTGCGACAGCTTGCACAGAAGGATGCCCGAACGAGTTGTCCCGCCCCACCCCGATGAGAGCCAGTTCCGGACGCACGGCGGCAGGCAGTTCGGGCACGAACTGGGCGCTGCCGTGGTGGGGCACTTTGACGACGTCGGCCGCGAGGTCCGCACTGCGCAAGATCGCGGCCTGCGCCTCAGGTTCGAGATCCCCGAGAAAGGCCGCGCGTCCTTGTGGCGCCTCCAGGACGAAACTCACCGAGGCGTTGTTCGGCACTGAGCCCGCAGCGATGATGCGCTGGGGCCACACCACGTGCAGCCTCGCCGCCCCGAAGGCGTAGACATCTCCAGGCACCGGGATCGTGGCGTGCAGCCGCCTCAGATCGTCAGCAGCCTGTGCGTACTGCTCAGCCGGCTCGCTGCAGGGGCTGACCCACACCTGGCCCACCCGTCTGCCGTCCAAGACCCCGTCGAGTCCGTCGACATGGTCGGCGTGGAAGTGCGTGATCACCACCAGGTCGATCGCCTGTACTCCCAAGCGATCGAGGCAGCCGTCCACCAGCGCAGGTTCGGGTCCGGTGTCAACGAGCATGATGCGCTGCTCGGACCGCACCACGAACGCGTCTCCCTGCCCTACGTCGCACGCGACGATCCACCAGTCCGCCGGCGGCCAGCCGTCGGCCAGACGGCCGGTGAGCCAGACGGCACCGACCAGAACGACGGTCACCGCGACCATGCGGCGGCGACCGAGGGTGAACGCGGTCAAAGCAACCACTGCCGCCAGTCCAACTCCCAGCCAGCCGGGCAGCCAGGTCAGATTCGGCAGCACCTGCCATCCAGCGATCCGCAGGACCAGCAAGCACATGGCACGCCCTACCCCCGCGATCGGTTCACCCAGCCCGGCGACCCATTCCAGCAGCGCGGATCCGAGGCCGACGATCGGGATGATCGCGGCCATCGGCGTCACCAGCACATTCGAGGCCACCGTCCTCGGGCCCACCGATCCGCCGATCGCCAGCAGGATCGGGAACGTCGCGACCTGCGCTGCGACAGTGGCAGCCAGCACTCCTCGTTCCAGCAGGGCGATAAGCCCACCGGTCGCGGCGATCGACAGCATGAAACCGACGGAGTAAGCAAGCCACGGGTCGAGCAGCAACAACAACACGACACTCATCTGCAGCACGTGGGCCGCAGCCCGACGCCCGCCCATGAGCCCGGCAAGCATCGCCAGACCGGCCATCGCCGCGGCCCGCATCACACTGGGCTGCATACCGACCGTGGTCACGAAGGCGACCAGCACCACCGCACCGCAGATCATCCGCGGGACGCGCGGAACACGCAGCCAGCCGCACAGCCAGTGAACGAGCAACAACAACACAGCGCAGTTCGCCCCCGACACCGCTGTGAGGTGGCTCAGCCCGGAGTCGCGCATGTCCTGTTGGGCCGGCGGCGAGAGTCCCTCGTCCATCCCCAACGACATGCCCGAGAGCAGCCATCCCGGATCGGTGTCGCCGGCGACCTGCCGCATGATCCGCCGAGCCCCGGCCGCGGGACCCTGCGCCAGCTCGACGGAGGGGCGCCCCTGGACCCAAAGCCTGGCCGACTCCCCCCGCACCCGCGACGCGGAGATGCCCATCTTCGCGGTCAGCCGGTCCCCCAGACCCGCCTGGATGCTGCCCCGCCCGGACAACCCCACGGTGGCTTTCGCGGCCCCAGCGACGACCCGCGCCTTGGCCGACCACCACGGTCCGGTCTGGCTCTCATGACTGCGGGCCGCCGATATCAGAACAACGGTCAGCTCACGGTTGTCCCCCTCCCGCAGGTCGGGGTGGTGGATCGACGCCGCATGCATCCCGGCCAGGAGTATCCCGGCGACCAGGCCGATCGCTGCGGCACTTGCCCACCATCGCCGGAACATCAGCGCGAGTCCGGCACCTGGCAGCGCCGCCCACCAGAACCCCGCGACACCCAGCAGGATCCCCGCCCACAGGCAGGCCAGAACCCCAGTCAGCCACCAGCGCCGACCGTCACCATCGGCTGCATCTGCGCGAATGTCGCCTCCCCGATCCCGGACACCTCCGTCAACTGCTCCACCGCTTGGAATCCCCCGTTCTGCTCCCGGTAGGTCACAATGCGCTGCGCCAGTACCGGACCCACGCCGGGGATCTGCTGCAGCTGGTCCATCGATGCGGTGTTGATGTCGATCAGCCCCGCGGCCGTGCTGCCCGTGGTGTCCGCAGGATCTCCCGCGGGCGCTGGGCGCAGGCCGATGCGGATCTGTTCGCCGTCCACCAACACCCGCGCCAGGTTCTGGTCGGTGGTGTCGACCCCGGGTCTGGCACCCCCGGCTGCCTCGAGCGCGTCTTGCACCCGCGAGCCCTCCGGCAGGGTCAACACGGCCGGCTGCCGGACTTTGCCGACCACTTCGACAACCACCTGCGACTGCGCCGAGACCGATGGGCTCGGACTCGCCGCTACGGCAGACGCGAGCGGAACCGCTGCCATGGACGCGAGCGCGACCGGTTCAGCGGACTGTCCGCGACCCGTGAGGAACATCGTGGCGGCCACAGCTGCCACGAGCACACCCGCCAAGAGCCCCAGCGTGCGCCGGTCCAGGTCCAGATTCATCACCCTTCCAGCCTCGGCCGCCAGGCGCCGGTGAGGAAGTAGGGACGAATGATCTGTGGATGGCCGAGATCAGAGGACGACTGGCTGTGGACAGCTGGGTGATGGGTTTGAGTGCGACCGGTTCAGGAGGCGCGCCGACTGGCAAGCGCAGCGCGGATATTGCTCTGATGTCGCAGCACGATCAGACCGGCCAGGGCGGTTGCGAAGACGATCTCGCTGGGTTCCGAGTGCCACACGATTGACGCCGGGATCAGGGCCAGCGCGGCGCTGACGCTGGCGATTCCCATCCGGCGACTCAGCCCGAACACGACGCCGAAAACCACCAGAACGGGCAACAACCAGATCGGTTCTATGGCCAGGAAGGCACCGGTTGACGTCGCCACCCCCTTGCCGCCCCGGCCCTTGAGGAATGGGCTCGTGACATGCCCGAGGACGGCTGCGAATCCGGCCACTTCGGCCACCGCGATCTCCCCGGACCAGACAACGAACACGATGGCGGGTAGGAAGCCCTTCAGGATGTCCAAGAGGGCGACCGCAACGCCGGTCTTGCGTCCAAGGGCCCGGCCGATGTTGGTTGCTCCCGGGTTACCGGAGCCGACCGCACGGTAGTCGACCCCACGCATCCGCGCGATGATCGCAGCGGGGTTGATCGATCCGACTGCATAGCCGACCACAACTGCCAGCAGATACATCACGGGATGCCTGCCGGAGCGATGGCGACCGCAACCATCCCCGGACCGACGTGCACGCCCATGACCGCTCCGACCTCGCACACGACGACGTCGGTGTGCAGTTGGTCTGACAACCGCGCCGCCATCTCTTCGGCGCGTGCGGGCGCGTCCAGGTGCTGAACGGCCACCTGAACCTGCCGGCCGCCGGCCGCCTCCACGGCCAGGTCGGCGAGTCGGCCGAGCGCGCGGTTGGCAGTCCGCGCCTTTTCCAGTGCAGCCACCTCCCCGTCGACCATGTGCAGGATCGGCTTCACGCGCAGGGCGCTGCCCAGCAGGGCCGATGCCTTGCCGATCCGACCGCCCCGGCGGAGGAACTCCAGCGTGTCGACGTAGAAGAGCACCTGGCTGTCCGCCGCGGTCGATCGGGCGGCTTCACAGACCTCCGGCAGATCCGCTGCTGAATTCGCGGCGCGTGCCGCGTTCAGAGCCGAGAACCCAAGGCCCATCGCAATCGTGCGGGAATCCACGACCTCCACCGGAACCGGTGCGTCCCGGGCGCCCAGCCGTGCCGCGTCGTAGGTGCCACTCAGCGCAGATGACAGATGCACACTCACGATCGCATCCGCTCCCGATGCGGCGGCTTCGGTGTACGCCTCGAAGAACTGTTCGGTCGTCGGACGCGATGTGGTGACCGACTTGTGCCCGGTCAGCGCCGCGGACACCTCGTCGGAACTGATGTCCACGCCGTCGAGGTAGGTCCTGCCTTCTACGATGACGTGAATCGGAACCACTCGGATGTGGTTACCCGCCAGCAGGTCTTCGGTCAGACATGCTGTGGAGTCGGTCACCACGGCGATGGTAGGCATGGCGCTATCCTTGCCCACGATCCCCACTTATGTCCGTCGTCCCGAAGAATGCCCGCTAGCCGGCTCGCACTCTGGCCCAGAAGCGACCCGACCCAGCGTCACCCGGGAACGATGTTGACCAGTTTCGGAGCCCGGACGATCACCCTGCGAGGTGTCGCACCGTCGAGGGCCGCCACGATGGCGGGATCGGACAGTGCCAGGGCTTGCAGGTCCTCCTCACCGATCTCCGGGTCCACCTCCAGCCTCGCCTTGACCTTGCCCGCAACCTGCACGACGCAGGTGACGGCCAAAGCTTTGACCAGTTCCGGATCCACTGTGGGCCAGCCCGCCAGTGCGACCGAAGGTTCGTGGCCCAGCCGCGCCCACATATCCTCGGCCGTGTAGGGAGCCACCAGCGACAGCAGGATCGCGACGGCTTCGGCGGCCTCCCGCACTGCGGGATCCGCCGGCCCAGGACCGGAATCGATGGCCTTGCGTGTCGCATTGACCATCTCCATGACCTTGGCCACTGCGACGTTGAAGCGGAACGACTCGACCGCATGATCGGCATCGTGGATCAAACGGTGGATGGTTCGGCGCAGTCCGATGTCGCCGGACGCGGGGTCTACGCCGGGTTCACTGGTCACATCACCGCTCAACCGCCAAGCGCGGGTCAGAAAGCGGACACTTGCCGCCGGGGAGACGTCGGCCCAGTCGATGTCGTCCTCCGGCGGTCCGGCGAAGACCATGGTCAACCGGACCGCGTCAACTCCGTGCACGGCCAACTCGTCGGACAGTCGAACGAGGTTGCCGCGCGACTTGCTCATCGCAGAACCATCCATGACAACCATGCCTTGGTTCAACAGACTGCTGAATGGCTCAGTGAAGTCGACCATGCCCATGTCGTGCAGCACCTTGGTGAAGAAGCGCGCGTACAACAGATGCAGGATCGCGTGCGTCACGCCGCCGACATACTGATCGACGGGCATCCAGTCACGCGCTTGCTGCGGATCGAACGGCGCGTCCGAACGGTGTGGATCCAGGAAACGCAGGAAGTACCACGACGAGTCCACAAAGGTGTCCATGGTGTCGGAGTCGCGCTTCGCCGGTCCGCCACACCGCGGGCAGTCGACGTTGAGCCACTCACTGGCAGCGCCCAGCGGTGAGGTGCCCTTCGGCTGCAGATCCAGTCCCGCGGGATCGGGCAGTTCAACCGGCAACTGGTCCTCGGGGACGGGAACCTCACCACACGTGGGGCAGTGGATGATCGGGATCGGCGTGCCCCAGTAGCGCTGACGCGAGATCAGCCAGTCCCGCAGGCGGTAGTTCACCGCGGCTCGCCCCCGATTTGCGCCGGCCAACTCCTCGATGACCTTTTCGACGGCTTCAGCCGTGCCCAAGCCGTCCAGTGGACCGGAGTTGACGTGCGGACCGTCGTCGGCGGTCGCGACCCAGGTCTGCGCCGGATCCTCCTCGGACTGCACGACCACCCGCACCGGCAGGTCGAAGGCCCGGGCGAAGTCCAGGTCCCGCTGGTCATGCGCAGGTACTGCCATGATCGCGCCGGTGCCGTAGTCGGCCAGGACGTAGTCCGATGCGTACACCGGCAACTTCTCACCGTTCACCGGGTTGATCGCATACCGCTGCAGGAACACGCCGGTCTTGGGCCGCTCGGCGGACATCCGGTCGATCTCGGACATCGTGGAGACCCCGGCCAGGTAGTCGGCGAACTGCTGCTCCACCCCGGATCCCTGGACAAGTTCCGCGGCCAGATCGGAGTCGACGGCCACCACGAAGAACGTTGCCCCGTAGAGAGTGTCGGGTCGGGTCGTGTAAACCGTTACCGGCTCATCGCGACCCTCGATCTCGAACTGCACCTCCGCGCCCACGGAACGACCGATCCAGTTGCGTTGCATCGTGAGCACTTTGTCCGGCCAGGTTCCCTCCAGCGGTCGCATGTCATCGAGCAGCCGTTCGGCGTAGTCGGTGATGCGCAGGTACCACTGGGTCAGTTTCTTCTTGACCACGACGGTGTCGCAGCGTTCGCACTTGCCGTTGACGACCTGCTCGTTGGCCAGCACCGTCTGGTCGTTCGGGCACCAGTTGACCGAACTGGCCTTGCGATAGGCCAGGCCGCGCTCGAACATTTTGAGGAACAACCACTGGTTCCAGTGGTAGTACTGCGGATCGCAGGTGTTCAGAGTCCGGTCCCAGTCGAACGAGCACGCATAGCGGCGCATCGACTCCCGCTGCTGGGCGATGTTGTCGTAGGTCCAGGTCTTCGGGTTCGCCCCCCGGCGGATGGCGGCGTTCTCCGCAGGCAATCCGAACGCATCCCACCCGATCGGGTGCATGACGTTGAAGCCCTTCTGCACCCAGTAACGCGCGATGACGTCCCCGATCGCATAGGCCTCGGCGTGACCCATGTGAAGGTCTCCGCTGGGATAGGGGAACATGTCCAGCACGTACTTGCGCGGGCGCGGGTCGTCGGGCTTGCCTGACCGGAAGGGCGCGAGGTCGTCCCAGACGGGCAGCCACCGGTCCTGTATGGCTTCGACGTCGTACTCGACCGCGTCCACTATGAGTCCTTTCCGCAATGCGACCTCACCGACGGCGGGTCCCCTAACAGGGTAACGAGGCCTGCTGAACCGCCACGGCGACCATCCCGCCGATCTGCTCGTGGGTCTGCCACCCCCAGTGCATGCCGTCGGGATTGACCCAGCCCTCGTCCAGCCCACGCTGCGCGATTTCACCGATGTCCACCAGGTGCACCTCGTTCTGGTCGGCCCATCTCTTCGCGGCGGCAACCGAGGGCTGGTGAAAGTGCACATCCGGGTAGAGCCGCGCACGGTACGGGCTTGGGGTCATGACGATGATCGGCAACTGCGGATACCAGGTGCGCACTGCCTGCACGATCCGGCTCAAATAGTGGTCGGTGGCGTTCTGGGGTAACTGGCGGAACGGCCCGCCGGTCGCGGCGATGATTCGTGGCGAGACCTCCAGATACGCCGCGCGCACCTTCCTGCGCACCCAGCCCGGCCGGATGTAGGCGATCCCCTGCCGCAGATACGTCGGAATCGCAGCCGGCAGCGCGTCCATTCCGCCCACCGCCAGGACCAGGGCGGTCGCCCGCGGCAGATACTCCCCCCAGATCAACGGGTCCCGGGTCAGCGCCCACCAGGCGTCGCGCGCCGTCCACCCCACGCCGGCCGCCACGTCGACGCCGGTGCCGAGTCGTTGGGCCGCGATGTTGGGCCACAGGCGCGGATCGCTGGGCGGGTGCGCCTGATCGGGACCGTGGAAGGTCAGTGAATCGCCGATGATGACCAACCTGCTCGCGCGCTGGGAATCCGCCGGTTCGCTGAACTCAACCATGAGCGCGGACCACCGGGCGTCTGCGGTTCATTGGCTCAGGGTACCGAGGTGCCTGTCTGTCGCCCCTGCCGTGCTCGCAACTCCGGAGGTGGGACAACCCTGAGCTCTCGCGTCCGGTGAAGCAGAAAACCCCCGACCAGAATGTGCCTCTGATCAGGGGTTTCCCGAGAGTGGAGCTATGGGGACTCGAACCCCAGACCCCTTGCCTGCCAGGCAAGTGCTCTACCAGCTGAGCTATAGCCCCTCGGAAACACAACTGTACCTGACCGCCCAGACGACCGACAGCGGCATATCCCGCATGTCAGGTGACACGGGACCCGGTTTCACGGCACGATGAGACAACCGGTTGGAAGGGACCGATTCATGAAGATTTCGAGCATCTTGAACAACAAGGGCGATTTCGTCGCGACGGTCAGCCCTGACGCCTCAGTGACACAACTGCTGGCATTACTGGCCGAGCACCAGATCGGTGCCGCGGTCGTGTGTGATGAGTCCGAGGCGCTGGTCGGCATCGTGTCCGAGCGCGACATCGCCCGCGCCGCTCACGCGCACGGCTCAAGTGCGCTGGATCAGCCGGTGAGCCAGATCATGACCGCACTGGTGGTGACGTGCGACCGCGAGGCCAACTCGGCCGAGCTCATGGGGCTGATGACCGAGAAGCGGGTGCGTCACATCCCTGTGGTGGAGGACGACCAACTCGTGGGGATCGTCAGCATCGGCGACATCGTCAAAGCGCGCCTGGCCGAACTGGAGACCGAACGTGACGCGTTGCAGGCCTACATCACCAACTGAGGCCCGGCGCGGCCGGCCAACCAGAATCAGTCGTCGGCGGCCGGAGGTTCCGGCAGGGACCGCGCGTTGTACTCCAGCACCTGCCACGGGTGGTCTGGCGACTCGTTCTCCAAGAACACGCTCCACGCGGCGTTGCGCATCACGGCGAAGAACCGGATCTGTTCGAAGGGCCGGTTGAGCAGCGGCGACAGCACCGAGCGAGCGGCTCCCCCATGCGTCACCACGACCGCGGTGCGGCCCGGCTTCGTACGCTCCATCACGTCGTCGATGGCAGCCATGACGCGGGCCCCGACGTCGCCGCGACCCTCGCCGTCCCCGCCCGGCCGCACGGGCTCCCCGGCCAACCACGCGCGGTAGGTATCGGGGTCCTCGAGCAGCAGTTCCTCGCGGCGCCTGCCCTCCCATCGCCCACCATTGGTCTCGCGTAATCGCGGGTCGGTCTGCACCGTCAGGCTCGTCCGGTCGGCCAGGGCCTGGGCGGTGTCACGGGCCCGACTCAGGTCGCTGCTCACGATCAGTTGGGGGCGTAAGGCCATCAACAACCCCGCAGCAGCACGGGCCTGGCGCACGCCGACCTCGTCGAGCGCGACATCGGTCTGCCCCTGGAACCGGTGCTCCAGGTTCCAGGCGGTGCGCCCGTGGCGCCAGAGCACCAACCGCCGCGGTTCACTCATCGGGTACCTCGAGGCGCGGACAGTCCTTCCACAACCGCTCCAGGTCGTAGAACGCCCGCTCCTCGGCGTGCTGGACGTGCGCCACGAAGTCGCCGAAGTCCAAGAGCACCCAGCGACCGGTACCCTTGCCCTCCCGGCGGACGGGGACACCCGGCACCGCGCGCTCGATCGCATCCACAATCGCGTCCACCTGCCGTTCGTTGCGCCCGCTGCAGATCACGAAGGCGTCGGTCAGGGCCAGGTGCTCGCTGACATCCAGAGCGACCAGGTCCGTGGCCAGCTTGTCCAGCGCCGCACGCGCAGCGAGGTCCACGCGGTGCTTGGTGTCCGGCTCGATGGTCAACACTGACTCCTTCTCATTGCGACGGCCCGGCCATCTCGTTCACAACCCGACCGGAAGACCATCATCGGCCTCCACGTCTACCCGCGCTTGCGACAGGGGTAGTTTCTCGACGGTCGGCTCGATTCCCAGCGCCTGTTCCAGGCCGACCACCTCGGCGGCCGGCACCGACGGATCGACCGTTACCGAGGTGGCGGCAGTGATCGCACGACCACCCCAGGCCGACTGCCAGGATCGCGTCAGCAGTTGTGCACGGATCGTCGCTGCCGTCGGCGCACGCACCTGCACGGCCTGAATCCGGGCCACGGGATCGGGGGGTACCGGGAATCCACCGAACACGTCCCCCACCACGTCCCCGGTCGCCTGAGCATTCACCGCGTAAGCCCTGCGGACGCCCTGCGGAGGCCGCACCCGCACACTGTTGTCCTCCGCGAGAACCACCTGGGTCTGCGCGTAGTCGTCGACGATCCGCAGGTCTCGCGCGTCCTGAAGCAGAAGTGCTAGTTCCTCAGTGGGCATCGTGGCCTTCGAAAGGGCCCCCAGGGACACGATGAGAGTCCGTGCCCTCTCCGGATCCGATGGGAACCTGCGCAGGACCTGATCCCAGACCGCCTGGAACCTGGTGAGCCGCTGCTGCTCATCGCGCAGGGCCGCGTCGAGGACATAGTCAGCGGCCACTGCGCCATCGAGTGTCTGCACGCCTTGCGGCAGCACCGCCGCCTGCCTGCGGTCGGTCAAGTAGATGACCTGCTCCGGGACGTCGATGCGCACGCCCCCGACGGCGTCGACCAGTCCGGCGAAGGCCAGCCGATCCAGCACCCAGGCATCGTCCACCCGCACCTGCACCTGGTCCTGCACCGTCTGCATCACATAAGGAACGGTCTTGCGACCCATCTCGGCGCCACTGACCTCCTGCACACCGATCTGGTCCACCCACCAGTCTGCGGTCCACCAGAGCTGGTTGAGGCGCTCGTCGTCCAGGCCCATCAGCACCGAGCCTCTCGCGAGCAGTCCCGGATCGCGCACTTGCACAAGCAGCGTGCGGGTGGGGTCGGCAGGCGGTTCGGGCACCGGCGGTGTAACGGTGTTCTGCTGGGTCAAGAGGATGGCCAAGGTGGTCACGACCACGATGGCCAGAAGAACCACTGCTGCCACTGCGCGCGTATGCATCAGCGGTACAACTGGTGTTTGCCGATGTACTCCACCACTGCTGCTGGAACCAAGTAGTCGATGGGCTCGCCCCGCGCGACGCGCTCACGACAGATGGTCGAAGAGATGTCCACCCCGGGGATTTCGACCGTTGTGAGGGCCGATGGCGGCAGTGGCGCAGCGTCGAGTTCATGACCCGGGCGCGTCACCGCCACCATGTGCGCCAGTTCCAGCAGAACGTCAGGCTCGCGCCAGGTCGGCAGTCCTGCCAGCGTGTCCGCGCCGGTGATGAAGAAGAGGTCCGCCGGATCGTGCTGAGCATGCAGGTCGCGCAGGGTGTCCACAGTGAACGTCGGACCCGTCCGGTCGATGTCGACGCGGCTGACCCCGAACGTCGAACGATCGGTGGCAAGCAGAGTCATGATGTAGCGGTCCTCGGCGGCAGTGACCTGACGGTCCTGCTTCTGCCAGGGTTCGCCGGTGGGGACAAAAATCAGTTCATCGAGCGCGAGCCGGTGCCGGACCTCGCAGGCAGCCACCAGATGCCCCAGATGGATCGGGTCGAAGGTTCCTCCCAACACGCCGATCCGGCGGCGCGCCCGACCCATCGTCAGCGATCGATGTTCAGGCGAGTGACCAGGAACAGCAGGAGCAGGAGCACGATGAGAGTGACCGCGCCGTACCAGTACGGGGATACGTGCGCGACCTCGCCTTCTTCGGCGGTCTCGCTGGCCAGGGCACTGAGGAACACCACTGCGCTGTTGAACATGGACCGACTCTACCCACTCGGACTGCTCAGTCGCGGATGTGCCCGTCACCTTCCACGATGAATTTCGTCGACGTCAGCTCCGACAGGCCCATCGGTCCGCGCGCGTGCAGTTTTTGCGTGGAGATCCCGATCTCTGCACCGAACCCCAGCTGCTCACCGTCGGTGAAGCGGGTGGATGCGTTGACCATGACCGCGGCAGCGTCGATCGCCTCAGTGAAGCGCGCAGCAACGGCCACGGAATCGGTCACAATCGCCTCCGTATGACCACTGCTCCACTTCGTGATGTGGTCGATCGCATCCTGTTCGTCACGCACCACGCGCACGGCCAGGTCCAGGCTCAAATACTCTTCGGCCCAGTCCAAATCCGTGGCCCGTCGGAACGAGATACCCGTCGACTGCGCGTACTTCTCGCTGATCTCGTCGCCGTGAATGGTCACGCCGCGCTCCTTCAAGGCCGCGAACACCTCGGGCAACAGCCGCTCGGCTGCAGCTTCGTGGACCAACAACGCCTCGGCCGTGTTGCAGACACTGACGCGCTGGGTCTTGGAGTTGACGACGATGGCCACACTGCGATCGACCGACGCGTCCTCGTGCAGGTAGACGTGACAGTTGCCCACGCCGGTCTCGATCACCGGCACCAGGCTGTTCTCCACGACGTTGCGGATGAGCCCCGCGCCCCCGCGCGGGATGACGACGTCCACGATGCCGCGCGCACGGGTCAGGTGCATGACGCTGTCATGGGTCAAGCCGGGTACCGCGCAGATCGCATCGACCGGGACGTCGGTCGAGCCCAGCGCCTCCCGCATGGTGTCGATCAGCACCCGGTTGCTGTGTGCGGCGCTGGCCGAACCCCGAAGCAGCGCGGCGTTGCCGCTCTTGAGGCACAACACCGCCGCATCCACGGTGACATTGGGACGCGCCTCGTAGATCATCGCGACCACCCCCAGTGGGACCCGCACCTGTCGCACCCGCAGCCCGTTGGGCAGGGTGTAGCCGCGCACCACATCGCCGATCGGATCCGGTAGCACAGCCACGGCGCGAACCGAGGCGGCGATGGCCCGCAGCCGGTCCTGGTCGAGGGTGAGTCGGTCGATGATGGCCGGGTCGGTCACCGCACGGTGGGCGGCCTGAACGTCCTGCGCGTTGGCGGCAATGATTCGCTCGGCATTGGCTTCCAAAGCATCGGCGATAGCCAGCAGCGCGGTGTCCTTCTGCTCGCGGGTCAGTGTCCGCAGCGTCCGTTCGGCGATTTGGGCTCGTCTGCCGACTGCGTGTACCTGTTCGGCCGTTGCGTGGGTCATGAGCCCAGTGTCCCAAAGACGAGCGCGCAACGACAGGCGGAGGGGGCAGCGTTGACCCCGAGCTTCGCGCAGCCCTTACAGCAGCACGAGGTCGTCCCGGTGCACGATCTCGCGCTCGTACCCGGGCCCGAACTGCTCGATCAACTCCGAGGTCGTGCGTCCCACCAGCCGTTCGAACTCGTGGGCGTCGTAGGCGACCAGTCCCCTGGCCACCGGCACGCCCGCGCCGTCGACGATGTCCACCGGCTCTCCGGCTGAAAAATTACCCGACACCGACACCACTCCTGCGGCCAGCAAAGACGCCTGCCGGTCGCGCAAAGCCTTGACCGCACCCTCGTCGATGCTCACTGCACCGCGGGCCGTTGTCGCATGCGCCAGCCACATCTGGCGCGGTGAACGCCGCCTGCCCGAGGGCAGGAAGACCGTACCCGTCGGTTTCCCGAGCAGCGCCTCGGATACCTTGTCGACCCGGGTCAGGACCACCGGGATCCCCGCCTCGCTGGCCATCAATGCAGACTGAACCTTGGTGAGCATTCCGCCGCGTCCGATCCCCGAACCGCGCCCGCCCAAAGCGATGCCAGCGACGTCGGCGGCCGATCTGACGGTGTCGATGTGCCGGGCCCCGGTCTGGCGCGGCGGTCGGTCGTACAGCCCGTCTATGTCGGTGAGCAGGACCAGGCCGTCAGCCTGGACCACGTGGGCCACCAGCGCGGCCAGCCGGTCATTGTCGCCGAACTTGATCTCATCGGTGGCCACCGTGTCGTTCTCGTTGACGATGGGCAGTACTCCGAGGTCCAGCAGACGTCCCAGCGTGCGCTGGGCGTTGCGGTAGTGGGTACGGCGGATCAGATCCTCGGCGGTGAGCAACACCTGTCCGACGCGAATGTCGTGTTCGCCGAATTGCGCGGAGTAGTGCGCGACGAGGATCCCCTGCCCCACGCTCGCGGCGGCCTGCTGGGTGGCCAGATCGCGCGGAGGCTTGCGAAGCCCGAGCACCGGGGTCCCCGCGGCGATCGACCCGGACGACACCAGGATCAACTGGACACCGGCCCGCACATTGCGCGAGAGCGCCTTCACCAGCGCATCGAGGTGTTCTGCGTGCAGCCCGCCCTCGCTGTTGGTCAGCGACGAGGAACCGACTTTGACGACCAGGCGGGAGGCGTCGGCGATCTTCATGCGGGCGTCCATCACGACTGCCGGGTGCTCTCTTCGCCGGTGATCGGTTCAGCCGACTCAGGCTCCTGCGCCTGCCCGTCGGCAGGTTCGACCTGTGCCTCATGCTCCACAGACGGCACCCAGTCGAAGACGACCGCGTTGTCCTCCGGCCCGATGATCACGGTGGACCCTTCGACCGCACCCAGTTCGGCCAGACGTTTCTCCACCCCCAGTTTCGCCAACCGGTCCGCGAGGTATCGCACGGCTTCCTCGTTGCCGAAGTCCGTCTGACGGACCCAGCGCAGGGGTTTGGTGCCCAGGACCCGGAATGCGTCACCCTGTCTGCGCACCTCGAAGTCCACAGCATCGGTGGGCCGCGGCCTCAGGACGACGCGGGTCTGCTCAACCGGTCGTTGCGCGCGATCGGCAAGGACCAGGCGCAACATCGCATAGCTGAGTTCGCGCAGCCCTTCGTGGCTGACCGCGGAGATTTCGTGAACCTCGTAGCCCCGCTCCCGCAGCTGGTCGCTGACCATGGCTGCCATCTCGCGGCCGTCGGGGATGTCGATCTTGTTCAGCGCCACCAGCCGCGGCCGATCGGCCAACGCCGGGTCGAAGGCGAGCAGTTCCGCCTCGATCACCTCAAGATCGCCCACCGGGTCGCGCTCGGTCTCGAACGTCGCGGTATCCACCACGTGCACCAGCGCGCTGCAGCGTTGTACGTGCCGCAGAAACTCGTGCCCCAGGCCCTTGCCCTGACTGGCCCCGGGGATCAAGCCGGGCACGTCCGCGACGGTGAACGTAGTGCCCGCCAGTGAGACAACACCGAGGTGTGGGGTCAGGGTGGTGAACGGATAGTCCGCCACTTTCGGCTTCGCCGCCGACAGGGCCGACACGAGGCTGGACTTACCAGCGCTGGGGTATCCGATCAGGCCGATGTCCGCGACCGTTTTCAGCTCAAGAACCGCATCCACCTGCTCGCCTGGCTCACCTCGCAGGGCGAAACCGGGGGCCTTGCGCCGACGGGTGGCGAGGGCGGCGTTGCCGAGCCCGCCGTGACCTCCGGCGGCCAGGACGTAGGACTCCCCCGGATTGATCAGGTCGGCCAGGACCTCGCCGTCAGGGGTCTGCACGACGGTGCCGGGCGGGACGGGAACCACGAGGTCCTGCCCGCTCGAGCCGTTGCGGTTGCCACCCTGTCCGGGCTGGCCGCTGCCCGCATGCCGATGCGGGTGATAGTGCAGGTCCAGCAGGCTGTTCACATCGGGATCCACGAGCAGCACCACATCTGCTCCTCGACCGCCATTACCACCATCGGGACCACCCAGCGGTTTGAACTTCTCACGGTGCATCGAGGCACAACCGTGACCGCCATCGCCGCCGTGGGCGTGGATCAGGACGCGGTCAACGAAGGAGGTCACCGCGGGTAATTATCGATCAGAGGACGATGTTGACGACCCGGCGACCACGCTTGGTGCCGAAGTCCACCGTGCCCGCAGCCATCGCGAACAAGGTGTCATCCTTGCCGATGCCGACATTCGCACCGGGGTGGAAGTGGGTACCCCGCTGGCGCACGATGATCTCGCCGGCGTTGACCTGCTGACCGCCGAAACGCTTCACGCCGAGGCGCTGGGCGTTCGAGTCGCGACCGTTCCTGGTGCTCGCAGCACCCTTTTTGTGTGCCATGGTTCAGGCCCCTAACTCGATACCGGTGACCTTGACGATGGTCTGCTCCTGACGGTGCCCCTGGCGTCGCTTGTACCCGGTCTTGTTCTTGTACTTGAAAACGTCGATCTTGGGTCCCCGCAGGTGCTCGAGCACCTCGACCGTCACGGTCGCCGAGGACAGTGCGCCGGGGTCGGAGGTGACCGTCTCACCGTCGACAACAAGCAGAACCGGCGCGAGCTCCACCGAGGCACCAGGCTGTTCTGCCAGTCGGTTCAACAACAACTCATCGCCAACAGCCACCTTTTCCTGATGGCCGCTGGTCCGCACGATCGCGTACACGGCTTGCTCCTTAACGTTCATGGTTGCCCATTGGCTCGTGGCATGGGGCAATTGCGCGCGAAACGCGCTCTTGCCCAGAGTACGCGATGGGCCCCGCAATCGGCAACGGCCCCCCGCGCAGCGTCCCACTGCAGGGCGTTTCCGGGGAGTCCGGGGGCATCGGGGAGCCTATGACAACCGGCACGCCAGGAGCCACCTGATCCAGGACCGTCGACTGGCCACTCACCCCGAGGCCGCGAACGTTCACGCCGTCGCGTCCGCCGGCTCGTCGGCCGGCTCCACAGCAACTTCATCAGGGATCTCGGCCGAGGCAGGCTCATCGGCGTCCGAGGCAACCGCCGGAGCCTCTTCCTGCTTGATCGGAGCGCCGGGGATGGGCCCAGGTGGGCGGCGTCGGCGCGACCCAACCGGCTCGTTCTGAACCTTCACGCCACGACCGTTGCAGTGCTCACAGGGCTCGCTGAACGTTTCGAGCAGCCCCTGACCCAGACGTTTGCGCGTCATCTGGACAAGTCCCAGCGAGGTGATCTCCGCGACCTGGTGTTTCGTGCGGTCCCGGCCCAGGCACTCCACCAGGCGGCGCACGACCAGATCGCGGTTGGACTCCAGGACCATGTCGATGAAGTCGACGACGATGATGCCGCCGATGTCCCGCAGTCGCAGTTGCCGAACGATCTCCTCGGCCGCCTCGAGATTGTTGCGGGTGACGGTCTCTTCCAGATTGCCGCCCGAACCCACGAATCGACCGGTGTTGACGTCCACCACGGTCATGGCTTCGGTCCGGTCGATCACCAGCGAGCCGCCGCTGGGCAGCAGCACCTTGCGGTCCAGTGCCTTGGTGATCTGCTCATCGATGCGGTACTCGGCGAAGACGTCGTCGTTCTTGGTCCAGCGTTTGATGCGATCGGACAACTCCGGCGCGACCCACCCCACATACTCCTCGAGAGTGTCCTGGACGCCGGTGCCCGACACGATCAACTCGGCGAAGTCCTCGTTGAAGATGTCACGCACGACACGGATCGCCAGATCGGGCTCGGAATAGAGCAGGCTCGGGGCCTTTGCAGACTCGGTCTTGGCGTTGATGCTCTCCCACGTCGCAGCCAGGCGGGCGACGTCGGACGCCAGTTGTTCCTCGCTGGCACCCTCAGCCGCAGTCCGCACGATCACACCGGCATCCTCGGGCAGGGCCGCGCGCAGGGCCTTCTTCAGCCGACTGCGCTCCTTGTCGGGCAGCTTGCGGCTGATACCGGTCATCCGGCCGTTCGGCACGTACACCAGGTAACGCCCTGGCAAAGAGATCTGACTGGTCAGGCGGGCGCCTTTGTGCCCCACCGGATCCTTCGTGACCTGCACGAGCACGCTATCGCCGGACTGCAGTGCCAGTTCGATGCGTTTGGGCTGACCCTCGAGGCCCGCACCCTCCCAGTTGACCTCGCCGGCGTACAACACAGCGTTGCGGCCACGACCGATGTCGATGAATGCCGCCTCCATGGACGGCAGCACGTTCTGCACCTTGCCCAGGTAGACGTTGCCGATCATGCTGGCGTTGCGGTCACGGGTCACGTAGTGCTCGACGAGGATCTTGTCCTCGAGGACTGCGATCTGAGTCCTGTCCTCGTAACCCCGCACGACCATGACCCGATCGACGCTCTCGCGGCGGGCCAGAAACTCAGCCTCGGAGACGATGGGCGAGCGTCGCCGACCAGCGTCGCGGCCCTCCCGGCGGCGCTGCCGCTTGGCTTCGAGCCGGGTCGAACCCTTGACCGAGGTCACCTCGTCCTTGGCCGACCCGCTGTCGTCGGAGTCCTCCGAGCCGCGGCGCCTGCGCCGCCGACGGCGCTTGCTGCTGGCGGACTCCGTCTGCTGGGCATCATCGTCCTCAGCACTCGTGTCCGCGGACGGCTGGTCATCGCCGCCGTCTGAGGACGCCGATGCCGGGCTTTCGGCCTTGCCCGAATCGCCTTTGCCACTGTCCGTCTGGGTGGCGCGCGGCTTCCTGTTGCGCTGGCGGGTTTTCGGCGGCGCTGGTTCGGTCTCGACCTCTTCGAGGTCGATCTCCGGGGCCAAGAAGAAGGCGGTGGACGTTATCGCCTCAGCAACGTCGAGGTCGAATCCGTCGTCATCGACCTCAGGACTGGCGTCGAAACCCACGTGGAAGGGGTCGGTGGGACTGATCGCCGGCACGTCAGCCTGGCGCTTTCGAGCGGTCTTGGCTGGTTTGTCCGTATCCGCGGCGGCGGGTGCAGTCGACTCGGCTTCGGCAGGTTGCGGCTCAGGTTCTGGTACGTCGCTGCTCTCCGACCTGCCCTCGTCCGCGGTGTCCTGCGCCACTTCCTCGGCGCTCTTCACCACCGGTGGGCCGGCCGGCCTACCCGCGGCCCTGCGCCGGCGGCGGGCGCGGGGCGGTTCGGCAGTGTCGTCGTATCCTGCATCGTGGACATCGTCCATCGGGTACTCCCGATCCGGGTCCTTGGCTAACCCCGCAGGCCCGTGGCCGTACACGGGGGTCCGTGGGACCCACTCGTCGGTGATCGGCCGCAACCAATCACAAAGCTTCCATTCTGGCGGTGGCTCATGCCGCACAACCAAGGCCGTGATTCCGGCACCCGGGCAGCACATTCGAAGCCACCGGTCGGTGACCGATCGGTCTCCAACCACTCGCAGTATCGCACACAGCGCACAGTTGCGGCCTCACTACGGTCAGTAGCGACTGCGCGTCGCACATTTCGAAGCACCCGTCCCTCCCCTCCCGAAGTGGGCATGCAGGTGCCCGCCGTGCCCACTTCGTGCGGCACATTTCAGGCATTCAGCACATATCGACCCGGTAAACCTCCGAAAGATGGCAGATTCCTGAAATCGCTATCGCCCTATGCCCAGTTGTGGAGGGGCGGCGTCAGAAGGGCGGAGCCACGCCCCCTGGTTCCGGGGTTCCCTGCGCCAACCGGGTCGCCAGCACGGGGACATCGGGCAGGTCCGGGGTCACCACGCGGATCGCGGCCACCACCTCGGCCGGACGCGGAGTCGGTTCGGCATGCGCCACCGTGACTTCGAGGGTGTCCGGTGCCACCATCACCAAGTCGGAGCACAGTGCACGCACATCGATACGGCGTCGGCCCGCTTTCGTCGTGCGCTCGACCTCGACGTGGGACTGCGCCACAAAGGCCTCGACCGCCTCACCGACCGGCATCGGCCACTGGATACGCCACCGGCTGGCCTTCAGTGCCTCGACCAATGAACCGTCGGCCTCGACGATCCCCACCACGTCCAACCCCTCGGGCAACGACCGGTCGAGAGCCTCGCACAGTTCCTGCGGGTTCACGACCTGCAGGACCCCGATCTCGAGGTACTCGGCCTCGCTGGCCGCCCCGGTGGGCGCAGCACCGGCATAGGAGATCTTGGGATGCGGGGAGAAGCCGGCCGAATACGCCATCGGCACTGCGACCCTGCGCAGCGCGCGTTCCCAGGCGCGCTGGAAGTCCCGGTGCGAAGCGAACCGCATGCGACCGCGCTTTGCATAGCGCACCTGCAGAGTCTGGACCGGCGGCACATACTCGCGGTCCGGCGTGCGACGTGCCATCAGGACGTGACCGCCACAATGGGCAGGATGGGTCGATCGGTCGGGCCGACCTGAATCTCGGTGCCCATCTGGTCACACACTCCGCAGTCGAAGCACGGGGTCCAGCGGCAGTCCTCGACCTCCACCTCATCTTGCGCGTCCTGCCAGTCCTCCCACAGCCATTCCTTGTCCAGGCCCGAATCCAGGTGGTCCCAGGGCAAGACCTCGCTGAGATCACGCTCCCTGGTCGTGTACCAGTCGACGTCGATGCCCACGGTGTCGGCAGCGGCCATCCAGCGGTCGAAGCTGAAGTACTCGCTCCACCCGTCGAACCGTCCACCGTCGCGCCAGACCTGCTCGATGACCGCGCCGACCCGTCGGTCCCCGCGTGCGAGCAAGCCCTCCACGATCCCCGGACGACCGTCGTGATACCGGAACCCGATCGCCTTGCCCAGGTCCCGGTCCGACCGGATCTCGTTGCGCAAAAGTGCCAGCCGGGCGTCGGTGGCCTCCCACCCGAGTTGGGCGGCCCACTGGAACGGGGTGTGCGGCTTGGGCACGAAACCCCCGATGGACACCGTGCAGCGGATGTCGCGGCGACCCGACACCTCCCGGCCGGTGCGGATCACTTCTTTGGCCATGGCCGCGATCTGCACCACGTCCTCGTCGGTCTCGGTGGGAAGCCCACACATGAAGTAGAGCTTCACCTGTCGCCACCCGGCGCCGTACGCAGCTGCGACGGTGCGGATCAGGTCCTCTTCGGTGACCATCTTGTTGATGACCTTGCGGATGCGTTCGCTGCCGCCCTCCGGGGCGAAGGTCAGCCCGGAACGCCGTCCGTTGCGGGACAACTCGTTGGCCAGGTCGATGTTGAAGGCGTCCACGCGGGTCGAGGGCAGGGACAGGCCCGTGTTGGTGCCCTCGTACTGATCGGCCAGACCACGGGTGATTTCGGCGATCTCGGAATGGTCGGCGCTCGACAGACTCAGCAGTCCGGCCTCCTCGAAACCGGTGGCCTCCAGCGACGTCTGGACCATCTGTGCGACGGTCGCCTTGGAGCGCTCCCGCACCGGCCTGGTGATCATGCCGGCCTGGCAGAAGCGACAGCCCCGGGTACATCCACGGAAGATCTCGACTGAGGCTCTCTCGTGGACCGTCTCGGCCAGAGGGACCAGAGGTTGCTTCGGGTAAGGCCACTGGTCGAGGTCGCTGACCGTATGTTTGGCCACCCGCCACGGCGTGCCGGTGTCGACCGGGACGACGCGGTGGATGCGCCCGTCGGGCAGGTAACTCACTTCGTATCGGCTGGGAACGTAAGCGACCCCGGACGCTGCGACCCGGTCCAGCAGTGCGGCTCGACTGCCACCACCTTCGGCCTTGAAATCGCGAATCAGATCCGACAGTGCCAGCACGGCGTTCTCCCCGTCGCCCACCACCGCGGCATCTATGAAGTCCGCGATGGGTTCCGGGTTGAACGCCGCATGGCCGCCGGCGATCACCAATGGGTGGTCGTCACCGCGGTCGGCGGCGTGCAGTGGGATGCCGGCCAGGTCGAGGGCGGTCAGCAGGTTCGTGTAGCCGAGTTCGGTGGCGAACGAAACGCCCAGGACGTCGAAGTCGCCGACCGGGGCGTGGGATTCGACGGTGAACTGCGGAATGCCGTTTTCGCGCATCAACGCTTCCATGTCTGGCCAGACCGAATAGGTCCGTTCGGCCAGCACGTCCTCGCGTTCGTTGAGCACCTCGTAGAGGATCTGCAGGCCCTGGTTGGGCAGCCCCACCTCGTACGCGTCGGGGTACATCAGCGCCCAGCGCACTGCCGCCTGGTCCCACGGTTTGCTCGTCGCATTGAGTTCACCGCCGACGTACTGGATCGGCTTTCGCACCAGCGGGAGGATGCGTTCGAGCGCGGGGTAGACGGATTGCATTTCTCCAGGGTACGTAATGCCCATCAGTCGAAGATGGGCTCGACGTCGCGAGACCTCTTCAACTCGAAGAACCCAGGTGTTCCGGCGACAGCCAGCACCCCGTCCCAAAGCCTGCCGGCCGCATCACCCTTGGGGGCGGGGCTGACCACGGGACCGAAGAAGGCGATGGGGCTACCGTCCTCGCCAGGCACATGGATGACGGGGGTGCCGACGTCCTGT
>Ga0209607_1000109_pt1 | contig 68667 bp, 54 predicted proteins | sample AD_UKC117_MetaG_FD_184413 | JGI IMG/M metagenome (GOLD analysis project Ga0209607, IMG submission 184413) | Active sludge microbial communities of municipal wastewater-treating anaerobic digesters from Hong Kong - AD_UKC117_MetaG (SPAdes)... | ecosystem: Engineered > Bioreactor > Anaerobic >... | reverse complement strand
GGAAACGATGCTTGAGACCGACGTTCTCAGTCGTGGCCATCGGTTCACCAAATCGTTCGACGAGGCGAGAAGCCAGCGTTCGCGCGGCGGCCACGCTGACCTGCTGCCCCAGCACGGCACGCACGGCGATCTCGAAACCGTCCCAGGCGCCGGGCAGGCGCAGGCCGGGTGCCCGGCGCAGCCGCCGTCGCATGGCCGGATCGAGCGACAGGCTGGCTGCAATCGCTGCCGGATCTGCATCCAGGTCGAACTGGCGACGGATGCGCGACACCACGCCGCGCAGTTCGGTCGTGGCGACACCATGGAGTTCCAGTCGCAGTGGCGCGTCGTCGTGATCACCGCGTGACAGGCGGAACCAGGCGGTTTGATTAGCATCCCGATCACCGCTACGGATGCTGCGCGCATAACTGTTCGCATCCACGACTTCCACGCCGGGAAGGGCGCGCGCGGCGAAGAAGGCGAGCAAGCCATCGAAATCATAGGGAGGACGGAACGCCAGCTTCAGGCGGAGCACGTCGCCGGCCCGATAATCTGCCGGCGCGTCGTCCCGCTGCCTGCGCAGCTCGCGCGGTGCCAGCCGGTAGGCCTCGCGGAACGCCGCGTTGAAGCGGCGCAGGCTGGCGAAGCCCGAAGCCATTGCTACGTCCGTCACCGACAGGTTCGTCTCGGTCAGCAGCTGCTTGGCGAACAGCAGGCGCCGGGTGGCGTTCACCTGCGATGGCGTCGCGCCCAGCTGCTCGACGAACACGCGGCGCAGCTGGCGCTCGCTCAGGCCCACGTGCCCGGCCATGTCGGCCAGCGGCGCATCGTCAAGCGCACCGTCATCGATCAGCCGCAGCGCCTGGGACAGTACCGAATCGCCGCGTCGCTGCTCGGGATCGCCAGGAGACAGCTCCGGACGACAGCGCAGGCAGGGCCGATAGCCTGCGCTCTCCGCCTGCGCCGCATGTCGGTAGTAGCGCACGTTCTTCGGCTTCGGCGGCGGCGCCGGGCAGACCGGCCGGCAGTAGATGCCGGTACTGCTGACCGCCGTGAAGAACAGACCGTCGAAGCGCGGATCACGGCTGAGTCGCGCCTTCTCGCAGACGCGGTCGTCCAGTGCGGCATTGGCGGTGGCGGTGGGTTCCATGTGGCCAGACTAGCACCGGCGCAGAGCCGCAACTCGCCGTTTTCGGACATGAATGCCTGCGTCGTTCCGGACGTATCTGACCAATCCCGCGCGTTTCGGCTTCATTACCCGGTCTGGGACATCCGGCACAGCCGGTTGCGGCGGCTTGGCGGCAGACTGTCGGTTTTCCGAACCGGGGGCCGGCATGTCGTTCAATCATCTTCTCGCCTTTGCGTTGTTTGCCGCGGGCAGCGTCGCCTCGTTGACGGTCAGCGCTGCCGACCTGAACGCCGCGGATGCGCGTTGCGCGGTGTGGGCCCGCGAACTGAGTTTTTCGCAGAGCGTCGCCGACCATGACCGCCCAGCGTTTGCCGCACATGTCGACGACAATGCGATCTTCGGCGCGGAAAGTGTGGAACCACAGGTCGGTCGTGATGCCGTGCTCGCGCGCTGGGAAGGCCTGATCGCCGGTACCCGCATCCTGTTGCGCTGGTATCCGCGGCAGGTCGTGGTGGGTGGCAGCGGGGACGTGGCGGTTTCCAGCGGGCCGGCACTTTATGAATTCGTCGCGCCGGAAGCTGGCCAGCCAGATTTCATGATCGGCGGCTTCCATTCGGTCTGGCAGCGCGGCGCAGACGGCATCTGGCGCGTTGTCTTCGACGATGGCATTGAGCCGAAAATCGCCGGCGAATCCGACATCGAGACCTTCCGCAGCGGTCGTCGCGAGGACTGTCCCTTCAAATAGTTTCCCAGCCGCCCGGGGTCCGTGATCCCTCGGTGCTGCATCCTGCGCATGTATGGAGTGTCACCAACCTGTTGGAGCATTCCATGTCCCAGTTCAGCATCCTGAAACGCGCGGCCCTGTCCCTGTCCCTGGCCGGTCTTGCCTCGTCGGTATTTGCCTTGGGCTCGCCCGACGTGGACTTCCATTCCGCCACGCCTCGCTTCGAAAACTTCGAAGACGAGTACGGTCTCGGCTACATCGCGAACCTTGTCTCGACGCGCGCCATCATCCGCGGCGATAGCAGTGACACCTATCTGGTGGCCTACTCGGTCAGCGATACCGACATGGTCGGCCAGTTTCGGTTGGGCATGGCGCGCTATTTCCTTGACGGCAGTCGGGATCCGTCCTTCGGAAGCGGCGTTGGGGTAGATGGTCTGCGCCTGCTCGGCTATCCAGACCAGGGAAGCCGGTTCTATGCAGGTGACGTGATCGAAGAGGCGACAAGTGGATTGACCGTCTCCGGCAGCGTTGCCAGTGTGGACATTCCGGGTGACGCGGACACCGTGGTTTGCCGTGTCACCGCGGCGGGTACGTTCGACATCTCGTGGGCTGCCGATGCTACGCCTGCTGGCTGCCGTCGGTTGCCTGCGCTTTCGGAATCAAACAACTACAAGTTTGCCGAGCTGGTATCCGATGGCGCAGGGGGTGTGTATGCAGCCACCAATGTCGGCGCAGTGGTTCGCGTCCAGCACCTGGATGCGAGCGGCAATGTCGATATGGGCTACGGCATCGGAGGCGTGTTCACGGTGCAGCCGCCAGGCAGTGTCGAGGCGAATGTCTATGATCTTGTCGTTGATTCCAGCGGCCGTCTCCTGGTGCTCGGTGACACCGGTACCGACGACATGAACGGCACCAATTTCGACTGGTTCGTTCTGCGCGTTCTGGCGAATGGTGCCGAGGACCAGACGTTCGGCACGCTGAACGGCTACCGGCGGATCGGTTTTGACCTCGGCGGCAACAATGCGCGCTACGACTGGCCAACAGCGCTGCTGGAGGACGGCGATGGCAGCTTGCTCATCGCCGGCAATGTGCAGGCCAGCCTCACAGGCTACGCGGTTGCATTGATCAAGCTCGACAGCGATGGCCTGGTGGTCGATCCGAACTTCGGCACCAGCAACGGTGGACCCATCAGCTACACCCAAGTGTCGACCAGCAGCCTGGTGACGGGCATGGGGCGGTTGCCTGATGGCGGCGTGATCCTGATTGGCGACCACGAGCTCAATTTCGACAACACCGACCTTGATCCGGCCATGATGGTGTTCGGGTCGAACGGCGAACTCGACGGCCGCTTCTGGAATAGCGGAGTTACGGTGATTCCGATGGACCGTACCTCGGCGCCCGGCACGCATGGTCGCGATTACCTGCAGACCCTGTTCGTCGATGCGGACAAGGAACGCGTCGTGCTTGGCGGTCGCGCCGAAGGTGGCGTTGATGGCGAGTGGCAGGGCATGCTGCAGGCCATCGCCCTGCATGATCGCCTGTTCAAGGATGGTCTTGAGGATCAGTAAGACGCTCTGACCAGAATGCCCATCGCGCGGCCGGGAAGGGATGCCCGGTCGCGCGGCTTGTCAGTCAAAGCGAGTACCGTAGCTGTCGCTGAGACGCGGCTTGTGCGGCTTGTGCGGCTCGGGTGGCTTCGGCTGCTTCTGCTGCATGAAGAAGCGATACAGCACCGGGATCACCAGTAGCGTCAGCACGGTGGAGAAGGCAAGGCCCCAGACGATGCTGGATGCCACCGGTCCCCACAGCAGCGACTTGCCGCCGAGACCGAAGGCCAGCGAGGCGAGGCCGGCGATGGTGGTGCCGGTCGTCATCAGCACCGCGATCACGCGTCGACGCGCCGCGTACAGCGTGGCGTGCAGCGTGCGCATGCCTTCGCGGCGGCGGTCGTTGGCCGCGCTGATCAGCACGATGGCCGCATTTACCGAAATGCCAGTCAGCGCGATCACGCCATACAGGGTGTATAGCGACAGTGGATTGCGCGAGATCACCAGCCCCAGCGTGACACCGGTGAAGGCCAGCGGAACCGTCACCAGGATCAGCAGCGGCTGGAAGTAGCTGCGGAACTGCGCGGCGAGGATCAGGTAGATCAGGCCAAGGCCGAGCAGGAACAGCGGTCCCATCGCCGACAGCGATTCGTTGAGGTCATCCAGCTGACCGGAGAAGTCGAGGTTGGTGCCGGGGAAGCGTGAACGCACCTTCTCCCACTCCGCCTTCAGCTCGTCATTGGCCGCAGCCGTGTCGTTCTGCTCCAGATCCAGTTCGGACTCCACGGTGATGGCACGACGCAGGTTCCAGTGGCGGATCAGCCCCGGGCTCTTGCCATGCTCGGCGCGAACCAGCGTGCGCAGCGGCACGCTGCCGCCGGCGGGCAGGGCAATCGGGTCGTCGAGCAGGCGGTCGACATTGTCCACCGATGCGCGCGCCGAGCGCACCCGCAGCTCCACCTTTTCACCCTCGTCGCGCAGGTCGGCGATGATCTCGCCATCGACGTGCAGGCCGACCAGACGCGCCACCTGGCCCGGATCAAAACCGGCCTGACGGGCGGCGTCGATGTCGACGCTCAACGACAGCTCGTTGCGGCCGGGGACTTCATCGTCGACCACGTCGTGCGCGCCCTTGATGCCGCGCACGATGCGCTTCATTTCGTCCGCCGCTGCGCGCAGTTCGGTCGGATCATCCGCGCGAACCTTCACACTGACGGGCTTGCCGGTAGGCGGACCGCCGGAATTGACAAACAACGACAGCTCGGCTGGGCTGGTCAGCGTGGACACTTCCTTCCGCACCCCGGCGAGGATGTCGTAGAAGCCGCGCATCTCTGCCGTGGCCGGATTCACCGAAATGATCACCTGGCCGTAGGAGTCGCCGTACAGCGGCTCCACGTCGGTGAACTTGATGCCTGCCAGCGACTGCACCGATCGCGCTTCGCCGGCTTCCAGCGCCTTGCGAACGTGCTGTTCCACCCGCGAGGCTTCGCGGATGGTGTCGTCGATGGATGACTTCGACGGCATGTCCACGTTGACGTAGATCACGCGTATCGGATCGAAGGCGAAGAACTGGAACTTCACCGCGCCCATTGCCAGCGCGGCCACCGATGCCAGGAAAAGCACCAGCGCCAGCAGCAGGTAGCGACCGGGTCGACGCATCACGTGGATCAGCGCTCGGGTGTAACGGGTGCGGACGTGGTGCGTCCAGCGTTCGCGGATGGCCTGCGTGCGGCTGGTCGACAGCGCCGCGCGATCGAGGCCACCGACATGCGCCGGCAGCATCCAGAAGGCTTCGATCAGGCTGACGCTGAGGCCGACGGTCACCACGAAAGGAATGATGAACATGAACTTGCCGACGATGCCCGGCAGCAGCATCAGCGGCATGAAGGCGGCGATCGTGGTGCAGACCGCGGCGATCACCGGCATGCCGACTTCGCGCAGTGAGTCGATGGCGGCATCGATGCCGTTCATGCCACGCAGCATGCGGTAATACATCGCCTCGACGACGACCACGGCATCGTCGACCAGCATGCCGAGCACGATCACCACCCCGAGCAGCACCGACACGTTCAGGGTCGAACCGTAGGCGCTGAGGAACCAGAAGGTGCCGGTGATGGAGAACACCACGCCGAGGCTGACCATCAGCGCGATGCGCGTGCCGAGGAACAGCCAGCACACCGCCATCACGAGGATCAGGCCGATCAGCGCGTTGGACTCCATGACGCCCAGCGCGCTGCGCGTGGGAATGGTCTGGTCGTCGGACAGCTGCAGCTGCAGGCCGTCCACGGCCAGCACCTGGTTCTTGCGGGCCACGTAGTCGCGGATGCTGTCGACCAGATCCAGCGTGTTGGTGTAGGCAATCTTGCTGACCGACATCAACACCGCCGGATGGCCATCCGACGCGGCCAGCTGGCGCGGGATGTCACGACCACGATGCACGCTGGCGATGCTGTCCAGCGGAATGCGTGCTTCGGCATCGCCCGGCGCGCGCAGGGCGAAACGGGCGATCTGCTCGGGGTCGGCGCTGGTGCCGGACACGCGCACCAGCCATTCGCCGTCGCGCGTGGACACCTTGCCGGCGAACACGTCGCGGAACCACAGGCGCAGGCTGTCGCTGAGCTGGCTGGCGTTGAGTCCTCGCGCGGCCAGCGCCTGCGGATCGAAGTCGACCAGCAGTTCCGGGTCCTGGAAGCCCAGCGCCAGTACCTGGTCGACGCCGGTGATCTGTTCCAGGTCGTCCTTCACGCTGCGCGCGGCGGCGCGCAGGGTTTCGTCGGAGGCCTGTCCGGTGAGGACGATCATTGCCGTCGGGAAACCGTTGGAGCTGGTGATTTCCAGTACGCGAGGGTCGATCACGTCGGCCGGCAGTTCAGTGTTGGCCTTGTTCTGGATCTCGCGGCGCAGGTCGTTGATGCGCTTGTCGAAGGTGCGTTCGTCGATGTCGCGGAAGCGCACCAGGATGTTGCTGATGCCCTCGCGCGAGGTGCTGACCACGAAGCGCGTGTCCTGCACGTTGCGGATCGCGTCTTCCAGCGGATTGGTGACGCGCTCCTCGATGTCGACGGCCGAGGCGCCGGGCAGGGCGGTGGAGATGTTCACCCAGTTGAAGTTGATCTCCGGGTCCTGCTCCCGCGGCATCTTCAGGTACGAGAGCAGGCCCATCGCCAGCACTACCGCGAACGCGATGTTCGCCAGCGGATGGTTTTCGATCAGTGATCGCAACAGGCGCATCAGTCGGCTTCCGCTACTGCCTTGGCGGACGGTAGCGCCTGTCCGTCCTGCAGGCTTTGCTGGCCAACGGTTATGACCATCAGATCACCCGGCAGGTCCGCCTGTGCTGGTCGACCGGCTTGTGCGCCGGGAACCTCGCGCCACTGCGCCTTGCCGTCCTCTGCCACGAAGATGCCGAGCCGACCGTCGCGCTGGACCAGCAGGTCTGCCGGAATCTCGAAGCCAGCCGCACGCCAGTGCAGTTCTCCATTGCTGCCCGGTGCGGGCACGTTGCCATCGAAGCTCAGCCGCGCCACGCGGGTGCGTGATGCAGGATCGACAACGGCGGCGAGATCGGTCAGCGACAGCGGATAGCGGTCAGCGCCGATGTCGATCCAGACCGACGTGGCGTCGGCAAGCTGGCGCGCCTGAGCGGGATCAAGTCGCGCCTGCACATCGGGCGTGGAGCGATCGATGACGCGGAGTAGTGGCGTTCCCGGCACCACCGTAGCGCCGACCTGCGCCGTGCGCTGCACGACCACGGCGTCGAATGGTGCGGCAATCCGCGTCTTTTCCAGCTGCCGCGCGGCGACGTCGCGAGCGGCCCGTCGAACGGCCACTTCGGCCTTCGCGCGTGCATGTGCCGTGCGAGCCGCGCTCAAAGCGTCGTCGGAAATGAAATGCTTGGGATGCAGGTCCTCGGCGCGCTGCTTGTCGGCCTCGGCCTGTGCGAACGCCGCGTCGGCGGCAGCCACCTGTGCGTTGGCCTGGGCGAGGGCGAGGCGAGCGTCGGCGTCATCGAGCTGCACCAGCAGGTCGCCGCGCGACACCGAGGCACCCACGTCGGCGGCCACCGATTTCACCGTGCTGGCCAGCTCGGCGCTCAGGGTGGCGTCGTTCAATGGTTTCACGTCCGCGGCGGCGGTGCCGCCAGCAGGAGCGGCGACATCACCGAGACGCTCGATCTGGATGCGCGCCTGCGGCTCGGTGCTGGCCTCGGTATTGGCCGCGTCGTCGTCGGAGCAGGCGGTTAGGCCCAGGCTGAGGAAAAGGGCCAGCGCGGCGGGCGCGGCAAAACGTCGCATGGTCATTTCATCATCCTTGCGGGCAATCACCTGCTGTCGCCCTCGTTGTCGTCGTCGAATTTCAGAACTGCGAAGTTTACTTTGATTCCCGTGACGGAAAACACCATGACCGTCGGCCCATATGAGCCGGTCGCCTATAATTCCCGCCCTCATTTGCACTGAATCTGCCGGAGCCTCCATGACCAGCAACGCCCAAGGCACACGCCGCGACACCAGCCGTGACATCCGCGCCCCGCGCGGCACCGAGCTGCACTGCAAGAACTGGCTGATCGAGGCCGCTTGGCGCATGGTGCAGCACAACCTCGACCCGGACGTGGCCGAGGAGCCGTCGGAACTGGTCGTCTACGGTGGCATCGGCCGCGCCGCGCGCAACTGGGAATGCTTCGACGCCATCCTCAAGGCGCTGACCGATCTCAACGAAGACGAAACCCTGCTGGTCCAGTCCGGCAAGCCGGTCGGTGTGTTCCGCACCCATGTCGATGCGCCGCGCGTGCTGATCGCAAACTCCAACCTGGTGCCGGCCTGGGCCAACTGGGAGCACTTCCACGAGCTCGATAAGAAAGGCCTGATGATGTACGGCCAGATGACCGCCGGCAGCTGGATCTACATCGGCAGCCAGGGCATCGTGCAGGGCACCTACGAAACCTTCGTCGAGATGGGCCGCCAGCACTACGGCGGCGACCTCACCGGCAAGTGGATCCTTACCGCCGGCCTCGGTGGCATGGGCGGCGCGCAGCCGCTGGCCGCCTCGCTGGCCGGCGCCTGCAGCCTCAACATCGAATGCCAGCAGAGCCGCATCGACTTCCGCCTGCGCACCCGCTACGTGGACGAACAGGCCACCGACCTCGACGACGCCCTGGCGCGCATCGACAAGTACACGAAGGCCGGCGAAGCCAAGTCCATCGCGCTGCTCGGCAACGCCGCCGACATCCTGCCCGAGCTGGTGCGTCGCGGCGTGAAGCCCGACGCCGTCACCGACCAGACCAGCGCGCACGATCCGGTCAACGGCTACCTGCCGTCCGGCTGGACTGTGGAAGAATGGTTCGAGCGTCGCGAAAAGGATCCCGCCGGCACGACGAAGGCCGCCAAGCAGTCGATGAAGCAGCACGTCGAAGCCATGCTCGCCTTCCACGCGCAGGGCATCCCGACCTTCGACTATGGCAACAACATCCGCCAGATGGCCAAGGACGAAGGCTGCGCCAACGCCTTCGACTTCCCCGGCTTCGTGCCGGCCTTCGTGCGTCCGCTGTTCTGCCGCGGCATTGGCCCGTTCCGCTGGGTGGCGCTCAGCGGCGATCCCGAGGACATCGCCAAGACCGACGCCAAAGTCAAGGAGTTGATCCCCGACGATCCGCACCTGCACCGCTGGCTGGACATGGCCGCCGAGCGCATCAGCTTCCAGGGCCTGCCGTCCCGCATTTGCTGGGTTGGCCTCGGCCAGCGCCACAAGCTCGGCTTGGCCTTCAACGAAATGGTCCGCAACGGCGAGCTGAAGGCGCCGGTTGCCATCGGCCGCGATCACCTCGATTCCGGCAGCGTCGCCAGCCCCAACCGCGAAACCGAAGCCATGATGGACGGCAGCGACGCCGTCAGCGACTGGCCGCTGCTCAACGCCCTGCTGAACACGGCAAGTGGCGCCACCTGGGTCAGCTTCCACCACGGCGGCGGCGTCGGCATGGGCTACAGCCAGCACGCCGGCGTGGTCATCGTCTGCGACGGCAGCGAAGCCGCCGACAAGCGCCTGGAGCGCGTCCTCTGGAACGACCCCGGCACCGGCGTCATGCGCCACGCCGACGCCGGCTATGACATCGCCAAGGCATGCGCGAAAGAGCAGGGGCTGAAACTGCCGATGGTGTGATGTTCCTGGGTATTTTCGATCTCCGACCAAGGGCACAAATGAAACTTTCTTCGTATCTGATCCTTGCCTTGATCCCTCTGCTTGCTTTGCCTGTCCCAGGGAGGGCAGCAGTGAGTGACGATGTCAAAGAGATCCGTATCCGGTCGACTTGGGCTGGGCTTAGCCGGGAGTCGCCGCTTGTCACGGAACTTCTACTAACACCAGCCGAAGACGGGTTCAGCATGACGGGATCCAACAGTCGTGCTGGGGACACTACAAACCTGAAGCGCACAGTGGTGCCCGCTGAGCATGTTTCTGAGCTGATCGCCGCGCTCGAATTGTCACCACAGCCCGTCCTGAAGCTCGCGGATCTTGGCATCTCGGATTCCGAAATCCAGGAACAGATAGATGGTGCGGTTGGGCGATATGAGGAATTGAAGGAATCGTCGGAATCGGCGTTTGCCTTGCAGGACTATCGCGATTCGCTACGCGCAGAGGCAACGCTGGCGATGGCGTTGACCGAAGGGTTTCGTTCATTCCATACCGACGACTATCCCGGCGTCCGAATTGAGGCGATGTTCGACGATGGATCGACACTTGTTGTGGGCAGTAACTCCCAGCAATTCCTGATGCTGCCTTGGCAGCGAGGTGAGGAGAAAACCTATTCCGCCTCAATTGCGATCGCCCTGATGAAAATCTTGCCTGATGGAGCAACCAATCGTGAGCGATTGCAGGGGCCGATCAGGGAGTGGGGTTTGCGAGAGCTGGTGAGTTCGTCGATGTACGACGAGCTCAGCCGTCTCAAGTCTGAGGCGCAGGCCGCTCCGGCATTGCGAGCTCTGGAGAGTGCATTTGAAGTGCGGAATGCGAGAGCGCAAGACGCGGTTCCTGCTATCGAACTTGGGCCAGTGTTGTTCGCCAAACTGCGCCTCCCGAGTGGTGTTCCAAACCTGTGGATGTTCGTGAGGCTGCCATTGAACCATGGAGTGCTGGTCGATCCAGAGGGTGACCTGAATCGCATTCGTGGAGCAATGTCAGTGGTGCAGGCATCACCTGGAATGGTGGCGCTCATGAAGAGCCACCCGAAGGAAGATTTTGCGGTCAATGACGGATTCGGTTTTCACTGGTTGAGTGAGCGGGCCAAAGATCAGTTTGTCGCGCAGATGGCAGAGCTTGGACGGTTTCCTGAGCTTGCGTCGAGTCCGGAGCTGATGCGTAGTGCGGTGCTGGTGACTTCGGGCCCGGATCCTGATGAATGGATCGTGCTCCCGGATGGCCGCGCTATACATTGGAAACGCTTTACGGATGAGCCGGCGAGCGAAGGCACCATGCGCTGCGATATGACGCCAGTCGGGGAGGAGGAAGAAGATCTCTGGGAGAAAAAGCCCAATTTGTGTTTCGGGCAACTAGTTCCTGAGCCGTAATCCAGAATCGGCCTAGTGAACCAGGGGTCAGACAACGTTTTCGGCTTTCGATCACGCCGCCAACCGATGCTCGTAGTAAGGCTTGGCCTTGTCGTCGAAGATGGCGTAGAGCGCGTCGAGGTTGGCGGGGTCCGGGTTGAGCCAGGCGTCGATGTGCTCGGGCTTGATGTTGATGATGCAGCGGTCGTGGCCGGCGGCGGCGACTTCCTGCGGCGGCTCGTCGGTGATCATGGCGAAGGAGTCGAGGTCGGGCTCGCCCTTGCCGCTCCAGTGTGACCACAGGCAGGCGACGAACATCGGCTGGCCGTCGTCGGGCGTAAACTGCAGCACCTGGTTCTTGCCGTCGATCTCCACGTTCTCGAAGAACGTGTCCACGATGATGATGCCGTGGCTGTGGCCGAACTGGCCTCTCCAGAAGCCTTCCAGATTGTCGCGCCGCGCGTTGTAGGTGCCCGGGTACTTCTTGTCGTAGCTGGCAGGCTTGCCCGCCGGCCGACAGCCGTAGCGCATCAGCTTCAGCGTGCGTCGACCGTTCTCGCTGATCATCAGCGGCGCATACACCTGCGGAAAGATGCGGCTGTCGCGGTCTTCCGGCTCGGTGCGTCGCAGGTCAGCCAGCCGACGCTTCGCCGCCTCGATCTTGTTGCCGGCAATGCGCTGTTCGTTGAGCACCTTTTTCGTCTCCTTCACCTTCAGCGCGCGCTCGGCATCGTTGAGTCGCCGGGTCTGCTGGAACAGCTCCTGCTCCAGCTTCGTCACCTGCTGTGCGTCGTAGGCATCGATCAACGACTTGATCTGTCGTTCCTGTTCGTTCTTCGGATGCAGGAAGCCGAGGTCAACGCCTTTCGGAATCTTCAGCTCGCCACGCTCCTGACGCGACCAGTACTTGTCGACAAAGTCGTCGTAACTCATGTCAGCGCCCGTGACCCGAAGAAACTTGAGCCAGTCGGCATAGATCATCGCGGAGTAACACATGGATCGATCCGTTTGCTGTGCGCGCTTCTTTGAAACACCGGGGCCTCGAAAGGTCAAGTCCTGGGTGCCGAATCGTCTTCAAGCACGAAGCGAAGCTTCACGTTCGCCAATCGCTCCAGCTGTCGCCGGTTCTCGCGGTTTTCCCAGTGGTCGAACAGGGCGACTTCGGCGGGACGCCAGAGTGCGACCCAGGCGAGGATCAGCAGGCCCTCGGCCAGTACGTCGGTGGCCGGGCTGTGCCAGGTCTTCCTGCCATACGGCACGGGCAGCGCGTTGGATGCAGAGGTCAACCCATCAACGAGCTGCTGGGTGTCTGGCTGACAGGACGGCGCGCTGGATCGGCACGCCATCCAGGATCACGACGCTGATGCTGTCGAAGGCGGCGACCGAGGTCGACGGATCGGCATCGAGCAGCAGCAGGTTGGCACGCTTACCAACTTCGACGCTGCCAATGTCGTCGTCAAGACCAAAGGTGCGAGCGGTCTCCAGAGTGGCCATGCGCAGGATTTCCAAGGGCGTGAAGCCATTGTCCGCCAGCCATTGCAGCTCCAGTCGTCCGTTGAGCCCTGGCGGATTGGTGTAAGTCGGGCTCGATGGCGTGTCGCTGCCAAACACCAGACGGCCACCGTGTTCGTGCAGGTACTGCACGACCTGGTTCAGGCGGCGCAGGCCGGTGCGGCTGGTCTCGGTGCGTTCGCCGCTGGGTGGGTGTCCGAGAAAGGCGGTCACCAGTTCGGTGCGTTCCAGATTTTCCATCAGCTTGCGCAGGAACCACTGGGCGTCATCCTGCCGGTACCAGTGGATCAACGTCGCCGGTAGTGCGTCGGCCAGTCGCGGGTCGTCCAGAAAGCCCGGCTCCAGCAGACGCAGTTCGCCGCCCAGCACCTGACTGGTGGGCTGCACCGCGATGCCCCGGCGGATCACGCGGTCCAGCAGCTCGCGGATGGGTTCGGGCAGGTCGTCCCGCCCGTTGAACTCGTCCCAGTGCCAGAGGCCATGCGCGATGATGTCGACGCCGCCTTCCACGGCCTGCCGGTAGCCGTGCAGGCTGTTGGCGTGGTGCACGTGGACCAGCCCGGCGGCTTTTGCCTGCTGCTTCACCTCCGCGATTAGTTCGTTGGATGGCACCGGCCAGTTCCACAGGCCGGCAAATCCTTCCTCGTAGAAAGTCTTCACGCAGCGCGCATCGGTGGCGCGGACCTTGGCGACGATGGCGGCCACGCTGTGCTCTGCCGCCCGGTAGTCCGCCGGCATTTTTTCGTGCTGTGCGGGGTCGTCGAGCAGGTAGGGCGAACGGTTGCGCGATGGTTCCGGCAGAAAGGCCTCGCCGTAGCCGTTGGGGAACGGCAGCCCCTTGCAGTAGCTGAGGCCGGGCGCCACCGGCTGTTGCTGCCACGTTGCCACGAAGTCTTCACTCTGCTTGAGGTCTACCAAGTGGGTGAAACCGAAATACAGGTAGCTTCTGGGTTCCTGGCGGTGGAAGGCCTGGAGTAGCTCCGGGTGGCTTTCGGCCTGGTCGTCGCGGAGGCCGCCGTCGCTGCCGAGGTGGACGTGGCCATCGATTAGCCCAGGCGTCAGAAAGTGCCCGCGACCGTCAATGACCGAGGCGTGGGCAACGGCCAGGCGCCGCGCCGCGACCTCGACGATCCGCCCGTCGCGAATGCGCACGTCGACATGTGTCTTCGGCGCGGACCGGTCGGGCGACACCACGGTGACATCGCGGATCAACAATTCCCTTGCCGGAAGCGTGGTGGGAAGCCCAAGTGTGCACAGGGCGATCAACAGCATGATGCGATGCGGCAGGTATGGTGAATGGTGGCGCATGGTTAGACTCGACAGATTGGGAGGCGGTGCGAGTGTCATCACGATGCCATCCGTCCGCGACCTGAAACCGGTTTTGCGTCCTGGAATAGGCCACATGCAGGGTTGGGGTGCCGCCATCGTCGGAGTGATCTGCCTGCTGGCGGCAATGTCAGCGGGGCATGCGGCGCTGTCGCGCGCCGTGCCGGGACGGCGACTGCTGACGCTGTTTCTGCTGGTGTTCACGCTGCAGTCCGCGTTACTCCTGGCTCACCTGTTGCGTCCGGCTGCGCTGCCTCTGGAGTTGCGTGCTCTGGTCGGCGCGGGCATTCCGCCGCTGCTGTACCTGTTCTTCGCCCGGCGTATAGAGACGGGTGCGCATCGGTTGCGGCGTTCCGATCTGCTGCATCTTTGGCCGCCGCTGGCCGTGGCCCTGTTGCTGGGCCTTCCGGGAGGTTGGGTGGGGCCGGGCATCGATGCGGTAATGGTGCTGGCTGAAGCCGGCTATGCCATCGCGCTGCTATCGCTCAACCGCGCACGCCAGCGCCGGTTTCGTGTGACCCGGATTGGTGTTCCCGTCGCGGCGTCATTCCTGCTGGCCGCTGCAGTGGTGGACATTGGGATTGCGGTGGAACTCGCTGACGGCGGCGTGCTGTCGGCATCCTGGGGATTGCGGATCGGTATCGCTGTGATGCTGCTGTTGATGCTGGCCGTGTTTCTGTGGGCTTGGCGCGATCCTGAGTGGTGGTGCCGGATCGATGGTGGTTTCTACGATGCCCAGGAAGTCGCGCCGACGAGTACAATTGACGCCGCTGAGACTGCAGCGCAAAAGGCTGAGCACGAAGCGCTGTGCCGACAACTTGCCGGTCAGCTACAGCAGGAGGAAGGCTTGCGCGAATTTGGCCTGACGTTGAGCGAGATTTCGCGGCGTCTCGGCGTGCCGCCAAAGCGGCTGTCGCAGGCGGTGAACGCAATCCATGGCCGCGGTTTCCGCACCCTGCTGAATGATTGGCGCGTCGAGGCGGCGGCGCGGCAGTTGCGCGATCCACGCCTCAGCTTGCGTTCGATCACCGACGTCATGTTCGACGCGGGCTATCAGACCAAGTCCAGCTTCAACCGTGAGTTCGCCCAGCGCATGGGCACGACGCCCAGCGAATACAGGAAGCGCAGCCTGTCATCCGTCGATTGTGAGGCGTTGCCTGAGGGCGCTGAGGAGCACTCGGAGTCGGATCACGGCGTATAGAAGCAGCCATCGACCATCGTCACCATCGAACGCAGATCGTCAGGTCATGATTCGAAGATCGGGAGCGATTGACCCCGTCGGTATCAAGTCCTGATTGGAATGTTTGGCGCGGAAAACACTCTCGTCAGGTTGGCATGGTTGCCGCCAAATCACCCTCAAGCACGAAGCGGAGCTTCACCTTGGCGAGTCGCTCCAGCTGTCGACGGTTCTCGCGGTTTTCCCAGTGGTCGAACAGGGCGACTTCGGCGGGGCGCCAGAGTGCGACCCAGGCGAGGATCAGCAGGCCCTCGGCCAGTACGTCGGTGGCCGGGCTGTGCCAGGTCGTCATCAGACGTCGCAGCAGCAGCGCGCCCATCAGCACCACGAAGCCGATGAGGATGGCCGCCCGAGTGATGCGCTGGCGGCGCCGATGGCGACGTTCGGCCTGCTCGTGCAGCAGGTGGAAGTGGGCGTGGATGGCGGCCGCGATGTCGTCCATGTGCGGTTCGAGGCTGGCCGGGCCATGAACGGCGACCTCGATTGGTTCGCGGAACGGTCGCTCGGCCGCGCAATCCAGCAGGTAGGCTTCGGCGTCGGGGTCCAGCGACTTGTCGCGGAACGGTGATGGGTCCAGCGAATCATAGAGCTGGCTCAGCTGTTGCAGGCGGATGTGGATGACGTGCATGGCGGCGGTGTTCGCTCAGTGGCGACCCATTGGATTTGTGGATGCGCTGATCGCAATCACGGGTTGTCCGAAGGCGGTGGCTTTGATGTTTCGTCGACGGTCGTCGGAGGACTTCGCTCGGCATCCAACTCGGCGCGCAGCCGGGCCTGCACTTCGGGGTAGTGGCCGGCGTCGCCGAAATCCGCGTAGCGGGCATAGCGCGCGTGGGCGGTGCTGATCTGCTGGGAATGCTTGATCGGGCACCAGTACTGCTCGGTCCGCGCGATGATTTCGCGGGCGAAAGACATCAGGCCATTGGCATAGCCGCAGTAACCGCAGTTCAGGCGCTCGACCGGGTTCAGGTAGCGCAGGCGGTGGCGATCCACGATGAAGTGATCACTCGGCCGCACCACGGCGATACGGAACAGCGGGAAACAGACGCGCTGATAGATCTCCAGTGTGAGGTGCAAAAGGACCAGCGGCACCGCCATGCCATAGATGAAGGGCAGCGCGATCAGGTTCTTCGGCGAACCGCGCAGCAGCCAGTGCAGCGTCTTGCCCCAGCCTGGCGTCGGCGTGTCCGCATGGCTCGCCTGCACCGCGCGTTCACGCTCCCGCAGCCGCTCCCGCAACTCGGTGGCGGCATGCAGCAGGCGTTCTTCCAACTCTTTGATCCTGTCCATGCGCCCATATTGGCGCAGCGGATCGAAACGCGCACGGGCTTTCATTTGTCGTCGAGGCAGGGTCGCCTGCTGTCCGAAACTGCCCGCGAATTGCCATGAATCACGGAGCACGCGGGTGTAGGCTGGCCGTAAGGATTATTTGTGGGGAGCTGTCGTGGATTCGGCCATCATGTCGGGAAATTGGCAGCCTTGGCGGATTGCCATGTGGAGCGGCGCCGCGTTGCTGCTTTGCCTGCCCTGGGCGGCGATGCAGTTGTATCCCGAAGCCGACGTCAACTGGACGGGCTTCGACTTCCTGGTGTTCGGCGCGATGCTGCTGGTTGCCGGCGCGGCAGTGGAAATCGCGGTGCGAATGTCAGGTAGCGGCGCCTATCGGCTGGCGGCGGTGATCGCCGTCGGCGCGGCCTTCCTGCAGTTTTGGGCCAATGCCGCGGTCGGCATCATCGGTGACGGGGACAATCCGGCCAACCTGATGTTCATTGGCGTACTGGCCATTGGTTTCTTCGGCGGGTTGCTGGTGAAGCTGCGCGCGGCTGGGATGGCGTATGTACTAACCATTGTCGCGGTGGCCCAGCTGATTGCCGGTGGCATTGGCTGGAGCATGGGCTACCGCGAAGCTTTCATCTTCTCTGTGGTACTTGCCGCTGCCTGGTTCGTCTCGGTGCAGCTGTTCCGCAAGGCGGCGCGAGGGTAGGGTCGTCAGCGACAAGACACTTGACGCCATGGTTTCGGAGTCAGATCCCAAACCGGAACCACCGGAAAAGCCGTTGCCCAGCGATTGCTGTGGCAGCGGCTGCGCTGTCTGCGTGATGGATGCCTACGACGACGCGCTGGAGCGCTACCGTGAAGCGTTGGCGGCGTGGGAGGTGCGGCAGTTGGATCGGCAAGGATAGTCGTCCAACAGTGTGAGTGGGGCGGCCGAAGACGGCGTGTCTTGCATCTGGAATCAGATACGCTTGGCGCTCCGGACAGTTTGAATCGCCATGCCGCTTTCCGACCTCGACAACCCTTTCTACGGTTCGCTGCGGACGAGGCACGCAGCCTTTTCATTGGGTGACGAAAACGTCTGTCGTTTCCCGGCCGCCGTGGCCCCGTTCCTCGGGATTGCATCGCCGCGTGCGGCCAGTGCCGCCCGGCTCGACGCGCTGGTTCCCGATGGCGATACCGTACTGCTGCTGGGCGTGATGCCGGAGCCGGTCGATGGCTACACGCTGCAAACTTTCCGGCCATTGGCTCAGATGGTTTGCGAGCAACCCATCAAGTCGGTCGAGGGGCCGGAGATCATCGAGCTTGACCAGCGCCATCACGCGGACATCCTTGAACTGATCGCGCTGGTCTACCCGCATTACTTCCGCCAGCGCACGCCGGAGCTTGGCCGCTACTTCGGCATCTACCAGCCAGACGCGAACGGCGAGACGCGACTGGCGGCGATGATCGGTGAGCGACTTGGTACCCATGACACGCGCGAAATGAGCGCAATCTGCACGCATCCGGATTTCCTCGGCCGTGGCTACGCCGGTCGCCTCACCGCGATGCTCACCAACGACACGCTGGAGCGCGGGCTGACGCCCTTCCTGCATGTCAGTCAGGAAAACCCGCGGGCGATGCAGCTATACGAACGCCTCGGGTACCGGACCCGCCATGAGATTCCTTTCGCGGCGTTGCGCCGCGGGTAGTGCTGGCTTTCCGGCAGTCCGTCGCTCATGCCGGGAAATGGCTTGCGAGTTGGATTGAACGGGTTGTACCGTGGGCGCTTGCGTCCCGCCGGGAGGGGTGGGGCGGACAATTTGGGGGGAATCCGCATGATTTGCAGTGCCGAAGGGCTGTTCGAACGTGTGGGGTCGACACTGCGCGCTGTCGCGTGTTTGATCTGTCTTGCAATTCCCGGGCCGGCCTTGGCCAACCTGATTGTCGTCACTACCGAATTCGACGGGCCGGTCAACGTCGACGGGGAATGCTCCCTGCGCGAGGCTGTCACCAATGCCCTGCTTGATTCGTTCGCCGGTAGTCCGGACTGCGTCAATGGAAGCGGGGCGGATAGCATCAGCTTCGCTAACGTCTACTTTTCGACGCCACGCCAGATCCTGCTGACATCGCCGCTGCCTTTCCTCTCCGGAGACCTGGAAGTGTTGGGTCCGGGCCGGAACAAACTGACCATCAGCGGCGATTCCACGTACCGGATATTTGTCGTATCCGATGGCAACGGAACGCCGGATTCAACCGTTTCGATCAGCGACATGACGCTGGCCAACGGCATGGCGAATGGCAGCGGCGGTGGTGCGATCGTCAACCTCGAAAACCTCAGCATCAACCGGGTTCGCTTCGGGGGCAACAGTGCTGGTCCCTCGTCTGGTGGCGCCATTCGTAGTCAGGCTGGCACGCTGACCATCAACCAGTCGGGTTTTGCTGGAAATATCGCTCCGGATGGAACCAATGGTTTCGGCGGTGCCATCTTTGCGGATGGTGCCACCACGCAGGTCACCATTTCCGCCAGCCTGTTTGATGGCAACCAGTCCGAGAAGGCGGGTGGTGCGGTTTATTCGCAATCCCCCGATCTCGCTCTGGTTGGCGTCCAGTTCCTGCAGAACCAGTCGATGGGTGGGGTTGGTGGTGCGCTGGCACAGTTTGGTGCGGTTGCCAACGTGGATGCCAGCTTGTTCGATGCGAATGAAGCGCTGAGTACCGGTGGCGCTGTGCAATTCAATGGCACCACGCTGACCGTCACCCGTTCCACCTTCAGCGAGAATGTCGCGGCCTCGGGGTCAGCAATCTATCTGGTCGGCTCATCTTCGGCGACGCTTCGGCAGAGCACTTTCTCGGCAAACGAGAGCCTGAGCGGCAGTGGCGCGGTGGCCTTGTCTGGCGCGACGAACGCTGCCATCAGCTTTTCGACCTTCTATGGAAACCTGGCGGCTACCGGCGGTCGTGCGGTACACAACTACGGCATCGGTACGGCCAGCCTGCTGTCGGCGGTGCTTGTCTCCGGAACCACGTCCACCGCGTTGTGTGGCGGTGTGGGCGCCGTCACCGCGGATGCCTCTACGCAAAGCCAGAACAGCAGCTGTTCCGGTGCCAGCAATGCGGGTGCTGCACTCTTCAACACGCTGACGCCGCTGCAGAACAACGGCGGAAGCTGGGCGACACACGCCCCCACCAATGGTTCGCCGGCCATCGATGCGGCACCCAGCTGTGACGGTCTCACCGCGGACCAGCGCGGATATCCAAGGCCGCAGGACGGCGACTTCAATGGATCGACCCTGTGTGATGCGGGTTCGGTTGAGTACCAGAGCATCGTTGTCAACACCACGTTCGATTCCCTGTCGACCGGCAATGATGGACTGTGTTCTCTACGCGAAGCGTTTCTCAACGCGGCGTTCAACGACCAGACCGCTCCCGACTGCGCAACGGGGCGCGGCGCGGACACCATCGAGTTCAACCTGCCGTCTTCCTCGACCATCAATCTGGTTGCGGTGCTGCCTCAGGTGAGCGAGGCGCTGTCGATCATCGGCCCTGGAGTGGACCAACTCACCATCGATGCGACTGTGGTCCCGGTGCCGGGTATCCCCGGTGCTTGCCTTGCGCCAATGTGTTTCAAGGATGGCGACAACGGCAATGACCTGCCGATCATCATCAAGGGCCTGACTCTTGCCAATGGTCATCTGAGCGCGGCGGGGTTCGTCTATTCGACAGAGGCCCTGGTGGTCGACCAGGTGGCTTTCATCGGCAATTCCAGTTCGGACAACAACTCCGGTGGTGCGGTCAGCCAGATCGACGGCAGTCTCACCATCACGCAGAGCCGGTTCGTGGGCAACCAGGCCACGGGGGCGCCAGCCGCTGGCGCGGTCTTTGCCCAGGGCACGGCGTTCATCGACGTGTCCACCAGTACGTTCGACCAGAACCATGCTGATTCTGTGGGTGGGGCGGTCACACTGTTCGGTGCTGGTGAGGTGTCATTGCAGGGCAACACGCTCTCCGGGAATACGGCGAGCAATTTTGGTGGTGCTGTCTACCTCCAGGGCGACACCGACATCACCGCTGAAAACCTGACCGTCTCCGGAAATTCCGCAGGTATTGGAGGAGGCGGTTTCTATGTCTCTGGATCCAATGCCTCGTTGAATGCCCACAACCTGACCTTTGTCGGCAACCAGGCGAACAATGGTCTGTCGCTGCGGGTGGCAAATGCCTCCAGCGCCCTGATTGCCGACAGCATCCTGCATGACGGCGGCGTGGGCGGATCGCACTGTGACGCCGCGGGTGCCACTTCGTTCGCCCTCACTGGAACCAACCTGGTGGATGACGGCAGCTGTGCGGGTGTTGTGGCAACCGGGTCGGCCGCCCTTCGGATCGACACGCAATTGCGCGATAACGGCGGATCGACTGCCACGCACGCGATCCTGCAGGGCTCACCGGCCATCGACGCGGCGACGGAGTGTGCCGGCATCCCCACCGACCAGCGCGGCGTCGCGCGAGGCATCGATGGTGATAACGATGGGCTTGCGGGATGCGATGTCGGCGCCTACGAGCTGCAGCCCATCGTGGTCGATACGGCCAGCGATGTCCTGGATAACGCCGATGGCCTTTGTTCGCTGCGCGAGGCCCTCGTCAATGCCAATCTCGATCGCCGCAACTACCGCAGCTGTGCAGGTGGAAAAGGCGCCGACCTGATCCTGTTCAATCTGCCCAATCCGAGCACGATCACGCTTTCCAGCGCGCTGCCCACCGTTGCAACACCGATGACGATCCAGGGCCCCGGCAAGACGAAGCTGACCATCGACGCCAACCAGCAGGCGCGACACTTCCTGGTCAATGATGGCGACGGTGGTGGGCAAAGCACGGTCGTCATCAGCGACATGACGCTGACCAATGGTCTTGCCGGCGCAGGCGGATCGATCCGCAGCTTCGAGTCGCTGAGCCTGGACCTCATCGATTTCCTCAACAACACGGCCAATGCCGATGGTGGCGGCGCGCTGATGGTGGAACAGGGGGGCGTGAATTCGAGTCGGCTGTATTTCTCCGGCAATGCAGCCAACAACGGAGCCGGCGGCGACGGTGGTGCCGTATTCGTTCGCGGGGGCGCCAGCTTCAGCCTGAACCAGGCCGGGTTCAACGGAAATACGGCGGCAGGTTTTGGCGGTGCCATGAATTTCCAGGATGCAGCGGCGTCCTCCGTTCTACGGGTCGGATTCCGTAGCAACCAATCGGGTCAGGCCGGAGGCGCGTTGAGCGTGCGCGGAACCACGACGCTGGATGCCACCAACCTCACCTTCTCCGAAAACCAGAGCGGCACGTTTGGCGGTGGACTGGCAGTGATCAGCGGAACCGCGACCGTCCGGCACGCCACCTTCTTCCAGAACCTGGCGGCCAGCGGCGGATCTTCGGTGCGGGTGGTTTCCGGGGCAACGGCGACCCTCAGTGACAGCCTGTTGGTGCGCGACGGCGTCGGCAGCGTGCACTGCTCGGTGAGCGGTTCGACCCTGACCATGGCTGGCGCCAGCCTGGTGGACGACGCGTCATGTCCTGGCGTCTCCCAGACGGCGACTACCGACATTGGCCTGGACCCGACCTTTGGTTTCAATCTCGGCTTCTCAGGAACCCATGCGCTGCTGGCAGATTCGGCAGCCATTGACGCGGGTCTCGATTGCGCGTCCTTGCCGAGTGACCAGCGCGGCATCAGCCGCCCGCAGGATGGCGACCTTGATGGCAGCGCGGTCTGCGATATCGGTGCAGTCGAGCTTCGCCCGATCATCGTGGATACCGTGGACGACGTGACGGACAACGGTGATGGCCTGTGTTCGCTGCGCGAGGCGATGACCAATGCGAACAGCGACACCAAACAGTGGTCGTCGTGCGTGTCCGGGAGCGGTCCCGACTTGATCGGGTTCAACCTGCCATCGCCAGCGACCATTGTCCTGGGCGGAGTGCTGCCGCAGATCACGACGGCGATGACGATTCGTGGTCCCGGCAGGGATGCGCTGACCATCGATGCCAATGCGGCGGGCCGTCATTTCATCGTCAACAACGCTGATCCGTCGTCGTTTGTCGACGTCTCGTTGAGTGGGATGACGCTGATCAACGCGCTGGCTGCCGGTGCTGGTGGTTCACTCGTCTCGCTGGAGAATCTGGTGCTGAGCGACATGCGATTCAGCAACAACGAGGCGACGGTCAATCCGGCAGGTGCAGTCTCTGTCAATGAGGGCAGCGCGCAGATTTCCGATAGCGAGTTCATCAACAACGCGGCGTCGAATGCGAGCAACGGGCGGGGCGGGGCGCTGCGGGTTGCGGTCAATGCAAGCGCTTCTCTGACGAACAGTCAGTTCCAGGGCAACGATGCGGCCACCTATGGCGGCGCCATTGCCGTGGATGGTGGCGGCGCCCTGACCGGTAGCGGCCTGCTGTTTAGCGGAAACCACGCCGATGCGGATGGTGGTGCGCTGGACCTGGACGGTGCCTCGGCTACCGGTGATATCTCCGCCACACGCTTCACCGGCAACACGTCGGTTGCATTTGGTGGCGGTGTATCGGTGCGAGAGGGCGCCGATCTCTCGCTGCATCGGGTGACGCTGGACGCCAACCACACTGACGGCGTAGGCGGTGGAGCCAGTGTCCGGCTCAACTCAACCCTGGACGCCGAGAACAGCACCTTCTCGGGGAATACCGCCGGCAATCAGGGCGGTGGCCTCTACGCAGGTGCACCGTTGACGCTGGTGGCACTGACCGGCAGCACCTTCTTCGGAAACGACGCCGCCAACTTGGGCGAGGCGCTCCGCTCCTCGCAGGCGACCATTGGGCTGGTCAACAGTCTGCTCGAAGACAACGACGTAGCAGGGGATCTGTGCAGCGGCGCCAACGGGGCAAGCATCACCGCCAATGCCGGCACTATCGCTGATGACGCCAGCTGCACCGGTGCCACTGCCGGCAGCAGCCTGAACCTCGGTCCGCTGACGGACTACGGCTTCATCGCACCCTCGCATGGCCTGCTGCCGTGGAGCGACGCGGTTGACGCGACGGTCGATTGTGCTGGCCTTGTGATCGATCAGCGTGGAGAGTCGCGGCCTTCGGGTGCGGGTTGCGATGCCGGGTCCTTCGAGGTCCATAACATCGCACCTCAAACCAAGGGCGAGATGTTTATTTCCGGCGAGACACAGAATGTTGCCGGACTGAACCTGCTCGCCAACGAACTCGATCCGGACAACACCGGCACCATGGAGGTCGAACGTGTGGGTTATACGGACGTGAACGGCCAGCCGCAGATCCTGAACATCAGCGGAGTGCACCTCAATCCGTTCACCATCCAGCCCGGCGTTGTGGTCTATGTCGGGCGGAATGGCGAGTTGGCCTTCTCGCCGGGAAGTGCCTTGCTGTACCTCACGCCGGGTTCGACGCTGGACCTGGGTGTGAACTACGTCGTCAGCGACGGGTACTCGGAAGCAGGAGCCAGTTTCACGCTGAGGTTCAATGGCGAAGAAACACCGCCGGTTCTGGCCAATGACACGAAGACGGTGGCGATGGATTCCGCTGGAACGACCATCGACGTGCTTGCCAACGACACGGATGTGGATGGTGGAACCAACACCATCACGGCTGTGACCCAGCCAGCCAACGGCACGGTGGTGATTGCCGGCGACTCGCTGTCGCTGACCTATCAGCCGAACGCCACGTACTGCAATGACGGCATGCCTACCGATGACTTCACCTACACCGTCAATGGCTCGTTGACCGCCAACGTCGCGGTCACGGTCAGCTGTGGTCCGGTCGGCATCGATCTGTCCGTCGGGATCAGCGGAGATACTGTTGCAGCCCCGGGCAGTGCAGTCGGCTACCAGGTGCTGGCGCAAAACATCGGCGATGTCGATGGCACAGCCTCGATCAACGTGCTGTTCGACGCGCGACTGTCTGGCGTGAGCTGGACCTGCACGCTGACGCCGGGCGGTGCCTGCGCATCGGGAGCGGGCGATATCAGCACGGAGATCGCCCTGCCTGCGGGCACGCAGGTCCAGTTCGATGTGACCGCGACCACGCCAGCCGCGGCATCGAACACGCCGCTGTCGGTGTCCGCGGCAGTTGATGCCGTGGGCGACACAGATGTTGACACCGGTAACAACGTGGCCAATTTCGAGACGGAGACGGCGTTGTTCCTCGACGGCTTCGAGGGCACGATGCCCTGACCAGCCGGTGCGCCGGAGGCATTTTCGGCGCGTCGGTGTTCAATCGTCGGATGGAATATGAGTTGCAGGCGTTTCAGTGCCTGGCTTGTCAGCTGATGTGTCGCCGCTGAGCGGACGACTCTCACCGGGGTCGGTGAACAGGTCGCCGCCGGCGCGCTGTCGCCAGGCTTCGCCGTTGCCGATGGCGGCAGCAGGGACGTGGATGCCGATGACGCGATCGGCATCCATGTAGGTGCGCATGATGGATTCGCCCTCCTCGTTGCCGAAGAACCAGTAGGGTGGAAACGCGGCGTTGAGGTGCCTGGCCTTGAAGTGCTCGCCGTGGCGATCGAAGTCGGGCCGGTTGGGATCCGCATCGCCGAAGTGGATGACGGTGGTGTCGTCGTCCAGCGTGACCCGCCAGCTCAGGTTCTGTACGTCGGCGCGGCTTGGTCCGCCGGCATGCGGGATGGCGACGACATCGATGTCGAGGTCGTTGACATGGAGATGCTTCGCCTCGTCATGCGGTCGCAGGTCGACGACGGTGATCCGCCGCAGGATCGGGTCGTCCGATTCCAGTTCGCCGGCGATGGCGTCAAGGGTCTGCCGCGAGCCATACAGGCGGACCTTTGGGTGCTTGCGCAGATAGCGGATGGCCGGCTTCGCGGTGAAGTGGTCACCATGCACATGCGACACGAAGATCGCGTCGACGCCGTCGTAGGGCGGCTCACCGGCCATCATCGACTCCACGATGTCATCCGGCACCAGCGTGTATTGGCCATAGCTGTCGGCGTAGAAGGCGTCGAACAGCACCTTGGTGTCGCCGTGCGTGACCAGCACCCCCTCATTGCCGAGGTAGGTCGCCTGCGACGGGTCGTGCGCCTGCACTCCCGGTGCTGCCAGCTGGAAAAGGGCTGCCAGTGAGGCAGCGATCAGTCCACCACGCATTCTTGTTCTCCGCAATGTCCGAAGCCACGCATGGCGTGGCGATGCGCCTGATCGTAACGAATCCGGGTCGATAGTTTCCGCCGCGTGTGTCGCTATGGCGACTCAAAGCCATCCGCGAAGACCGCCGTCTCTGCCAATGGCAGGCACAGCGCGAATTCCGATGTGAGCGGCACGCTTCCACTGGTGGAGGCGGTTGCGGTGACGTAGCCATCGGTCAGCAGGCTGCTGTGGTTGTATGTCCAGCTGGCGTTGCCACTGGCGTCGGTGATCGTAGTCACGTAGCCGAGGTACTCCGTGGCGTTGGCGTGGCCATCCGGCGAACACGTGGTTGCACCATAGAAATCGAGGTAGAACTGCGAGGACGGGTTGCTGTGCAAGCTGCCGTGGACCACTGTCGTCGCGCCACCATTGTCGCGATCGGTGATCACCGGGCGATTCTGCAGGCCGTTCGGCCCGTCGTCAGCATCAAGGTTGTCGATCGGGTCGAGTCCGTCCTCGCCGAATATGGCGAGGTCGATCGGCAGGCCAGCGTTGTCCCAGATCAGGTTGCCGTAGATGCTGGCCGTGGTCCCCGCGCCGTTGACGAGCACGCCGGGGCCGCCGTTTGAACCGATGCTGTTGCCGGCGCCACCTGCCACCGCGACGGTGGGGGCGATGAGGATGTCAGTGCCGTCCGATACCAGGATGCCGCCCAGCTCATTGGCCAGCGGAAAGATCGGGAACGCCGTGCGCCCGATCGTATTGACGTGAATGCGGGCGTGATCGGCGGATCTGATCTCAATGCCCCAGCGGCTATTTCCGGAGATCACATTCCGGGTCGTATTGCCGGCGCCGATGAGTGTGTTCTGCGGACGGGCCGCCATGTTCCCGAGCGCAATACCCGTTGAATTGGGCCGGGCTGCACCGCCGCTCTTGTCCGCGCCAATGATGTTTCCGGAAATTTCCACATTGTCGGCGGATACATAGATGCCGCCGTTGCTGTTGCCTGATATCACGTTGCGCTCGGCAGCTGCAGATCCACCTACTCGACAGCCGGCGCCGCCCACGGTGATGCCGGTACGTGTTCCGGACGTGCTGGGGTACATGGTGTCGCCATCTGCAGCGAGGCCGATGAAGTTGCCGATGACGACACAATTGCCGGCGTTTATCGTGAAGTTCAGCTGTGAGCTCGCGAAACGGTTGAAAGCCAAACCCCGAACCGTGCTGCCGACGCTGCCATTCAAGAAGCTGAGACCGCTGGTTCCGCCAGCCGTCAAAGGATGGATGTCGATGAGGATGACTGCATTGCTGTTCAGCGTGCTGGTACTGACAGAGGAGCCAGGCTGCGTATAGCCATCGATCAATACCGGGCTGGTGACGCCGGGAAGCGTCGATGACAGCGCGATATTGCGCACGCCGGAGCCAGCGATGTTGAAGTGGATCTCGTCAAGGCCGCTATTGGCATTGGCGTCGATGATGGCCTGGCGTAACGAGCCGGCACCCGAGTCGCTGGTGGTGGTGACGGTATAGGTTGCTGCGCTGGCGGGCTGGCACAGTGCCATGCAGAAAATCGCGGCGGCGATTAGCGAGGTGGGTATGCGCATGGGACGTCCTCCGACATCGTGAACAGCGCCAATTCCCCCGGTGGCCAGCTTACGCCGATTTCACGGGGAAGATGTTCTCGATACGGCCTGCCGTGCCGAAGTCCGACATTCTTGTCATGGCATCGGTGTTCCGATGATCAGATACGACCGTCGTACCATTCGTGTACTTGATGACCTCCGGTGATGCAGTGAAAATCTGGATATGTCTGTTGCGCGCCGTGAATGTTGGTGGCACCGGCAAGCTGCCGATGGCCGAGTTGCGGCGCATGTGCGAGGAAATCGGCTTCGAGCAGGTGCGCACCTATATCGCCAGTGGCAACGTGGTCTGTCGCAGCGGGCACGAGGAAGCTGGCGTGAAGGCGGCACTGGAAGAGGCGCTGGCCGGATATGCCGGGAAGCCCGTCGGAGTGATGGTGCGTTCGCCCAAGGACATGGCCGCGGTTCTCGCCGGAAATCCGTTTGCTGAGGCGCCCGGCAATCGTTGCGTGACGATCTTTCTGGATGAGGCGCCGCCGTCCGATGCGCTGGACGACCTTCGCGGCAGGAAGGACGAACGCGTCGCACTCGGCCGTCGCGAAATCTATGTCCACTACGGCGACGGCATGGCCGACTCGAAGCTTCGCATTCCGGCAGCGGCCAACGGCACGGCACGCAACATGAACACCGTTGCCAAGCTGGTCGCCATGGCGCGGGAAGCCGCCGGCGATTGAGGGCGCCGTTCGTCCCGCAGTGGTCCGGTTCGCCGAAATGCCGCGGGTCGGTTAACGTTGCCGCGTCCGACAGTCCTGCAGCCCATGAGCCATCAATTCGCCAGCCGCAACACCGACTCCTTGCGTGAACTGCTGAACCACTTCGGCATCTCGTTGCTGGTTTCGACCTACCAGGCCGGCCAGCTGGTGGCGATCCGCGCCGAGGCGGACAACGTCAACACGCATTTCATCGGCTGCAAGCAGCCCATGGGTATCGCAATCAAGCCGGGCGAGCTTGCGGTTGGCATCGGTCATCAGGTGGTGACCTATCGCAACCTGCCGGCAGCCGGACCCAAGGCCGGGCAGGGTGATCGCGTCGATGCCTGTTACGTGCCGCGCGAAACCCATGCGACGGGCCTGATCGATATCCACGAGATGGGCTACGACGCCGATGGCGGGCTATGGCTGGTCAATACGGCGATGTCATGCCTGTGCACGCTGAGCACGGAATACAGCTTCGTACCGCGCTGGCGACCGCCGTTCATCAGCGCCTACGAACTGGCGGATCGTTGCCATCTGAATGGTCTGGGTTTCCGTGAAGGCAGGCCGCGCTATGTTTCCATGCTGGGTCGTACCGACCGTGCCGGTGGCTGGCGCGAGAACAAGGTGTCCGGTGGCCTGATCATGGACATCGACAGCAACGAGGTGCTGGCCGACGAGCTGTGCATGCCGCATTCGCCGCGCTGGTATCAGGATCGGCTGTGGTTTCTGTCCTCCGGTTCCGGCCACCTGATGTGCGCCGAGCCGGGAAGCGCGGCACAGGTGGTGGCGGAGCTGCCGGGCTTCGCGCGCGGCCTCGACTTCGTTAATCGTTACGCCATCATTGGTCTGTCGCAGGTTCGCGAAAGCGCCGTGTTCGCCGGCCTGCCGCTGACGCGTCGCGTGGAGGAACGTCGCAGCGGCGTGTGGGTGGTCGACATCGAGAACGGCAACACCGTCGCGTTCATCGAGTTCATTGGCAACGTGCAGGAAGTGTTCGCCGTGCAGGTGCTGCCGCATCGATACCCGGCACTGCTCGATCTCGATACGCCGCTGATCGCCACCACCTATGAACTGCCCGATGACGCGCTGGCCGAACTGGCGGCGCCGGATCCGGTGCAGGCCGCGCTGGACAAGGCCACGCGCGAGCATCTCGACGGTCGATTCGATGAGGCGATTGCCGACTATCGCGCGATCATCGGTCAGCAGCCGGAACACCGCATGGCGAGCCACCGGCTCGGTCTCTGTTTTGTCGATGCACAGCGCTGGGATGAGGCGGTGGAGCAGCTGTCGGCCGTGGTTGTAGAGCAGCCCGACAATGCCGAGGCGATGAACAGCCTTGGCCTTGCCTGGTATCGCCTGGGTGAGGTGGATCGCGGTCTGTCCTGCGTCGAAAAGGCCATCGCAACCGACCAGCAGTTCGCACTGGCGCATTTCAATCGCGGCGTGATGCTGCTGAAGCTGGGTCGCTATGCCGAAGCCTGGCCGGAATACGACTGGCGCTGGCAGACGCCGAAGTTCGTGCCATTCCAGTGTGGCCAACCGAAGTGGCAGGGCGAGGACATCAGCGACAAGCGGCTGCTGGTCCACAGCGAGCAGGGCAATGGCGACCACATCCAGTTCCTGCGTTTCCTGCCGATGGTGGCGGAACGCTGCAAGGAGCTGATCTACGTCGGCCCGGAGAACCTGTCCGCTCTGGCGGCGGCGATTCCCGGTGTCGCGGAAAGCCGAGTTCCGGGCAGGCTGCCGAATGATCGCTTTGATGTGTACTGCCCGCTGATGAGCCTGCCGCGCTGGTTGGGCATCGATCTCGACAATCTGCCGGCGCCAGCGCGTTATCTGACCATTCCTCCGCAGGTCACCGTGTCGACGCTGACGGGTGCATGCAAGGTCGGTATCTCCTGGGCCGGCTCGCCGACCCAGCAGGACGACCATCTCCGTTCGACGAAGCTGGAAACCCTGCTGCCGCTGCTGGATGTGGATGGGATCGACCTCTTCAGCCTGCAGATGCCGGTGGACGGACCGACCGCCGAACTGCTGAAGCAGCATGGCGTCACCAACCTGGAACCCGAGCTGCCGGGCTACGCACGCACGGCGGCGCTGGTCGACCAGCTGGATCTGGTGATCACCGTGGACACTGCGATTGCCCATGTCGCGGCAGCGCTGGGCAAACCCACGTGGATCCTGCTGTCGCACGATCCGGACTGGCGCTGGCTGGGCGACGGTGAGGAGTCGCCGTGGTACCCGACCGTGCGATTGTTCCGGCAGTCGTCGCGGGGCGACTGGAGCAGCGTTATCCAGCGCGTGGGGAATGCCTTGCGGGATTTCGCCAACGCCAGCGGCTGAATCTGCGACAGCGGTCGCCGTCTGCATGACCAATTGGGGAGGCGGCTGGCGTCGGGGCGTGCAGAATGGGTACTGGTCCCATCAAGGCGCTCCATCATGGTTCGAGCAATCCTGGCCGCGGCGACGCTGGCGGTGCTGTCTGTCTGCGCTCAGGCGGAGACGGCCTATTACCGTGATCCTTCTTTGCACGGAAACACGCTGGTGTTCACCGCCGAGGGTGACCTGTGGCGCGTGCCAGTGGAAGGTGGCGGCGCGCGGCGATTGACCACGAACGCCGGGCTGGAGTCGCAGGCGTCGATTTCGCCGGATGGGCGCCTGATCGCCTTCGTTGGCAGCTATGACGCCAGCCCCGAGGTCTACGTCATGCCGATGACGGGCGGCGCGCCCAAGCGCCTCAGCTTCGATGGCGCTGGTGTGCGCGTGCAGGGCTGGACGCCCCGGGGCGAGGTGCTCTACATGACTTCAGCCGTCATCGGCCCGGGCGCCAGCGTGGTGCTGCGCGCGGTGGATCCGGTGACGCTGGTCACGCGGACGCTGCCATTCAGCGACGCCAATCAGGGCGGCTTCGATGATCGGGGCAACCTGTACTTCACGCGCTTTGGTCTGCAGATGACCGGCGACCACGCGCGTGACTACCGCGGCGGCGCGATGTCGCAACTGTGGCGCGCGCCGGCGGATGGATCGTCCGAAGCGACGCGCATCGCGGCGGATGCGGATGCTTCGCTGAGTCGCCCGATGTGGTGGAACAACCAGCTCTACCTCCTGAGCGATGAAACCGGCATTTCCAATCTTTGGCGGATGATGCCAATGGCGGAAGCCGCGTGGCGCTGACCCGCTTCAGTGATTTCGAGGTCCGCGATCCGCAGCTGGATGCCGGTCGCATCGTCTACCAGCATGGCGCGGACATCCGCCTGTTCGACATCGCCAGTGGTGAGGACCGCGCCGTGTCCATCGACATCGCCAGCGACTTCGAACAGCGCCGCACGCGCTGGATCGAAAAACCGCTGCAGTACTTCGAGGGTGCGACCATCGCCGGTGACGGCAGCCGCGCGGTGGTCATTGCTCGCGGCAGGGCCAGCGTGGCCGGCACTGATGCGCGGCGTCGCGTCGAGCTGCCATTGCCGGCCGATGCGCGGGCCCGTGAGGCCGTGCTGGGCGTCGATGGAAAGAGCGTCTACGCCATCAGCGACATCGGCGGCAGCGAGGCGATCTGGCGTTTTCCCGCCGAAGGCAGCGGTAGCGGTGAGCGACTGCTGGACAACGCGGGCGTGCGCATCTGGAACCTGTACTTGTCGCCCGATGGCAACAGCATCGCCTTCGACGACAAGCAGGGACGACTGCAGCTGCTCGACCTGCGAACACGTCAGGTGCGCGAACTGGATCGCAGTCGCTTCTCCGGCAACGAGGCCTATGCCTCCGTCGTCTGGTCGCCGGACAGCCGCCATCTCGCCGTGGCGCGGGCGGACAGCAGCAGCGTGCGTTCCCAGTTGCTGCTGATCGCGCGTGACGGCGGTCGCAAGGCGGTTCTCAGCAGTGATCGCTACGAGAGTTCGTCACCAGCGTTCTCGCGCGACGGCAAGTGGCTGTACTTCCTGTCCGAGCGCAGCTTCACCGCGACGCCGGGCGCGCCCTGGGGTGATCGCAACATGGGACCGGTGTTCGACCGCCGCACACTGGTCTACGCCCTCGCGCTGCAGCCCGGAATCCGTTTCCCGTTCCAGCCGGTCGACGAGCTCTCGCCGCCCGATAGCGACAAGGACGGCAAGGACGACAAGGACAAGGCCGCCGACAAGCCTTCGTCGACGCCGAATCTGCCGGCCATTGTCTGGGATGGACTGGTCGAACGCCTTTTCGAGGTGCCACAGTCGGCCGGCAACTATGCGTCGCTGTCTGCGGATGACAAGCGTCTGTATTTTCTCGACCGCGGCACTGACCCGGATGGCCATCCGGCATTGAAGACGCTGGCGATTGGCAATGCCGGCGACGAGGCGGAAACGTTCATCAAGGATGTCAGCGGCTACCAGCTGTCCGTCGATGGCAAGAAGCTGCTGCTGGCGAAATGGGCGGCCAGTGGCGTGGGCGACCTGCTCATCGTCGATGCCGGGGCCAAGGCGCCGGAGAAGCTGGACAAGAGCAAGCTCCGACTGGATGACTGGCGGCTTGCCATCGAGCCGTCGGCGGAATGGCGGCAGATGTTCCTCGACGCCTGGCGCATGCATCGCGAGTTCAGCTTCGATCCCGCCATGCGCGGCGTGGACTGGAATGCCGTGCGCGAGCGCTACCAGCCGTTGCTGGCAAGGGTTGCCGACCGTGACGAACTGGATGACCTGATCGGCCAGATGACTGCCGAACTCGGCATCCTGCATTCGCAGCTCCGCCCCGGAGATGAGCGAAGCGATACCGAGACCGCACAGCCCGCCGCGCTGGGTGCCGATCTGGAGCCGGCTTCCGGCGGCATGCGCATTGCGCACATTTTCCAGGGTGATCCGGAACTGCCGGATTCGCTGTCGCCGCTGGCGAGTCCCGGCGTGGATGTCCGCGACGGTGACCTGCTGGTGGCGATCAATGGCCAGCCGGTGGCTGACGCTGCGGCGTTGGCGGCGGCATTGGCCAATCAGGCCGGTCGTCAGGTCCTGCTTGATCTGCATCGTGCCGGTGCGAGCCGCAAGGCTGTGGTGGTGCCGGTTGGCGCGCGGGAGGAGGCGGGCCTGCGCCAGGGCGACTGGGAATGGCAGCGCCGCGCGCACGCGCTGGCGGCCAGCGATGGCCGTATCGGCTACCTGCATCTGCGCGCCATGGGCGGCAACGACATCGCGACCTTCGCCCGCGAGTTCTACGCCAACGTGGAGAAGGACGGCCTGATCATCGACGTGCGCCGCAACAACGGCGGCAACATCGACAGCTGGATCATCGAGAAGCTGCTGCGTCGGACCTGGGCCTACTGGACCTATGCGGATGGCTCGGTCGAACGCAACATGCAGCGAGGCTTCCGTGGCCACGTCGCGGTGCTGATCGATGAGAAGACCTATTCCGATGGCGAGACCTTCGCCGCCGGCATCAAGTCGCTGAAGCTCGCGCCGCTGATCGGCCAGCGCACCGCCGGCGCCGGTATCTGGCTGTCGGATCGCAACCGCCTGGTCGATGGTGGCATGGCGCGCGTGGCCGAGTTCCCGCAGTTTTCCGCGGAGGATGGTCGCTGGCTGGTCGAAAGCATTGGCGTGGCGCCGGATATCGCCGTGGTCAATCCGCCGGTGGCCACCTTCAATGGTGGCGATGCCCAGCTCGATGCCGCGATCAGCTACCTGGAGGAGCAGTTGGCGAAGGCGCCGGTTCCCCAGCTGACCCCAGCCCCGTTGCCACCTCGTGGCACCAGCGCCAAGCCCGTGCGGTGATGGCGTTGGCGAAGGTTTGGGAGGCCGCCTTTATCGGGAGACGGCTTCCGGATAGGGCGTGTATATGAGCTTTGCGCATGCCCCGGCGAGGCGCTGGCGTGCCCCGTCGCGAACGGTGTAGGGTTGGATCAGGGCCACATAGCCTGGGGGAACCATGGACCGCGGAGTGTCGAGAAGCAGCAGTCCGGCTGGCGTTGCGCCGGCTTCGCCGCATCTGGAACCTTCGCGTCGCTATCTCCGCACCGGCATTGCCATTGTTCTTGCCATAGCACTGCTGGGGCTGGGCATGACTTTGATGGTCTTCGAGCTGCAGGCTGCCAGCACCGCCTATATCGCCGGTGAGGGGCACTGGTCGAAGGCGCAGAAGGACGCGGTCCATCTGCTCTACCGCTATGCCGACAGCGGCTCGCCCGACGACCTGGCAGCCGTACGCCAGAGCCTCGCCGTGCCGCTGGGTGATTACGCCGCCCGGCTGGCGCTGGAGTCCGACGAGCCGGATATCGAGGCTGCCCGTGAGGGATTCCGACAGGGAGGCAACGCCGAAGCTGACGTCAGCCGGATGATTCGCCTCTACCGTTACTTCGCCTGGGTTCCGTATTTCCGTAGCGCGATCGAGATATGGCGCGCCGGTGACGAGGTCATCCTGGAACTGGTGGCGCTCACCGACGAGGCCGAGTCAGCCTACACGGGGGGGGCGACGCCAAGCCTCGCGCGGATCGCTGACCTGCAGGAACGGGCGATGGCGCTGGACGGTCGGCTCCGGCCCATTGAGCAGGCCTTTTCGTTGCAGATGCAGCAGGGCGTGCAGCGCCTGCATACGGCCCTGATCCTGTTCAGCATCGCCTTCGTGCTGCTGATGGCCTGGGCGGGCATCAGCGTGCTGCACTGGATGCAGCGTCGCGTCAGTGACAGCGAGGGACGCTTCCGGGCGGCCTTCGCGCAGGCCGTGGTCGGCATGCTCAAGTTGCGCACCGACGGTCGCGTGATCGAAGGCAACGACGCCATCAAGCGCCTCCTGGGTATGGATGGCAGACAGCTGCGCCAACGCGCCGTGTCGTCAATCATCCACCCCGACGACTGGCGGCAGTTGGGCATCGAGCGTGATGGCCAGCTGCGCTGGGCCGCCTACAACGAGCCAAGCGACAGCCGCTTCCTCCGCGCCGACGGTACCGAGGTGTGGTGCCGCTGGACGGCTTCGCGTTACGCACTGGAAGGCTTTTCGGACGACCACGTGCTGATGATCGTGGAGGATGTCTCCGAGGCGCGGGCGCTGGAGGCCGACATCCTGCATCAGGCGCGCCATGACGCGCTCACCGGTCTGCCCAACCGGCGCGAGATCGAACAGCAGCTGCAGTTCGCCATCGACAGCGCGGTAGGCGAGGGACGCGAACACGTTTTCTGCTTTGTCGACCTCGATCAGTTCAAGCTGGTCAACGACACCCGTGGCCACGTCATTGGTGACCAGTTGCTCTGCCAGATCGCGCGCATGTTGCCGCTGGGTCTGCGCAGGACCGATCTTGTTGGCCGGCTGGGCGGTGACGAATTCGCCATCCTGCTTCGCGACACGCCACTCGATCAGGGGCTGGAGATCGCCGAGAAGCTTCGCGCCAATCTGGAGCAGATGCCGCTGGGTCGCGACGAAAGCGGTTTCGGCGTCAGCGTCAGCATCGGCGTGGTCGGCATCGACGCGGACACGCCCAATGTGGACTGGGTGCTGGGAGCCGGCGACAGCGCCTGCTACCTGGCCAAGGACGATGGCCGCAACCGCGTCCAGCTCTATCGTGATTCCGACGAAGCGGTGACGCGGCGTCGCAACGAAATGGAATGGGTGGCGGAAATCCGCTCGGCGCTGGACGAGTCGCGACTGGAGCTCTACGCGCAGCGTCTGGAGGTGGCCGCGGGAACCGGCCTCCAGTATGAGGTGCTGGTCCGCCTGCGCGGCACCGACGGGCGCATCTACAGCCCGGGTGCCTTCCTGCCGGCAGCCGAACGCTATCACCAGGGCGTGGCGATCGATCGCTACGTGATCGGCAGGATGTTCGCCGAACTTGAGGCGCATCCCGAGCACCTGCGCCAGCTGGAGATCTGCCACGTCAACGTGTCGGGACAGTCCATCACCCAGCCGCAATTCCGCGAGTTCGTGGTCGAAAAGCTGCAGGCCAACCCCGGCGTGGCCTGCCGGCTGTGTTTCGAGATCACCGAAACCAGCGTGGTTTCCAACCTGGTGGAGGCCAAGGCCTTCATCGAAGCGGTACGACGCGAAGGCAGCCGCATCGCGCTGGACGACTTCGGTAGCGGCCTTTCGTCTTTCGCGTATCTCAAGAACCTCGACATCGACGTGCTCAAGCTTGATCAGATCTTCGTGCGCGAGCTTGGCCACAACCCCGTGGACGAGGCGCTGGTGCGGTTGATCTGCCAGGTCGGCCATACCCTCGGCAAGACCATGGTGGCCGAAGGTGCGGAATCCCTCGATGCGGTCAAGGTGCTTCGCGAGATCGGCCTCGACGCCATCCAGGGCTACGCCATCCATCGCCCCTGTCCGCTGGCCGAGTTGATTCAGCCGCTCGACGAACCGCAGCTGCGCAACGCTGGTTGAACACGACCGAAGCGCCACGGTGACCGGCGCCCATATCGTCAGGCGCTGGAGGCCTGAGCTCAGAGCGCGATGATGCGCTTGAAACCGCCCCAGAACATGCGTTTTCCGTCGAAGGGCAGCGACTTCGGGTCCATCATGCATTCCAGCCGCGAATCCTTCATCACCAGCTTGTTGATGCGGTCGCGATCACGCCGATTGCGATACACGATCCAGGAGAACACCACGACCTCGCCGGGCTTCAGTTTCACCGCCTGCGGAAATGACGTGTGCTTGCCCATGGGGACGTCATCGGCGACGCACTCGTTGCAGGACAACGCGCCGTGTTCGCGCCAGACCTTGCCGGCCTTTCGCGCCATGCGCCGATAGTCGGCAAGGCGATCCTCGGGTACCGCCAGAACGAATCCATCCACGTATGCCATGGTGAAACCTCGCTGATGTCGGGACATTCGAGCGCAGTGCTGCGCCGGGCCATCATGCCGTATTCGCCGCCCGGCTGCTTCAGGCGGATGGTGGTCGTTGACGGCTGCGTCCCCCGGCTGAACTGCGTATGCTGCGGACAGCTGTCGATCGGGATTTCGTCATGCCGAAGCTGGTTCTGTCTTCCGCGCTTGCGCGCTGGTTGAGCGGTGATGGCGGTGCCGTGGGCGCCAGCCGGGAGTGTCGACTCGACGTGGTGGGAACGACCCTCGCCGGCGCGCTGGATTCGCTGTTCCGGCAACACCCCGGATTGCGTGGCTACGTGCTCGACGAGCATGGTCGCATCCGTCACCACGTTGCCGTGTTCATCGACGGCGATTCGATTCGCAGCAAGTCCGATCTCGATGTGTCGCTCAACGAGGGCAGCGAGGTCTACATCATGCAGGCACTGTCGGGAGGCTGATCATGTCCGCGGATACGTTGCTGGTTTCCACCCGCAAGGGATTGTTCGTCTGGGTGCGCGCTGGTGCTGGCTGGAAGCTCGACCACCACGCCTTTCCAGGCGACAGCGTCACGCTGACGCTGGTCGATCCACGCGATGGCCAGTGGTATGCGGCGATGAACCTGGGGCATTTCGGCTGCAAGTTGAAGCGCAGCGCGGACCGCGGGCGCAGCTGGACCGAATGCGCGGTGCCAGCCTACGGCGAGGACGACATCGTGCCGGTTGGCGATGGCAAGGAAACCAAGGTCGCCACGCTGAAGCTGATCTGGTCACTGGCGGCCGGCGATGCCTCGCAGCCGGGACGACTCTGGGCCGGCACCATTCCCGGTGGCCTGTTCAAATCCGATGACCTCGGCGAAAGCTGGCAGCTGCAGCGCGAACTGTGGAAGCAGCCCGAGCGCGGCAGCTGGTTTGGTGGCGGCTACGATGAACCCGGCATCCATTCGATCTGCGTCGACCCGCGCGATCCACGCTGCGTGCGCGTCGCGGTGTCGACCGGTGGCGTCTGGCGCAGCGACGACGATGGCGAAAGCTGGGAACAGACTGCCCATGGCATGCGCGCCTGCTATATGCCAGAAGGCCAGCAGGACACGCCCAACTCGCAGGACGTGCACCAGATGGTGCAATGCCGCTCAGCACCGGAACGCTTCTGGGTGCAGCACCACTGCGGCGTGTTCCGCAGTGACAGCAACGGCGGTGACTGGCAGGAGATCACCAGTATCGAACCGTCGGCGTTTGGCTTCGCCGTCGCCGTGCACCCCGATGACCCGGACACGGCGTGGTTCGTCCCCGGTATCAAGGACGAATGTCGCCTGCCGGTCGACGCCAAGCTCGTCGTCGCGCGCACGCGTGATGGCGGCAACAGCTTCGACGTGCTGCGAGAGGGTCTGCCGCAGGAACACGCCTACGATCTCGTCTACCGGCATGGTTTGACGGTCAGTGACGACGGCAATCAACTGGCCTTTGGATCAACCACCGGCGGCGTCTGGACCAGCGACGATCAGGGCGACCACTGGCAGATGCTCCCCGCACGACTGCCGATGGTGCATGCGGTGTGCTTCGCATGATGAAGATGCTGGAATCAAGAGGCGCGACAGCAATATCGATGAAGCGCTGGGGTGTGGTGCTTGGCGTGCTGGCAATCTGTGGTTTGGCAAGTTTGATCGTCGTTGTCGCCAGCCAGTCCTTCGGATATTTTCCGGCAGGTGTGCTGGACCCGAAGAATGCTAGTTCGGACAGCTTTAAGCGTGGTTGGTACTCCAATATGCTTCGCGCCATGAATGAGCCGGCGCTAGTTCCGAACGAAGGAAAGCGCGCTTTTCGCTTCACCTGGCTGAGATCGTTTCACCACCCTGTTACTGTTCGAGTCGATCAGGAAGGTGACCATTACCTGCTCAACGCTGTGGAAATGGACGGCCAAGGTGGATACGGACCGGGCAAAGTGTATCGGCGACATTCCAAAAGTCTGTCGGCGGACGAATCGCGCCAGTTAGATGAATTGATCCGCAAAGCTGGATTCTGGAGTCTGCCTTCTGAGATCGACGAGCTGGGATTTGATGGCGCGCAATGGATCATCGAAGGCGTGACCGATGAATACCATGTTGTCGACCGCTGGTCTCCCAAATCGGGACCTGTACGCAATCTTGGCGAGCGTTTCCTGTCTTTGACGGGCTGGGAGTTCGATCCCATGGAAACGTACTGACTAGTTGGATGTTTCCAGCTTGACGCATCGTCGGGGCTGGACCAGAAGAGCAGCTACATTTCGGCGGGGCTGCAATTTCGCAACCCCAAATCATCGTCTTCTGGAACCAGCTGAATGGCGCCGCCACCCAGTTGACGACCTCGGTACTCGGCTGCGGAAAGTTCCTGTGGAGACAGCTCCAGTCGCGCGGAATCGAGGAGTTCCTGCTGCCTCTGTGACAGTCCACGCGCATGACGAAGGGCCGTCCCGTACGCAACCAGGTCGGTGGTATTTCGTTCCTGCAACACGTCGTTCCCCATATGAAGTTCGCCGGCAGCAGCCTGGAAGGCGAGTGATAGTCCTTCAATTGAATGCATGGCTACCAGGCGATCAATGAATTCCGGGGCATGTTCCCGGTAGTAGAGCAGTGCTTCGGCATACTCCAGCGGATGTTCGGTATCGATGAAAGGGTCGATCACGAATTCGAATAGCGATTGGGCGTTGCCGGCTTGCGCGGATTGCGCCAGATACCACCATTCGCGATGTTGCTGTTCCGGCAGGAACTGTTCGCACTGTCGGCTCAGTTCGTTGGAAATGCGCTCAAGGCGCGCTATGTCGCGTGAGAGGTCCAGGCTCTCGTCCCTGACGTTTTGTTCAAATTGGGACGCAGCCATGGCGTCGACAGTTCGCGATAGGCGGCAACGGGCCAGGGTGCGCGCGATGCGGCAGCTGTGGATCGGGTCGCCGGCATCGGCTCTTGCCAGGGAGTCAGTGATCGAATCCTCGTCAATTTTGGCAACGCTGGACTCTTTCGCGCGGAGAGCGGAATCAGCCGTTTGGGTGATCTCGCTACGTTCAGACAATGCCACATTTGTCAGTGCTGCTTCGCGTGGTAACGCGGTTTCTCGGGCACTTCTATCGGGCATGTTCATGAAGACGGCACCGAGGATCAGAAGAGCCAGGCCTGTCGCAGCGGATGCCCATCGCTTTTTCATTGAGTGGAGATAGTCGGTTTGGCCAGAGGACAGAATTGATCTTGCCACGCACGAAAAAGGCGGCCAATCGGCCGCCTTTTTCGCAGTGCGATGTCGACACCAATCAGCGTCGGCTGCCGTCGACCAGTCGGGACAGTCCGGCGATACGGGCAATGCGGCCCCAGGTCAGGCTGGCGACGATCAGTTGGGTCAGCAGGATGGCGATCAGGAAACCGCCGGTGCCGGCTGCCGAGACGTTGATGCGCAGCGTGATGAACAGCAGCGCCGCCAGCAGCGAGATGATCGTGACCAGCAGGTAGACGCCGAGCGTGGCGATGGGACGGCGCAGCAGCAGTTTCAGGCCGCGCCACCAGGCCTTGAAGGCCGAACGCAGGCGGCCATCGACGGCAAACTGCGCGCGACCGGCTTCCACGGTGCTGTGCGCCAGCACCAGCACGATGCCGCCGAAGATCATTGCCAGGTTTTTGGCGAAATCGGCGTCGGCAGCGTAGATCGCTTCGTCCGCCGAGTCGCTGGCGGCTGAGGCTGCGGCCGCGGCGATGCCGAAGGCAATGCCCATCGGGATGATCGACACGAGCAGCAGCCGGAACAGGCGACCGTACTCGGCGACACCGCCCTGGATCAGTTCGCGGAAACCCATGCTCTGCCCGTGGCGGATCTGTGCCACCGCCATGCCGGTCAGCAATGGTGAAAGCAGCACGGCCAGCAGCGCGCCGAGGCCACCGTTCGGCAGAGGACTACCGTTATTGCGGCCAATCGCCATCACCAGGTCACCGATCACCGGCACGCTGATCTGCGAAGCCCAGCTGTCGGCATCCACCGAGTAGCCGAGCATCGGCATCAGCTGCTGCCATTGCGGAATGGCGACCAGCAGGGTGGGAATGGCGAGGAACAGGATCCACAGCAGGATCAGGCGCCAGCTGAAGGCACCACGGATGCCGTGGCCGGTTGCGGACAGCACGCCGCTCTTTCGGGACAGGCTCATAGGTTCACCATCAGGGCAAAGAAGGTCTGGGCAGCCGAGGCGGTGGCCGCCACGAACTGGCGCACGGCGCTCGGGTTGGAGTCACGCGTGCGGCTGTTGTCGAGCCGGTTCAGATCCAGGTAGCGGATGTTGTCCGGGTCGAGCTGGGCCGAACGGATCTTCACCGGCTTGGTGAAGGTGAAGCGCTTCCAGCGGGCATTGTCGTCCCACTCGATGACTTCCTCGGAATCATCCTCGAACACTACTTTCAGCTTGGCCGGCAGGCGATCGCCATCGCGACGCACCAGCACATGGCTGATCCACGGATAGGGGCCGGCATCTTCGTCCTTGGCGTCCGGGTTCTCTTCCTTCCAGGCCTTGCGCGCGTCTTCCATGGTCTTGTCGCGGCTTTCCTCGGTGACCTCGGTCACCTTGCCATCGGCATCCTCGAACAGGCCCAGCAGCGGCCTCTGTCGCATGCTGTCGACCTTGACGATGGAGTCGTCGATGCGCTCGACACCGTAGACCTGCGAGTCGAACACGCGGTTGACGATGTCCGGCTGGCCGCTGCGGTCGATCAGCGCGTCGCGCAGGTCGGCCACGCTCGGGTGGCGGAACTTCCAGCGCGCGTAGTACAGCTTGAAGGCTTCCTCCATCTTCTCGCGACCGAGCAGGTCTTCGAGATCGCGCATGGTGGTTGCTGTGCGGCTGTAGACGCTGCCGTAGCTGCCCGAGCTGTAGCGGTTCCAGGAGTTCTCGCCCATGCCATCCAGGCCATCGGCGAGGCGCGCACCGAGGCGCTCCATCTCGAAGGCCGGCAGCTTGGGCTTGATTCCGAACCACTTCAGCGGCGCGAACGACAGCGGAATGTCCTGCTCGCGGTCGCGCATCATGCGCTGGTCCCAGTACTCGTTGAGACCTTCGTCCAGCATCGGCTCCTCGAATTCATTCGACGCCAGGATGCCCATGAAATAGCCGTGGCCGAATTCATGGATGGTGACGAAGTCCAGCCCCCAGGCGCCGATAGTGCCGGGCTCGTAGTCGTCGACGCTGTCGGCGGTGAAGAAGGTCGGATATTCCATGCCGCCGGCTTCACCCGCGTTGTTCGGCGGAATGACCACGGTGACCGTCTCGTATGGATAGGCGCCGAGCGTGTCGGAGAACCAGGTGAGCGAATCCTGCGTGGCCTTCAGCGCTGGCGCGGCGTTGTCTTCGTACTCGGTGGGGTAGAGCACGCGGATGCTGACATCCGGGCTGCCCTCGTAGGTCCATTCACCATTGAGCTCGCCGTAGCGGTCGAAGGCGGTCCAGGCGAAATCAATCACGTCATCCTGCACGTAGCGTGAGGTGCGTTTGCCGTCGGCGACCGTGGGCTCGCCCTGCAGCTTGCCGGTGGCGCCGACCGTGTAGGCTTCCGGTACGGTGATGCGCACGTCAAAGCTGCCGAAGTCGGCGTAGAACTCGCTGTGCAGGTGGAACTCATGCGCATTCCAGCGCGGCTCGGTGGCGCCGCGTTCGCCCGGCAGTTCCAGTACGGCGATCTTCGGGAACCACTGGCCGATCAGGTGGAAGCTGTCGAAATAGCCGGTGCGCGCGACCACGCGCGGCAGCTGGGCGTGGAAGTCGATGTCCAGCGTGGTGCTGGCGCCCGGCATGACCGGCTCGGGCAGGTCGAAACGCACCACGGTCATGTCGGTTTCCGGGCCGCCGTCCGGATGCACGAACTCCCAGCTGACTTCCTGGCCGTTCTGCTCGACTTTCTTCAGGTCGGTGTAGCCCCAGTCACCTTCTTCGGTAGCGACGTCGGAGCGGAAGGCAAAGCCGTTCTCGCGCGACTCGGTGAAATAGGTGCTGCCCTCGCTGCGGAAGGCGTTGAGGTACAGGTGCAGGTAGATGCTGCCGACCGCCACGTTGCTGCGGTTACGCCAGGTCAGCTTCTGCTTTCCGTCCAGTGTGTGTTTCTCCGGATCCAGTTCGACGTCGATGTCATAGGCGACGACGCGATCCGACAGCGTGGCGTCGCCCGGCTGACGCGGGCCGCCCCAGGCGTCCGCTGCGCTGGCTTCGCGGATCGCACGGGCGTCGGGCGAGGCAAGCGGAATGTCGGCGACGGCTGGCATGGCGGCGGCATCGGCCGGCGCGTCAGATTCCGTTGCGGTTTCGGTGCTGGCGTCGATGCTGCTGGCGTCCTGCGCCCATGCCGTCGTAGCGGACAAGGCGAACGCCAGAACCGCGGCCAAGGCGAGTCCTGAACAAGTCTTCAAGGCGATTTCCCCGATGAAAAGCTCCCGAAGCATAGCGCCAGTGGCGCATGAAGCCATAGCCCAAAGGATGGGGGCTGTAAATCGGTCCATGCGGCGGATCCTGCGCGTTGCTGGGCGAGCTATTGCGCGAATGCACCCGCGCGGACAGGCTGAGGCCTCCACAGGGACAGGGTTCGCCGCCATGATTCGACGTGATCGCCGCCATATCGCAGGGGTGCGCTGGTTCTGTGCGCTGCTGCTCGGGGCTGCCGTCACGAGCGCGATGGCGGGTGCTCCCCAGTCATCCTGCCCACCACCGGGGCTGCTCGGAGACGGTGGACAGGTCATTGAGCCGGTCGACGCTGCTTCCCGAAATGCCATCGCCCTGCAGTTGCTGGACTGCCTCGGCAACCCGGATCCGGCGCTGCGAGATGATCTGGCCTACGCCACGCTGGCCCGCTGGATGCGCGCTGGTGAACTGTCGCCCGCCACCTTGCGGCAGCTGCGTGATCGCCTGCTGGTCGGGCTGCAGTCGACGGACGAGGCTGGATTCCTTGCGCCGTTCTCCGCACTGGTGCTGTCGGAAGTGGCGCGCGTGGACCGCGTCCAGCCATATCTGGACGACGACGAGCACCAGGCCCTGCTGATGGCGGCGACGAACTATCTGCGCGATGTGCGGGACTACCGTGGCTTCATCAATGGCGACGGTTGGCGTCACGGTGTCGCACACGGCGCCGACGTGCTGCTGCAGTTGGCCCTGAACCCGGCGCTGGGTCGCGAAGCGGCATCGCCCATTCTTGACGCCATTGCCTCGCAGGTTGCGCCGTCTTCGGTGGCCTATCACTTTGGCGAGGAAGGGCGGCTGGCGCGGGTGGTGGTGGTCGTTGCCTCGCGCGGCTGGCTGGAAGCCGATGGCTGGCAGGCCTGGTTTGAACGACTGGCCGATCCCGCGCCCATGGCTTCCTGGAACGAGGCCTTCCGTAGCGAAGCCAGCCTCAATCGCCTGCACAACCTGCGCGCCTTCCTCTTGGCCGTGCATGTGCGCGTGAGTGACAGCGAGAACGCGGCAGTCCAGTCCCTGCTGCCGGGCCTGAAGTCCGCCATCAACGCCATTCCCTGACGCCATTCCCTGGAGTCGCCTGCCGCTGCGACGACCTCGTCGTGCAGGCTGCAATGCGGTAGCGCTTCCTGCACGGTGCGGGCGCTATGCAATGCGCTGTCCGGTTAGTCGTTATTTCACACAACCATTTGAAATCAAACAGGTTTCCGTGGATGGCACGGAACTTGGTTGGTATTTCCGTGAGCCTTCGAGGCGATTCCGCTTCATCCCGTCGAGCTCTTTCGTACAAGGAGAAATACCAATGCTTTATTACGCCATTGTCTTCTTCGTCATCGCCATCATCGCGGCGTTCCTCGGCTTTGGCGGCATCGCCGGCGCATCCGCAGGCATCGCGAAGATCCTGTTCTTCGTCTTCCTCGTGCTGTTCGTGCTGTCGCTGATCTTCGGCCGCAGGCCGAGGGTGTAGCCGACCTCGCAACACCGCAGCCAACGACGAACGCAAAGACCAACCCCAATCCTTTCACCGGAAATCCATTCACCGGAGTTTCAACCAAACCCCTCAAGGAGGTTTACTCATGAACATCAACATGAAACCGATCGCTGCTCTGCTCGCCATTTCCCTGGCCGCCTCTCCGGCTTTTGCCGGCGACAAGTCCATGGGCCAGGCCGTCAAGGACGCGCGCCTGGAGGGCCAGATCGCCACGGCCATCCTGTTCAACTCGCACCTGAATCCGTTCGAGATCTCGGTCGACGTGGACAACAATGTCGCCGTGCTGACCGGTACCGTCGACGAGTCGCTGGACAAGGATCTCGCCGAGCGCGTGGCCATGAATGCCAAGGGCATCACCAAGGTCGAAAACCGCATCGCGGTCGACAGCAACTGGAAGCCGAAGGAGTCCAAGGACGGTGAGCGCAACTTTGGCGACATCGTCTCCGACGCCACCGTGAGTACTTCGGTCAAGTCGCGCCTGCTGTGGAACGACGTGACCGACGGCACCGACATCAAGGTGGATACCAACATGGGTCGCGTCACCCTGCGCGGCACGGCAACGACCGCGGCCGAGAAGGACATGGCCGGTCGCATCGCCCTCGGTACCGATGGCGTGGTGGCGGTCGACAACCTGATCCAGGTGACGCCGGGCAGCGTGAACACGCCAACCAGTGATTCCAACCAGCCGATCGCCGACAGCTGGATCACCACCAAGGTGAAGTCCTCGCTGCTATTGTCGAAGAACGTCGACGGTCTGGATCTCACCGTCGAGACCAAGAACGGCCTGGTGATGCTGGGTGGTTCGGCCAGCTCCACCGCCGAGCGTGACCTGGCCATCGAAATCGCCAAGGACATCCGCGGCGTGAAGAACGTCGACGCCAGCGCCGTGAGCATCCATCACTCATAAGCCGCGCGTCGCACCAGCCCCGGCTGGAACGGGCAGGTCTCCGGTGATCCTGTCCGGTCTTCCCCCCAATAAGCCGGGATTTGCCGCCCCGCCAGCAATGGCGGGGCGGCATTTTGTCTGGCGGGCGGGGACGATTCGTTCGGGGGCGTGCTCAGTCGTTCTCGGCACGAACGACCACGTTGACCGCCTGCTCCGATTGGTCGTCAATCGACACCGTTACCAGCATGGGCCGACAACAGACCTGGCAGTCTTCGACATACTGCTGGCTCGCAAGCGAGGTATCGATGGCAAGATCGATCGACTCGCCGCAGTAGGGACAATGGCTGGAGGTGAATTCCAGGGCTTTCATGCGACGTTTCGACTGGCGTCCTGATCGAAATGCGGGGGACGGAACATGCCAGGGTCAGAACCGTGCCCGCTCCTGATCCCTGTCAGATACGACGTTATCCGGTGCGCTCCAGAACCACGTGTGTAGCCAATTCGGACGCGGCCTGCTGCACGCATCCGTATCCGAGTGAGCGCAGATCGATGCCCTCGAACAGGTGCTCGCCGCGCCCCAACAGGATTGGCGAGATCGCGATATGCAGCTCGTCAATCTGCCCAGCCCGCAGGTATTGCCGAACGGTATCCGCTCCACCACCGATGCGGACATCCTTTCCGTTGGCGGCCTTCCTGGCTCTCTCGAGAGCTTCTTCAGTACCGCCCGTGACGAAATGGAAGATCGTGCCGCCTTCCATGATCAGTGGCGGTCGTTCATGGTGGGTCAGGACGAAGACCGGCACGTGATAGGGCGGGTTGTCTCCCCACCAGCCCTGCCAGCTCAGGTCAGGCCAGGGTCCGCGGACGGGCCCGAACATGTTTCTTCCCAGTATCCACGCGCCGATGTTGTCGAAGCCCCTGGCCGCGAAATCGTCGTCTACGCCGGTGGTTCCATCGCCGGAACCGTGGGACTTCCGGAACGTGCGGGTCGGTAGCAACCAGCGATGGAGTTCGTTGCCTCCAACGCCAAGCGGATGCTCAAGGTCCTGATCCGGGCCGGCGCCATATCCGTCGAGCGAAATGGTGAATCCTTCAACGCGAATTCGTGTCATTTCATCCTCAGTCAGGCAGTAGTGGACTGGCCGGGTTGATGTTCGTGCGATGAGTGTGCCCGCACCCTTGGCAGTGGTAGGTGATCGGTATTTTCTGCCGGGCGCCGAAGCGGTTCTTCCTTGTCTGGCTGCCGCGATAGCGCGCGCGGCCACCGCACTTCGGGCATCGGACGGGGATCACGTAACGGAACAGCAGGTCGGTCAGGATCAGTGCCAGCAGGGCCGGCAGCAAGCCGAACATGAAGAAGCGGACGATCTTCTCGTTAAGGATGTCGGGCAGCGACGCCTGCATGACTTCGTGCAGGTCCATGCCCAGCAGGAAGCCGCCGATCAATGCGGCGATCTTGGTGGTGAACAACAGGAACAGGTGCAGGCGAATCGGCATGGTTGGCTATCGGCCATCTGCGTGTGGCGAAACGGATGATGCAGGCTTTGCCGGAATGACGGAAGGATCAGCCCGGTATCAGCGACTGCAATTCCGGTGCCGACATCGTGGGCGTGAATTCGATGATCTGATAGTCGGCCACGCCATGGACAGAGAATGGATCATCGGCAAGAAGCCGTTTGAGCGCCTCCACGGAGGCTGCTTTCGCGAAAATCACGCCACCCGTGCGCGGCTTCTTGCGACCGGAGAGCAGAAACCTGCCTGAATCGTACATGCGCTGGAGAAACTCCCGATGCGCCGGGATCAGCTTGTCCACTTCGGCAAGCGGTTGGGTGTAAGTCAGCAAGATCACGAACATGTGCTGTTCCGGTTGTCTCTAGGCAGATTTGCCTGCTTCCAGGCTCTTCGGCTACTCATCATCCGGCAGTCTCAAGAGGAGGAGAAAATCGACGGACCGATCACCGGCAGCAATCTTCTCGTCGAACATCGCCACACGAGCGGAAGCGATGAGGTATTGATCACCTTGATACTCGATTGTGTGGAGCCGCGTATAGGTTGCTGGAGTGTATTCCTGCACCGGCAAGTCGAGCAGGATTGTCGACTGTGAATAAGTTGCCTTGCGTGTTAGTTCCCAATGCCCGAGACATCCTGATGTCCTGAACAACACCGAATAGCTGCCTTCTGCCAGCGGTTCGAAGGTGAAAGAGGTGGAGTCGTAGCCGCCAGGGGATTGCCATCTTCCGCTGAGATCCAGTCCGGTCAGGCGCTTCCCGTGTCGGGGTGGTTCGAGAGGTTCGCTGCTGGCATCAAATGACGCCATCATTTCCTGTTCAATCCGTTCGGACATTGACCAGGGTTCCAGTGGCGCATCTCGATTGATTCCGGCTGCGAGTGCTGCGGTGGAAACCATTGGGACAAACAGCAGGATCGGTAGTTGTTTCATTTGGCGTTCCGGCGAATTGCCCGAATTGTGTCGAGCCTACACCGTCCGCGATCTGACCGTGCACATCTCATGGCTGTGCGGGTAACTCCCAGGGATCTTTGTATCCCGCACAGATTGCTACTTCTCCAGCAGTCGCGCCCAGGCATTCAACGACGGCGTATGTGTGCACACGATCTTGGCACTGACCAGCAGCGGGACGCCGAGCAGCAGGCCGGGGATGCCCCAGAGCCAGCCCCAGAACATCAGCCAGACCAGGATGATCAGCGGGTTCAGCGACAGGTTGCGGCCCAGCACCAGTGGCGTGACCAGCTGGCCCTCGATGCCGTGCAGGATAAGAAAGGCCAGTGCTGGCGCGATGCCGTCTGCCAGTGAGCTGAACTGCAGGATGCCGACGCCGAGCAGCAGCACGAAGCTGCACAGCGGGCCGACGTAGGGTGCGTAGTTGAACAGACCAATCAGGGCACCCCACAGCAGGTAGTCCTCGACGCCGAGGAGGTAGAGCACGCCGGCGGTGACCAGCGCCAGCGTTGCGTTGATCAGGGTGATGGTTGCCACGTAGCGGGACACGTCGATCTGGATGGCGCGGATGATGGCGACGCGCCGACGCTTCTCGGCGATGTTTGGTGCCACGGTGATGATGCGGCGGAACAGCACTTCGCCGTAGGTCAGGAAGAAGTAGACCAGCATGATGATCGAGAACACGGTGATAGCGGCGCGCACCATGCCACCCAGGGTCTCGCGCATGCCGGGCGGATCATCGACGACGGCGACGGTCTGCTGCTTGGGTTTCTTGCCGCCGATCTCGTCGATCATGTCCAGCGCTTCGCCGACGGCCCCGGCGTCCTCGAGCTTGCGCTGCACGGGATTGAGCTTGCGTTTCAGCTGGTAGACCACGCGCGGTGAGTCCGCGGCGGCTTCCATGGCGGGTTCGTAGAGGCGATAGCCAGCGGTGGTCAGTGCGGCGAGACCGAGGCCGACGATCAGGCTGGCCGCCAGCCATCGCGGAAGGCCGCGCAGCGACAGCCAGCGCACCCAGGGATTGAGCAGCAGCGCGAAGAAGCTGGCGGCGAGAACTGGCAGCAGTACTGGCGATGCCAGGTAGAGGCTGCCAACGATGGCAACCAGTCCCAACGCAGCCAACGCCAGGGAGCGGCTTTGCTGCAGGCGTCGGCGTTTGTCGCGATCAGGCTGCTGGGGTGCAGCTGCCGCGATTTCCACCTGGTGGCTGGGCTCGCTCATGCCGATGTTTCCTTGAGGGCATCCGCATCTGATGTCGAGCCTGCCGTGTCCGAGGTCTCCGGGTTCATCCCCGCGTCTGCATCACTCGGAGCACGTGAGGCCTGCCAGCGCTGATGCAGCTCCATCGCGTTCATCGCCAGCGGCGTCAGGCTGTTGGCGATGGCCAACAGGCTGCCGATCTCGGCGAGGAAGGAGGTGCGTTCGCTGCCTTCATTGCTGCCGGATCCGTGTTCCTCGTTGGAACGCTTCGGGGAATCCGGCGGGAACAGCCAGCGATCCGCCAGCACGCCGGCCAGCAGTCCGCCGACCACCACGCCATGCGGCATCAACAGGCGCCGCGCGCGCTTGGCGAGACGCCGGCTGTTGCGTTCCAGCGAATCGCGCTGTTCGGCGACGCGGCTTTCCGCGATGCGGACGGCTTCGATCTGGCGGCTCAGGCTGCTCATGCTTGCGGCTCCGGTTGGGATGGAGATTCGCCCGACGTCGACTCGGGTGAGTTCGATTCGCGGAACATCCGTGACAGTTGGCGGCGGGTGGCGGGAAGGCCGCACAATTCCAGCAGGTTTCTCGCCTTGAGTGTCGCGATGCCGCAGAAGATGAGCACGGCCAGCGTCACCAGGGACACGGAACCCAGCCAGCCAAGACCGGCTGCCTGAAGCAGCAGCACCAGGATCACCGCGAGCATCAGGCCGCCCACGCCGGCAAGGGCAATGGCGACCATCCCCATCAGCGCGGCGCGCAGCAGCGCGCGGCCGGTGAGCGAGAGCTCGCTGTCGATCAGGTCCAGCAACGAGCGACCCGTGGCCGCCGCCGTTCCGGCGACGGCGGCCACGCTGCCGCGTCTTGCTGGTTTGCTGGTCCGGTGTTGGTTCATGGTGCCGTTCCCCCGCGGCGCGTGATCAGCGGCGGCGCATCATTCGCGACAGGATGAAGCCACCGGCGGCGGCAATGCCCAGTGCGGCCAGCGGACGCTCCTGCACCCACTGCTCGGAACGGCTCAGCAGGTTGCGGCCGTGACCCTTCATCGCGTTCCATTCGTCGCGGGCGGCGTCGCGCGCGGCACCGGCAACCTTCTGTCCGCTGCTTGCCGCCTCGCCGAGTTCTTCGCGAACGCCGGCACCGCCACTGCGCAGCTCCTTCACGGCGGCCGAATTCGCGTTGCGCAGGGTATCGGCCGCGGCGCTGGCGGCGGCCATCAGGTGATCCTTCGATTCACCGAAGTGCTCGCCCATCGCCTGGCGCGGGCTGTCGCTGTGGGTCGAGTTGGCGGACGGTTTCTTGAGACTTGCCATGACGTACTCCTTGTCTGGATGGAAAGGGTGCGGATCGGGCCGCACACCCAGAGCAACGCAACTTGCGTGCCAGCCAGCAGAGGCCGTGTTCAAGCGGTGGCTGGTCGTACGGTGGGCATGGCTGCCGTGCAGATTGCGGGATCACGGCTGGTGTATCGTGCATCCTGCACGACATGAGAAGGCTGCCGGTCCTGCTGACTTCCCATGCCGGGCCAGTCCGCCGGAGCGCCGCAGGAAGCGGGCGCCGCCAGCTCTGAAAGGACGGAAAGGTCGTGCTCGTTAAGGTCGCACAGGCACAGTGTGGTCATGACGTTCTCCCGGTTGTCCGGGTGGTTCCAGCAAAGCCTGTGCCAATCCGGTCGCAGCTGGCACGCAACCTGCTTGATGATTGCCAGCGGCCAAGACATCGGCCGACCCTGACGACGATGACGGGAGTCCCATGCCCAGCACCGAGCACCCAAACAAAGTCCGCGTCCTTGCCGTTGACGATGATGCGGACATCCTCGACACCTACCGCGCGATCCTCGAACCGCGCGGCATCGTGTTCACCGCAGCCGAGACGCTAGATGAAGGCCTTCGGCTCGCGGCTACGCGTCCCTTCGATGTCTGCCTGCTGGATCGCAATATCGGCCACGACCTCGGCACCGATGCTGTGCCGGGTATCAAGGAGCACGCACCAGGCCTGCGCATCATCATGGCGACGGCCAACCGTGACACCGAAGCGGCCATGGAAGCCCTGCGGCTCGGCATCCACGACTATCTGGTCAAGCCGTTCTCGCCCGAACAGCTGCGCATCGCGGTTGCCCGCCAGGCCGAGGCGCGCCAGCTGTCCACGCGCGTCGAGGTGTTGGAGCAGCAGGTGGCTTCGACGCCTTCGGACGATCTCGACAGCGAATCGCCGGCGATGCGCGAGGCCATTGCCGTTGCGCGTCGCGTCGCGGGTACCGGCGCGAACGTGTTGATCCTCGGCGAGAGTGGCACCGGCAAGAACGTGATGGCGCGTGCCATCCATCGCTGGAGCCAGCGCGCCGACGCCAATTTCGTCACCGTCAACTGCCCGTCGCTCAATGCCGATCTGCTGGAGAACGAGTTGTTCGGCCATCGCAAGGGTGCCTTCAGTGGCGCCATCGACAGCACCGATGGCCGCGTGGCGCAGGCCGATGGCGGCAGCCTGTTCATGGATGAAATCGGCGAGTTCCCGCTGTCGCTGCAGCCCAAGCTGCTGCGCTTCATCCAGGACAAGGAATACGAGCGCGTGGGTGATCCGGTCAGCCGACAGGCCGATGTGCGTCTGATCGCGGCGACCAATCGCGACCTCAAGCGCATGTCCGAAGGCGGTGAGTTCCGCCAGGACCTCTACTATCGGCTGGACGTGGTTTCGCTGGTGCTGCCATCGCTGCGTGATCGCCGCGAGGACATCGTGCCATTGGCGCGTGGCTTCGTGCAGCGCTTCGCCGGCGAATACGGTTGCCCGGCGCGCTCGCTCTCGGATGCGGCGGAACGTGCTCTGCTGGCCTATCCGTGGCCAGGCAACGTTCGTGAGCTGCAGAACGTCATCGAGCGCGCGGTGATCCTGTGCGCCGATGAAAAGCTGGACGCCGGCCACATGAACATCGATGCCTCCAGCGGAATGCCGGCTGCCGACGGAAACGCGACGGGGACATCGGCTGCAGTGGGTGGCGAAGTCAGCCTGGAGCAGCTGGAGCGCGCCCACATCGAAGCCGTCCTGGCGCGCTGCGCAACGCTGGACGCCGCGGCGCAGACGCTGGGCATTGATGCGTCGACGCTCTATCGAAAACGCAAGAGCTACGGATTGTCCTGAGCCAGGGGGTGGTTCGCGATGGCAGTCCATCGAAGCAGCCGGTTCAAAGAATCAGATTGAATCGTCAGCGACACATATCCATTGCCACAACGCGGGGAGGAAGATAGGAGTCAGACATGCAAACAATCAGCCAGACCCGTTATCCAACGAAGAGCCAGTCGCGACAGACGCGCTGGCGTCCCGCGCTGGTCGCCGCGCTGGCGGTTGGCGTCGTTCTCGCCATTGGTGGTTCGTTCCCGCCGGGCGAGTGGTTTGAAGCACTGGTCAAGCCGACATGGCAGCCGCCGGCGTGGGTGTTCGCTCCGGTGTGGAGTGTCCTCTACGCGATGATTGCCATCTGTCTGGGACTGGTGCTTGCGTCCCCGCCGGGAAAAGAACGCACGCTGGCCTTGTGGGCGATGGGTGTGCAGCTTGTGCTGAATGCTGCGTGGACGCCGCTGTTCTTCGGCCTGCAGTCGCCATTGCTGGCTTTCATCGACATCGCCGCGCTGTGGCTGGCAACGGTGGTTTCGATCGCCACGGTGTCGCGTCTCAGCGGGCTTGGTTCGCTACTACTGGTGCCGGCGCTGCTCTGGGTGTCATTCGCACTCATCCTCAATGGTGTCATCATGGCGCTCAACGGCTGACAGGATCGGCCGGTCCTTTCGCTCACCGGATAGAAACGGCGAATGCTCCGACCTTCCAGTTTTTTCCATACCCGCTATCTCTATTACGGCCTGGTGATACTGGCGGTGTCGCTGGTGTTGGGCGCAGCGGCCTACAACGCCTTCAGCGCCAGCCAGGAAAAGCGTGCCACCGAATGGGTGGGGCAGATGCAGCGCGTGCAGGCCGCCATCAATGACGTGGTGGCCGAGTATGCGGAAACCGAAAGCTCGGGCCTGCGCTATGTGCTGACCGGACGCGACGACATACTGGATCGCTACGAGGAAGCAGTCCGCAAGCTTGATGAGCATATGCAGCGGGTGATCCAACTGGTTTCTGGCACGCCCGAGCAGGCCGAACGCCTGCAGTCGCTGGGTGACGAGCTGGACCGCCGGCAGCGCAGCATGCGCGCCCTGATCGAAACCGCGCAGACCGACGGCGTCGAGGTTGCGGCCGAGGTTGTCCGTCGCGGCGGTGAGGTGGAATTCGACGACCAGGTGCGCTGGCTTGCCTCCGGACTGCAGTACGAGGAATCACGTCGCCTCTCCGAACGGCAGCAGGAGCTCGACGCGGTCATCACCCAGAAGAACGCGACGCTGTGGCTGATGAATGGCCTCGCGCTGGTCGCCGGTATCATCGGCTTTCTCGCCATCCGTCACAGCCGCAAGGCACAGGCCGACCAGCGGATCGCCGAGCTGCGGGCAGAGCAGGCGATGAACGCCAGCGCGGAGAAGAGTGCTTTCCTGGCCAGCATGAGCCACGAAATCCGCACGCCGATGAATGCGTTGTATGGCTATTCCGAGCTGCTGGCGAAGACACCCGATTCGCCGCGCGCGCGCGAATACATCCGCGCCATCCAGACCAGCGGCGAGGCACTGATGGCGCTGATCAACGACATCCTCGACCTGTCCAAGATCGAGGCCGGCAAGCTGACGCTGGATCCCGAACCGGTGGATATCCGCGGCCTGATGGACTCCACGCTGGCGGTATTCGCGGAACCGGCGGCCCGAAAGCAGCTGCAGTTGTCCGCGCACGTGGCGCCGGCCGTTCCGGCGGCCCTGATGCTGGATTCGGCGCGTCTCCGGCAGGTGCTGATGAACCTGCTGTCGAACGCGGTGAAGTACACCGATGACGGCGAGGTTCGCACTGCCGTCAGTTGCGTGCCTGGCACCGCGGAAGGGCACATCCACATGATCATCGAAGTGAGCGATACCGGCATCGGGATGGACGAGGAGAAGCAGCGACGGCTGTTCGAGCCTTTCTATCGAGGTGACGAGGAAACCATCGCCGAGCGTGAAGGCAGCGGACTGGGCCTGGCCATCGTCAAGAAGCTGCTGCTGCTCATGAACGGCAAGATATCGATCCAGAGCAGGCTGGGTGAGGGGTCGCGCGTCCGCGTCACCTTCAGCGATGTTCCGTTGGTCGATGGTGACTCCGACACCACCGAACCGGGAGCGCCGGATGTCGACTTTGACACCCTGACCCCAAGCCGCGTGCTGATCGTGGACGATGTTGCCTGGAACCGTGACCTGCTGGCCGCCTACATCGGAAGCGACACCCACACGATCGAACTGGCGGCGGATGGACGCGAAGCGGTGGATCGCGTGCAGAGCTTCCACCCGGACATCGTGCTGATGGACCTGCGCATGCCGCATATGGATGGACGCACCGCGACGGCCAGCATCCGCCGCGAAGCGGGCGAGGACGCGCCGAGCATCATCGCGGTGACCGCATCCAGCCTGCAGGATCGCAGCGATGCCGCGAACGAGATTTTCGATGGTTACCTGCGCAAGCCGGTCAGCCGTCGCGCGCTGTTCGAAACACTGCGCGAGATTGTTGGCCAGCCAGTCGACGACAGCGCCGACCCGTCATCGGATGAGGCTGTCGAGGATGACGCATCAAGCACGGCACTGGATCGCCAACAGGCTATTGCCGGCCTCCGGCTGATCGTCGAGCAGGACCTCGACGAGGTCGTGGCATCGCTGCGCGTGCGTGCGGTTCGCACCATGGCCGATGAGCTGGTCCGCCTGGGCGTGCTCGGTGGATTCCAGCGCATCCGCCAGTTCGGCGGTCGCCTGCGCGCGGCGGCCGATCGCTTCGACGTGGTGACGATGGAGTCGTTGCTGCGGCAATTGCCGGCCTACGTGGCCGATATCGGGGAGGACAACGGAGTCGTGGAATGAGTTTGTCTGTCTGGGGCGCTCGGCCGCCCCTGGTCCTGATCGTGGACGATCAGGAGGCCAATATTCGATTGCTCGGCACCGTGCTCAGCGATGCCGGATTTGACGTGATGCCGGCGGAATCCGGCAAGCGCGCGCTGGCACGCATGGAGGCAGCCGATCCGGACGTGATCCTGCTCGACATGCGTATGCCCAACATGGACGGTTTCGAAGTGCTGGCGCGGCTGAAGGGCAATCCCGACTGGGAGGACATCCCTGTCGTTTTCCTCACCGCAGCCAACGAGCGCGAACACCTGCTGCGCGCCTTCGAGGGCGGTGCGGTCGACTACATCGTCAAGCCCTTCGTAGCCGAGGAACTCGTCGCTCGCGTGCGAACCCACGCGGAGCTCAAGCGATCACGGGACCAGCTCTACGAGGCGATTCGCGAGCGCGAGGACCTGGCCACCATCGTGGCGCATGACCTGAAGAACCCGCTGTTCAACATCAGCCTTAACGCCAACCTGCTGGCCTCGGACCTTGCGGATGAGGGACAGCGCAAGCGCGCCGAGTCGATGGAGAGTTCGGCGAAGAAGGCGCTGGGTTTCGTCGAGCGCTACCTGGAGCGCCGCGCCAGTCTTGAGCTCCGACGCGGATACACGCCACAGGCGGTGCCGGTGAATCAGTTGTTCGACCTGGTCGTCGAAGCCTTCGCCGACGAGGCATCGCGGCGCGGCATGGCGCTGGTGGTTGGTGAGGTCGTCGAAGGCCTGTCCGTGGGCTGTGACCTGGACGCCACGCAGCTGGTGATGCGCAACCTGATCTCCAACGCGCTGAAGTACGCGCCCGATGGCAGCGAGATCGAGCTGGGGGCCGCTGCCGTGCCGGGTGCGGTACGTATCTGGGTAGCGGATCGCGGGCCGGGCATTTCCAGCGAGGAAAAGGCGCGCCTGTTCCGGCGCTATGTACGCCTTTCCGCCGAGACAGACAGTGCGGCAGCGTCGTCGTCGGGCGTTGGCCTGGCCGTCGCGCGGCAGGAAGCCGAATGGATGGGGGGCGAGCTGCGCCACGAAGACCGTCCCGGTGGCGGCTCGGTTTTCGTGCTGGAACTGGAGCGCGCCCCGGCCTGAATCCAAGGCCAGGTTTCCACGCCGGTATCGCAGCCTGTCAGGCGGCCGATCTGACTGCAGCTCGCCCGATCTGCATGCATTCTGCACGATCTCGCCAGTCGGATGGCTCGCCATGTCGAGCGGTATTTGTCCTAACCAATTGTTTCAATGTATGTTTTTCGATCATTGGCGAATGGCACGCCAATTGCTGACTCCTGTGTGAGTAGCGGCAGGGCGCATCGCACCTCCGCTTTCACCGGCACCAGACAGGAGAACCTCATGAAAACCGGAATCATCGTTACTGGCGTTTTGTTGCTCATCATCGGCGCGTTGATCGCCATGGGGGCCGTCAGCTTCCCGGACAGCAAGGAAGTGCTGAGCCTGGGTGACAACTCGATCAGCGTCGAAACCCAGAAGAAGCCATCCAACATGCTGGGCTATGTGCTGCTGGGCATTGGTGGCGTGGTTACCGCGGTAGGCGCTGCGCGCCGCAAGGGCTGAGCCCGGACAATCTTTCCCTCGAACCAGGAGAACGTCATGAATCACGACATCATCCAAGGCAAATGGAAGCAGCTGACCGGTCGCATCAAGAGCCAGTGGGGCAAGCTGACTGACGACGATCTGGACGTTGCCGATGGTCATCGCGACTACCTGATCGGCAAGCTGCAGGAACGCTATGGCCTGTCCAAGGACAGCGCCGAGAACCAGCTCAAGCAGTTCGAGGCGAAGTTGTAGCGGGAAGCATCAACGGCGACGTTCCATTCCGAAGGGCCCGGCCACTGTGTCGGGCCCTTTGCTTTGCCTGGCACTCAAGGCGAGGCGCTGGACTTGCTCTCCTCGACAAGTCTCTGCTGCAGGCGCTGACCGGCCGCAGCGGCGTAGCGGGCGCAGGCGCTCTCGCCATTGGCGGCCTGCGGCAGCTGGTCGGGATGCGCGGCGGTGGCGACATCGCAGGGCAGTACGGACACGCGCCGGATGCTGTCGCGCAAGGCGGCCACGGTGGCCGGATGGTCACTGAACCGATAGTCGTCCGCCGACACGGCATTCAGGCTGTCCAGATAGACCACCGACTGACACTCACCGCTGGCATCGCAGGATCGCCAGCTCCAGCTCATGCCGCCGGGTGCGTGGCCCGGTGAAGCGACTGCGGTGATGGTCGTCCTGCCGACGGTGATGCGGTCGCCATCGTCAACGGGACGGATATCGTTCACGCGCGGAAACAGCGTAAGGCTGCCGAAAGCCGCCTGCGGATCGTCCGGGTGGTAGGGCGGGCTGCCGGTCAGCGCGATGACGCCTTCGCGTCCAACGGCGACTTTCGCACCGGTGATGCGCGCCAGCGCCGCGATACCGCCGGCGTGATCGAAATGTGCGTGCGAGTTGAGTATCCAGCGAATGTCAGCCGGATCGAAGCCGGCCTTGCGCACGTTGTCGAGGATGCGTTCGGCGGACTGTGGCAGGCCGCCGTCGATCAGTACCAGTCCTTCCGGATCGATGATCAACGCCGCACCCAGCCCGCGGGTACCGACATACCAGCTGTTCGCCGCCAGCTGACGGGGCTCGACGGCCGCGTTCCACGCCTCGCAGGACGTGCACTCGAAAGGCTGCTGGTCGGCCGGAACAGCGTTTTCCGGTGCCGCCGCCAGCAGCAGGCCGGATAGCAACAAGCTGAGCGTCATGCGTGACGTCCTCGATGGGAGCGTTCCATTGTGAATGGCGGCTGCGGAAGCCGGCGGGTCGAATTCTGGCAATCCGCGGGCAATCCGGAAGCGGCGCGTGCTTCATGAGGACTGCCGCCTGTCCGTACACCGTGTCCGCGACGGACGACCGGACAACGGGAATCCCCGGCAAAAAACGTTGCAGATCGCCGTGCTGCGGGTTTGGCACAGAAGCTGCTATGCCCCGGTTTTCCCATGGAAGCAGGCCACAACCACACCAGTGATCGACGTTGCTGCCCTGATCTGCATTTCGACCTCTCTTTTCTGAACCCTTCAAGACGACGCGAACATGAAAACATCCATCAGCGCATTCCGGCGCTTTCTCCGCATCGCTTCCCTCGCTTTCCTGCTGTTGACTTGTTCCACCGTGGCATTGGCCCAGCGTCCCGATATGTTTCCCGATCTCGGACTGCTTCGCCCCGATGGCGCCGGTGGCACGACTTCCGGTGTCGTCCATGCCCTGGCCAGCCAGCCTGATGGAAAGCTGCTCGTGGCCGGTGAGTTCACGCAGACTCGTGATGGCGTAGTTCGTACGCATCTGCTCCGACTCAACGGCAACGGTTCGCTGGATCCGACGTTCTCGGTGAGCATCACCTCCGGCAGTCGTGCGGTCGTTCGCGCCATCGCGGTGGACGCTGACGGCATCTTCATTGGCGGCGCCTTCACCCATGTTGGCGGGCAGCCGCGCAATGGCGTCGCGAAGATCGGCTTTGACGGACAGGTGGCCGACTGGTCACCCGCGCTGGGTTCGGGCAACGATGTGTTTGCCCTGGCGCTCGATGCCACGCACGTCTATGTCGGTGGTGACATCACCACGGCCGACGCCTTCGGTCTCGCACGTCTGGAGCGCGCCAGCGGTGACTTCGATCTGGATTTCTACGTGCCGACGCAGATCTTCACGGCCACCACGCCAAGCGCTGGCAACCGTGGCCGTGTCACCGCGCTCCTGCGCACCGATACCGATCTCATCGTCGGTGGCTATTTCCGGCAGATCGCCGGGGTGGAGCGCAAGAGCGTGGCTCGGGTTTCAGTGACGACGCCAGTCGTGGTCGGCGCCTACAATCCGCCCATCAGTTCGGGTGCGCTGGACGTGGCGGCTTTCGCACTGGATGCCGAAAGCAACGCGCTCTACGTTGGTGGTGAGTTCTACAGCAGCGGCAGCCAGAATCACCTGGTCCGGACCAATGCGACGACCGGCGCGCTGGATGTGTCGTGGATCCCACAGCCGGCGGGCAAGGTGTATGCGCTCGCGCTGGCGGGAAGGCAGCTCTATGTTGGCGGCAACTTCCTGTCTGCCACGCAGCAGCACCTGATGCGAGTTGCCGTGGCGTCGCCAGGAGCCATCGACGCCAGCTGGCAGCCCTTGCCGGATGCCATGGTCAGGTCGCTTCTGTATGAGCGTGGCGCGCTGCGATTGCATGTGGGTGGTGCATTCGTCTACGCGGACGTGGATGCCCGCAACGGCCTTGCGCGTTATTCGATGGCTGGCGCCCAGCTGCTCTTCCGGGATGGATTGGAGGCCGGCCAATAGGGCGGTGCCGCACGGTGCGAGGCCTGTCCGTTCGACTGCAGTCCTGTGCGAGGACTGCAGTCGGCGTCATGCGCCGAACAGGTCGGCCTGGTCGCCGATGGCGGCGGGCGGCCGGAACAGGGATGTATCGACGGGCGGCAGTTCGTCGAATCCCAGCCGCTGGTGTGCGCGGCGGAAGCGTTGGGCAATCAGCTCCGCGAAGGGACCGGTGCCGCGCATGCGCGTGCCGAATTCGCTGACGTAGTCCTTGCCGCCACGCATTTGCCGAATCAGGCTGGTCACATGATCAGCGCGATCCGGATAGTGCAACGTCAGCCACTCGCGCCAAAGCTCCTTCAGCTCATGCGGTAGGCGCAGTAGAACGTAGCCTGCCGCTGCAGCGCCGGCTTCTCGTACGGCTTGGAGAATGCGCTCGATCTCGGCATCGTTGATCGCCGGGATTACCGGTGCCACCAGCGTGCCGACCGGCACACCAGCTTCGCTGAGCGCGTGGATCATCTTCAGGCGCGTGTGCGGCGCGGTGGCGCGAGGCTCCAGCTTCGACGACAGCTGGTTGTCCAGCGTGGTTACCGACACGAATACCTGTGCGAGGTTCTGGCGCGCCATGTCGGCGAGCAGGTCGATGTCGCGTAGTACCAGCGATCCCTTGGTGACGATGCTCACCGGGTGCCGGGTTTCGTGCAGGATTTCCAGCAGCGCGCGGGTGATGCCGAGGCGCTTTTCCACCGGCTGGTAGGCATCGGTGTTGATGCCGAGGGCGATTGGCTGCACGCGATAGCCCGGTCGCCGCAGTTCTTCGCGCAGGCGCTCCGCCGCGTTCTGCTTGGCGATCAGCTTCGTTTCGAAATCGAGGCCCGGCGACAGCCCGAGGTAGGAGTGAGTGGGCCGGGCAAAGCAGTAGGCGCATCCGTGCTCACAGCCCCGTATGGGATTGATCGACTGCCCGAAACCGACGTCGGGCGAATTGTTGCGGGTGATGATGCTGCGCGCCTGCTCGAAGCTGACTTCGGTGGCCGGCTTGTCCGGCTCGGCGTCGGTGTCATCGGGAGTCCGCGCCCAGCCATCGTCCACGGCCTCCACCGTGCGGACCTCAAAACGCCCTTCGCGGCGCGAAGTGGCACCACGGCCCTTGATTGGCTGGTTCGGTGGAGAAGAGCGGCTCATGCGAGGCATTGTCCCCGCCGGCCGTCTCGGCGGTCGAGACAGGCGCAAGCCCTGGCCTGGCTACTCGAAGCCGCCGGCAAACACTTCGAGGACAATGCCGGTCAGCAGCACATGGTCGACGCCGACTCCGTCAGACGGGATGTCGAGCTGGGCATTGCTGGTTGGCCCCGCCAACGGTCCGTAGTCCACGTGCACCGCGCACTGACCGCCAGGAGCGAGTGCCGCACTACTGCAGCCGTCATCGAAGAATGAAAAATCATTCGCGCCCGGACCCGAAAACGCCAGCGAGCCCAGGGTGATCGTCCCGCCGCCGGTGTTCTGCAGCGTCAACTGCTGTGCTGGCGAAACCTCGCCCAGTGCGAATACCGAAAACGTCAGCAGCGGGGCATCGCTGGAAAGGATGCTGCTCCCACACGTCACCGCTACGTTGTCGATGTCACTGCCATTGATCAGGCCGCTGCCGTTGCTGACCGAACAGATCTGTCCGGGCGAGCTCGGCTGCTGGACAACACTGATGCTGTAGCTGTCGCCGTCGCCGATTTGGCCGGGAACGACAAAGCTGCCGTTGCCGCCGGGATCGAAGGCGCTGATGGCGCCGCCGTTCAGGCTGACGCCAAGCTGCAGGCCGCTGCCGGCAAGGCCGGAGACCGTGCCGCCCAGGGAGCGCAGGTGCGCGCCATGGATCACGAAGTTGAGGTCGCAGCTGAACAGCAGCAGCGTTCCCGAGCCGTTGAGGTTCGTGGTGACGTCGATGACCTGTACCGCCATGCCATCAATGCGATAGCCCTGCAGATCGGGGCCGCTGCGTTCGGGTACGGATGCGAAGAGGCTGTTTTCGTCCAGGCTCTGCGTGTTCTCGAAGAATCCATAGGCCAGGTTGTCGTTGACGCCGTTGGTCAGCGCGGGAACCATCTCGGCGAAGCTGCCGGGCATTTCCCCGACCATCGGGAGTTCGCTGCCGTTGTCGGCGCTGGTAAGCGCGTGCTCCGAAAGCATTTTCGGATAGGTGCCGGCCTCGACCGAAAGTTCGGCCCAGCCCTCGGCATTGAGCACGCTGGTGCCGCCGGAGCAGTCCGATGGCGGATAGTGGATGCTGGCAATGGGCTGGCTGGCATGGGCAGTCGCCGACGCCATCAGCAGCAGGAAAAACGCAAGCAAACATCCACGCATCACCAGCTCCTTCAAGCCGCATCTGCGGCGCGGGCAAGAGTCTGCGCCGATCGCCTCGACACTGTCCAGAGGTCGAAAAATCCTGCGGGATGAGAGGCCTGTGGTGGACGATTCCTTTTGGCAACCTGTTGAAATTGCTGACGTCAATGCGATCGGCCGGTCTGGTTCTTCGAGGTGGTCTTGCCCGGGCAGCGCCGGTAAATCCGATCCCACAACGTCAATCGATTCCAACTGCGGCAGAATGCGGCGATGACATCATCGCGACGGAGACGCACATGACTGCCCTGCTGATCGGCCTGCTGGGATTCCTCGCCATCCACTCCATTCGCATCGTCGCGCCGCGCTGGCGGGAAGCCCGGATCGCGGCCATGGGCGAACTGGCGTGGAAGGGCGTCTACAGCCTGCTGTCCATTGCTTTCTTCGTGTTGCTGGTCTGGGGTTACGGGCAGGCGCGCCAGCACACGCAGCTGCTGTGGCTGCCGCCGATGGCGCTACGCCATGTCGGTGCGCTGCTGGTAGCGATTGCCTTCGTGCTGGTCGCGGCGGCCTACGTTCCGCGCAACGCGATCCGCGCGAAGCTCGGCCATCCGATGATTCTTGGCGTCAAGGTCTGGGCCTTTGCTCACCTGCTGATGAGCGGCTGGCTGCATTCGGTGATCGTCTTCGCCGCGTTCCTGATCTGGTCGATTCTTGATTTCCGTAGCGCACGGCGTCGTCCGAAGTCGCCTACTGGTTCAACATCGATGCCGATGACTGTGCTGACGGTTGTCATCGGCCTCGGTCTGACAGCGGTGTTCGTGCTCTACCTGCACGGACCGTTGATCGGTGTGGTGCCATTCGGCTGATGGTGCGAGTGGGGCAGTGCGTAGGGCGGCTCGTACAGGCGTCCCCGTCAGTCGAATATTCTGCGCAGAATATTTCCTGCATTGAACGCAGAATTTTTTCAAGGATTGGATTTTCCGATGGCAACATTCTCTCGCCCAATCATGGTAGCTATATGCTGCTTACTGTTTGCTGCAATGCTTTGCCCGGTGGTGAACGCCGGGTCCATCTACAAATGCACGATCAATGGTAGAACTGAATACCAAGATCGTCCGTGCGGCCCTGACGCGACAGTAGCGACAACTCATGATGGAGATTCGCGTCGTCAGTCTGGTGTCAGTAGACGATCACTCAAAGGGCTTTCGATGGACGAACTGTCGGAGGAAATGCTCGCGCTTGATGATGCGTTTGGGGACTGGGGCAGACAAAGGCTGGAATTGGCCAAGCGGCTACGTGAAATGCAGGCTCAGGGAAAAGATGTATTCGCCGAATGGGATCGCTGGGACAAAGAGCACGACGCTGATCCGGGAGCGGTGGACAAACGTAGAGAAGAGATAACGAGGGAAATCCATAAGCGTTGCCAAGGAAATGTTGTTTATTTGCCGGCAACCCGACGGTACGGCTGTGGCAAATAGATTGGAGCAGCCCACTCGCGCCTGTTTGGCAGGTCTTGCACCTTATCTGTGGAGCATCCTTTTTCTGGAGGTGAAATGTTTCGATTTGCGGGGAAAACAGCTATAGCCGGATGGCTCCTGGCGGCATTGTCGATTCCGGTCCACGGGGTTCAGGCTGGAGCCATTTACAAGTGCGAGTCCAATGGAAAGACCAACTTCCAGGACAGACCATGCGATCCAAGCGCCACTGCCTCGACAATTCGGCAAGCTTCGTCGAAGTCCTCCATCACGGTAAACGCCACACCGGTAGATGGTTTGTCGCTCGCCCAGTTGTCCAAGGAATTGATGGCGGTTTCCGCTTCTCAGCGGGAGTACTCCAAGCGGCAGCGTGATTTGTCTGAGAGGATTCGGAAGCTCAGAAACCAGGGGAAGCGCGATGCTGCTGACGCTGAACTGAATCGTTGGCATTCCGAGAACGACGCAATCTATATGGCAATGCAGCAGCGTTCTGACGGCCTTCGTGCGGAGATACGTAAGCGCTGCCCAGGAGGAGCCTCACTTAGTCCGTCCAGCGGTCGATATGACTGTCGTCAAAAATGAGCTCGCTGTTAGTCTTGGACGGCTGGTAGCAGTAACCTTGACGTTAAACGCCTGCAGGCTGTGGTTGTCATTCAGTCTAGCGATTTGCTATCTGGAGCCGATATTGGTGGCCGTTCCTGCCCGTGGTATGGCGCTCAACGCGGAATCGCTCATTGGCGCCGTAGCTGGTGCAATGAAGGTCAGTGGCGCCAGCGGATCGGGAATCTCGTAGCCGGTCGGTCCATCGAGATCGGCGCTGGCGGTGCCATCGATATCGCTGGCGGCCTGCACGGTCAGATCGAGACTGTCGAAGCCTGAGAGATTTGCATAACCGGGATTGCCGCTTCCGAACACGGTGCCGGTCCAGTCATCAGGGAAGTAGCCGGCGGCGATGCTGTTGCTGCCCGATGGCACCCAGTTGTTGGCGCCGGCAACGGCGATGCTGCCGTTCACCCACACGGCATCGTCGCGCTGGATTCGCAGGGGCGTGGTATCGCCATTGATGCGGGTGAACACGTTGTTGGCCAGATAGGCGGATTCCAGCGAATCGAACCAGCGGATGACGGGCGTGTACTGATCGAAGGCCGAACCGACGATCAGAGTGTTGTGGACGAAGCGCACGCGGCCGCGCAGGTTTCCGGTGCCATCGCCACCGAGGCGCACGCCAAAGACGTTGCGATGTACCAGCACGTTGCCGACCACGTCGGCATTGATGCCGGGCACGGATTCGTATTCCTCGTAACCGTTCAGTTCGACGGTGTAGTACACGTCGCCGTTGATGCGCGTGCCGGTGTCGATCCAGTTGTAGTAGATCTCGTCGCGCTCGGAGCGGCTCTTGATGCCGTTGCCGCCGTAGTCGTGGATGTAGCTGTGCTGCACGCGCAGGCGCGAGCCGGGATAGCGGTCGCGGTCGGTGGCGATGTAGACCGGATGCTTCAGGTTCTCGCCGTTGAACACGCCGCCAGCATGGTCGACCTCGACGCGGTCGATGGTCAGCGAGCCGCTGTAGTTGTCGGCGCCGAGGATACCGTGCCGCGTGCAGTCGTGGACATGGCTGTCGCGGATGGTGACGTCGTTGGCCTCGTTGCGGACGCAGACTTCGCTGCCGCCGGTGACATCGATGTTTTCGAACACATAGTGATGCGCACCACGGAAGGAAACTGTGATCGTTCCGCCGTCGATTTCCGGACGCTGCCCGCTGACACGGATGCCGCGGATGGTGATTGGCGAAGCCGGCAGCCCGGCGCGCTGGAATTCGACCGGCGCATAACTCTGGTTGCCATCGACCTCGACGATGTCGCCGGCACGCAGCAGATCCGCGACCTGGGTGAGTTCGGTGTAGGTACGTCCCGGTCCCACCCGGAAAAGGGTGGCCGGGCGCACGTCGTTGCGGGTGCGGATCAGGAAGTCTGCCACCGCGTTGCCGCCGTCATACAGGTAGACCCAGTTGACGTCATCGATGGCCATCGGCGCGCTGGCGCGGATTTCGATCTCGTCGTTGTTGGCGAGCACGATCGGCGGATCGACCCAGGCACCACCGTTGATGCGGAACTGCGCACCACGATAGGGCTCGTCCAGCGTCAGCGTTCCGGCGATATCCACCAGCCGCAGGCAGGCGGAGGTCACCAGCGCGCCGGCATCCTGCCCGTTGGCGCTGGGGAAGTTGAACGTGGACTGCACGCTCTTCTCCACACAAGTCATGTTCGGCACGGCCTCGAAGCCATCGCGGAACACCGAATCCTGAGCATGGGCGCCAACAGCAGCACCTGAAAGAGCAACAATCAGCAGAAAAATCGCGGCAGTACGCATGATGGGCGGCATCTTGAAACCGACAAGCGGCGAAGATTGCCCGAATCCGGTCGTGAATGACAGCGTCCCTGAATTACGGCCTATTGCTCAGTCGTCCTATCAGGGGCGCGTTGCCCGTGCCTCGAAATCGACGCAATCAGGCTGCTGCTTCAGCCAGTCGGTGGCCGCAACAAGCACGTTGTCCTTTTCGTCTACATCAGTTGAGTCGATTTGCACGTCTGGTTCGACTGCGACCGGGTAGCGTTTTCCGGTGCGGTCTTCAGCTGTCGAGGTTGCCAGAAACAGCGCTGCACCATCCGGCAGCATGAAGTGTGCGAGCGGGGTTGCAAGTCCGGCTGTTCGGTTTCCGAAAAATCGGGTCTGAGAGCGACCCTTGAAGGCGACTGCCGTCATTTCGCCTGAACTGGCCGTGTTGGCATCAATCAGGACAGCCAACGGCGCATTCCCCGCAACTATTGTGGGAGGTGTAGAAGACGAGGAAGCAGCCGGCTTCTTGAATTCTCCCGCTCCGCCATCGCGGTACCACCATTCCATGCGCTTGCCATCGGGCCAGACAAACGCGCCCACCACCTGATTACCGAGCAATGGCCCGAGTGCGGCGAGCATGGGCCACATGTCGCCACCATGGTCATGCCTCAGGTCGACTACCCAGCCGCACACAACCATAGAGTCCAGCTCCGACAAGGCTTGATGGCCATGATCAACAAATCGGGTTCTGACCTTGTCATTGCCTGTGACAATCCCTGGCACCTCCACAATTGCGATGTGATCGGTTGTGAGCTTGGTGGTCATGTCGTGAACGTCTGCTCCTGAATCTTCGGACTCCATGTGAGACATTGCAGCGTATGACTGGATGTGCGAATGCCCATCACCCAGTCGCCGAAGGGCATTCACTATGGACGCATGGATCTCGTCGACAGATTCGGAACCCAATGCGGAATCAGTGGATTCTCGCCTGAATGCCTGGACATCAATTGGCCTGAAAATGCTCTTCTCGACAATGAGATCAAGCGCTGTATTGAGATAATTCCGAAGGTCCTCTCTGAGTTTGGGCGGACCGTCGTCGTAGGCGATGTCCAGCGTCAGGCTATCGGTCCAGAGCTGGCCATCAGAGCTCAGTAGCGCGCCAAAGGTGATACCCCGAGATTCTTTCGGGAAGCGCACCGTGACGCTGTACCTTGCCCAGTCGATGGTGCCTCCGAGCTTTCTGTCACTCATGTTCTTGAGTTTCAACATGCTGTCTGCGCCGTCGATGCGCAGCCACAGGCCCGCATGTCCGGCTGCGACATCCTCAAAGCGCAGGTCGCCGCTCAAGGTCGCCCGGCCTGCGCGCGAAGGATCCGTAACAACGGTGCGCGCGGCATATGCGGCTGTCGCGCCGTCGCCATCGTTGGTGCAGTCGAAGTGCAGACCCTTCTCCCCGCTAGTCCGAATGCCGTCCAGTCTTGCCGTGCAACGATCAGCTGAGATTTTCCAGCCGAAGGGTCGCCCGTTCTCATTGGCTTTCTCGAAGTCAAAGTGCTGCTCCGCCGCGAGGCAGGGCAGTGACAACAGGCAAAGCAGCGTTACTGAAAGGAAAGGCCTCATGCGCGGGAATTCCTTGGACTTGTTCCTCTGGACGCTCGGCATCTGTGGCGATGCGCGGCTTATTCGGCTGGCGTTTCCACAGGCTTCAGCCGCGACGGGATGATCATGTTGCAGACGCTGAGGTGGTCGGCCGGATCGAGGAACCAGTCTTCGGCGCGGTGGCGGCGGGCCTGGATCAGCTGCTTGAAGGTGTCGCTGTCGGTTTTCATGATCTGGATGGGCTGGCGCTGGTCTTCCGGGACATCCGATGCCAGCTTGATGGAGGCGATGCTGGTGCGGCGTGACGGGTCCTCGTAGAAGCCGAGCTGGCCCTTGCCGCGTGGCATGGTCGAGAGCAATTCCATGCCGCTCCAGACTTCACCGACCAGCGTGACGTTGCGATCAAGGTGTCGCGGCGCGTGGCCAATGATGACGTAGAGCTGCGCACCGTTGCCGCTGTCGGGTTCCATGCCGCGGGCCACGCCGACCATGCCGTAGCAGTGGGTCAGCCAGGCGCGACCGTCGGCGCCATCACGGCCCACGGGGAAGCCGCCGGAAAAGCCGGTCTGCGGGGCATAGCTGTCCGGGTCGGGCAGCGCGGTGAAGGGCAGGCCTTCGGCCTTGCGGAAGTATTCGCCGGCGACTTTCTCCTTCGCCTTGCCGATCGACTTCGGCGGGTTCTCCGAGTCGGCGGCGTTGTCGGCATTCGGATCGCCCCACTGCACCACGTAGTTGTCCTGCGAGCGGATGATGGCGAGGCCGTCGAAGTAGCCTTCCTTGACCAGCGTGCGGATGTTGTCGACGCCGAGCGGCGCGAACTGCGGCGCCAGTTCGATGACCACGCGCCCGCCGGGCAGGTCCATGTACAGCGTGTTGTCGGGATCAAGGTCGCGCCAGTCGCTGTCCTTGGCGGTGTCCATCACCGAGGCCATGGTCGGTGCGGCCGGTTTGTCGGGCTTTGCTTCGTCCGCGGCGAAGGCGCTGCCGCTGACGATGTTGGCGATGACGATGACAAGCAGGCTCTGGCAAATCGGATGACGGCGCATGGTCGGACCTCAGTCGTTGGCAGGAGTGATGTAGGCGAAAGCGTTACTGGCTGAAGCGGCAGGCTGCGTGATTGGCGCGGAAACGGCAAGTTTGCGCTGAGCGTTACCAAGGCAGTTCGATGGGTGGCTCGTGCAGTTCGCCCAACTGTTCCTGCAGCTGGCCGATCAGCGATTCCCAGTGACGGTTCTCGCCGAACCACGGGAAGGCGGCGGGAAAGGCCGGATCGTGCCAGCGTCGTGCCAGCCAGGCGTTGAAGTGCAGCAGGCGCAGGGCACGCAGCGGCTCGATCAGCACCAGTTCGCGGGCGTTGAAGTGGTGGAACTGTCGATAGCCTTCCAGAAGCCAGTCGAGCTGGCGACTCTGGTCGTCGCGGCTGCCGGAAAGCAGCATCCAAAGATCCTGCATGGCCGGGCCATTCAAACAGTCGTCGAGGTCGACGAAATGCAGGCGCTCGTCGCGACGCAGGATGTTGCCGGGATGGCAGTCGCCGTGCAGGCGGATGATGGCCGGCTGGCCGGATTCGCTCCAGCGTGATTCGACCGCAGTCAGCAGCGATTCGCCGATGCGCTGCAGGTTGTCGCGCAGGTTGTGCGGCAGCTGTCCGCAGTCCAGAAGGGTTTGCAGCGAGCGACGACCAAAGCCTTCGATATCGAGCGTCAGTCGATGCCGGAAGCGACGCTGCTCGCCAACCGCGTG
>Ga0209607_1000107_pt1 | contig 68810 bp, 43 predicted proteins | sample AD_UKC117_MetaG_FD_184413 | JGI IMG/M metagenome (GOLD analysis project Ga0209607, IMG submission 184413) | Active sludge microbial communities of municipal wastewater-treating anaerobic digesters from Hong Kong - AD_UKC117_MetaG (SPAdes)... | ecosystem: Engineered > Bioreactor > Anaerobic >... | reverse complement strand
CGTCACGGAATTGTTTGGTGTACAAGTCATAATAATGGCCGCGTTTGCGGATCAGCTCGGCATGCGTGCCCATCTCCGAGACGCCGCCGTTTTCGATGACCAGGATGCGGTCGGCGCGCTTGATGGTGGACAACCGGTGGGCGATGACGAAGCTGGTCCGTCCTTCCATCAGCCGCTCCATGCCCTGCTGGATGAGCGCCTCTGTCAGCGTATCCACCGAGCTGGTGGCCTCGTCCATCACGAAGATGTCGGGCTGGGCCAGCACGGCGCGCGCCAGGCTGATGAGCTGTTTCTGCCCGACGGACAGCAGCACACCGCCTTCGCCTACCTGCGTATGGTAGCCCTTTTCCAGCTTGCTGATGAAGCTGTCGGCGCCGGCCAGTCTGGCGGCGGCGATTACCTCATCCTCGGTCGCGTCGAGACGGCCGTAACGCAGATTCTCCATAACCGTGCCGGAGAACAAGTGTGGCGTTTGCAGCACCATGCCAATCCGCGAATGGATGGCATGCAGGGTCAACGTGCGGTAATCCTGCCCGGCGATGAGGATACGGCCGTTTTTCGGTTCGTAAAAACGGCATATCAGGTTCACCAACGTCGATTTGCCCGCGCCCGTCGGCCCTACCAGGGCGATCGTTTCCCCCTGTTTAATGGTCAAACTGAAATTCGTCAGCACCGGTTTGTCATCTTCGTAGTAGAAATCGACGTGGTCAAACACGATGTCCCCGCGAATCGAACCGGGATCGGTCGCGCCGGGCCGGTTCTGAATCTCCGGTACGGCGTCGATAAGCGAGAAAATCCGTTCACCAGAGGCGATGGACTGCTGCATCTCCGCATAGACGCGGGCCATTTCCTGCACCGGCCACATCATGAAAAAGATGTAGGAGATGAAGGCCTGGATGCCGCCTACCGTCATGCCGCCCAGTTGGAACTGGTAACCGCCGTAGACGATGACGCTGCCCACCCCCAGCGAGGTGATCAGCAGCACCGTCGGCAGAAACAGCGCCGAGAGCCAGGCTGCGCGGAAACCGGCTTTGTACATGTTGGTCGTCAGTTCGCCAAACTCGCGCAGGTTTTCTTCCTCACGCCGCAGCGATTTCACCACGCGCACTCCGGTGATGTTTTCGTTGTACGAGCCGGTGATCTTGGAGTTCAGCTTGCGCACTTTGCGGTACTCAACCAGGATTTTCTTCTTAAAGATCGAAGCAACCACGATGAGCACTGGAATCATCACCAAGACGATGAGGGCCATCTTCCAGCTAATCAAAAACATGAAGATGAGCGCCGTTGTGATGTTGGTGAAGCCCCAGGTGACGTCCAGGAAGCCCCAGGAAACCAGGTCGCCGACGCGCTGCGTATCGGAGGTGACGCGCGACATCAACCAGCCGACCGGCGTACGGTCGAAGTAGGACAGCGAGAGCTCCTGCAAACGGCCAAACATCGTCTTGCGCAGGTCATACTGCACGCGCTCACTCAGCATCCCGGCGCAGGTGATGAAGCCAAAGACCATGATTGCCTGCACGATCATCAGCAGGCCGTATTGGATGATGATGCGCACCAGTACTTCCGCGTTGCCGGCGATGATGCCTTCGTCCATGATGCGCTTGCTCAGGAAGGTGAAGTAGCTGTCTAGCCCTGAGACGATGCTGATGCTGACCAGGAGGAGCAGCATCAACGGCCAGTGGTTCAGGCCTTGTTTGATGATGCGCAGAACGGTTTGTCCGTTGAATTCTGTGGTGAATTCTTCTTCTTCAAATCGATGTTCATCGGACATGATAATGTCTCCGTAGGTGGTCGGGCTTAAGAGGCGCCGCCGGAGCAGCGCGTCTTAAGCCCGACTCAGTTGACTGCAACTGTTGTCGCTAATTCTTCGTGGAAATGACCATTGGCACGGCCGTTTCCGTTTCCGTTGCGCGAATGGTCGGCCGAAGCGATTTCTTTTTCCAGTTCGGCTTCGATGCGGGCCTGCAGGTTGTAAATCTGTTGGTACGTGCCCGGTTGGGACAGGAGTTCGGTGTGGGTGCCGCGTTGGATGATACGGCCGTTATCCAGCACCAAAATCAAGTCCGCCTCCATCACGCTCTGAATGCGGTGGGCAATGACAAACGTTGTCCGCGTCGCCATCAGATCGTGCAGCGCCGCCCGAATCGAGGCTTCCGTTTCGGTGTCCACCGAAGACGTGGCGTCGTCCATGATCAGGATGCGCGGATTCTTGAGCAGCGTGCGGGCAATCGTCACCCGCTGCTTTTGCCCGCCAGACAACGTGACGCCACGCTCGCCCACCAGCGTATCGTAGCCGTTGGGGAAGGAAAGAATGACGTCGTGGATGGCCGCCGCGCGCGCCGCCATTTCGACTTCCTCGTCCGAAACGGACCGGCCCACGCCATAGGTGATGTTTTCGCGGATTGAACGCGAGAACAAGAACGGCTCTTGCTGCACGATGCCAATCTGCCGCCGCAGCCACTTGCGCGGATATTCGCGCAGCTCCACGTCATCCAGGGTCAGGCTGCCATCGGTGTAATCGTAAAAGCGCGGCAGCAAGTTCACCAGCGAAGTCTTGCCGGAGCCGGTCGATCCCAACAGGGCAATGACCTGGCCTGGCTCGACGCTGAAATCGATGTCGTGCAGAACAGCCGTGTCGCTGTCGTAGGCAAAGCTGACGTGGTTGAAATGTACCGCGCCGCGCAGGCCACTTTCCGGAATGTACGTGCCGGCGTCCAAAGGTTCCCGATCTTCGCGAATAATTTCGCGTACCCGATCAAAGGAGACCAGCCCGGTAGACATCTGGGTGATCAGGCGGCCCAGGTTACGAATCGGCCAGATGATCAGAACCACCAACCCGGCGTAGGTCAGGTACTCGCCAGGGGTGATGACGCCGTTGATGGCCATGCGCGCTCCGAGGAAAAAGCCGGCCAGCATCTGTACGCCGCACATTACGTCGGTAATGGGCCAGAACGAAGCGTGCATGAAGATGAGCCGCTTGCCGCGCCGATATTTCTCTTTGTTATCGGTCTCGAACATGTCGATTTCATAGCTTTGGCGGGCAAACGCCTTCACCACGCGCACACCGCTCAGGTTTTCTTGCAGCCGGTTGGAAAGGACCGCTTCCTGGTCCTGGTAGGTTTCGTACACCTCGCCTACTTTTTTGAAGAAGTAGAGCGAAATGCCAATGATGAGCGGGATGACGATGACCGAAAACAGGGCCAGCCGCACGTTCAGGAGCAGCAAAGCGATGAAGTTCACCAGGAACAGCAGGGAGATGTTGCCGATGCCGTTTAGCTGTTCAGCGAACAGGCGGCGCAGGGCGTCTACGTCGGAGGTGGCGCGCTGCAGCAGTTCACCGGTCTGCATGTTGTCGTGGTAGGTAAAGCTAAGCCGCTGGATGTGGTCGTAGAGGTAGTCGCGCAGGCGCCGGGTAATGCCTTCGGCTGTTTTGGCCGCCGACCGGCCGCTGACGAATGTCAGGGTGCCTTGCAGCAATGCCAGCCCGAGAACGGCCGTACCCACCAGCAAGCTCTGGCCTAAAATATTGCCCTGGGCCGACAAGACGTGATCGACGTAATAGCCCAAGGTGTAATAAATCGCCGAGCGCATCAACGCCGATAAGCCAATTGCCAGGATGGCCAGCGCATACAGCCCGCGAAAGCCGGTCATAATGCGCCACAAACCGACCAATCTGTTCTTGGTTATAATTTGTTTGAGGTCGTACTCTTTGTAATCCATGTTTGTGCCTCTCAGAAGCCCATCACTTAGGGCTTTGGGTGACTCACAAAGTTTCCTCCTGGGCGGCCTTTGTCAGTCTGCATCGTGAAACGTTTAACTTCGTACTGCCATCTTGCTTTAAATCTTATTTCTCAATCCTGACATCCTATGTCCAGTTCCTCGCGGCAATAAAAAAACGCCACGGGGTCCCGTGGCGTTTTGCTGGTTGGTTTCAGAACCGGCAGAAACAAAAAAGGCCACGGGCTTTTGATTTGCGCCGTGACCCTGTTGTTTCGCTTGCCGGAACTTACGTTATGTCAAGCTGACAGGGTGCGTCGGCGCACACAACGACTTTGCCAAAGCCGCTGGGGATGATGATGATGGTCATTAATGTGTTACCCATTTGCGCCAAACTCCTTTCAAGATTTTTGTGCGTGATTACGCAGCAGGCACTATAACAAATGATGAGAGGGAAGTCAACCCCAAAATTTGGTCGTTTGTGTACCTGGCAGTGCTGACCAGGTCGGGCGCAGAGGGGAGGCAACGGCCGTTGCCTCCCCTCTGCCGTTTCGCCGGTCTAGTTCCGGATGATCACCGGCAAGAACAGGCCATGCTGAACGGTGGTGACGGCACTCACCGTGAGATACGACTCGGCGTAGGTTTGTGAGGCGGCCCGGATAACGGCCGTATCCCAACTCCCCCAGCTGTTAGCCGGCGGCGTCACCAACACGCCAAGCGTCACCGTCTCGCCCGGGGCCAGCGTCAGGCCTAGGTCGGCCTGCGGGGTGCGGGTGGGCAGCAGCAGGCGGGTATCCCAATTGGCGTCTATCGTCAGGGTGAACGTATCAGTCACGGCCCCCGCATTGCTCAGCGTCACCGTGTACTGCGCTGTCTGCTGCGGCAGTACCATCTGCGTTGGCGGCACGGCCGTCAGCGCCAGATTCACCACGCGCATGGTCACGGGAATCACCAGCGGGTCATTGTCCGTCCCACCCAGGTAAATGGCCCCTTGGTACAGGCCGGGGTCAACGGCCGTGGCCGCCAAAGCCACCTCTACCGTCAGCGAGCCGTTGGCCTGGACCGTGCCGCTGGCCGGCGTAGCCGACAGCCAGGGCGCATCCGGCGGCTGTAAAGCGCAGTCTGTATTCTTGGCCTCGGGATGCACAAAACAAACAGCCAGTTCATCCGCCAAAACAGGCTCATTATACCCATACTGCAAGCCCGTTTGCGCGTCGCCTTGAATGCCAATGGTGGCCCGCTCGCCCGTACTGCCGTCCAAAGATTTGTACTGGGTCAGGATATTGCCGTTTTCGAACAGGATTACCTGGAAATCCATTACTTGTGGCGGCCATTGGGACGATGCGATCCCTTCCCACTGAATCACCACGCGCCGGTGCGGCGCAACGCCCTGAACCTCGTAATAACTCTTGCTGGCTTCTGTGTAGTTGTGGCTGTCCCACAACGGGGCGATAAACGTCTCAACCCCATCCGGCACGGCCTGCGGAATCGGCTGATTGCCGCCAAAGTAGGGATCGGGCTGCCGGTCTTCAAAGTAGACCTGGCCGTAGGAGTGAATCGCCAGCTCGGTGTAATCCTGGCCGTAAAAGTTGAAGGCGAAGGGCAGTTGCAGCGGCCAGTAAAAATCGTTGGCCCCGCTGAGGCCCAGGCTCGTGCCGGTGGCGGAGATGTCTACCCAGCCATATGTGACCGGGCTGCCGGGGACGTTGGAATCCAGGCAGGTGTAGCCAAAGGCGTCCGCTTCGCCGCAAGAGGTATAGGGCACGGTGGGCAGCAGCGGTGCGGTCCAATCTTCGTCCAGCACCACAAAGTCAAAGTCGGCCGCCCCGTCATTGCTGATGGTGAAGCTGCGGGTGATGGTCGTGCCCACCGGCAGCGTCTCGTTCAACGCCGCCGGATCCAGGCTGATGTTGGACACCGCAGCCACCAGACTAAAGTCCGTCGTGACCACGTTATTAGCCACGGCCGTTACCGTTTTCACCTGGCTTACAAAACCGCTGCGGCTGACCCGGAGGGTATACTCGCCGGGCTGCACCGTCAGGTTGTAGCTGTCGGCGTTATAGCGGATTTGCTCGAAGCCGTTGGGGCCGCTGATGCGCAGGTTGGAGGGTAGGGAAACGGCCGTTCCCGCCTCTTGGATCGCGCCATTCAATACCCCGCAGTCCGTGCATTCGGCCGTCAGGGTTACCGGCAAGGCCGGCGGGGTGTTGATGAAGTCACCCTCAAACACCATGTCCGAGGCATAGTCGCCTGGGCGCGATAGGCTGCGCAGGTCAAACACCACGTCAAACGTCGCCTGCGCCCCCGCCGGGACCGTCATCGCTGCGCCGGGCACTGATACCCAGTGCGCGGCCTCGGAGGCAATCGTCATGCCCATCATCGTGAAGTAGCCCAGATTATCCAGATATTTGGCCTTGCCCGTCGCCGTATCAATCTGATACAGGTTCTGCACAAACGGGAAAGAATCGACACTGGTCGCCAGGTAATAGAGCTGATTGGTGGCCGAGTCCCAGGCTAGCCCCTGGCTGAAACTGTTGGCGGAGAAACCCAGGCCGCCCACAATCGTCACCTGCCCGGTTTGCGGATCAATGGTGACCAGGGCGTCGTTATCCAGATCGATGCTGTACAAAACGCCGCTGTCGGAGAACGTGAGCGAGTCCAGGCAGCCGCCGCCGGTCACCGGTACGCCGGCATCAGTTTCGGCCGTGTGCACGTCGACGGTGTACAGCGTTTGCCCCAGGTAACATTCATAGGCGTGGAGGATGTACATTTGCTCGGTAACGCTGTCGTAGGCCATGCCGGCATACGTGGTATACGTGGAAATGCCGGGCAGCGCGCCAATGATTTCCTTGGGGCCGGTAGCCGTGTCCAGGGCGATCAGCTTGCTTTCTTCAAAGGCGTACAACTTGGAGAAATCGTCGGCCCAGAAGTCGCCGCCGCGCAGGGAGCCATGCTCGATGTGCTGGCTGCTGGTCGACACGTTGCCGGGATTGTCCAGGTTGAACCAGCCCAGAGAGCCGCCAATGCCTTCGCCGATCACGCCGTAGGCGGTGATCGGGGCGATAACGTCGGCGGCGTTGCCCTCTTTTTGGCCGTTGATGGCCGCCAGGGCGGCATTGCGCACCGCGACCGGCACGTCGTAACCGTCCAGGCGCACCCGGAAGGTGACCGGGGTGGTGCCGGTGTTGGAAACCGTCACCGTGCGCGTGAGGACGTCGCCGAACTGCCCGGCTACCTGGATCGCCTCCGGGCTGTATTCCAGGAAGCCCGCTTCCGGAACGAGGGCGATGTTGGTGGTGGTGGTTTGGTTGGCTACGGCCGTTACTCCCACCGTCGTCGGCAAATAGCCGGGCGCAGAGGCCGTCAGGGTATACTCCCCGGCGGGCACGGTCACGGCATAGGCGTCTACGCCCACCAGGTTAATCGCCATGCCGTTTGTGCCGGTCAGCGTCACTTGCGCTTTCACTGGCGTGTTAAACCAGGCGTCCTCAATGGCTCCGTCCAGCACGCCGCAGTCGGCGCAGGTCACGTGCAGGGTCAGCGGCTGCGAGGCGGCCACGTTGACAAACGAACCGCTAAAAGCCACCCCGCCGGTGTAATCGCTCGGAGCCGACAGCCCGCGCGTGTCCAGGGCAATGTCTACGTTGACCGAGCCGTTGGCCGGAATGGTTACCTGGTCGGGAACGGCCGTGGCCCAGGGCAGCGGCGCGGAGGCAAAGGCGATCCACGTAAACGCAACCCCTTCCGGCCGCGCCGGAACCGCGCTGCCGAGCGTTTCCACCAGCGTCGTCGCTCCCGTCGCCAGGTCCACCGTGTGCAGTTGGCCGCCGTTGGTGGCATCCCAGGTGGTGATGAACATCTGCTTAGTCACCGGGTCCCAATCCATGCCGCTGTTGATTTGCGTAAAAGGCTCCACCGTGCCAATCGTCGTGGCCACCCGCGTTGTTTTGTCGATTCTCACCAACTGCTGATTGTTGATGTCATGGGCATACAAATTACCCTGATCGTCAAAGGCGATGGCCCCAATATCCATCTGCATCGGGCTGAGGATGGGGCCGAGCAGCGTGGTCTGGCCGGTCGTTACGTCGATGGTGAACAAACTTTTGCCGCCGGTGCTGAAGAAATCGACGTAGCTGCTGACCACGTACATTTGCGCCGTCGTCGGGTCGTAGCCCATGGCGCTGTACTGCTCCCAGCCGGGCGGCGGTGGCAACACGCCGATCACGGTCACCGCGCCGCTGGTGGTATCAATGGCCACCAGTTCGTCGTTGGTCGCGTCTGAGTCGCCCATCGTCGCCAGGGCATAGACCACCGAGAAATCATCGCCAAAGAAATCGCCGCCCACGCTGCCCCCTTTGCCGAACGTCCCCAGCGAAGTCAGGATGGTCGGAACGTGGCGATCAAAGTAGACGATCTCCGGCTCGGGCGCATAGGAAGCGTAAATGCCATAGATGCGATCCGCCAGGGTGGTATAGGGCGTCAGGCCAACGTCCACCGGCAGCGGGCCGCTGGCCGACAGGGTGACGGTGTGGGTCGCCACGTCACTGAGGGCCAGGGTGTCTTCAACGGCCGTCGGCGCATAGCTCAGCAAGCCGCCGTAGAGATTGACGTCCAGCGGCGTCACGGCACTATCGTTGATGGTGACCTGGGTGCTGAAACTGGCGTAATTGAGCGCTGAAACCGTGACGGTATACACGCCGGTACGCAGATCGCCGCTGTAAGCGCCGGCCGCGTCGCTCTGGAAGCTGACCAACTGGCTGCCGTTATCGGCGGTGATGGTGGCGTTTTTGATCGGCGTGGCATAGTCGCCATCGGTGACCACACCGCTGAGCGTGCCGTAGCTGACGCCGTTGCGGCACCAATGAACGGCCGTCGCCAGCACCTCTTCCCGGCCCGTCTGATCCACCGCTTCTAGCGGGAACCCGAGGAACGTGCTGCGGAAGGCGGCGTCGTTGACCGTCGCCGCCGCAACCGTGCTGCCCTCGACAAAGGCGGGACGGCCGTTGCTGTTGGGCATCACGCTGCGCAGGCTGGGGTAGAAGGGATAGCTCAGGGTGTACGGACCAAGCCCGCCGTACACCACCCAATCACCCTGCACCGCGAGGAAATCCGGGTAGGGATAGGCGTAGGAGCGCAAACCTAAGAAGCGGCTGCGGAACGCGGTGATGGTGTTGAGCGAGTTGGGGCTGGATAAAAAGAGACAGTTGTCTTGCGGCAGCCAGCGGCTGAGGGTGGTTTCAGTCACGGCCGTTGGTCCGGCGCTGTAGCTGCCGCCGCTGAACCAGATCACCAGGTCGTAGGCGGCCAGGTCCGTCTCGGCTGGCTGTCCGGAAATCGTGGTATCCCAGATGTCATACGCTTCGGCCAGCGCGTCCAGGGCGTCGGTGTAATAAGCGCGCACGTCTGGGGCGTCGCCGTCGTCGTCGATGAGCAGAATGGCCGGGGAAACGGCCGTGCTAAAGCCGGCTGAAGCTGCCGAACTGCCGCAGCCGTTGTTGGCCGTTACGCGCCAAGAATAGGGCGTGCCGCTTGCCAGGTACAGGGTGGGGCTGAGGGAAACGGCCGTGGTCGTTTCGCTGTAGACAATATTGCCAAAGCCGCTGTCGGTAGCGATTTCCAGGGTGTAGTCCACCGCGCCGGCGGCCGGTTCCCAGCTAAACGTGGGCAGCGCCGGCACGTCGACGGCGCCATCCGCCGGGGCGGTGAGGGTAACGCCGGCGGGGGCGGCGCTGGAGACAGTGAGAGAAACGGCCGTGCTGTGCGTCGCGCTGCCGTCTGTTGCCTGAATCGCCAGCCCATAGGTTCCGGCCGCCGCGCCCAGGTTGCTCAGCGTCAGCGTGCTGTCGCCGGTTGGCACGAGCGGGTTGGGGTTGAAGGAGGCGCTGGCTCCGGTCGGCGCGCCGTTCACATTCAGGGTGACGCTGCTGTTGAAGCCGCTGACAGAGGCCAGATTCACGGTGTACACGGCGCTGTCGCTGCTGCACACCGCCTGCTCGGCCGGCGCGGCGCTGACTACGAAATCGGCCGGATAGGTCACTTTTTCAAAGAAAACGTCGGGGTCCTGCACCGCGTTGGTCAGGTTGCGGTTGTCGGACCAGAAGATGTAGGCGCTGTCCGCATCCTGGAACTGGGTATCATAAAAGCCATGATAACATTCGCCAATGGTGGGGTCGGCGAACACCGGCGATTGGGCGTCGCTGATTTGCTGGCTGCTGTCCCAGGTCTGGCCGTTGTCCAGGGAAGTGCGGAAGAAGTAGGCGAAGAGGTAATTGTTTGACGGGTCCAGGCGGCGATCGTACCAACTGGCGACGACACGGCCGTTTTCGTTCACGCTGATGGTGGGAAAGAACTGATCGGTCAGGGTCGTGTCATCGTTCAGGCGGATTTCCGGCTCCCAGGTGGCCCCGTTGTCCAGCGAGCGGCGGTAAAACACGTCCACCACGTCGCCGTTGTCATAGCCGTCCGGATCGTAAGCGTACACCAGATGCAGTACGCCATCCCGACCAACCACAAGCTGCGGCGGGGCGGGATAGTAGCCAATGCCGCCCAAAAGCCCTGGCTGGTTATAGCCGCAGGTCGTGTTGGCGTCGCGCGGCATCACCGCGTCTGTCAGGGGCGACGAGATGGCGGTAAACGTCGCGCCGCCATCGCCGGAGTACACCCCTTCAATGCTAAAGGTCCAGTCCGCGCCCCAGGGGAACGTGTTTTTGTTCCAGACCACGAACAGGCCGCCGTCCGGCCCAACGGTCGCCCAGGGGGTTTTGTCCACGTAGTTGTAATCCAGGCCGCTGCTGATGGTGGTGCGTCCCTGCCAGTTAACGCCATCATCGGAGGCGCTGAACTGGATTTTGTCGAATTCGCCGTACCAGACCAGGTAGAGACGGCCGTAATACGCGCTCCCTACGGCGTTGTCCACGGCCAGAATCGACATGTCGTCGACGCCATATTCCAGGCGGGCATCCAGAGCCGTGACAAAATCAAACGTTAGGCAGTCGTCGGCCGAGCGCCAGAGGCCCACGCCGTCCTCCCCGCCCAGCAGGGCAGACAGATAAAACAAGCCGTCGCTTTCGCGCCAGACGAGGCTGGGATTGCCATAATTCAGCACCGAGGCGTCGATGTTGGTACGGTCGTCAAAGGTCGCGCCGCCGTCGGTGGAGCGGCTGAAACCAACGTAGCCTTTGTTTTCCACTTGGCCGTGGTAGCCGTCGATGTAGGCGGCGCAAACCGTGCCGGTGGTCGGGTTAAGCGCGGTGGCAGTGGTGCTTTGCACCTGGGCCAGCCCGCCGTCCAGGCTGGGATCGTTCACCGGCACGTCCGGGGCCAACGCCTGCTGGATGACGGCCGTTTGCCCCGCCACGCCACGGTCAGCCTGTACGGCCGTTTCCCCGCACAAGGTTTGCAGCCAGGTACGCGGCATGCCGGTAAAAATCGAATCCGGCTTGCCCAGTTCTGCGCAAATCGCCGGAGCCGGTAAGCGGCCCGCGCCCTCCTCGGCGCGCAGAACGCCCGATGAGGCCCATAACAAGACAGCGGCCAGAATGATAACGGCCGTTAATCCCCAAATACCTCGTTGCTTTTGCATCATGCTCTCCTTACGCTATCCCTTCTTCAATGAAATAAATAGGATGCGTGAAGCGTGATGCGTGATACGTGACCTCACGCTTCACGAATCACGCTTCACGTTATCGCACCACCAACGGCAAAAAGCCCTGGTACACCGCCTCCCGCACCGCCACCGTCACCGGAATGCGCAGGAAAACGTCGTCCAGGTTGGCCGCGTTGCTGTCCAGGCAGAGAACGGCCGTGTACGTCCCCACCGCCAGACCGCTGGTATCAATCCCCAGTTCGATGGCGCTGCTGCCGCCGGGCGGGGTGACGCCCTGCGCCGGTCCTACCGACAGCCAGGGAATGTTCTGCGCGCCACATTTTTCGCCAAAGCCCCGGATTAGCCAGTTGCCGGGCATCTGGAACGCGTCCAACACGCCCCAGGAAGAATCGGCGGGGATAACCGGTGGGTCGGCGGGCGCGCCGGCTTCGTACAGGCCAATCCAGGAGCGCGCCCGGCTGGACGACGTGTCCACGGCCGCCGGATAAGCCACCCGGCCCACGCCGGCCGTGCGGTTAACCACGGCAATCAAGACGTCGCCGGGGCCGGTCAGGCGCAGCGGCTGGGCCAGGGGGTAATGGGAGAAGGTCACGCCATCCGCCGCCTGTACCAGGGCGTTGCGGATGCTGCCCACCGGCTCCGCGCCCGTGTTCGGGTTGCCGTCGGCGTCCGCATACACATAAATGTCCACCGCTTCGCCCACCGTCACGCCTGTCCAGGCTTCATTGGCAAACAGCACCTCGATGTCGGTCAGGGTGAATGGGTAGTCGTTGGGCGCGGGCGTAAAGCGGTTGAGCCAGATAAACTGCAGGCCGTTCGCGCCAATGGCGTCTTCCGGACCGCCATCATCCAGGATCAGCGAGATGAGGCTGCCCCCGGCCCAATGCGCCGGGGCGGCGGGCGACGGGTTGGCGGGCAGCGGCTGCCGGGCAAAGGCCGAGCCATCACCCCAGGCGGGTGGCACAGGCGGCGGACTGACGGCCGTATCAACGTCCAGCATTACCTGGGAAACGGCCGTTTCCCGGCTCACCGACCAGATCAGATCCACGTCGCCCGCATTGCTGAGGGTGAGCGTGTGGGTCTGGCTGGTATCGGGTGGTTGGATGAGGGAAACGGCCGTTTCGCTCATCTGCGCCGCCGCCGCTCCCTGGTAAATGACGTCCAGGTTGATCTGGCCTACGTTCGTCGGGTGCGCCGCATCCGCGCCCAAACTGACGGCCCCGTAGGCGCGGTCGCCCGGCGTTAGCTGCGCCTGCTGCCAGTTCACCGTTACCTCAAAGGGCTGCCCGGCCGGAATGGAACCTGTTGGGCCAACGGCCGTTACCTCGCCGGCATCCCCGGCCACCACGCCATGCACCAGTTCCACCACGTCGGGCGGCGTGTCGCTCGCCTGCCAGTTTTGCACCAAAATCCACCACACGCCGGCCACCGGCGCCTGGATGTTGCAGTATTCCTGCGGATGAGGCGTGGTGCTGCTGCACAACTGCGTCGCCGACGACGGCTGGCTGCCGACGCCCAAGTACAAATCCACGTCAACGGCCGTGGCCGCAAGCGTTTCCACCACCAGCCGCGCCGCGCCCGCCGGCACCGTCACGGTGATCACGTGTACGCCCTCGTTGAGGTCGTCGTAGGGATAGTCCGGGGTAGGGTCTCCCGGCAAAGTCGTTGTGACCACCGTGCCTACCGTCAGGCCATGCGGCGTGAGCGCCAGGTCGGTAATTTGCCGGGCTACCACCGGCACAGCCACGCTGCCCGCTTTGTGAATCGTTTCGTCAAGCACCCGGTCGGCGATCAGGGCATTGGTAGGCAGCACGGCCACCGGGAAATGGGCCGCAGGCACCTGGGGCACGTCCGGCTGAAGGGCCAATCGCACAAAATGCCACGCTCTGTCGGCCTCGAATCCTTCCACGTTGGCGGTGATCACCACGGTCTGCGTCAGGCCGGGGGCCAGGGTGAACTGCGCCGGGGTGATGGTGAGGTCGATGCCGGGGATGGTGCTGGTAACGGCCGTCCACGTCACCGTATAGTCCAGCGTGCTGCGCACGGTGCGCGCCCAACCGCATTCGGCCAGGCACTGCGCCTCGGCCAGCGAGGCGCTGTTCAGCGTCGAGGGGTCGCCGCCGCCGGCCGGATTGGCCGCCAGATACCGCGCTTCCACCTCGTTCAGCACCAGCCCGGCCCGGCTGGCGGCAAACAGATCAATGCGCCCCGCGCCCATGTCGAAGGCGTCGGCCGGGGTCAGGCCGTCTTCTTTCAGATGGGTGTCGTTGGCCGTGGTCATCAGCGCCGACTCGATTTCGGCCGGGGTCCAGTCCGGGTGCAGGGCGCGCAGCAGCGCCCCCGCGCCGGCCACGTGCGGGCTGGACATCGAGGTGCCGGCAATGGCCTGGAACAACTCGCCGGTGGGCTGCCCATTGGCAAAAGCGGTTTGCCCGGCCAGAATTTGCACGCCGGGCGCGGTGACGTTGGGCTTGATGTAGAGGCTGTCGCCGGGCAGCGCCGGCCCGCGCGAGCTAAAACTGCCCATCTGGTCCACCGGAACGCGGGGGTCCGGGGCCAGCACGGCCTGGCTGCTGCTAAAAGTGATGGTGACCGGGTTGTGGGCTGCCAGCTGGGCGCGCAGAGCCGCACCCAGCGGCGCATCCACGTGCACCGCCGGCAGCGTAAAACTGTCGCTGTTTAGGTCGCCCGGCTCAGCGTTGGCTAAAACCATGCCGCCTGCGCCGCCCGCCTGCACGTTGCTGCCCTTTTCGACGCGGGGATTGACGCCCCGTTCGCACAGCACCACCTGCTGGGCGGTGAATGTGCCGGGGGCGAAGGGATGGAGACAGAGACGGCCGTTTTCCCCCTGCGAATCGACGTAATTGGCCCCGTCCACCAACTGCAAATTGTTTACGCCGCGCGTGAGGCTGGAGCCGTACAAGGGCAGCGTGGTGCTGAGTGTGGGCGTCAGCGCCAGATTGCTCAGAAAGTGGCGGTTGCTGTTGCTGGCCGCCACCGTCGTCACCCAGGGGGCGTCGCCCGGCGAAGCGAGGGTCGAGGGGCCTGGGCCGGCATTGCCAGCGGAGACGGCCGTAAACACCCCGGCCGCCCGCGCCCGCAAAAAGGCCAGCGCCGAGCCATCCTGCCAGGGATCGGTGCTGGGGCCGCCGATGGAATAGTTGATGACGTCCACGCCATCGGCGACGGCTTTGTCAATGGCGGCCACCAGGTCAGAGGTGAGGCCGCCCCAGGGGCCGAGGGCTTTGTAGGCGGCCACGTAGGCGCGGGGGGCAATGCCGGAAACGGCGCCGCGCGGCACGCCCAGCATGGTGGCGTTGACACCTTCATTGCCGGCGGCGGTGGATGCGGTGTGCGTGCCGTGGCCGTTGTCGTCGCGGGCGGAGTAAAAATCGCCGTTGTATTCGCCAACGGCCAGCACATACGCTTCTAGGAAGTGCTGCGCGCCGATGAGCTTATGGTTGCAGACCAGATAATTTTGGCCGTCGGAGGGGGGCTGGCAGAAGCCGCCCCAGGCGGCGGGCGGCGGCGGATAGCTGCCGTCGTCGGCGAAGGAGGGGTGCTCCGGCCAGATGCCGGTATCGATCACCCCGACGATGACGCCGTCGCCCCGCGTGCCGGGCAGGCCGCCGGTGGCGGAGCCGTCCCAAAGGGCCGTCGCGCCCAGGAAGGCGGGCGTGGTGTCGGTGGTGGGGAAGTGCCACTGGTCGCGGATAACGGCCGTTACCCCCGGCATCTGCCTCACAGTCTCGGCCTCTTGATCGCTCAGCTGCACGGCTAATCCGTTAAACGTCACCGTGTACTGGTAAAACGCCTTCACCTCCCGACCCAACGCGCCGTTCAGGGTGTGCAGCAGCCTATCTTGCTGCGCCAGCAGGTAGGCGCGGTAAGCGGTGCTGGCGGTGCTGTCGTTTTGCAGGCGGGTGGTCCCGGTGGCCTGCGGGCTGGTGGCCGCCAGGCCGGGCAGGCCGCCGCTGTAGCTGGCCAGCGGCGGCTGCGCCAGGGAGATCAGGTAGGTATTGGGCTGGGGCAAGGGTGCCGGCCCGGCGGGGACGGCGTTTTCAGATTGGGCTAAGGCGGCGAAGACGGCCGTTATCAGCACAACGGCCGTGACCAACAGGGTGCTTATTTGCCAGATGCGGCGACTCATAGGGTTTCCTCTTCGGCCGGCTGTTCGGTCATATTGAGGGGCAGCACGGCCGTGTCTAACTGGTTTTTTAAAGCGTGCAGCAGCATATCTGCCGACGTGAAGCCATACCGTTCTCCGGTGCCAGGAATTTCTAAAACAAAACGGGAGGAACTATCGGTGGTTGTATCCTGGTTTTCCCACCAGCGAACGATATAGACGCGATATGATTTGTTTGATGCGCTTTTCATGCTTTTCCAGCCTGCTCATACTCGGATACGATACAATAGCAAACAAACGCCGACGGACCGCCGGCGCAGCGCCGATGCCGCGCCGCTGGCGGCGGGTCATGGTGAGGTCCTCCGAAGCATCCCGTTCCACTGTAATGAGCGGGATGCTTCGCTGCGAAGACTCCCCTCAGCATGACAGTTCGACATAAAGATCGTCATGCCCGCCAGCGGCGGGTTGATGGAAAACAACAGACCATGAGCAAGTTAGTCATAAACGTGTTAGGACCTGTGAAAATCCTGCTGGATGGGACCAGCATCAGCGAACGGCTGCCGCTTAGAGCGCAGGCTGTCTTGATTTACCTGGCGGTGACCGGGCAGCCGCAGCCGCGTTTACGGCTCGCTTCTCTGCTCTGGCCGGATGTGGCCGACAGCCGCGCGTTGAAGAACTTGCGTGACGTGCTGCCGCCGCTGCGCGCCTGCCTGGGCGAGCATTTGCACATTACCCGGCAGCATGTGGCGCTAAATGGGGAACGGCCGTATTCCCTGGACCTGGAAGCCCTGCAAACCCGCACCCAGACGGAAACACTCACCCTGGAAGCGCGCCGTGAAGCCGTGGACCTCTACCAGGGCGAATTCCTGGCCGATTTCTACGTGCCGCAGGCCGCCCCGTTTGAAGAATGGCAAACCATGTGGCGCGAACGGCTGCACGAACTGGCCGTCCAGCAAATCGACCTGTTGGTCAAGCAGGCCATCCAGGCGCAAAAGTGGGACTTGGGCCTGGCGCTGACACAGCGCCTGTTAGAACTGGAACCCTGGCGCGAGTCGGCCCACTATCAGCGGATGTTGCTGTTTGCTTCCGCCGGGAACCGGGAAGCGGCCCTGGCACAGTATGAACTTTGCCGCCAGACGTTGGCCGACGAGTTTGCTTTGGAACCCACGGCGGAAACAGAGCGGCTGGCCGCGCAGATTCGGGCGGGCGAGTTTGGTCAGGCGGCGCCAACGGCCGTTAACACCCCGCCCCGTCTGCCTTATTTGCCCCGGTCGCTCACCCCGTTTTTTGGTCGGCAGCGCGAATTGGCTCAAGCGGTGCAGCAATTGCGCAACCCGGCCTACCCGCTGCTAACCATTACCGGCGAGGGCGGCATTGGCAAAACGCGTTTGGCCATCGCCGCTGCCCAGGCCATAAGCGCCGATTTTGCCGATGGCGTGTGGTTTGTGCCCTTAGCCAACGTGGCGGAGACGTCCGCGCCAGACATGGCCGCCGAGCAGTTGGCCAGCGCCATTGACAGCGTATTGGGCTTAAAGCGGCTGCCCGGCAGCGCCGCCGCCACCGTCCACCTGCAAAATCAGCTGCAATCGCGCCACCTGCTGCTCATTCTGGATAATTTTGAGCATCTGATTGCCGGACGTGAATGGGTGTTGGACCTGCTACGGCACTGTCCCCGCCTCTCTCTGCTGGTTACGTCGCGGGAGCGGCTGAATGTGCAGGCCGAAGTGGTGATTCGGTTGCAAGGGCTGCCGGTTCCGGGCAGGGAAACGCCGGTCAACATGCCGGCGCTGATCACGCTGAGCAGTTTGCAACTGTTCACCGAACGCGCCAGCCGGATAACGCCCGACTTTATTTTGGACGACGAAAATCTGCCGGCGGTGGTGCGGATTTGCCAGTTGGTGGAGGGGCTGCCGCTGGGCATCGAGCTGGCGGCGGTGCTGACACAGTATCAATCTTGCGCGGCCATCGCCGAAGCGCTGACGGCGAGCTATACGGCGCTGGCGGCTTCCTGGCATGATTTGCCGGCGCGGCACCAGAGTTTGCAGGCGGTGTTTGCTTATTCCTGGCAGCGGCTGCCGGAGGAGGAGGCGCTGACGCTGGCCCAATGTTCTGTCTTTCAGGGCGGCTTTTCCGCGGCGGCGGGGCAGGCGGTGACGGGGGCGCCGTTTAGCCGCCTGACGGCTCTGGCGCAGAAATCGTTGTTACGGCCGTTAGGCAACGGCCGTTTCGACATGCACGAGTTGATCCGCCACTTTGCCGCCGAAAAGCTGGCCCAACTGCCGCAAAACGGCCGTGCCATCCCGGCCCGCCACAGCGAGTATTACCTGGACTTTTTGCGGCAGCGGCAGGTGCAGTTGGAAAACGAAACGGCCGTGCTGCGCGAAATCCAGGCCGACATCCACAACATTCGCGCCGCCTGGCAGTGGGCCGTGCAGCAGCGCCAAATAGATACTTTGCACAAAACGGTCACGGCCCTCGCCGGCTTTTATCGCCTGACCGGCTTTTACCGCGAAGCCCACGATGCCTTTGCCCAGGCCATCAGCTTCCTGGAAAAAGACCCCGCCGCGCCGCCGCTCAAAGCCCTCCTCGGTCTGCTCTACGCCGAACAATCTTATTTTGTGGAGCGCATCCTCAACCTAAATGAGGCGCTGCAGTTGGGCCAGAAAGCTTTGGCCCTGGGCGAAGAGCTGGATGACGCCTATTTGCAAACGGTGGCCCACGTACGGCTGGCGGCGATCTATTTTGCCGAGGGCAGCATGGCGCAAAGCGAAGCGCACAGCCGGTTGGGGCTGGCCCTGGCGCAGGGCGACGACCGGCTGCCGCGCCAGCACGCCCGCTCGTTGTATAACCTGGGGCGCATTGCCGCCAATCGCGGCGACCATGCCGGCGCGCGCGCCTGTTACCAGCAGGCGCTGGACCTGGTGCAAAAGGCCGGCAACCGGGTGGATGAGGGCTGGCTGCTCAACGAGCTGGGCGCGGTTGATTGGCGGCAGGGGGAATATGAGCAGGCATACGCCTATTTGCAGCAAGGCCTGACCATCGTGCAAAGCACCGGCGACCGCCAAACCGAGGCCGACATCCGAAAGAGTCTGGGAATTGTGGCCTGGTTTCAGGGCGAATATGACGCGGCCTTGCAGCATTATGGGGCCAGTCTGGCAATCTACAAGGAAATTGGGGACCGCACCGGCGAAAGCGCCATTCTCAATAACATGGGATTGGTCGCCTGGATTCAGGCCGACTATGAACGCTCGGCGGCGTATTACGAGCAAAGTTTGCAGATTAAGCAGGAGATTGGCGAGTGGGCGCGCGCCGGGACTACCTATGGCAATTTAGGCGTGGTGGCCCGCGCCCAGGGCAAGTATGAGCAGGCGATGCATTACCACCGGCAGAGTTTAGCCATCACCGAAGAAGCCGGCGATGAACTGGGCCGGGGGCGCACGTTCAATAATCTGGGGGTCGTGGCGGTTTGCCTGGGCGATTATGAGCAGGCAGCGGTGCATTACCGGCATAGCCTGACGATTCGCCAGGAGATTGGCGACCGGGAAGGAGAGGCGACGACGCTGGGAAATCTGGGGACGCTGGCCTTTGCCCAGGGCGAGTATGGGCAGGCGGCGGTTTACCAGGAGCAAAGCCTGCGTATTCGCCAGGAAATTGGCGACCGGGCAGGGGAATGTCTGGCGCTGATGGGGCTGGGGCTGGTGGATGGGCGTTTAGGTCGGTTGGCGCAGGCCAGGAGCAGGTTGGCAACGGCCGTTTCCCTCAGCCAAACCGTCCACAATACCAGTTTGCGCGTCGAAGCCCTGACGCTGCTGGCCGATGTCTACCTGGCGCAGGGGCAAGCCGCCGCCGCCCGCGAGGCATTGGCCGACGTGTTGGCCCATCTGGCCGCCGGCGGCCAGTTTAGCGGGGCGGAATATGGCTGCCTCAACTACCTTATTTGCTACCGTATTTTGCAGGCCAACGAGGATGAACGGGGAACAGAGGTTTTAAACACGGCTTATACGCGAATCCAGGCTGAAAAAGAAGGCATTCAAAACGCTGCCCTGCGCCGGTCATTTTTGGAAGATGTGCCCTGGCATCGGGAGCTTGTGGCCGAGTGGGCGCGCCTTGAGGCAAGCAAGTAAGCTCCGGCGCTAAACGGCCGTTCCCTCATAAAAACAGCGCAGCGCATGGCCGGGTCGAAGGCTCGCCTCCACGGCCGTGCCGATCGGGAAATGGATTTGGTGCGGCTGCCAGCTTTCTACCACCCGGCCGTCCTCCAGCGCCACCCGATAGAGGTAAGCAATGCCCAAAAATTGGCGGGAGAGGATACGGCCGTTGCCCGTCTCCGCAGTTCCCGCCTCTAACTTTACGTCGTCGGGCCGTACCACCACATCCACCGTTGTGCCGATGGGCAGGTTGTGGGCCAGCGGCATGAATCCAAGCGCTGTGTCAACCCCGGTTGACGTGGCGGTCCCGACGATAAAGTCGGTATGCCCCATAAATTCAGCCACAAAGCGGGTGCGCGGCTCGTGGAAAACCACTTCCGCCGGGCCGACCTGTTCCAGCCGTCCGGCGTTCATCACCGCCACCTGATCGCCCAAGAAGAGCGCCTCCTCCTGGTCGTGGGTGACGAAGACGGCCGTTGTGCCGCTGGCCTTTAGCAAATCCTTCACTTCCTGGCGCACGGCCGTGCGTAGGGCAGCGTCCAGGTTGGAAAACGGCTCGTCCAACAGCAAAACGGCCGGTTTGGGAGCCAGCGCCCGCGCCAGCGCCACCCGCTGCTGCTGTCCGCCGGACAGCTCGTGGGGCATGCGTTCGCCCAAGCCGGCCAGGCCGACAAAATCCAGCATATCGGCCACACGCGCCGGGCGCTCTTTGCCCCGCGGCAGGCCAAAGGCCACGTTGTCGGCCACGCTGAGGTGCGGGAAGATGGCGTAATCTTGAAAGACCATGCCGGCGCGGCGTTTTTCGGGCGGCAGGTGGAAACGGCCGTTGGCCACCTCCTGCCCCTCGATCAAAATCACCCCCTCGTCGGCCTGTTCAAACCCGGCGATCAGGCGCAGCGTCGTCGTCTTGCCGCAGCCGCTTGGTCCCAACAACGCCAAAATCTGCCCGGCCGCCACGCTAAACGAGACGTTATCAACGACAGCCAGGTCGCCAAATGATTTTCGCAAATTGCGGCAGACAACTGTGGGGGACATCAGACGTTCTTTTACCAGGGGCTCTTAAAATCACTCATCGCGCAGAGAAAGGAGCGCCAGAGGCAGCGAGGAGAGCAGCAGCAGCAGCAGCGTGGGGGCGGCGGCGCGGGCGAAAAAGGCCTCGCCAATGTTGCTCCAGATTTGCGCCGCCAGGGTGGAAAACCCCAAGGGGCTGAGGATGAGTGTAGCCGGCAGTTCCTTCATGCAGGTCAGGAAGACGAGCGCGCCGCCGGCCAGAATGCCGGGCCGGACCAGGGGCAGCGTAATGGCGCGGAAGATAGCCAACGGCCGTTTGCCCAAACTGCGCCCCACCTCTTCCAGACTGGGCGAAACTTGCAGCAGCGACGAGCGCTGCGCGCCCACCGCCTGCGGAATGAACAAAATCACATAAGCCGCCAGCATCATCGGCAGGGTCTGGTACAGAGACCGGGCGTAATTGGCCCCAAAAAAGACAAAGGCCAGGGCCACGACGATGCCCGGCAGGGCAAAGCTGGCATACGTTACCTGCTCGAAGAACCGGCTGATTTTTCCCGGCCGCCGTACTGCCAGGACGGCAATGGGCAGCGCCAGCGCCATCGCCAGCAGCGCCCCGAGCAGCGAGGCCGATAAGGAGTGAAAGGCGGGTTGGAGCAGGCCGCTCAGCGTTTCCAGGTTGTTTTGCGCCGCGCCCAGGTCGCGCACGGCCCAATCCTGGTTCCAGCCGCGCCAGAACCAATACGCCAACCCGGCGGCGGGCACAATCAGGCTAAAAAAGACGACGCTGCTCACAAAAGCCAGGGCGGGAACTTTCCAGAAGCCCAATCGCGCCGGGCGCTGCCGCCGCGCCGCGCCCGAAGACAGGCGCGCGTAGCGGGTTTTGCCCCGGCTGCGCTGCTCCAGAGTGAGGATAACGGCCGTTACCGCCACCAATACCAATGCCAGCGTGGCTGCCGTGTCCAGTTGGTACGCCAGATAGCGGTTGTAGATGATGCGGGTGAAGGTGCTGTATTGCAGCATGGTGACCGCGCCAAAATCGCGCAGCACGTAGAGGGCCACCAGCAGACTGCCGGCGATCAGCGACGGCCGTAAATAGGGCAGCGTCACCCGCCAGAAAGCCGACCAGGGTGAAGCGCCGAGGCTGCGCGCCGCCTCGGCTAAAGAGGGGTCCATGCGCTTCAGCGCCGCGCGGGTCGTCAGAAAAATGTAGGGGTAGCTGATGAGGGTCAACACCAGGAAGGCGCCGGGAAAACCAAAGGGACTGGGTAGGCGCTCGATGCCGGTGAGGGGATACAAAGCCTGCTGCAGCAAGCCCTTGGGCGTGAGAATGGAGACGTAGACGAAGGCGGCGACGTAGCTGGGCAGCACCAGCGGCAAGGCCGCCAGAATAGCCCAGAAGCGCTTGCCCGGCAGATCGGTCATGGTGGTGAGCCAGGCCAGGGGAAGGGCAACGGCCGTGCTGGCCAGGGTCACGCTGCCGGCCAGCAGCAAGGTGTTGCCCAGGACCGTCCAGGTGCGCGGGCTGAGCAGCGTGTCGATGGTGGCCTGTTCGGAGCCGGCGGCCCGCAGAAACAGATAGGCCGGCACGAGCAAAATCAGGCCGACTACCAGGGCGGCGCCCACCAGCAGGAAGGCATAAAAAGGTGACCACTGCCGGCGCGCCCGCATCCATTCCGCGGGGGTTGCCAGTGGTTTCAGGCGAACGGCCGTGTTGTTCAAAGCACTCATGGAATGATCTCATTTCCCGCCAGTGCCCGGCTGGCGGTAATCAGCAACCTAGCCGTTGCCTGATTACCGCTGGCCGTCCACTGTAAACTTATGACCCGCGTCCGATTATTGCTATCCTGTGACTAAAATCAATGGCGAGCGTTAAAACACAAATTCACCGGCGCTTAGTTGAAATTTAACGCCGGTTCAGTTTTGGTGGTTTTTAGACGGGGTTTGGGCGCAAACTGGTTTGGGGAACGGGAGACTGGAGACCGGTTAGCTCCAATTTCCCAGCCTGATGGGGAGATGGAATTTAGAATTGGCTACTCATTGGCGATGACAGGTGTGCCAGCACGGCGGCCTGAAGGGCGGCAAAGGAGAGTTGCGCTGCCTGGGAGTCGGCGGCGGCGATCGTTTCCGGGGGAAGGCGCGTTTCCAGGTTGGTGCGCAGCGGCGCGGCCAGTTGATCGGTTTCCCAATCCAGACCGGGCTGATGCAAAACGGCCGTAACCCACGTCAGCGCAGTTTCCGGTTCGCCGGCCTGGGCCAGCAGCCCGGCCAGCCCCACAATGGCTCCCAAAATGTATTTCTGGTTGTGCTCGCGGTTTTGCGCTTGCAATGTTGCCATAAAATAGGCTCGCGCCTGGTCTGCATGGCCCGTGGCGCTTTCCAGAAGGCCCATGTAGAGCGAGGCGCGCTCCGCGCCGACCAGGTCGTCGGTCAGGGAAAAGGAATCGATGCTGGCTTGCAGCATCTCTCGGGCGGCCGCCAGATCGCCGCCAGCCTGTCGGGCTTGCGCCAGATACAGGCGGGAGGTATTGATCATGTAGGAATCGGCGGCATAGCGGGCAATGGTCTGGCTCTCCTCTAGCTGCTGGCTGGCCTCGGCCCACTGGCCCAGGCGTAAATTGGTGCGGCCCAACAGCATCAGGCTGAAGGCGATCAGTCGGGGATCGCCGAGCGTCTGGCTGGCGGCGCACGCCCGGTCCAACATATCCTCGGCCTCTGCCAGGTGGCCCAGATCATACAAGATCATGCCCTGGTAGGCCTGGGTGATGGCCATTTCCCAGCGTTTGTCGTGACGGGCGGCCAGGTCAAACGATCGGGTCAACAGCTCGGCGGCTTCGGCAAAACGGCCGTTAGCCGCCAGCACCAGGCCCAGATACCGCCAGCTAAAACTGAGTACGGCGCTATCCGGCAGGGTTTCCAGTTCGGCCGTGACCTGACGCAGCGTGTCCATAACCAGGGTGATTTGCCCCTCGCGGAAGGCGAGATAGCTCCAATGGGTTAACAGTTCGCCGATGGCGCAGGTTTCTGCCGGGGTAGGGTTGGCGCTGCCCTGCAAGGCGGCCGCGGCGGTGCGAAAAACGGTTTCCCCTTCGTGAATCAGGCCGCGCAGTTCATAAAAATAGAACAGGGTGAACGACGCGCCGCGCAGCAGGTGAAGCTGGCGCGCGCCTACCGCGTACTGCCAGGCAGCACGAATGTTGCTGATGTCGTGGGAGACGGCCGTTAACGCCTCTGGTTGTCCCTTGCCTTGCAGCGCAGTCGTCAGATTCTCCAGCCACTGCAAATAATAAGCGCTGTGCCGCCGGACGGTATCGTCCTCAAGGGGCAGGCGCTCGCCGGTGTATTGGCGCACAATGTTGTGCAGGCTGAAGCGGCCAACGGCCGGTCGCTGCACCAGCGACCGGTCAACCAGGCCCGACAGGAGCGACAGATCGGCGGCGGCCACCTGCTCGGCGGCCTCGCGCGTAAATCCGCCGCTGAAGACGGCCAGTCGTCCCAAGGTTTGCTTTTCCGCCGCCGATAACAGGTCCCAGGAATAATCAAACACGGCGCGCAGGCTGCGGTGGCGCGGCGGCACGTGGCGTAGATTGACGGTGAGAAAGTCCAGGCTCTGGGTGATTTCTCGGGCGATTTCCTGGCAGGACAGCAGGCGCGTCCAGGAAGCGGCTAATTCAATGCCCAGCGGGATGCCGTCCACCAGGCGGCAGATGCGAGCGATGGCCGGATAATCGGCGGCGGTCAGTTGTTGGGCGGCGGCGGTGCGGCGGGCGCTGTGCAAAAACAGGCGGACGGCGCTGTTGTCGGCCAGCGTTTCCGGCTGCGTTTCATCGGGCAGGGGAAATTCGCCCAGGTCGAAGCGCCATTCGGCCGGGAGTTCGAGCGCCTGCCGGGACGTGACCAGCAATTTAACGGCCGTTGTTTGGGCCAACAGCTGCGTCAAAAAATCGGCGGCGGCCAGCAAATGCTCAAAGTTATCCAGCACCAGCAGGATTTCCTTCTGCGCCAGCACGTGGATAAGTTCCGCCTCGGCTTCGGCCCCGCTGAGGCGGTAGCGCAGGGCTTCGGCCAGGGCGGCGGCCACCTGGTTGGGCGTTTGCAGGGTGTTGAGCGCGACCCAGGCTACGCCATCGGCGAAAATGGGCTGGTGACCAACGGCCGTTTCCAGAGCCAGCCTCGTTTTGCCCATACCGCCCGGCCCGACGATAGTCAGCAGACGACAGGCCGGGTCGGCCAGCAGTTCGGCGATCTCCGCCAGCTCGGCTTCGCGGCCGATGAAAGGCGTGGCCGGCGTGGGCAGCGGGCGCGATGGGGCCGGCGGTGTTGGAGGTGTGGGCAGGGAAACGGCCGTGGCCGGCGTTTCCAGGCGCAGCAGCTGCTGGTAGGCTGCCGTGGTTGCCGGGCCGGGTTCAACATCCAGTTCGCGGCGCAGTATCGCCTGGCATTGGTCATACGTGCGCCGCACGCCGGCCCGGTCGCCGCTGAGGGCTTGCAGACGCATAATCTGCACATAGACGGTTTCGTCCAGCGGGTCCAACTGCAGCAGGCGCTGCATGGTGCGGTGGGCGGCGCGGTAGTCGGCCTGCTCTTCGAGCAGGGCAGCCAACTGGCGTAAAGCGGCCAGGTAATCCTGGCGCAGCTCTTCGCGCCGAGGGATGATCCAATCGTCGTAATTGTTGGGCAGCAGGTCGCCTTTGTAGAGGTTAACGGCCGTTTCCAGGTGGGTGATTTGCGCTTGCGGGGAGGCGGCAGTGCGCACGGCCGTCAGCGCGGCCTGAAAATCGGCCACGTCCAAAGAAAAGTCGGCGTTTGGCCGCCACTGCAGCGTAAGAGAATCGGCGATCAGATAGTCGTCGGCGTGGGGGAGCGTTTGGCGCAGCGTGAAAAGAAGATTACGCAGGTTAGCCCGCGCCTGGCTGTCACTGGAGTCGGGCCAGAGGCTGAAGGCAATTTGCTGCCGGGGCTGCGGTGTATGACGGTGCAGCAGCAGATAAGCCAGCAGGGAAATAGGCCGCTCGCCGGTCAGACTAAGCGCCGTCTGGTCTGGTAAAAACAGGCCGAATTCGCCTAACAACGTGATATGGATTTTTTCATTTGCCACGACTTTACCCTGGAAATTAGCGGCCGCCGCTATTCTCAGCTTTCTGGTTGCCAAATATCCGGCCAAAGTTTAGCAAAAATGGCATATTTGCACATCAACCTGAGCGAATCTGGTAGAATGTAATCATCATTGATTGGTGTAATTCTGACACCAAAATAGATGGGCAACGAGTTTAAGTTGAGGTGAACATGAGCACGCAACCGGAACAACCGCGGCAAAAAGTTACCATTCCCGCTTTGCTGCAAAAAAAGCGGCAGGGTGATCCCATCACCATGTTGACGGCTTACGATTATTCGTCGGCGCTGCTGGTGGATCGGGCGGGCATAGATGTCATTCTAGTCGGTGATTCTCTGGCGATGGTGATGATGGGTCTGGACAGCACCAATCCGGTGACCATGGAGATCATGCTGCATCACGGCCGTATGGTGGCGCGCGGGGCCAAACATGCCTTCCTGGTCGGCGACATGCCGTTCATGTCGTTTCAGGTGAGCGTGACCGAAGCCGTGCGTAATGCCGGGCGCTTTTTGCAAGAAGGCGGCATGGAGGCCATTAAGCTGGAAGGCGGCCGGACAGTGGTTGACCAGGTGCAAGCCATCACCGCCGCCGGCATCCCGGTGATGGGCCACATCGGGCTGACGCCGCAGTCGGCGAGCAGCCTGGGGGGCTACAAAGTGCAGGGGAAAACGGCCGTGGCCGCCTTCAACCTGCTCCAGGACGCCCTGGCCCTGCAAGAAGCCGGCTGCTTCAGCCTGGTGTTAGAAGCGGTGCCCGCGCCGGTCGCTGCCGAAATCAGCCGCCGGTTGGACATTCCCACCCTCGGTATTGGCGCCGGCGCCGGCTGCGATGGGCAGGTGCTGGTCTACCATGATGTGTTGGGCCTGTTCGACAAATTCCAGCCCAAGTTTGTCAAGCAGTACGCCAACATCGGCGAGCAAATTGGGGCGGCCCTGACGCAGTATCGACAGGAAGTGGCGGATAGAAGCTTCCCGGCGGAAAGTCACGCATTTTCCATGCCGGAGGGGGAGTGGGAACGGTTTTTGGATTTGGTCGGAAATGGTTAATTGTTAAATGGTTGAATTGTTGAATTGTTAAATTGTAAATTGGTTAAGGGGAGAGATGGTTTCCGTTAACCATTCAACCATGAACCCATTCAACAGTTAATTATTCCTTCAGGAGTTTCCTTTGCGCATAGGCATTATTGGCACAGGGGCGCTGGCCTCGCTGCTGGCCGGGCGGCTGGCCGACGTGGGCGGCGTGAACGACGTGGGCGGCGTGACCGACGTGGTCATGATTGGTTCCTGGCCCGAGCAGTTGGACGCGATTGACGCTTCGGGCCTGACGCTGGTGGAGGCTGACGGCCGTTCCCATACCATTCATCTCACCGCTACCGACGAACCACTGCTGCTGCCACCGGTCGACGTGGCTCTGGTGCTGGTGAAAAGCTATCAGACGACGACGGCCGTGCGCCGCCTGCGCACCCTCGTTAACCGGGACACGCTCATTGTGACGCTGCAAAATGGGCTGGGCAATTGGGAAAAGCTGGCCGAAGCCTATGGCGCGTGGCGGGTGGTGCAGGGCGTCACCTCGTTGGGGGCGACGATGGTGCGACCGGGCGTGGTCCGGGCGGCCGGCGACGGCCCTATCAGCCTGGCGCGGGCCGCGGCCAACCTGTTTTTCGACCCATTGGTCGCCAGTTTGCGGGCAGCCGGGTTAACGGTGGAACTGGTCCACGACGTGCAGGGGTCGGTGTGGGGCAAGCTGGCGGTGAACGCGGCGATCAATCCGCTGACGGCCGTGCTGCGGGTGCGCAACGGCGTGTTGGCCGAGGAATCGGTTTTGCGGCAGGTGATGATGGCGGCGGCCCAGGAAACGGCCGTGGTGGCCCAGGCCCAAGGCATCCAACTCACCTTCGCCGACGCGGCCGTCCGCGCTTTGCAGGTCGCCCAGGCCACGGCGCAAAACCATTCCTCCATGCTGCAAGACGTGCGCCGCGGCGGGCAGACGGAGATTGAGGCGATCTGCGGCGCGATTATCAAGGCCGGGCAGCGTTTTGGCGTGCCTACGCCCGTTAACGCCCAGCTTTACTATTGGGTAAAAATAATGGAAGCCGGCCAGCCCATTACCGATTGGAAGATAGGGGTGGGGGAAACGGCCGTTGACCTGGAGAATTATCGAAAAGAGTAGAGACAAGAGATTGGAGATTAGACATTGGTGCGCCACGAATCTCTAATCTCCAGTCCCCAATCTCCATTCCCATAGAAGGATAGAATGAAAGTAACCAACGACATTCAAGAAGTGCGCCAGATGCGCTGGCAAAACCCGGCGGCTACCTGGGGCCTGGTGCCCACGATGGGCTATTTGCACGAGGGGCATATCTCCCTGGTGCGGCGTGCGCGGGCGGAAAACGACTTTGTCGCCGTGACCATTTACGTGAATCCGACCCAGTTTGCCCCCACAGAGGACCTGAGCACCTACCCGCGTGACCTACCGCATGATCTGGCCTTGCTGGAAGCGGCCGGCGCGGACCTGGTGTTTACCCCCGACGACGGCGTCATGTATCCTGCCGGGTTTCAAACCTACGTCACGGTGGAAGAGGTAACGCGGGTGCTGGAGGGCGCGTCGCGCCCGACTCATTTCCGCGGGGTGACGACGGTTGTGGCCAAGTTGTTCAACGTCGTGCAGCCGACGCGGGCGTATTTTGGGCAGAAGGATTACCAGCAAACGGCCGTGCTGCGCCAGATGATCCATGATCTCAACTTTAACCTGGAGATGATTGTGTGCCCGACGGTGCGCGAGGCGGATGGCCTGGCGCTGAGTTCGCGCAACAAATATCTGGACCCGGCGCAGCGGGCGGCGGCGACGGTGCTGTCGCGGGCGCTGGCGACCGGGGTGACGGCGTTGGACCAGGGCGAGCGGGACGCCGCCCGTCTGCGGGCGATGATGCAGGCCCTGATTGCCGCCGAGCCGTTGGCGCGCCTGGATTACATCAGCGTGGCCCACCCGCGCACGCTGGTGGAGTTGGATGAAGTGGCGGAGGGGGCGGTATTGAGCACGGCCGTTTTCTTCAACCGCACCCGCCTGATTGACAATATGGTCTGGCAGGAGAGCGAGAGCTAGAGCTAGAGCTAGAGAAAGAGTCCTCCTCTTGCTCTTGCTCTCGCTCAAGGAGATTCCCCGCTTATGCGTTGGGTATTACACGCTAAAATTCACAAAGCCACCGTCACCGAGGCCAACCTCGATTACGTTGGCAGCATTACCATAGACGAAGCCCTGCTGGAAAAAACCGGCCTCTGGCCCGGCGAGAAAGTGCAGGTGGTGGACAATACCAACGGCGCGCGCCTGGAGACGTACATCATCGCCGGGGCGCGCGACTCCGGCGTCATTTGCATGAACGGCGCGGCCGCGCACCTCATCCACGCCGGAGACGAAATCATCATCATGGGGTATGAACTTCGCGACCGGCCGCTGCCAGACCCCAAGATGATCCTGGTCGATAAGCAGAATCGCTTTGTGCGCTATCTGTGAAACGAGAATATTGGACTGAATCATGAGTAAAAAGCGTTTTGGCAAGAAGAAATCACCCAAAGGCGGGTCTTTCTCGGCTGGAAGATAAGGCGGCTTTGGCCCGGTTGGAGCGTGTTGCGGCTGAAAATTAAGCTGTTGCCCTCCGGCTGACACCACTGTCTTGATTAAAAAAAGAACCTGATGCTGCCACAAAAGATTACCTTAAACGTGAACGGCCGTAACCACCTCATTGAGGTCGATCCGGAAACGCCGCTGCTCTACGTCCTGCGCAACCACCTGGGACTCAAAGGCCCGCGCTACGGCTGCGGCCTGGAGCAGTGCGGCGCTTGCAAAGTGCTCATCGACGGCCAGGACACCCCGTCGTGTAAACTGCCGGTGCGCCAGGTCGCCGGGCTGCCCATCACCACCATCGAAGGGCTGGGGAGCGCCGACGACCTGCACCCGCTGCAAGAAGCCTTCATCGCCGAGCAGGCCATTCAGTGCGGCTACTGCGCCTCCGGCATGATCATCGCCGCCCAGGGGCTGCTGCGCCGCAATCGCTATCCCAGCGACGACGAAATTCGCGCTGCCCTCAGCGACAACATCTGCCGCTGCGGCGTCTACGACCGGGTGCGGCGGGCAATCCGTCTGCGCATCGGCCGGCCGGAGGCGCGGCCAATTTACGAGGTGATTGAAGCCCCGCCGCTGACGGCCGTCACGGCCGTTTCCACCCCCGCGCTGCCCTCTTCTCTCCAACAAACGCCTGAACTGGACGCCTGGATACGCCTCAACACCGACGAAACTGTGACGATTTTCAGCGGCAAGGTGGAGATTGGCCAGGGAATCAAAACGGCCGTGGCCCAAATCGCCGCCGACGAGCTGGACGTAGCCCTGGATCGCATTCGCGTGGTCACCGCGGACACGGAGCGCGCGCCCAACGAAGGCATCACCGCTGGCAGCATGTCGCTGCAAACTAGCGGCTTGGCCCTGCGCGTGGCCGCCGCCGAAGCCCGCCAGATTTTGCTGGCGATGGCCTTTGAAGAGTTGGAAGCGCAAACGGCCGTTACCTCTCTCACGGTTGCCGACGGCGTGATTACCGACCCGGCCACCGGCCGCCAGACCACGTACTGGCAGTTGCTGGGCGGCCAGAAATTTGGCCGGCGCATCACCGGCCTGGCCCGGCCCAAGTCCCCCGGCGCTTATCGGCTGGTCGGGCAGCCGGCGACGCGGCTGGATCTGCCGGACAAAGTGACCGGCGCGGCCTGCTACGTCCACGATTTAGAGCTGCCGGGCATGGTCCACAGCCGGGTCGTCCGCCCGCCCGCCTACGACGCCCGGCTCATCTCGGTGGCGGAAACGGCCGTGCGCCAGATGCCCGGCGTGCTGCGCGTGGTCCGCGACGGCCGTTTCCTGGCCGTCATCGCCGAACAGGAAGAGCAGGCTGTTCGGGCGGCCGAGGCGCTGCGCGCCGCCGCCCTCTGGCAAAACGACCCTGCGCTGCCGCCGATGGCCGCGTTATACGACCAGTTGGTAAACGCCCCGGCGCAGGCGTCGCCGGTGGTGGACGGCACGGCCGTACCGGAGCCGGTTCCGCCTGTCGCCCCGCCGCCCACTGGGGCCAAAACCTTGACGGCCGTCTATTCCCGGCCTTATCAGATGCACGCGGCCCTTAGCCCTTCGGCTGCGGTGGCGCAGTTGGTGGACGGCAAGCTGACCGTCTGGAGCCATTCGCAGGGCGTGCCGCTGCTCCAGCACACCATCGCCCACGTTTTGGGCCTGGAGCCGGAGCGCGTCCACCTGATCCACGCGGAAGGCTCTGGTTGTTACGGTCACAATGGAGCCGATGACGCCGCTCTGGATGCGGCGCTGCTGGCGCGGGCTTTGCCCGGCCGCCCGGTTTCGCTGAAGTGGACCCGCGAAGATGAGCACGCCTGGGAGCCGTATGGCGCGGCCATGGTCATCAAAACCCAGGCCAGCCTGGATGACCAGGGAGCTATTGTCGATTGGAACCACGACGTGTGGAGTTATCCGCACACGGCGCGGCCGCGCCCCGGCGGCGAGGAATCGGGCTTGCTGGCGGCGTGGCATCTGGCCCGGCCGTTCGCGCCCCCGCAGCCGCGGCCCATTCACGGTTACCACTTTGGCGATTATCGCAACGCGGATCCGCTGTATGCCCTGCCGCAGCGCCGCATTGTGACTCACTTTGTGCCTGCCAGCCCCTTGCGCACCTCCTCTTTGCGCAGCCTGGGGGCGTATGCCAACGTCTTTGCCATCGAATCGTTCATGGACGAGCTGGCGCAGGCGGCCGGGGCGGATCCGGTTGCCTTCCGCTTGCAGCACCTGACCGACGAACGGGCCAAAGCGGTGATTATGGCCGTAGCCGAACGCGCCGGTTGGGAAAAACGGCCGTGGCCGGCCAAAAACGGCGTTGGCCGTGGTCTGGCCTTTGCCCGGTATAAAAACAGTCAGTGTTACACGGCCGTTATCGTCACCGTGCGCGTTGATTGGGCCACGGGCGAGATTCGCCTGGAGCAGGCCACCATTGCCGCTGACGCCGGCCAGATTGTCAACCCGGACGGTTTGAGCAACCAGTTGGAGGGCGGCTTTTTCCAGGCCGCCAGTTGGACGTTGTGCGAAGAAGTGGTCTTTGACGAAGAGGGCATCACCAGCCGCGATTGGGACAGTTACCCGATTTTACGTTTTACGGGCGCGCCGGTCATTCAGACAGTCTTGTTGAACCGGCCCGACCTGCCGTTTTTGGGCGGCGGGGAGGCGGCTCAGGGGCCGACGCCGGCGGCTATTGCCAACGCCATCTTCGACGCGACGGGGGTGCGCCTGCGGCGGCTGCCGTTAACGGCCGTGAACATGCGTCAGGCGCTGGCGGATGCAGCCAGCGCCTGACAATGAGATAGGGCGCTCGATTAGCCCGGGCCGAGGCCCGGCCCGCTGGGGTGATGGCTGTTAGGCCCGGCCCAACACCGCCGCCAGCAGCGCCATGCGGATGTACATGCCGTTTTTCACCTGGCGGAAGTAAGCGGCGCGGGCGTCTTTGTCCACGTTGTAGTGGATTTCGCCGACGCGCGGCAGGGGGTGCATCACCACCATCTTCTCTTTGGCTTTCTCCATCAATTCGCTGGTGATTTCGTAATAATTTTTCACTTCTTCGTACTGTGCCAGATCGGAGAAGCGTTCTTTTTGCACCCGGGTCACGTACAGCACGTCGGCGTTTTCAATCACGTCGGCCACGTCGTGGGTTTCGCGCACGTCGACGCCGGCGTCGATGACCTGGTTCATGGTGTTGAGCGGCAGGCGCAGGATTTCCGGCGAGACGAAGCGCAGGCTGACGTCGAAGTGCAGCAGTAGTTTGGTGAGCGATTGCACGGTACGGCCGTAGCGCAAATCGCCGACCATTGCCACCTTCAGGCCATCGACGCGACCCAATTCTTCGCGGATGGTGAACAGGTCCAACAGCGCCTGGGTGGGGTGTTCGCCGGGACCGTCGCCGGCATTCAGGACGGGCACGCTGGCGTAATCGGCGGCCAGCTTGGCCGAACCGATTTCCGGGTGGCGCAAGACGATGGCGTCGGCGTATTGTTCCAGGGTGCGCACGGTGTCGGCCAGGGTTTCGCCCTTGCTCACCGAGCTAAACTGCACGCCCTGGGTGATGGGAATGACGCTGCCGCCCAGCCGTTCCATGGCCGCGATGAAGGAGGAACTGGTGCGGGTGGAAGGTTCGTAGAACAGGCAGGCCAGGACGTAGCCCTTCAGCAGGTCGGCGCCGCCAACGCGCTGCACCATCTCGCGCATTTCGCGGGCGCGGCTAAAGATGAAGGACAGTTTGTCACGGTCGAACTGGTCGACGGACAAAATGTCCTGGCCGGTCAGGCCGTTGCTGTTGACCGCTTTTTGGGTCATTGCGTCCAGGTTGAACAGGGGGGTTAATTCTTGCATGGTCGGGCATCTCCTCTAAAAAATTATGATTTGGGAATCGGATTCGTTTGTTGGCTGGTTTGCGTTTAGGTTAGCAGACGGCCGTTGCCCGGTTGGGCCAGCACACGGCCGTTTTCAAATGCGACAGCGCCGCGCAAAACCACACGCGCGACCCGTCCGGCGACCTCACGGCCGTCGAACGGCGTCCAGCCGCACTTGGTGAACAAATTTTCATTGCGGATGACCGTAGGCGTCATCTCCACTTCTACCTGCGTATCTGGCTGCTCCGGCAGGCCAAAGATGCGGCGCGGATTGGTGTGCATCAATTCGATGAGGCGGGACAGGGAGAGGCGGTTGTCGGCAACGGCCGTGAGCATCAGCGGCAGCGACGTCTCCAACCCGGAAACACCCGGCGGCGGCGTGGCCGAATGTTTTTCCGCCAGCGTATGCGGCGCGTGGTCCGTGGCGATGCAGTCCACTGTGCTGTTCAGATGCTCCCACAGCGCCGCCACGTCGTCCGGTGTGCCCAAAATGGGGCGCATGTCGCCCAGCGGGCCCAGGCGCGCTGCGTCCGTCTGGTCCATGAACAGGTGATGAGGCGCTACCTCACAAGTCACCGGCAAGCCTTGCACCTTGGCGTCAGCGATCAGTTCAATCTCTTCACGCCGACTGACGTGGACGATGTGCACCGGCCGGTTGTAAACCGCTGCCAGACCAATGCTCACGGCCACGCTTTGCTTTTCGGCGTGCACGGCAATGGGTTTGTGGCGCGGCCAGGTTTGGAAGCAGGCCATCAGCGTGGGCAGATCTTCTACGCGCAGCTTGCCAAACGTATCGTTGAGGTAAATTTTGAGCGCCGTCGCCTGCTCCGCCAGCGCCGGCAGATAGGCGATGTCCGCCGGGCTGGCCCCGGCATACAACCCCACGTCACAGCGAATGTCGGCCTGCGCCTGGCGGCGCGTGGCGGCCAGAACATCCGGCGTGGTCAGCGGCGGATTGGTGTTGGGCATTCCCAGGATCATGGTGACGCCGCCGGCCAGGGCTGCGGCCGTGCCGCTGGCGAAATCTTCCTTGTGCTCGCCGCCGGGCACGCGCAAATGGGTATGAACATCAATAAGTCCAGGTAGGGTAATGGTTGTCATAGGGTATTTTGTATGTGTTTGCCGGGTGATTTGTTCGCTTGCCGGCAGTCGTGCCGGAACGGCCAACAAACCAGCCGCCAGAACCAATCGATCACCAGCCTCAGGCAAAAAAAAAGCCCGATCCCCAAAAGGATCAGGCTATGGATTGCACTGGTTTAGCATCTCCAGAATGATTATTTTTTCCTGACGATCCCAGGTGAGTTTGGGCATTTAGCAAATTCTCCTTATGCCGTGTTTACACGCCGGGAAGCTATGCTAGCATAGTTGGCGGAATTTGCCAACGCTTTTTTTGAACCGGACAGATTAGAAAAAATCTGTCCGGTTCTGAACGTTTAGGCGGATTGGCGCAGTTCGCTGACGAAGCGCTGCCACTTGAGGGAGGAGGTGGAAAGCAGCGTATCGGCGCGGAAAAACCGGGCCGCGATGATCACCAGCACGTAGGTGGTGAGGGCCAATCCGGCCAGGCTGACCAGGATTTGCCAGGTAGGCACGCCGCCGGTCGCCATGCGGGTCATCATGGCTGTGGGCGCCGTCAGGGGAAACAGGCTCAGGGCGGTGGCTACCGCGCCGTGCGGTGATTGGACAAAGGTGACGTTGAGCCACAGAGGAATGAGCAGGGGCAGTAAAACGAAAAAGGTAAACTGCCCACCCTCGCGGGCGTTGGGGGCCAACGCGCCGATAGCGCCCATTAGCGAAGCGTAAAGCAAATACCCCAGGGCAAAAAACAGCAAAGCCCAGATGACAAATCCCGGCGGCAGGGTGAAATCGCTGACGGAAGAAAAGGCGGCCTGGCCTCGATTCAGGGCCAATAAGCTGCCGCCCAGCCAGACGATCATTTGCAGCAGGGCGACGACGCTGAGACCCAGGACTTTGCCGAGCATCAATTCGCGCGGGCGCAGGCTGAGCAGCAGAATCTCGACGGTGCGGTTTTCTTTTTCCCGAGAGACGCTTTGCAGCATGAAGCCACTGCTCATGCTGATGAGGAAAAAGAAGATGAACATGGTGGCAAAAGGTACGAAGAAGGTTAAGGGATTGTTCTGGTTGTTGCCGTTTTGCGGGGCGAGCGCCTGTTGGTGAACGGTGCGGGTGGGGTCGAGGAACGCCACGGCCGTTTCTTCGTCGCCGGTGAGGTTATAGGCCAGCACAAAACTCAGCAGGTTTTCGTTAGGCGTGTTAAACGGCCGAAAATCCCGGGTGATGACGATTAGCTGGCCGCTGTCCACATAGTCGGCTGGTATCAAGAAGAAATATTCATACTGCCCATCGTCTAGCGCCGCGCGGGCTTCGGCTTCGCTGGCGAACGGCTGCAAGATATTCGACGATAACGAAGGCGGCAGGCGTTTAATCAGGCCGGCTTCGTCTACGTAGGCGATGGTGTCCGGCGTCTGGCCGTTGCCGGTCAGGATGGCTTGCACATCTTCCTGGTCGAAGCTGCTGCCGGCGATCATTTGGGTACCCAGATTAAAGAAAATGATGATCGCCGGAAACAAAAAGGTCATGATCCAGAAGGAGCGCTTTTGCAGCGTGGTGATAATTTCATGCTTTACAACAAGGAGAATTTTGTGCATGGGGTTAGCTCCTGGTGCGCACGGCCGTTAAGGCTTCTTTCAGCGAAAGACTCTGGCCGTAGCGCAGCATGCCGGTGTGGAAAATGCGCGCCGCTACCCAGACGCTCAGCAGGGCCGAGCTGACCAAAATCAACCAGCTCAGCGCCACCTGCCACAAAGGCACGGTGCTCATGCCCCACCGCATCAGCACGGTGACAAACGACGAGGTGGGGAAAAACGTCAAAAACAGCAGGATAGGGCTGTTAGGATTGGCAAAGAACAGCGCCGCGAAGAAAAACGGCAGTAAAAACAACAAATTCAGAATCCCGGCGATTTGCTGCGCCTGGGTCAGTTCGGTTGTGGCGCTGCCGATGGCGGTCATGATGCCGGCGATAAAGGCGTAGGCCGGGATGAAGAACAGGACGACCACCAGCAGCAGCGACCAGGGCACGCTGATGAAGCGCAGGACGTCGATGAAGGCCGCGCCAATGACAATGGCTACGATGCCGGTAAACACCCAGATAAGCACCTGGGTCAGCGAGACGGCCAGCAGGCCCAGCGCCTTGCCGCCGATAAGCTGACCTGGGCTGACCGTGGTCATCATGATTTCGACGGTCCGGTTTTCTTTTTCGTCGGTCACTACCTGGAGCAGGTAGCCTGATGAACTCATCACCACGAAGATGAAGAAGAAGGCGGCGATGAAGGGAATGAAGAAGCTGAAAACATTACGGCCGTTAAATTCCCGGCTGCCGTCCGCCGCCCGCACAATCAGGTCCGGGCCGTCTATTAGCCTGGGGCGGATGTTGGCCGGGAAATCCTGCGCCAGATTGATACGCAGGTATTCGTTGAAATCGCTAAAGACCGAATCGCCGGGCGTGTCTTGCCAGTAATAGGCGTCAATCTGAAGGCTGCGGCGGTAGTCGGCCGGGATGACAAAAAAGACCTGGATTTCTTGATCGGTCAGGGCCTGGCGGGCTTCGGTTTCGTTGGGGAACGGCCGTAACGGCAGCAGTTCATTGCCGCCATCAGCCTGGGGGGCAACGGCCGTGTTGATGACGCCGGCGTGGTCCACGACGCCCATTGGCCGGGTCTGATCGCCGCGTATGGAAATGAAAATACTCGCCGCCATGACGACCATCAAAATTAGCGGGAAACCCAACGTGCCCACCAGGAAACTGCGTTTGCCCACCAGTTTGCGGTATTCATGCCGCGCCAATAGCCAATAGTTACGCATGTTGCGCCTCCTCCGCTGCCTTGCCAGACTGCACCACACTCACAAAAATGTCGTCCAGCGAGGGTTCGGCGATCTCGAATCGTTCGATGACCAATTGCTCTTGCTGGGCCAGGTGGCGGAATACGTCCTGGGGATTTACGCCGCCGTTTAGCGCTAAATGCCAGGCGCCATTTTGGGTGCGAGCCTCCAGCACGCCGGGAATGTTGGCGAAATCCCCTTTGCCTTCCAGCACAATGGCGTTGCCAGAAAAATCGCGCTTGATTTGGCTGACTTCGCCGTACAGGACGGTACGGCCGTTGTTGATCAGCACAATGCGGTTACACAACGCTTCCACCTGGTACATCTGGTGAGTAGACATAATAATCGTTTTGCCTGCCTGGCGCTGCTCTTCGATGATGTCTTTGACCAGGCGGGTGTTCACCGGGTCCAGGCCGGAAAAGGGCTCATCAACTACAATCAGGTCCGGCTCATGCAGCAGCGTGGCGATCAACTGCGCCTTTTGCTGCATGCCTTTGCTCAGCTCTTGTATTTTCTTTTGCCGGTGATCAAACAGATCCAGGCGTTTGAGCCACTTCTCCAGGCGAGATTTTGCTTCGTTTTCTTCCAGGCCCTTCAGAGCGCCCAGGAAAACAAGCGTCTGTTCCAACTGCAAGTCCTTGTAGAGGCCGCGTTCCTCGGGCATGTAACCGATGCGCTGTTTTTTGGCTTCGTCGATACGGCCGTCAAACACCGCTATGTGACCGGCGTCCGGCTCGAAGATGTCCAGCATCATGCGAATGGTGGTGGTTTTCCCGGCCCCATTGGGTCCTAAAAGGCCAAAAATTTCGCCTGGGAAAACTTCAAAGGAAACGTCTTTCACCGCTTCAACGCGGCCAAAGTTTTTACGAACGGAAGACACAGAAACTGTGGACATTACTTTTTCATCTCCATAAATTACTACCTGCCAGAAGACGGCTACGAAAAATGTAGTCGTTGCCCTGCGCAGAACGGCCGTTTCGCTTCTCTATACGATAGCACCTGGTAGTCTGGTTGCGCTTGATCGGTGAGTCTGAGAAACGGAAGGTGGGAAAGTCCTGGGTAACTTGGTTGAACAGCCGGATAAATCCGGAACTTATCTTGGGCAGTGGGCCACACCACCTGCTGCCCGGCTCGTCGCCCGCTCCCTAAAACAAGCTCGATACCGTAAATTGTACCGGGATTTACTGGTGTTGCCCATATAAGTTGCCCGTCCATCAGGGTAAGCGCAGGCTCGCTGCGCGCCAGCTCTTGGTTGCGCGCGCCAGGTCGGGGTGATCGGGTCAATCACCAACATTTGTTGTAGGACCTGTCTGAAAAAACGATCAAATTGTGCGGGTGGAACCCGATCTAGCACTGATGGTGGTTGGGGGCGTGTCCGTTACTATTGAGATTATTATGAACGGCGCGCCTGGAACGGGACATGGCCTAAACCCAAACGGCCGTAGAACGAGTTTGGTTTGTAACAGGAAAACAGGAATGATGATGATGTATAAACGAATTGTGAAACGGGCTGGCATATTTTTGGTGATGTCAGGGCTAATCTACCTGGGCGTTACGGCCGTTCTCATGGCCACAGACCGCCCGGCTCCCATCCTTGCCGCCGATGAACCGGTTGATTTTGCGGCGTTAACGGCCGTATCCTACACCAATCTGCCCGCTTTGCAGTCCTATACCGCCCGCGACGGCGCAGAACTAAATTACCGGTTATATGCCAGCAGCGCCGCCAGTGATACCGTCTTGATCTTATTGCACGGTTCAGGCTGGCACAGCATGCAGTTTTATCCGCTGGCCAGCGCCTTGAGCGCGGCCGGCGCGGCCCACGTGGTGACACCCGACCTGCGCGGGCATGGCTTTAATCCACAACCGCGCGGCGATGTGGCCTACATCGGCCAGCTTGAAGATGATCTGGCAGACCTGGTGGCTTTGGTCAAGGAACGGTTTCCCGAGGCAACCATTGTTATCGGCGGGCATTCCTCTGGCGGCGGATTGGCCATTCGTTTTGCCGGCGGCGAATACGGCGCGCAGGCCGATGGCTATCTGCTGTTGGCCCCGTTCCTCAAGTACAATGCGCCGACAACGCGCCCCAACTCCGGCGGTTGGGCTGTCCCCAATTCTCGCCGCATCGCCGGGCTTACCATGCTCAACAACGTCGGTATTCGTTGGTTCAACGGGCTGACGGTCATCCAGTTTGCCATGCCACGCAGCGTGCTGGACGGTCCGCTGGGCGGCAGCGCGACCACGGCTTACAGCTACCGGCTCAATACCTCGTTTGCCCCACGCCGCCAATACGGCCGTGATCTCGCGGCCATGCAGCAGCCCTTTTTACTGGCTGCCGGGCAGGCTGACGAAGCGTTTGTCGCCGCCGAATACGAACCGGTCATCAGCCAATACACGCCGTCGGGCAGTTACGTCTTGCTGCCCGACACCGGCCACATCGACTTATTGACCGCGCCGCAGCTTGCGCCCATCATAGCTGACTGGTTAGCGAATTTTATGCACCGCTGAAAGCGGTTAAATGGAGGAAAAATGAACGAGACAAGCAAACAAAAAACCATACGCAACATTCTGGTTTTTACGATTTTGGTGAATGGGCTGGCCTGGTTGGGGCCGGTGTTAGGCGGCAGCCCGGCGGAACCAGGACCGGGTTTCCTGGTCTGGGGGACGGCGCCCATCGTGGCGGCGCTGATCATGAAGCTGGTGTTGGGCGATAAAGTGTCCTGGGGGATGAGGCCACATGTGCGGGGTAACGGCCGTTACTACCTCTTCAGCCTCCTTGCTTACCCGGTCACCATTGCCGGTGTGCTGGCGGCCGGGCTGCTCTTGGGCCTCACCCAATGGACCCCCGTGCCCGTGGCGGATGGGCTAACGGCCGTTACGCCCCTCATCGTGATTTACTTCATCTTCGCCATCTTCGAAGAATTTGGCTGGCGCGGCTACCTGTCGCCCAAGGTCTACAGCCTGAATGACAGCCTGTGGGGCCACGTGGTGGTAGGCGTCATCTGGGCTTCTTGGCATTTTCCCTACCTGGCTGAATTATGGAGCCATACCTCGGAGAGTTTGTGGACCCTGCTGCCGCGTTTTGTGTTAGGAACCATCATTTTTACCGTCGTGTACGGCGAAATACGGCTGCGCACCCGTTCAGTTTGGCCGGCGGTGCTGATGCATTGGTCGGGCAATACCGTGGCCAATGGCCTGTTGACCACGGCCGTGGCGCTGACGCCTGGGCGAGAATGACTCGGTTCTTTTGGCGTGGAAGGTGTGATGATCATGGTGGTTTTTGCCCTGGTGGGTGGCGTGCTGTACGTGCGCCGCAGGCAAAACGGGGCAGAAACGGCCGTGGCCGCCGCCTAAATCTCCTGAGCCAACCCCGACGCCGCCCCGCCGATCGAAGGCGAAGATGTTTTTTGCCGCCAAAAAGTTGCTCCCCAACGTGATTGTGCTCTACAATCTTCTGGCCATCAACGATGCAGTGAATGCTCAAAACAAGACTCGAAGTATCAATACAGATCCTCTGGCAGACCCTCAAGTGATCAGTAAAAAGTTTTCCGAAGACCCGAAGGGTTTGCAATCTAGAATACTCGACTCAATTGGTGCAAAATCCTTCGGGTCTAATTCCCAAAACTTTTTGCGGTTTACCTAGGGTTTGTGTGGTTACAAACCAACAATGAAGTGGGCCCATAAATAATCACGCTCTCCATACGAAAATGTCCTTACTAACCTATCTCCCTCAAGACCGCCTTCTCGCCCTGACACGCGGCGAAACGCTGCCCGAGCGCACCACCGGTTCGGCGCTCTTTGCCGACATTTCTGGTTTCACTCCCCTGACGGAAAAACTAACCCAATCCCTGGGTCCCCGGCGCGGCATCGAGGAACTGACCCGCGCGATCAACGCCGTGTACGCCGCCCTTATCGCCGAAGTAGAGCGATTTGGCGGCAGTGTGATTGGCTTTGCCGGGGACGCAATGACCTGCTGGTTCGACCAGCAGGTGGGTTCTGCTGCCCGGCTTGGCGACGAGCGCCAGTCAGCCGACTGGCGGGCAGTCACGGCGGCCTTTGCTTTGCAAGCCGTCCTGCGCCAGTTTCCCGACCTGGGGCTGAAGGTCGCGGTCACGACCGGGCCGGCGCGCCGGTTTGTGGTTGGCGATCCGGCGGAGCAGTGGTGGGACACGCTGGTCGGTCATACGGTGGCCCGCCTGGCTACGGCCGAACATCTGGCCAATCGAGGAGACATCGTGGTGGACGAGGCCACGGTTGAAGCGCTTGGCGATCATGTGCAGGTAGATACCTGGCGCACGGCAGCCCATGAGCGCTTTGCTGTGCTGGCCGCTTTGCCCCACGCGGCTCAGGCTGTTCCCGCCGTTGAGCCGGCGCGCGTGTTGTCGGCTGATGAATTGGGGGCGTGGGTGAATACGGCCGTATTCGCCCGCGAACAGGCCGGCCAGAGTGTGTTTCTCACCGAACTGCGACCCGTGGTGGCCCTGTTCCTGCGCTTTAGCGGTATAGATTTTGAGACAGATGCCGCCAGGGAGCAGCTAGACATGTTCCTCCGCCGGTTGCAGGCGGCTATACGGCCGTATGAAGGTACCCTGATCCAGCTCACCATCGGCGACAAAGGCAGCTATCTGTACGCCGCCTTTGGCGCACCGGTCGCCCATGAAGACGATGCGCGCCGGGCCATGAAAGCCGCCCTCGATTTTCGCCAGGCGGCCCACGCCCTGCCCTACCTGGAGCCGGTGCAAATCGGCCTGACGCGCGGCGTCATGCGCACCGGTTCGTATGGCGGCGCATCCCGGCGCACCTACGGCGTCCTGGGCGACGACGTCAATCTCGCCGCGCGGCTGATGACAACCGCCAGTCCCGGGGAAATCCTGGTGAGCGGTCAGGTTCACAAAGTAGTTCGAGAAGAATTCACCTTTGAACCGCGCCCTCCTTTGCAGATGAAAGGCAAAGCAGAGCCGCTGCCCGTGTTCGCTGTGACGGGCGAACGGCAGCAGCGCGCCATCCGCTTGCAGGAACCGACCTACGCTCTGCCCATGGTCGGCCGGCAAGAAGAGCTGCAAACCATCGAGGCCAAGCTAGATTTGGCCGCGGCGGGCCAGTCGCAGGTCATTGGCATTGTGGCCGAAGCGGGCCTGGGAAAATCACGCCTGGTCGCGGAAGTGATCCGGGCCGCCCGCCGCAAAGGCTTTGTGGGTTACGGCGGCGCCTGCCAGTCAGATGGCGTTCACACGCCCTATCTGGCCTGGAAAACCATCTGGCAGGCGTTCTTCGATGTAAACCCGGAAGTGCCTATGCGCCGACAAATACGCTATCTCGAAGGCGAGATTGAAGATCGCGCGCCCAGCCGCGTCGAGGCTATGCCGCTGTTAAACGTCGTGCTCGATTTGAGCATTCCCGAAAATGAATTCACCCAAAATCTGGAACCTAAGAATCGCCAGAGTGCGCTGCACGCCTTGCTCGAAGATTGTCTGAAGGCTCAGGCCCAGGACGAACCGACTCTGATCGTGATCGAGGATGTGCATTGGATTGACGCCCTCTCGCATGAGCTGCTGGAAGGCCTGGCGAAGGCGCTGGCGCAGCACGCAGTGTGTTTTGTCCTGGCCTATCGCCAACCGGAACTTATGCGTTTGCAGGAACCCCGAATTGAAGCGCTGCCCCAGTTCACCAAAATCGAGCTCCATGAATTGACAAAAACCGAAGCGGAGAGCGCCATCAGGGCCAAGCTGGCGCAGTTGTACCCTGCCCGAGGCGTAGCCTTGCCCGAAGGGCTGGTAGACGCCTTAATGATGCGCGCCCAGGGTAACCCTTTTTACCTCGAAGAACTGCTCAATTATGTGCGCGACCGAGGCCTTGACCCCACCGATCTGGACCGCATCGAACTGCCCAACAGCTTGCATACGTTGATCCTGAGCCGTATCGACCAGTTGAGCGAACAGGAGAAATCCACCCTGCGCGTGGCCAGCGTCGTTGGGCGGCTGTTCCGCGCCAAATGGCTGACGGGTTATTACCCTCCGCTGGGCGGGATGCCGCAGGTGAAAAAAGTGCTCGACCAACTAGACGAATTGGAGATCACGCCGCTGGATTCGGAACCTGAGTTGATATATCTCTTCAAACACATTGTCACCCACGAGGTAACCTACGAAAGTCTGCCATTTGCCACCCGGGCGCGCTTGCATGAGCAGTTGGCGCAATATTTGGAAAGCGTCGATGCGCCGGTGGATACAATCGCCTTCCATTACGGACACAGTGAGAACGTGGAGAAGCAGCGCGAATATTTGCGAAAGGCAGGCGAGGTCGCGCAAAAAAATTATGCCAATGACGACGCCTTAGCCTACTACGGAACGCTTCTGCCCCTCTTGATAGATGCCAAGGACAAAACGCAAATCTATTTGAAGCGCGGCAAGGTGTTGCAGCTGATCGGTCGATGGGATGACGCCGAAGATGATTACCGCGCCGCGTTAGACCTGGTACAGGATGAGATAGAGGCCAGAGCCAGAGTGCAGCACGCCCTGGGCCAGTTGTGTATCTATCGTGGCGATTATGCAGCGGCGCTTAATTGGCTGGCACAGGCGAAGGAATTGATCGCATCCTCAGCGGCGGAGCCTACAATTTTGGCGCGGATCCTCATCACCATCGGCTCGGTTTTGCAGCGCAAGGGCGATTACGCCCAGGCGCGCGACTTGTTGAATGAGGGATTGGCGTTAACGCAGCAGGCGGGCGACAAATTCAACTCGGCTGAGGCGCTCAATATCCTTGGTCTGGTTGAATCTTTACAGGGAGACTTAACGACGGCGCGGGCGCTGCACGAAGAGTGCCTGCAACTGCGGCGCGAAATAGGCGATAAGCGAGGTCTTGCCGGTGTTCTAAACAACCTGGGGATTATCGCCGATAGTCAGGGAGATTACGATACGGGACGGGCGATGTATGAAGAAAGCCTGACGCTGATGCGTGAAATAGGGGATAAACGCGCTGTTGCCTTTTTGACGACGAATCTGGGGCTTTTAGCATTTGGGCGCAGCGACTTCGTCTCCGCCCGGGCATTGTGCGAAGAAAGTCAGGTGCTGTTCCGTGAACTGGGTGATAGGCTGGGTCTGGCAGGCTCGCTGGCTAATCTGGGGAATGTGGCTTTGGCGCAGGCGGATTACCCGGCGGCCGAAGCGTATTTTGCGGAAACACTGGCCTTGTGCCGAGAAATGGATGAGAAAACGTACATGGCCTATGCGCTGCTTGGGCTGGGGCTGGCGGGATTGGCCGAGAATAAACCGGAAGCGGTTGATTACATTTTGTCGAGTCTAATTTTGCGCTCAGGGCTGGGGGAGCAGCTTGAGCAAACCTCTAGCCTGATTGGGATGGCGGCGTATGCTTTCCAGGAGGGCAATGCGCAATATGCGGCGCAGCTGCTGGGCGCAGTCGAGTCTGCGCTTAGGGCGCTGAATGCCACCGTTGAACTGGACATGCTTCACGTTCACGCGCAAACGCTGGCGAGGGTGCGGGAGGCGTTGAGCGAGTCTGCGTTCCAGTCGGCGTGGACGGAGGGTCAGGGCTGGTCGTTGGAAGAAACGGTGCAGCGGGTGTTGGCAACGGCCGTTACCGATCAATAGGCCTGTATCCCGGCAGCCAGGAGGCAAGGTGGACAAAAAGAAACCGTTTGACATGGACGCCTACGTGGCGCGCATTACCGGCGGCCCCTGTTTCATCTGTGAGATCGTCGCCGGGAATCCGGCGTTCCCGCACCACATCATTTATCAAGACGACGAAGCGATTGTGTTCCTCAACGCCTACCCGCCGCTGGTTGGGTATGCGCTGGTGGCTCCTCGCGCCCATCGGGAGCAGGTCACCGGCGATTTTACCCTGGCCGAGTACCTGCGCTTGCAAACGGTCATTTATCGCGTGGCGGAGGCGGTGCGCCGGGTTGTGCCTGCGGAGCGGGTGTACGTGCTGTCGTTGGGCAGCCAGCAGGGCAACAGCCACGTCCATTGGCACATCGCCCCGCTGCCCCCCGGCGTGCCTTTCCACGAGCAGCAGTTGGAAGCTCTGCGCGTCGAAGATCGTATTCTGGACCTGTCCGAGGACGATATGGCGGCGTTGGCCGCGCAAATTCGGGCCGCGTTGGATCAGCTGCCGGGTTGAACGGCCGTGTTCTCCAGGCAGAGAATGACACGGCCGTTCGCCACTTCTCCTACCACCAAACCGTCAGCCTGCCCAAGTATCCGCACTGCCTGCGCCCGTGTGATGCTCTGCAAATCGGCCGTGGCCGTCGCCAGCGCTTTCGCTAATTCTCCGTCTGCTGTGGCCAGGATGAGCGGCGGAAGGTCTGCGCCCAGCGACAGGTTCAGCTCGCTTTTGTAACGGCGGACGGCCGTAGCAATGTCGACGATCAGGTTGCCGTGGGCCACGGCCGTTTCCTCCCGCCACCTTTCGTCTCCTGCCGGCCACGCCGAGCGATGAACCGACTCGCCCGGCGCCGCAAACAAGCCTTCATAAATTTGCTCGGTGACAAACGGCAAAAACGGCGCAAATAATTGCAGCACGGTCCGCAGCGCCTTAGTCAGGGCAAAGCGCGCCCCGCTGCTGGCCGGTCCGCCATCATACAAACGCTGTTTGGCCATCTCCAGGTAGTTGTCGGCCAGCACCGTCCACAAAAACGTTTCTGTCTCGCTTTTGGCGGTGGCGTACTCATAATGCCACATCAGCGCCGTTACTCGCTCGATCACCTGCTGCGTTTGCGCCAGCAGCCAGCGATCACCCAGCGTAAAGGTGGGAGGCAGCTCAAATTCCGCCTCTTCTGTCAGAAAACGCTGGCTAAAACGCGCCACGTTCCACAATTTGGTTACCAATTTAGCCCCGGCCTGTACTTTTTCTTCCGCAATGATGGCATCGCGGCCGAAGCCAGTGGAGGCGGCCCAATAGCGCACAGCATCGGCTGAGTATTGTTCGATCATCGCCAGGGGGGCGACGGGACCGCCGCCGCGGCTTTTGCTGATTTTGCCTGTGCCTTCCGGGGCCAGGCCCCAGCCAGAGATTGCGATGTGGGTAAAGGGCACCCTGCCCCAGTGGTGGTGCGATTTGACAATGGTGTAAAAGGCCCAGGTGCGGATGATCTCATGGGCCTGCGGCCGCAGCGAGAAGGGGAAAACCTGCGCATACAGCGCCGGATTGGCCAGGAGCTGGCCCACAATTTGCGGCGAGAGCGAGGAGGTGGCCCAGGTGTCCATCACGTCCTGTTCGGGCAGAAACGCACGGCCGTTGCAGGCGGAACACGGCCGTTTCGGTTTATCCGCCACTGGGTCTACCGGCAAATCGGCTGCGTCGGCCAGCACAATTTCGCCGCAGTCGGCGCAGGTCCAGGCGGGGAAGGGCACGCCGAAGGCACGCTGCCGCGAGATCCCCCAATCCCAGGCCAGATTTTCCACCCACTGCCGGTAGCGGGCGGCCATGTGCGGCGGATGCCAGGTGATTTTTTCGCCCGCCGCCAACAGCGCGTCCTTAAAATCCAGCACGCGAATAAACCATTGGCGGGCGATGACGTATTCCACCGGCGTGTCGCAGCGCTCGTGGACGCGCACGGCCTGTGCCGCCGGATGGCTGCCCAGCAGCAGCCCGGCGTTGTTCAAGGCGGCGACGATGGCGCTGCGGGCTTCGTCGCTGGTTTGCCCGGCAAATTCTGCGGCGGCGGCGGTGAGACGGCCGTTTCTGCCAATGGCCTCGATCAGCGGCAAATTGTGGCTGCGCCACCAGGCAACGTCAGTCTGGTCGCCGAACGTGCAGCACATCACCGCGCCGGTTCCCTTCTCTGGGTCGGCCTGCGGGTCGGCCAGGATGGGCACGCGCTGGCCGAAGTGGGGTACGGTGGCCTGCTGCCCGATGAGCTGGGTGAAACGGCCGTCATCGGGATGGACAAATACGGCCACACAGGCGGGCAGCAGTTCGGGGCGCGTGGTGGCAATGGCCAGCGTCTGGCCGTCGTCCAGCCCAAAAGCCAGCGTGTAAAACGTCGTTTCCCGTTCCAGGTCGTTGAGTTCCGCCTGGGCGATGGCCGTCTGGCATTCCGGACACCAGATGGCCGGCGCTTCTTGTTGGTAAACCAGCCCTTTCTGATGCAGGTCGATGAAGGACCATTGGGCCAGGCGGCGGCTGTTTTCGTCGATGGAGCGGTAGCTGTAGCGCCAGTCGATAGACAGACCCAGCCGCTGCCACAGCGCACGGTAATCGGCCTCGGCCTTTTCGCTGACGGCGAGGCAGCGCTCGATAAATGCCTGCCGCCCGACGTCGGCGGCGGTGATGCCCTCCCAGCGCTCCACCAGACGCTCGGTGGGCAGGCCATTGTCGTCGAAGCCCATGGGGTAGAAAACGTTACGGCCGTTCATGCGCATGAACCGGGCCATAAAATCGGTGTGGCTGTAAGAGTAAACGTGGCCCAGATGCAAATGACCGGACACAGTGGGCGGCGGCGTGTCGATGCTGAAAATCGGCCCGGTTTTATCGGGATCGAAGTGGTAGGTGCCGTGGGCCAGCCACTGATCGCGGCGGGCGGGTTCGGCGATGGCCGGGTTGTAACGTTTGGCTAGAGTCATCATACACCTCATGTCTGATCAGGTAAAAATAAAAAACCCCCATCATCCCGGAGGACGAAAGGGGGATTCTTCCGCGGTACCACCTCGCTTCGGCTGACTTCCTTGTTGGAATCAGGCCGCACTCTGGCCCCGACCATCATCGGGGCGGCGCTGTAACGGGCTTACCCGTGCTGGTCTACTTGTGGTGGGAATCAGGGATTGGGGATCAGCGAGTTTTTTATGACTGACAATTTGCTGACCGCTATCTGCTATCCACTAACCACTTTCTTCAGCAGTTATTCCGGGCGACCTTCGGCGGGTGGGAGATTGTGAGAGCTTTCAGCCGCTGGCTCTGTCTTTTCTGTCAAGGCCACGTCGCCTACTCCTCCCGGACATGGTGTGTATGTGATTGTCAGGCTGCATTATAAAGGATTCCGGTGCGCCAGGGCAAGCGAAATGGAGCCGCTCACCGGTCTGGGGTCATTGCCGCCAGAATGTCATGAGCAGCCGGTTGATCAGAAAGATGATGAAAAGCGCCGCGCCGAGCGACGGCCGTCCGGCCAAAATCAGCGCACCGGCTCCCAGAGCAAATAAGACGATTTCCAGCCCAAAGCGCCAGGGATCGGCCAGCAAATGGGTCGCCTTGGGCGCGACCCAAAAGCCCCAGACCACCGCCGCCAGCAGCGGCGCGCCCAACCCGGCCACCAGGCGCAGCCACCAGCCGCCGTCCAGCGAAAATCCCCAATAGCCCAGCGCCGCCAGCAAGCAAAGCTCCAGCGCGAATCGAATGCCTAAATTGATCGTTTGTAACAAGGCCATCTAGTTTACCTGCTCCGTCAGGCCGTCCAGATATGTATCTATCAGGCGGCGAAAGCTCTCATCTTTATCCAGAGTCATTTTATACCCATCGGCCGCTTCCAGACTGACAAAACCGTGCAGAATAGCCCGCAGCCCGCGAATGGCGTGGATGGCGTCCGGGCCTTGCTGCCCCAGTGACGCCATCAACAGCAGCAGCATCTGCACCAGATCTTGCGATAAGGCCACGAGTTCGGTTTCCTCTGGCTCCGGGGCGCGAATGGTAAGCGGGTAAATGCCTGGATGGCGGCCGGCGAAGCCGCGGTAGGCGTCGGCCATGGCTCTCAGGGCTTCCTGTCCCACCAGCCCCACCGTCGCCTGCCGCAGGTCGGCAATGAACTGCCGCATGGCAAACAGGGTCATGCCGCTGACCAGATCATCCAGATTGGCGATGTGGTTGTAGAGCGAGGGCGGCCGTATTTGCAGCGCTGTGGCCAGGGAAGTGAGGGACACGGCCGTCAGGCTGCCCTGTTCATCGGCCAGTGCCGCTGCTTTGTCAATAACCAGCTCGCGGTTAAGCTGTCTGCGCCTGGCCACGGACTTTTGCCTCTGCCTCGCGGATGGCGGCATCCATCGCGGCGGTTGGATTTTCCAGCACACGGCCGTGTCCCACTGCCAGGCGGGTGGGGTTCAGATTGCGCAGGGCAACGGCCGTCTCCAGCGCCGTGGGCAGGTGCCAGGTAGCCATCGCCGGGAAGGGAAAGAGCCAGCGCATCACGCCGGAAACGGCCGTGCCCGCCTGCGTTTGGAAAGCGTCCCCGGCAATCAGGGTGCCATCACGTTCGTCGAAAAAAGCGATGTGGTCGGGGGTGTGGCCCGGCGCGGCCACAATTCGCAGCGAGCCGAGCATGTCGCCGGGCTGGAGCAGACGAGTGGCCTGAGTCGAACGCAGCATGAACCCGCCGCGCAGTTCGCTCTGCGGTTCGTCAGGGCGCAGTTCCAGCTTGCCCTGCAGGAATTCGGCCGTGCGCGCCGTAAAGGCCACTTCCGCGTCTGGCCGCTGCGCCGCCACTTCGTCCAGCGATCCGACGTGGTCGCCGTGGGCGTGGGTCAGGGTGATGCGGGTGATGGGCAGGCCAATGCGCTGCGCCGCTTGTAGAATGTCTTTTTGGCTGCCTTTCATGTTGGTATCGACCAGGGTCAGGCCATTATCCACGCGTACCAGGTAGCAGTTGAAGGCCGCAAAACGGGTGATCTGCCACAAATTTTGTCCATGTTGGGTGAGTTTCATCTCGAACACTCCTTAATAACTAATGTAATTAGTTTATAAACTAATATCATTAGTTTGTCAAGTCCCAATTTTGGCTGGTGATCGGGCGGCCTCATTCATAAGCGAGCACCTCGCGCACGGTCAGGCGGGCGGCCTGGCGCGCCGGGACGAAGCTGGCCAGCGTGCTGAGGGTGATGACCAACAGCAGCCAGAGCCACACGCCAACCGGTGAAAAAACATAGGATGGGGCCACGCCCATCAGCGGCACACCCACGGCCATGCCCAGGAGTTTGCTCAGGGGCAGGGCCAGCAGCAGGCCAAAGACCCAGCTCAAAAGACCCACAGCCACCCCTTCGCGGATGAAAACGGCCGCTACGCCCTGGTTGGGCGCGCCAATGGCCCGCAGCACGCCAATTTCGCGTGTCCGCTCCAGCACGTTGATGCTCATCGCGCCCATCAGGCCCAGCCCGCCAACCAGCGCCAGCAAAAAGGCCATCGCCAGCAGCAGCGTGATAATGATGCCAAAAGAGGCCTTAATTTCTTCACGCTCGGCGGCAATGGTTTGTACTTCGCTGACGTCCAGGCTGCTGCGCCGCAGGTGGGCTTCCAGGGCGGCGGTCACGGCGGTCACGGCCGTTTCTTCCTGACTTTCGGTGGCCACCAGCAGCGTGCTGGCGCGGTTGGCGCGGCCGGTCAGGTGGGCGACGTGGTCGTAATTGGCATACATCATCGGCCAGAGAACGCCCAGGCTGACGCCGACGACGGTAAACGGCCGTTCCCGCCCCTCTACCTTCAACAGAATCTCATCCCCGACCTGCAAATCCGGTTCTTCCTTTTGCATGATGGCGTTAATCACCACGGCGTTCACGTCGTCGGGCCGCAGCGTGCGCCCGGCCACCACCTGCGGCGGCGGCGTTAGTTCAGAGCGCGGCGGCTGGGCAAACAGGATGATAAGACCGCTTTCTGTGCCGTCGGGTCGGACACGGCGCACGGGCAATTGCAGCCAGGTGTCGGCGGCGGCTACGCCGGGCACCTGCTGCGCGGCCGTCCGCAGGCTTTCCACCCGGTAGGATTGTGAAAAGGTGACCATCGTGTCAAAGTTCCAGGCGCTGAGCATCTGGTCGATGGTTAGAGTGAGTGAAGCGCGGACGTTGAACACGCTGATGAAGATGGCACCGGCCAGGGAGAGTGTGGTCAGAGTTAGGGCCAGGCGGCCTTTGTTGCGGAAGGTGTTGCGCAAGGAGAGCAGCCACGGCCGTACCAGGACGCGCCGGGCGAACCACAGATTGGCCCCGCTCAACAGCCGGTCAATCCAACTCACCCGTTCGGCAACACCCAGACCGACGCTGCGCATGGCCTCGGCGGCCGAGATGCGCAAATTGGCCACAAAGGGGTACAGCGACGCCAGCACCGGCACGAGCAGCCCGATGACGACTTGAACCAGAACGGCCGTGCCCATCGCCGGCGACGCCGCCAGGTCAAAATTAAACAACGCCGCCAAAAAACGGCTCAGTTCTCGCGCCCCCATCATGCTCAAGGGGACGGCCAAAATCAGGGCCAGCAGGCCATAAACCACCACCAGCGCCAGATACATGCCAATCAACTGCTGGCTGCTGGCTCCCACGGCCTTCATCACCCCAATTTGCCGTTTTTGCTGCGCCAGCAGCGCCGAAACCGTGTTGATGATGAGGAAGGCGCTCAGGAACAGCGATAACAACCCCAGCACGCCCATCAGCATGAGCACCGCCTGCAAAATATCCTCCAGCGGCAACTGGCCGGGTTCGACTGTCAGCGAGAGGGGGATGACATAGCCGCTCTTTTCTGCCTGGGCCTTGACGGTGTTCACCGCCTGCTGGGCCGCGTCGGCGTTGGCGGCGACCACGTGCAGCTCGTTCAGGCCATAAGGTTCGCCCAGCCATTCGATGGTGTCCAGGGTGACGTAGCCGTAGGGCGTGCCATCAAATTGGGCCGGTACCTGCACCATGTCATGGGCGACGCCGGCCACGGGCAGTTCGCGCCGCTGGCCGGCGGCCGTTTCGATCAGCAGCGATTCGCCCACGTCGGCGGCCAACAGGGGTAGCGCCGATCGTTCGATGAGCAGTGAGCGTTCGGGCGGCGGCCACGCGCCGCGCACCGGCCGGATCAGGTCGACGCGCATCGCCTCGTAGTCGGCCACAGCAAAGAGGCGTAGGTTGCGCCATTCGCCCGGCGCAACTTCGACGCGCACGTCCAGGGCGCGCCGGGCGTCCACTTCCGCCACCTCTGGCATGTTGCCAACCACCGCGACAAATGTGTCGTCGAAGGGCTGCAGGGTGCGCACGATGCCGCTGGACGGCCGTATCGCCGCATAGCTGCGCGCCATTTCGGTCGACAAAATGGTGCGCGTGCTGAGAATGGTCCCCACGGCAAACAAACCCACGGCAATCGACAGCACAATGAGCACTGCCCGCAGCTTATGCTGCCACAAATCATATAAAATTTTGCTCCAGCGTGCCGGTATCATCCGATCTCCTTCGTCTCTCTGCGCGCCAGGCGGCTTCCTGGCCCGCTCTCGTTAGCTGCTGGCCGGGATCAGGCCGTCCACCAGCGTCACCGCGTGGCTGGCGCGGCGGCAAATGTCCGGGTCATGGGTGACCAGGAGCACAGTTTTGCCCGCGGCGGCCAGATCTTCAAACAGGCGCAGCACGGCGGCGGCGGTGTGCGAATCCAGGCTGCCGGTGGGCTCGTCGGCGACGATGAGCGGCGGGTCGTTGGCCAGAGCGCGGGCGATGGCCACGCGCTGCTGCTGGCCACCGGAAATGGCCGACGGCCGTTTCCGGGCATGATCGGCAATTCCCACCTGCTCCAGCAAATGCAGCGCCCGCGTGCGCCGCTCCCGTTCCGGATAACGCCCGGCAAAGTCCATCGGCAGGGTGACGTTTTGCCAGATGGTCAGGCCGGGCAGCAGTTCAAACGTCTGGAAGACCACGCCCACGTTTTGCCGTCGCCACACCGCTGCCTGTTCCCGGCTTAGTTGGTGCACGGCCGTATCTGCCACCCAAATCTCCCCGCCGCTGTGCCGGTCCAGTCCGGCGATCATATTCACCAGCGTCGTCTTGCCGGCGCCGGACTTCCCCGTGATGACCAGAAATTCGCCCTGCGCCACGGTCAGGTCCAGACCTTTTAGCGCCTGCACGCTGCCGGCCAAACTGTCGTACTGCTTGGTCAAACCGGATACCCGCAGCAAAGGCTTTGTGTCGTTCATCGTCCATTGACTCCATTCCGCCACTGCCCGACAATCTGCCCGTCGGCCAGTTCCACCGTCTCCTGGGCGCGGCGGGCCAGATCATTGTCGTGGGTGACCATGAGGATGGTTTTACCCTGGTCGGCCAGCGTTTCGAACAGGTGGAACACGCGTACGGCCGTTTTGGCGTCCAGGTTGCCGGTCGGTTCGTCGGCGGCCAGCAGGGGCGGGTCGTTGGCCAGGGCGCGGGCGATGGCAATGCTTTGCTGCTGGCCGCCGGAGAGCAGCGGCGGCAGTTGGTGGGCCGCGTCGGCCATGCCGACCAGGTCCAACAGGTGCATGGCCCGGTCGGGTCTTTCGGCGCGGGGGTAACGGCCGTCATAGTCCATCGGCAGCATCACGTTTTCCAGGGCGGTCAGGGTGGGCAGCAGTTGGAAGAATTGGAAAATGACGCCCACCGTGCGCCCACGCCAGAGAGCGATCTGTTCTTCGTTCAGGCGGTGTACGGCCGTGCCCGCGACGACAATTTCGCCCGATGACGGCCGGTCGATGCCTGTAATCATGTTAATCAGCGTCGATTTGCCGCTGCCCGATTTGCCAATGATGGCCACAAAGCGCCCGCGCGACACGGCCAGGTCCAGGCCGGCCAGCGCCACGAACCGTCCGGCGGCGCTTTCGTACGTTTTCACCACCTGCCGCACGTCAACCACATGGTCAGACGGCCGTGTATCTGGTTGTTGCCCGTTTGTTTGCCTCATCACGCTCACCTTCTGATCAAACCTGAGCCCGCTGTTCAGCCTTGGTGCAGGCCATGCAGTGCAGCGACACCAGCGGCAGCCCGGCGGATTGCAGGCGGTGCAGCAGGCCATACAGGGCCGCCTCGTCGGGTATTTCGCCAAACACCAGCGCCTCGCCATCGGGCAAATTGGCAATGGTGAGCCCGCCTAACCAATCGCGCCACGGCCGTCCCAAATGGCCGCGAATCCGAATTGAGCAGCGCCAGACCTGCTGCATAAGCGCATCTCCTTCACCTGGTCGTCAGCGCCAGTTCTGGCGCGCGACCTCCGTTCTTTTGTCAGAAGTATGGCAGGATGGGGGGGGATTGTAACCAACCAAAGGTTGGATCTGGGGGGTGGAACTATTGCCGGCCGCGGCTTGCCGGGATGGCTTTAGACGAGGGCTAGCTCGTGGGCGCGGGCGATGGCTTGCGCACGCCGGCTGACGCCCAGCTTGGCGTAAATGGTATTGACGTGGGATTTCACCGTGCTGACGGCAATCACCAGCTCGCGGGCGATTTCCCGGTTGGAATGGCCGGCGACGATGAGGCGCAGCACGTCCAACTCGCGCTCGCTCAAGGGTTCGGCCAGCGCCGATGGGCTGCTCACGGCCGGCGCGTCAAATGCCGCCAACAGGCTTTGGGCATACGCGGCCAGGGGCGCAGGCAGCGGACTGGTTAATAAGCCGGCCAGCAGGCGGCGCATGGGTGCGCCTCTATCCACGAAAACGCGCACGTATTGTTCGGGCAGGGCCAGGGTGAGGGCTTCTTGCAAAGCGGTGTGGGCGGTGGCCTGACGGCCGTTAGCCGCCTGCGCCAGCGCCAGCAGGACCAGTTGTTCGATCATCATGCCGGTGCGCCCGCGCGCCTGGGTGCGGGGCAGCAAATCTTGCACGATGGCCGCCGCTGCCGCTGGCTCTCCCAGGGCGAACTTGAGCCAGGCCAGCGTGGTGTGGCCGATTTCCCACAGGTGGAAAGGCGCTTCGTCGGCTGTCTGGCGGAGGAGAGCGCAGGTTTCGGCCCAGTGTACGGCCGTATCCAACCGCCCCTGCTCTACGTCCAGCCGGGCGCGGTACAAACTGACAAACACATCGTCTAGTTCGGTGGTATCGAAGCGGTGGGCGATACTGCCGGCCCGGGTCATGATGGCCCGCGCCCCGGCCGCGTCGCCTTGTGACTGGCGCAGCCGCGTCAGCCAGATGTACCCATCCAGCGCGCCCACGTCGCCCCAGGCGTGGACCAGTTCCAGGCCGGTTGTCAGATACTCTTCGGCTTTTTCCAGGTCGTTCCACTCGCGCCAGATTTCGCCCAGCCCGCAAAGGGCCATGCCGGCGATGGGCAACGGCCGTTTTCGCCCGTTGGCGGCGACGGCATAGGCGCTTTCGTATAACGATTTGGCCTCGTGCAGGCGGCCGCCGTACAGGGTCATTTCGGCGGCATGCGCCAGCGAAATAACCTGCGACATGACGTTGTGGGCCGCTTCGCCTTCTCTGGCGGCCAGCAGCAGCATCTCCAGCGCGACCGGCACGTCGCCTTGCAAGGTGTGGGAAAAAGCCAGGTTTTGCATCACCAGGCTGCGCAAAAAGGCGCTGCTGGCCGGGATCAATTCCAGGGCCTGGCGGGATTGGGTGATGCTGTGCGTCACGTCGCCTTGCAGCAGGGAGATGAGCGCCTGGACGACGTTGACTTCGCCGCCGGTCGTGCCGGTCTCGTGGTCCAACGCCTGTTGTAACCGCGTCTCAATCGCTGCCAGCGGTTCCAGGGTGATGAGCATTGCGCCGGCGTGGTAAATGCACAACATGGGCCTGGCGCGGATTTCGTTCTCGGGCAGGGCTTGGAGCCAGCCCAACAGCGCCCCCATTTCGCTGCGCATCAGGTATTCTTCGGCCACGGCCGTTACCAGATCGGCAGCAGGGCCGTAAGCGCCGGCTTGCAGGTAATAGTCGATGGCTTCGGGGATACGGCCGTTCGCCGCACACCACTCTCCCGCCCGCCGCTGCCACTCAGCTACCTGCGCCGGGTCCACCTGCGCCAGCCGCCGGCGCAGCAGGTCGGCAAACAGGTGGTGATACCGATACCAGCAGCGCTCGTCGTCCAGCGGCACCACAAAGAGATTGGCTCTTTCCAGGTATTCCAAGATGTGCTGGCCGGGAAGCTGTGCATCGGGGATGAGGTAATCGCAGAGGGGGCCGGTTAGCTGTTGGAGCACGGCCGTTTGCTGCAAAAACCGCTGGATTGCCGGCGGCTGGCGCTGCCAGACCTCTTCCATCAGGTAATCCAGCACAAAGCGGTGGCTGCCGCTGAAGGCGTCTACAAACCGGGCCGCGTCGTCTCGTCCTTGCAAGGAAAGCGCGGCCATTTGCAAGCCGGTAATCCAGCCTTCTGTGCGGGCGGCCAGCACGGCCGTATCCGCGTTGGTCAGCGCCAGGTCCATCACCTCGTTCAGAAATTGGGCGGCTTCCTCCGGTGTGAAGGCCAGATCCGCCTGGCGTAGTTCCACCATCTGGCCGCGGCCGCGCAGGCGAGCCAACGGCAGGGGCGGGTCTTCACGGGTGGTCAGCAGCAGATGGAAATTGTCCGGGCGATGGTCGAGCAAATAGCCAACCAACTGGTGGATGCGCTCATCTTGAATCAGGTGGTAGTCATCGAGGATGAGGATAAGCGGGCGGGTTACGGCCGTCAGGTCGTTGAGCAGCGGCGTCAGCAAGGCCGGTCCGGCCGGCTGCCCGGCTTGCAGCGCTGCCAGCAGCTCGGCCGACAGGTCGGGCACGGCCGTTTGCAGCGCCGCCAGCAGGTAAGCCAGAAAGCGGACCGGGTCGTTATCGTTTTCGTCCAGGGACAGCCAGGCAAAGGCGGGCTGCGTTTCGGCCGGCGCCTCTGCCCACCGGTCCAACCAGTCGGCGACCAATGAGGTTTTGCCAAAACCGGCCGGGGCGGAGATCAGGCAGAGCGGCCGCTGCCACCCCTCGTCCAGCCGCCGCCGCAGCCGGTCCCGGCTGACGAAATGGACCGGCGGGCGCGGGATAAACAGCTTGGTCTGCAAAATCGGGGGCAGCATGGGCAACATTTCCAGGGCCAGGTTTAGGGCTGGGCGGCGCGCAGTTGGCCGCAGCCGGCGGCAATGTCGATGCCGCGCCGCTGCCGCACTGTGCTGGGCAGGTCGTAGGCGGCCAAAATCGCCTGAAACTGGCGCACGGCCGTTCCCCGAGTTGGCCGCCCATCATAGCCGATCGTGGGATTGAGCGGAATCAGGTTGACGTGGGCCGATAGCCCCTGCAGCAGTTGGCCCAGCGCGTGCGCCTGCTCCGGCGTGTCGTTTTGGCCCTCAATAAGCGTCCACTCGAAGAAGATGCGCCGTCCCCGTTTTTCGATGTAGTAGCGGCAGGCGGCCATCAGTTCGGCCAACGGCCAGCGGCGCGCCGGCGGCACCAGCGCCTGCCGTTCGGCGTCGGTGGCCCCATGCAGGCTGACGGCCAGGCGGAACGGCCGTCCCTCATCCGCCAGCCGCACAATGCCCGGTACCACGCCCACGGTGCTCAGGGTGATGTGTTTGGGAGCGATAGCCAGCCCTTTGTGGTCCATCAGGATGTCGACGGCCGTCATGGTGTGGTCGTAGTTATGCAGCGGCTCGCCCATACCCATCAGCACGATGTTGCGCAGCGGCTCGCTGCCCGGCGGCAGTTGACGATTGGCGAACAGCACCTGGGCCACAATTTCGCCGGGGGTGAGATGGCGCGTAAAGCCCATCTGGCCGGTGGCGCAAAAAACGCAGCCCATGGCGCAGCCCGCCTGCGTGCTGATGCAGGCCGTGGCCCGCGGCACGCCGTCACGCCCCTCAAAGTGCATCAAAACGGTTTCGATGGTCTGCCTATCGGCCAGGCGCAGCAGGAATTTGCGCGTCTGGCCATCGCTGCTGGCCAGGTCGGCCACGGCCGTGGGCAGGGCGGCGGTCGTTTCGGTTTGTAAACGGCCGTGCAAATCCGGCCGCAGCCCGCTCAGGTCGCCCTGCTCCCGATAAAGCGCCTCCCAAAGCCTGTCCGCGTGATAGCTGCTGAAGCCCCAACCGGCCAATAGGTCACCCAGCGCCGGGCGGCTGAAATCATACAAATTCACAGGCGTGGTGATGGTGGTCGTCATGCGGCGATTGTAACCAGAGGGACGCAAACGTCAAACGTGAGGCGTGATTCGTGAGGCGTGAAGCTGCTTATCACGAATCACGAATCACGCATTTCTCATCCCCTGCCGCAGCGCCTGGTCCAGATCGGCAATCAGGTCGGCCGGGTGCTCCAGGCCAATGGAGAGGCGCAGCAGATTGGGCGGCGTCAGGGTGCCGGGCGCTTCGATGGAGGCGCGGTGCTCGATGAGACTGTGCGTGCCGCCAAAGCTGGTGGCCCGGGTAAACAACTGCACGTGGGCGGCCACGGCCATGGCGGTTTCGGCGTCGCCGCGGACCAGAATGGAAAGCAGCCCGCCGCCGCCGGCCATCTGGCGCACGGCCGTTTCAAACGCTTCGTGGGTCGGCAAACCAGGGTAAAGGACGGCTTCGACGGCCGAATGATTCGCCAGAAATTCGGCTACGTGTTGGGCGTGGCTGGATTGGGCGCGCACGCGTACCGGCAGCGTCTGGATGCCGCGCAGCGTCAGCCAGCAGTCAAACGGCGAGGGGACCGCGCCGCCTATTGTCTGAATCAGGCGGATTTGCTCGAACAGGGGCGTCGCCTCGCGGGCGACGATGATCCCGCCCAGGACGTCGCTGTGGCCGCCCAGGTATTTGGTGCTGGCGTGGACAACGAGGTCGGCGGCTTGCAGGAACGGCCGTTGCAGCACCGGCGTGGGGATGGTGTTATCGACGATCACAGCCGCGCCCGCCGCGTGGGCCAGGTCGGTCACGGCGCGAATGTCGGTGATTTTCAACTGTGGATTGGAGGGCGTCTCCACGATGACCAGCCGGGTTTCCGGCCGCAGCGCCTGCCGCAGGTCGTCCAGGTTGGTCATGTCGATGAAGGAGATGGCCAGGCCCCACGGCCCAAACACCTCGCGCAGCAGTCGCTGAATGCCAAAATACATATCTCCCGGCGCGATTACGTGGTCGCCGGGCTTTAATGCTTGCAAAACAGCCATCATCGCCACCGAGCCGGAGGCAAACGCGGCGGCGTCCGCGCCGCCTTCCAGCGCGGCCACGGCCGTTTCCAGGGCGGCGCGGTTGGGATTGCCGCTGCGGGTGTAATCAAAGCCGTGGGGATAGCTGCCGTCGGCCTGGCGCTCGAAGGTCGTAGACAGGTGGATGGGCGGCGTCACCGCGCCGGTGGCGGCGTCGATGGCCTGGCCTTCATGAACAGCGAGGGTTTCGATATGGGTCATGGGCATGTTCCTTTTCGGAGGCGGTCAGACCCGGTGGGTGAGTCGATGGCGGCCTCCGATTCCTTTTTGGGCTAATCTTACCGGGAATCAGGAAAATGAACATGGGGCAGTTGTTGATCGGCTTCGGTCTGTTTGGGCGCTTTGCCGGGCAACGGCCGTAAACCCCAGGCCACCACCAGCCCAAACAGCATATTTTCCACCGCCACTTCCACCAGGTGCGCCGGCCAGATGGCCGCCGGCAGGTAATCGATAGCTTGAAGCTGAGCGCTGGCCATCAGCCCGGCAAACAGCAGGCCCAACACCAGCCCGCGCTGCCCGGCGCCGCCGCGCAAACTACCCAGCAGCGGCCAGGCCAGCAGCGCCCACAACAGACCGCGCCCCACCTGGAAGACCAGGATGAGCAAGGGGTTTTCCGGCGTAAAGGCGGCCAGATACGCATCGGCGGCGGCGCGGTCCAACGCCCGGGCCGCCGGTTGAAAGACAAGCAGGCCGGTGGCCACGAACAGGACCATCCACAGCACGCCGCTCAGCAGCCAGCGCCGCCAGGAGAGGGTGGCCCAGGGGAACCAGGGTGAGGCGGGGGCGACGGCCGTATCCTGCCCGCGCCCCGTCAGCCACACGGCGGCCAGGGCTTGCAGCCCGGCCGTCACCGCGCCGTTGAGCAGAAGACCGGGCACCCAGGCGAGCGGCAGCACGTCCGGCAGGTAGATGGTTTCGACGACGACGACGGCCGTCTTCACGCCAAAAATCAGCAGCGCCAGCCGACCGGCTAACTGCCAGCCACCGCCGTTAGCCCGGCGCAAGGCGATGACGATGACGGCCGTATCGATCAGCGCCACAACCAGCAGCCGCCAGGGCGCAGTGCGCAGCAGCGGCGACACGCCCATCCCCCAGAGGTCCACCGCATACAAACCAAATGTGACGAGCGCTAAGGCGAGCCACGCAGCAACTTGTTTCATCGCGTCACCATCCTTTTGTTTTCTGTAGATTATTCCATTTCGTTTTTGCCGGACTGGGCGTCCATGATCGCGCCCACGACGATGCCGATCATCGCGCCAAAGGCCAGGCCGAGGGCCATCTGATCTAGCAGGAGACCAACGATCAGACCGAAGGAAAGGCCCAGCGCCACGCCCAGGCCGGTATATGATTTTTGTTGTTTTGGATTCTTTTTCTCGTTCATGACACATCCTTTTGGGGGCGGCGGGCGTAGCTGGCCGGGTCGGCTGCTCCGGTGATGGCGGGGTCTGGCGTGTACGGCCGTAATCCCAACCGCGTCAACAGCATCGCCCCCAGCAGCAAAACGGCCGTGCCTGCCAGCAGCCCGCCACCAAGATAAGGCAGTTCAAAGCTCATCAACAGCACCACAGAGCCGATAAACGCAGCCCAGGCCGGTGTAACGGGCCGATTTAATTTGTGGCTTAGCCAGGTTCCCAGTTGATACCCGACGGCCGTCAGGCCATAGCCCAGCAGCAGCAGGAGCAGCAGCCCGAGGACGATGACCAGGGGAATGAGGATCACCGTGAAAGCCATCATGACCAGCAGGGCAGGCAGCACCAGCAGAAGCAACAAGCCTAACGCGGCGCTGACCAACGGCTGCTCGACGGCCGTCTGGCCGAGGGTGATCAGGGGCCGTGACTGGCGGCGCGCCAGCAGCGCGCCAAATCCGGCCAGCAGCAGCGCCGCCGAGAGCGCGCGCAGCGTATCGTCGCCGCTTTGTCCTTGCGCCAACGTATCCAGCGGGAGTTCCACCCCGTTGCCGCTGACGACCTGGCCGTGGATGACGGCCGTCGCCGCCTGTTCTATCTCCCCGCCGCCCAGACGCAAGTCGCCGCCAACTTCCGCTTGCGGCCCCAGCACCAGGCGTCCGCCCAGCAGCGCCAGGTCGCCGTCGATGGTTCCATTGACCGCCAAAGACCCGCCCAGCATGTAGATCGATCCGGCTACGCGCGAACCCGGCGCGAATTCGGCCGTTCCGGCGCGCACAAACACGTCACCCGGCAGCCGGGTTCCCGGCATAAACGTGTGGTCGCCGTTAAAAATCAGCGTGCCGCTGTACAGGCCGTCGTCGCAGCCCGTTAGCAGCAGCAGGCAGACAAGCCAGAGCCAGCGTCTCATAAGCGCTCCTTTGCCGGATGGGGCCACAAGGCGGCTCCCAGCAGCAGCAGCAAAAACACCTGGGCCAGCGCATTCACGGCGCGCAAATGGGTTTCCAGCGCCAATCCGCTGCTTTGCCACTGGATGGCCAGCGCCGTGCTGATGAACGTGGCTGCCCAGCCAGAAAGGGCGACGCCAACGGCCGTGTTCCGGCTGATGGTTTGGGGAGTGGAAAAATCGGCCCATAGAGCAAAGTTGAGCACGGTGTAGAGGGAAACGGCCGTGGCGTACAACGTCGGCGCGCCCAGGGATAGGCTGGTGGTTTCCGGCAGCAGCCAGACGCGAAAGGTGTAGGTAAGATGGGTCAGGGCGAAGATGCCAAAGACCCAGAAAAAGAGGTGACGCTCGTTTAAATGGGTATAGAGCACCCCGGCGACGAGCGCGGCGGCCACGTGGGCTGCGCCGATGGTCAGCCGGGGCGTCAGGGCCGTCGCCTGCCAGGCGCCATCGACCAAAATAGGCGTGTCGATGATGCGCAGAAAGCCCAGGCTGTCGATAAAAAAGATGCCAAACATCAGGGCGACGAAGCCCCAATAGCGGCGGCGGGGATGACCGCCGGCGCGGCGCAGGAAACGGCCGTGGCTAAACCGCGCCTCCCGCTGATTTTGGCCTAATTCCCACACCCAGCGGGCGACAAACGTGCGCCCGCTGGCCGCCAACAGGACGATGGCCGCTAAAACGGCCGTGCCCGGCAGCATCAGCCGCAGCAGCAGGCGGCTCAGCGCCTCAATCTGCCAGGACCCGGCGAAAACCGCCGCCAAAAAGTAAGCCACCGCGGTGATCGCCGCCGCCACGTAGCCGCGATCGCGCACGGGGATAAGATCGGTGGTCAGGCTGAAGGTGGCGGGCACGCCGACGCCCAGCGCCAGGGAGCAGATGAGAATCCAGCCCAGCAGGGCGGTGGGATGGGGAATGTGGGGGGCAACGGCCGTCAGGCCGGTCTGCACCACAACCACGGCCAGCGCCAACTGCAATTTGCGTTCGAGCCGGGTGCTCCAGCCACTGCGCTGCATCCCCCAGCCGGTGATTAGGGCGGTAACGGCCGTTACCAGGGCCAAGACCGCCATGTGCGCCGCCACCGCGGCGCGGCTCATGGCCAGCCCGCGCATCCCCAAGTCTACCAGGCCCAGCTGGATAAAGGTGACGTTATAAAAATAGCCAACCGCCATCATGCCGATAAACAGACCATAGCCGGCGGCTGCCGGCCAGTTGCGTGCCCGCAAATAACAAATCAGGTCCATTTTTCCAGTTTAACGGCTTCTGGCGCCGGCCACATCTGGCAGCCAGACGGTCTGGCTCCTGGTCAGATGGCCAGGAAATGGCTTATGGGGTTTGCCCATCTGGTTTATAATGAGAGTTAAAGGTCTTCGGGATTTTATATGGTCTAGTTTGAGAGATGATTCGTGATGCGTGCCGTCTCTCGGGTTACGTAACACGCATCACGCATCATACATTATGGACTGTCAACATCCTGAAAGGCCGAAACAAGGTGGCGGCAGGGGTGGACCGGTTGCCCGGTTCATGTGTGAACACCATACCGATTCAGGCCATCTGGCAGCCTGAATTGGGGGGAGATAGTCATGGTCAAACAATTGATAACTTCGGGAAAGAGTTGGCGGCTGGGCAGTTTGATAGCCTTGACGGTTTTGCTGGGCTTGCAACTGCTGCGCACTTTCTTGCCGCTGCTGCTGTACGTCTTGCGCGACCGCTTTGGCTGGAGCGCGGTGCAGATTGGCCTGCTGGCAATTGGCCTTTTTGGGTTGACGTTTTTGGCCGCGCCGCTGGCCCGCTGGCTGGGCGCGCACCGCCTGCTGGTGATGACGCTGTGCTTGATATTGGGAGCGCGGTTGTTCATCCAGTGGTGGCGGGGTGATCCCTTGTGGGGGTTGATCGCCTCGATGGTTGGCGTGCTGGCTTTTGGCCTGGTGTTGCCCTTGCTGGCAGGCTGGGCGGCCGGGTCGGCCCAGCTTACGCCGGCGGCGGCTTTGGGCGTGCTCGGCGGACTTGCCCTGGATCTGGGGCTGTACGGCCTGTATGGCACGTATGATTTGTCGTGGCAGACGGATGGGTTCACGGCCGTTTTTGTCTCCTTCCTGGCGCTTGTTGTGCTGCTGCTGTTGTTCTTTAGCCTGCGCACATTTCCTACCGCGCCCACGGACCCGTCGCACGGCACTCTGGCCTGGCTGGCACTGGGACCGCTGCTCTTTTTCTACCTGCTGAACACCGGCAACCTGGCCGCGCTGCAAGCTCTCAGCGGCTGGCCATCGGCGCTGGCTTTGCTGCTGCTCCTGCTGGCCCATTTGCTCGGTCTGAGTCTCTTTTTCTGGCCGGCAGGTCTGGCGCGCGGCGCAACGCTGGCCGGGGCGGCGCTGCTGCTGGTGTGGCTGGCCGGTGTCGCTTTTGGCGGCTGGGCGATCGGGGGCGAGGGAACGGCCGTCATCATTTTGCTGACCCAACCCATTCTGGCCGGGTTGTGGCTGCTGGGCCTGGGCGGCTGGCAGCCGGGGATTGGCCCGGCCCGGCTGCGCGGCCTATCGGCGACCAACGGCGCGGCGCTGCTGCTGTTGGCCATCCTGCTCTTTGCCTACTACGCCAGCTACGACATTCGCCTGCCTTTTGGACAAGAGGTGCTGCCGGCAGTGGCCCTTGGGTTGATGCTGGCAGCGACGCTGCCCGGCTGGCGGTGGAAGGCCGTGACAGAAACGGCCGTGTGGCGGCCCTGGGCGGCAGCTTTTGCGGTGCTGTTGATCTTCCCTCTGGTGCTTTGGGTCAATGGGCGGCAGTCAGAGCCAACGGTTACGGCCGTTCGCCCGCTGCGTGTCATGACCTACAATCTACACAACGGCTTCAATCCGCAGGGCAACTTGGACCTGGAAACGCTGGCGCGCACGATTGAACGGGAGCAGGTGGATGTGGTGGGCTTGCAAGAAGTGTCGCGCGGCTGGGTGGTGAACGGCTCCGTCGACATGCTGGTCTGGCTGGCGCAGCGGCTGGGCATGAACTATGTGTTTGCGCCCACTACCGGACCGCTGTGGGGCAACGCCCTGCTCACCCGGCTGCCGGTCGTGTCCAGCCAGGAATTTTCGCTGCCGCCGGATGATCTGCTGTTATCGCGGGGGGTGCTGGAAGTGGTAGTCGCGCTGGAGGATGGTCAGACGTTGACCACGTTGACCACCCATTATCACCATCTGGAAGCTGACAGCGACATTCGCGTGCTGCAGAGCCAGGCAATTGTGGACCGGTGGCCGGCGCCAACGGCCGTGGTGTTGATGGGCGACCTGAACGCCACGCCGGACAGCCCGGAAATGAATTTGCTGGGCGCGGCTGGCTGGCAGGATGCCCTGGCCGTGAATGGGGTGACGTCTAATTTCACCTATCCGGCTATTGGCCCGACGCGGCAGATTGATTACATTTGGGTTTCGCCGGATTTAGGGGTGGGGGAAACGGCCGTTCTCCCCGATACAGGCTCCGATCATCTGCCCATTGTGGCGACTTTGGAGTGATGGCTTAGGGCACGAGTTTATGCTGCACGGCCAGCGCCGCCGCCTCGGTGCGGCTGCCCACACCCAGCTTCGACAAGATGCTGCTGACGTGAAATTTTACCGTAGACTGGCTGACCACCAGGGCGTCGGCGATTTCGCCGTTGTTTAGCCCCTGGACCACCAGGGCCAGCACCTCAAATTCTCGCGGGGTCAGGTCGAACTGGGGTTCGGGTGGTTTGGTGGCCGCGTGGATGAGCGCCTGGGTGGCTTCCGGGGCCAGGGTGGGTTGGCCGGCGTAGGCGGCGCGGATAGCCTCGGCCAGTTTGTCGGCGGAGACGTTTTTCAGCAGGTAGCCAATGGCCCCGGCTTGAAGCGCGCCTTGAACCAACTCTTCCTCGCGGAAGCTGGTGAGGGCTACTACCTGAACGTGGGGGCACTGTTGTTTGATCGCCTGGGTGGTCTCCGCTCCGTCCATTTCCGGCATCACCAGGTCCATCAGGACGACGTCGGGCTTGGCGGCGGCGCACAGACGCAGCGCTTCCGCACCGCTGCCCGCCTCGGCGACCAGTTCCAGGTCGTCGAAAACGAGCAGGAAGGCTGCCAGGCCGCTGCGCACGACGGCGTGGTCATCGACAATCATGACGCGAATTGGTTTCATACACACTCCCGAAGTTAAAAAAATGCCGTGACTGCTGCTTCTGTGTTTGATTGTATGAAGAGCAATCCTCTAACGGGATTGACAAAGCTCACAGGAGCAGTGGATAAACGTCACGATTACGGCCGTGTCACCCACTGCTCCTGGTCGCCAGTTACTCGTCGAATTGCAGGCTTTCTAACAAAGGCTGCCATGCCGGGGCGGCGGTAGCCGCCTGGGCTTCACGGCCGGGGAACTGCGTCACCCAGTCGGTGAAAACGATCCAGGTGTCCGGCCGCTGCGGATGGGCGAAGATGACGTGCTGGTAGCCGGGATCGCGCTGCAAGATGGTGGCCGGTTGATTGGAGAAAACGGCCGTTTCCCCAGCCAACTCGCCATATACCCGGACCAGCGCGGCCTGATCGCCGACGACAACTTCGACATTGAAGGGCGCCACGATGACTGGCGCGGCCGGGTCGGGTGGACCGCTGGCGGCGGCCAGATGCGCCGCTACGTCCGGGGGCATCAGCAGCCAGGCGGCGGCCACAGGCCAATCCTCCGGTATGCCCGGTCCCTTTTGGGCCATTTCTTGCATAACCCAGGTTTCGGGATAGCCAAACGAAAATCCAAAAGCCTCGTTGGTAAAGGCTGCCCGGTTCGGGTTCTCATCTTCGGTTGGCGGGGCGGCGTCCGGCAGGCCGGCAGCTTCGGTGATGGCGGTGATGCGCCGTCCGTTTTCATCTGTGGTCACCTGCAGGTGTCTGACGCTGTCGGGGCCGAATTGGAGGTGGACAACGGCCGTTCCCTCCACCACGCCCGGATCAACGGTGAAATCCTGCGGGATGTCCTGGGCCAGCAAAAACGGATCGTAACCGCCGTTCTCGAAGCCGGCCAATGTCTCGTCCACCTGCCGGATCAGGGATTCGGTCAGCAGCGGCTGGCCCTGATATGCTTTGTCGACCAGGGGGTTGCGGAATTGGCCTGTGCTGCGGTCGCCGATGTAGCCCAGATACCAGGTGTAGAAGGCCGTGGCCGTCCCGGCCGGATCATGGGCGCAGGTGATGTTGGTGATGTTCCAGGTTTCGCCCGTTGGTTTCAGGTCGATGGTGACCATGTGGTTGGGAAAACTGGACCTGACCACCACGCTGGCCAGGCCATTGTGCCGGAAGGTGACCTCCGGAGTCATAGCGGTCGGGATGGCCTGGGCGCAGAGGAACGGATCGTAGCCACCGGCTTCGGCCTGGCGCATGGCGGCCAGCAGGTCGTCCATGTGCTGGACAAAGCTGGCGGTGAGGTAGGGCGCATCGTGGTAGGCTTTGTCGACCAGCGGATTGCGGAAATTGTCGCCGGCCGGATCGCCGATATAGCCCAGATACCAGTCGTAAAAGGCGCTGACGGTGGCTTCTGGCGTTGTCGGCTCTGGCGCGGTGGTTGGTGCGGGTGCGGCGGTGGGTTGTTCTGCCGGTGTTGTGGCGGCCGGGGTGGCTGGGAGCGGTGTGGGGTTGGTGGGGGTAACGGCCGTTTCCCCTCCCACAACCGGTGTACAACCGATCATAATCAGGATTCCAAGAAGTAACATCACAAAAACGCGGGCTGCTTGCTGAAGATACATGGCTCGAACCTCCTTATCGTCGTCAAATAGAAACCAAACTGCGGCGAAAATCAGGCGTTTGGAGACCGGGAAATTTGCTGCAAAGTGGCTAAAACGGCATCTGGGGGCGCGCCTTTGCTGAGAAAGGCGGCAGCGCCGGCCTGGAGGGCATCCTGGCAAGCTTCAGGGCGGCTGCTGCTGGCGACGATTTGCAGCGACGGCCGTTCATAGCGCAGCAGCCGCAGCAAATGGTGGGGCGGCAGACCGGGCAGCTCCCAATCCAGCAGCAGCACGTCTGCCGGCTGGTGGGCGGCTGCCAAAAGCAAGCCGGTAGCGTCGGCCGCTTCGCCCACAACCTCAATATTTGGCTCATGCTCCAGCAGAAAACGTAAGGCGCTGCGCACGTTGGCCTGGTCGTCGGCTAACAAAACACGCAATGTCATTCTCGCACTCATGGCATACCCGTCCAAAGTCCCTGAATTGCCTCAGCAAAACCTTCGAATGTGACAGTCGGCCGGATTGAGTCTTAAACCCTCATACCGCCTCTGACAGGGAACCGTCTTTAGCTGTAGGATAAGCGAGGAGGCTCCGGCGAGCATCAGGCAGTGGAGGGAAGTTGGGCCTGGCAAGAAGTTGGGGATTGTACCTGACCAGTTGGCCAAGGGGCTGCCGGCGGGGTCAGGCGCAGACGTGGACGGTGAGGGTGGTTCCTGCGCCGACCTGGCTGTCGATGTGGAGGTCGGCGCCAATCTTGGCGGCGCGTTCGCGCATGATGCCCAGCCCCAGCGAATGGACGCTGATGGTGTCGGGGTTGAAGCCACGGCCGTTATCGGCGACCACCAGTTCCACGCAGGCAGGCAAAAAGCGCAGCGTCACGGTAACCTGGGTGGCTCCGGCGTGTTTGACGACGTTGTTTAGCGCTTCCTGGGCAATGCGGTAGAGGGCGACTTGGAGATCGGGGGGTAACGGCCGTTTGTCTTCGCCCGCGATCTGCACGGCTACCTGCACCCGCGAGCGCCCGATCACCGCCGCCGCCAACTGCTGCAGCAGTTCGTCGAGACTGCTTTCGGTCAGCGTAGCCGGGCGCAGTTCCAGCAGCAGCGTGCGCATCTCTGCCAATGCGCCCCGCGTCAGTTCGCGCAGTTCTTCCAGGCGGGCCTGGCCCGTTTCCGGACTGCGCTCCCAGATGCGCGGCAGCACGTCGGCGATGAGGCTGGCCGAAAACAGCGTTTGGGTTACCGCGTCGTGGAGCTCGCGGGCCAGCCGGTTGCGCTCGGCGACGACGGCCATTTGTTCGGCGTTGTCGCGCAGGCGGGCGTTTTCGATGGCCAGCGCCGCCTGATCGCCAAACAACATGGCCTGGTCGATGTCTTCCTGGCTGAAGGTGCGGGCGCGGGCGTAGTAGAAGGTGAGACGGCCGTACACCTCATCGCGCACCACCAGCGGAATCGCCAAAAAAGCATCATGGCGATCGGTAACGTGGCTGTGCCACGACCGCATAACCGCCGGATCAACGCCGGGCAGCGTCTGGCGCACCACGGTGTGGTCGATGAGGCTGGCCACCGGTTGGCGGGCCAGAATCATTTCGTCTACCGGGCTGTAAACCAGCGGGAACCCGCTGATTTGCGCCACCTCTGGGGGCAGCCCGTGCTGCGCTTCGATAAACATATGCTGCCGGGCCGTATCAAGGCGGTACAACAGGCTGATCTGGGCCTCCATCAACTGGCTGGCCTGCATGATGATGGTATCCAGCGTCTCTGCCAGGGGTTGATTGGAGTTGAGCACCCGCAGCACGTCGCGCAGCCCCTCCGCGATTTCGCGCCGCTTGTTCTGGTCGCGGTAGAGGCGGGCATTTTCCAGGGCAATCACCGCCCCGGAAGCCATCATCACCAGC
>Ga0209607_1000104_pt1 | contig 69845 bp, 68 predicted proteins | sample AD_UKC117_MetaG_FD_184413 | JGI IMG/M metagenome (GOLD analysis project Ga0209607, IMG submission 184413) | Active sludge microbial communities of municipal wastewater-treating anaerobic digesters from Hong Kong - AD_UKC117_MetaG (SPAdes)... | ecosystem: Engineered > Bioreactor > Anaerobic >... | reverse complement strand
GCCGGGCTGAGCTGAGACACATCACGGCTTACCAGCCGCGCCAGTTGGGCGCGGCCCGCGTCCAGCGATTCGCCCAAGGCGCGCTCCACCGCCAGCACCTCGTCGTGCAGCATGGCCCAGGCCAGCAGGGGCTTGAGGAAAAACCCCAGCGCCAGCGCCGCCAGCCACACCGGCTGCGTCAGCACCCACGCCTGAAACAGCCACGCCAGCGCGAACACCGCCGCCGCCGCCCCGCACCAGGACAGCGCCGCGAACCAGAACACCCGCGCATCCGACAGCACGCGCGGCTCGCCCACGCGCGGCGCCAGGCGCTCCCCCGCCCAGGCCAGCCAGCGGCCCATCCACGCCACCGGGTGCCAGCGCACGCCCGGCTCACCCAGCAGCCGGTCGATGGCGATGGCCAGCGCCGGCACGCAGGCCAGCAGCACGGCATCTTCCATGTCCGGCAGATCGGGCAGCCAGATCATGCGGACACCCCACCGGCAGGCGCCGGCTTCAGCCCAGCACCTCGAACTCGCCGCGCAGCAGGATCGCGGTGGCGCTCACCTGGCCGTCGTCGCCGGTAAAGGCCACCAGGTAGCTGATCACCCGCGGCGCCTCCATCACCTCGACGATGGTGCCGCGCGCGCCTACCGGCACGGCGGCGCTCGAGCCCGCCGCCGGCCGCTCGACCAGGGACCGCACCGGCGTGTTGGCCGAAGGCCATTCGATGTTCGGCGAATACCCGAAGCGCCCATCCAGAAAGGCGCTGTCGCCTGGCCGGGTGCCGAACGAGGTGTCCCACGAATCGGCGAAGGCCGGCGTGGCATGGCGGCGCTCCGGTGGCGGCAGCGCGCTGGGTGGCGCGCGCCGCGCGGCCAGGGTGCGCAGCAACCACAGCAGCAGCATCCCGACCAGCCAGATCACCACCGCCGCGAACGCCAGGGCCACCAGCGCGGCCAGCCCCATGCCCAGCCAGCCGAGCGCGTTCATGGGGCGGCTCCCGCCAGGCACCCGCCGGCCACCGTGGAGCAGACCAGGTTACCCACATCAGCCTGCCCGACGACGCCTGTGCAGACGTTCGAACTGGCTGGCGCGCAGCACCGGCCGGGCGTTGCGCTGGGCGTCCAGCCTGGCGCCCAGCGACACCAGGTAGGCGCGGCCCTCGTGCCCCAGATCGGCCACGTCCATCACCACGCCCTGCGTGCCGCGCGGCACGGTCGGGCCGCCGGCGCTGGCGGGCAGCGGCACCAGCAGACGCACGGCGTCACCCACGGCAGGCGCGAAGTCGCGCGGCGGTGCGGCCCGGGCGCCGTTCCAGGGGTCATCGCCATCGTCAAGCTCTTCGACACCGCGGCGGCGCCGGCGCGAACCCCGGGCGTCTGCCCACGAGTCGTCGCAGTGGCCCATCCGGAGCAGGCCGCGCAGCACCGCCCCGGACAGCTCGTACCCCCCGCAAAACATCCCCACCAGCCACAGCAGCGCGAACACGCCCAGCGCGCCCACCGCCAGCCACGCCCACCCGCTCATGGCGCGGCGCTCCGTGCGGCGCGGGCGCGGGGCGGCTTGCCGGCCCTGGCGCCGGTCGCCGGCAGCAGGCTGGTCAGGCGCTGGTAGAGCGTGAACAGAAAGGCCACGCGCTCGGCGTCGTTGCGGTAGCTTTTGGGGCCGCCGGCCAGCTGGTAGGCCTTGTCCACCGCCGCGTCAAGCCGCTGGTGCGCCTTGAGCAGCAAGGGCGGCATGGTGAGCGGGTCGTACAGGTCGGCCAGGCTGCTGCCGGGGAACGCGGCGCGCGCGTCCAGCACCGCTTGCGCTTCTTTTTCGATAGCTACCTGCGCCTGCTGCGCCTGGGCTGGAGCCACTTTTTGTTCTGAATCCTGGGCACAGAAGGGCCAGGGGAACGTGTTGTAGGTCAATTTGACGGAATAACGAATGTCGCTCTTTAACCGCCCGGAGGTGATGTCCACCCAGACGCGATGCATGCGACTTGAGAGCACGCCGAAGTGGAACAGCGCTGCGTTGGGAACGATCTGTAAGTCGTTCGCTGCAATGACCTCATGGGACAAATAGCCCAGAGGAAGGTAGTGCCTGTTTTCAGACGACGTTCGAGGAACTGCCAAATACCTCCCGGATTCGGGTTGGCGATCCTCGGTAAACAGCATCGGCGTTGCAGCTTTGCGGCGGGTCGCGTCCTTCTCGCTGCGCTCGCGCATCATTTGCACGCTGCGGACGCGCGCAACGATCAGCGGCATCGAGCGGAGTGTGCTCGGCGGACAGTGCTTCAGCCAAAGGCAGTACCGGGGCTCATTGCGTATGAAACCTTCCGCACCAAGATACGGTCGAAGCCACGCCGCAGCCGCAGGTTCAGCGGCTAACAACGCCGTGCGAGATTCCTGGTCGAGAATCAAATTGCCACCGTCTGCTGGAATGCTGCCATTCGCAATTGGAGGAACTGCTCCGACGGGATGCATGCGAGGGGCGACAAGAACATCCGAACCATCCACCAGGTAGGGGTTGATGTTGGCCGCCGGCACGGCGTGCGGCTCGCCCCTGATGTCCTCGTACTCGTAAATCAGCTTGCCGGGCAGGTCTTGCAGCCCGAAGCCGATGATGACGCAGTGCACGGCGGCCTTGCCGCGCGCCTCGTTGCTCCAGGCGAAGGTGCGGTGGGCGAAGTGGATGTGCACGCCCTGCCCCAGCAGCCAGCCCCAGAGCACGCCCACCTGCTCGCCCTGGGTGATGCTGTTGGTGGAAACGAAGGCAGCTTTCACCCCTTCCCCTGCCGGGGGAAGGTTGGGATGGGGGCCGGCGGCGCCCGGCGAGGCAGCCGGGCCGGGAGGCGCCACTGGCCCCCACCCCTGCCCTCCCCCGGCGGGGGCGGGAGCCAGAGCATCCCGCAGGTAGCGCGCGGCCTTGACATACCAGGCGGCGACGAGGTCGAGCAGGCCGGCATTGTCGATGCCGGCGAACACGGCGCGCGTGTCCTGGCGCTGGGCGTCGTCCATGTACTTGGCGCCCACGAAGGGCGGGTTGCCCAGCAGGTAGCTGCACCGCGCCGCCGGCAGCACGCCCTGCCAGTCGAGCGTGAGCGCGTTGCCGTGCACGATGCGCGGGCTGGTCTTGAGCGGTATGCGGGCGAAGTACTGGCCGAATTCCTCGCTCACGCGCAGGTTCATCTGGTGGTCGGCCAGCCACAGCGCGACCTGGGCGATCTGGGCCGGGAATTCCTCGATCTCGATGCCGTGGAACTGGTCCACGTCGACGCCGATGAGCTGGTGCACGTCGACACTGCGCTGGCCGGCGTGGCCCTGCAACTCGGCGGCGGCGCGCAGCACGTCGAGCTCCAGCAGGCGCAGTTCGCGGTAGCTGACGACCAGGAAGTTGCCGCAGCCGCAGGCCGGGTCGAAGAAGGTGAGCGTGCGCAGCTTCTTGTGAAAGTCGAACAGCCTGTTGCGGTGGCCCTTCACTTTCGCGAACTCGGCGCGCAGTTCGCCCAGGAACAGCGGGCCGATGAGCTTGAGGATGTTCTCCTCCGACGTGTAGTGCGCACCCAGGTTGCGGCGCGCCTTGTCGTCCATGATGGACTGGAACAGGCTGCCAAAGATGGCCGGGCTGATGGCGGACCAATCCAGCGCGCAGGCATTGAGCAGGGCTTCGCGCGTGGCGGCGTCGAAGTCGGCGATGGGCAGGCTCTCGGCAAACAGCCTGCCGTTGACGTAGGGGAAGCCGCGCAGCTGCTCGTCGAGGTTGCGGCCCCGCCCCTCGTCCGGGGTGTTGAGCACCTGAAAGAGCTGCGCCAGGCGGGGGCCGAGGTCGGAGCCGTCAGGCGCGGTGCGTTCCTCGATGAAGTCGCGAAAGCTCTGGGCCGGGAAGATGGCGGTGTCGTCGGCGAACAGGCAGAACAGCAGGCGCACCAGCAGCACTTCGAGCGGGTGGCCGGCGTAGCCGCTCTGGCGCAGTGCGTCGTGCAGGCGGCCCATGCGCTCGGCGGCCCTGATGTTGACCGGATCCTGCGGCTTGATTTCCTGCGCCTGGTAGCCGGCGATGAAGCCGAACCAGCGCACATGCTTGTGCAGGTCCTTGAGCGGGAACGTGATGTCGCGGCGCGCGTCGAGGTCGATCACGCGGAAACGCGCGAAATCGCACACCACCAGGGTGTGGGGCAGATCGCGCTCGGCGATGCCAGGAAAGTAGCCCAGGGCCTGCTCGTAGGCGGGCTCCAGCGGCTTGCCGCGCGATTTCTGCTCCACCAGCATCTGGCCGGGCCAGAACAGATCGACATAGCCCTGGCCGCCACCGTGCTTCTTGACGGCGTGCTCGAAACTGGCGACGCGGCGGTTGGTAAGGCCGAAGACCTCGAAGAAGTCGATCCAGAACGGGATGGACTGCTGCTTTTCGTCGGCCGCGTCTTCCCAGCGGCGCGAGAACGCCATGGCGCGGGACTTGATTTCGTTCCAGGACAGGGGCATGGGTCAGAGGGAGCTGCTGGGAGTCCGGAGAGCGAGCTTAGCGCGAGCGGCGCAACCGTCGCCGACCTGTCGGCGAGCTATCACCTGGATGACGCATCGCAAGGGTAATCCCCGATCCGCGCGAGCGCCCGCTATGCACCAATGTCAGGGAGCGCACCGCCGCGGAATTGGCAGGCGCGACCACCACAAGGACCACCAGGAGACTCCACCATGGCACCGAACCGCCGCCTCACCCTCATCGCCCTGGCCGCCAGCGCCCTGCTCACCGCGTGCGGTGGCGGCAGCAGCAGTTCCGTACCCGAGGAAACGCGACCGCAGGACGGGCGCACCTTCTCCACTGCCAGCATCCCCGCCTTCACCGCGATGACGCCCGCGCAGGGCGACACGGTGGACGTGACGGCCACCAGCCGCTGGTCCGGCGTGCTGGGTGGCGCCGCCTACCGCGTGGAGGTGCCGGCCAACTGGAACGGCAAGCTCGTGATGTACGCGCACGGCTATGCGGGCGAAGGCTCGGCGCTGACGATCAGCAACCCCTCCATCCGCCGCCACCTGATCGAGCAGGGTTACGCCTGGGCGGCTTCCAGCTACAGCAAGAACTACTACGACGTGCGCGCCGGGGTGGAAGACACCAACGCACTGGCGCAGGCGTTCAACACCATCGCCATCGCCAACGGCCGGCCGCTCAAGAAGCCGAGCAAGATCTACATCACCGGCCACTCGATGGGCGGCCACATCACGGCCGCGGCGGTGGAGCAGGAGACGCTCGACACCGCCAACCACAGGGTGCACTACGACGGCGCCGTGCCCATGTGCGGCGTGGTGGGCGACCGCGAGCTGTTCAACGAGTTCGGCGCCATGAAAATGGCCGCCCAGGCCCTCACCGGCTACACCAACACGCCGGCCGACAGCTGGGCCAGCATCGCCGGCTCCGTCACCAGCCAGCTGTTCAGCCAGTTCCCGAGCGCCACCAGCACCACCATGACCCCCACGGCGCTGGGTATGACCTACCTGGACATCGTCATGAACCTGACCGGCGGCCCGCGGCCCATGTTCACGCAGGGCTGGGCCTTCGGCGGCAGCTTCGGCTCCACCTTCGGCGTGGCCTTCAACTCGGACAGCACGCTGGACGGCATCCTGAACCTGCCGATCATCGACACCACCGGCTTCACCTACCTGATCGACGGAGACCCCGCTGCCAGCGCCGCGCTCAACGCCACGGTGCAGCGCCTGCACGCGGATCCGGAAGCCAACCGCCTGCGCACCGACGGCCTGCGCTGGGTGCCGCAGGTCAACGGCCAGTTCAGCGTGCCGGTGGTCAGCATCCACACGCTGGGCGACCTGTTCGTGCCCTTCAGCATGGAGCAGACCTACGCCCGCCGCGCCGCCACCAACGGCAGCAGCGGCCACCTGGTGCAGCGCGCCATTCGCGGCGTGACCCACTGCGACTTCACGACGGCCGAACAGGAAGAAGCCTTCGACGCCATGGTGCAGTGGGAAACCACCGGCGTGAAGCCGGGCGGCGACGACGTGCTGACCGCCACCACCGTGGCCTCGCCCACCTACGGCTGCACCTACACGCGCAACACCTTCGGGCCGGACGACAGCGCCGGCGTGCAGGCGCTGCGCGCCGGCATCGTGCAATCGGGCGGCAGTTGCCCCTGAGCCGTTGGCCGGCGCCGGCCGCGGCCGGCCCGGCCTGACCGCCCCGGCGGCGCACGCCGCGAGGTACCGCGCCGCCGCCTTCACGCTCAATCCTCGATGCCCCGCTGGGCCGGCACGCCGGCCCGGTAGGCGTGCTTGACCAGCGTCATCTCGGTCACCGTGTCGGCCAGTTCGATCAGCTCCGGCGGGCAGCGGCGGCCTGTCAGGCATACGTGCACGTCCTTCGGCCGCTGCCGCAGGGTCTGCAGCACGTCGTCCAGCGGCAGCCAGCCGTAGATCAGCGGGTAGGTGATCTCGTCCAGCACCACCAGGAAATGCTCGCCGTCCAGGATGGCGGCACGCGCACGCTGCCAGCCGGCGCGGGCCAGCTCGGCGGAGTGGTCCAGATCCCGGCTCTTCCAGCTGAAGCCGTCGCCCAACCCTTCGATGGGCAGGCCGATCTGCTCGAACATGCGATGCTCGCCGAAGCGCGCCGTGGGCACCTTCATGAACTGGAAGATGCGCACCTGCCGCCCATGCACGTGCCGGCGCCCGAAGGCACGCAGCGCGAGGCCGAAGGCGGCCGTGCTCTTGCCCTTGCCGTCGCCCGTATGCACCAGCAGCAGGCCGCGGCGCTCGCCCTCGGGCTTGGCGGCATTGCGTTCGGTAGGGGGTGATTCAATCTGCATGGCTGGGCTCCGGGCGCGCGCGTGGCGGGCTGGCGGTGAGTTCAGGCACCCTGGGCAGCGCCACCCACTGGCCGGCCACCGGGTGCACGGCCACGCGGTCGTCGAAGGCGGCGCGCAGGGCGCGGTGGGTGTCGGGGCTGGCGCAAGCGCCGTGGTGCGTCACGCGGCCCTCGCGCACGATCACCAGTTCATCGGCCTGCAGGGCCACGCCCAGTTCGTGCAGCACGCTCAGCACCAGCGCACCACCGGCGGCCAGCGCGCGCACGACGGCAATCCAGTCGGCCTGGTGCGGCGGATCAAGGTGCGCCAGCGGCTCGTCCATCAGCAGCACCGGGGCCTGCACGGCCAGCGCGCGCGCCAGCAGCACGCGCTGGCGCTCGCCGCCAGACAGCTCGCCCAGCCGGCGGCCGCGCAGTTCCCAGGCCTGGGTGGCGTGCAGCGCCTGCTCCACGGCGGCATGGTCGGCCGGCCCCGGCGCGGCCAGCCAGGCGCGGTGCGGCAGGCGGCCGAGCATGGCCACGTCCCAGGCCAGCAGGTCGTCGCTGCCCGCCTCGGTCTGCCCCAGCCAGGCCAGCCGCGCGGCCCGCTGGCGCGAAGGCCAGTCGTGCAGCGCGCGGCCCAGCAGATCCACCCTGCCCTCGCACGGCAGCAACCCGGCCAGCACCCGCAACAGCGTCGACTTGCCCGCCCCGTTGGGCCCCACCACCGCCACCCAGCGCCCCGGCGCCAGATCCAGCCCGATGCCGTGCAGGATGCGGTGTTTTCCGATGCTGGCGCTTGCCAGGCGGGCGCAGACAGCTATGTTTTCAGTAGTATTGGGGAAGGTCATGGCGCTGCTCCCGCGCCCCACATCCCAGGCCTGCCCACCCCCAGGCGGAGAGGGTGACACGGGCCGGAGGGCCGCGGAGCAGGCCATGCCAGCGGACGCCGTGCTCGGGCTTGCACCGAGCACTGGCGTCGTCCCCCCTCACGAAGTAAGAGGGGGGAAGGCGCGAAGCGACTCAGGGGGGTCATCGTCTTTTCATCAGCCACAGCAGATACACCCCCCCCAGCACGGCCGTCAGCACGCCCACCGGCAGCTCCTGCGGCGCGATCAGCACGCGCGCGGCGATGTCGGCCGCCATCAGCAGCAGACCGCCGGCCAGCGCCGACAGCACCAGCAGCGGCCCGTGCGTGCTGCGCGCCAGCCCGCGCACCAGATGCGGCGCCACCAGGCCGACGAAGCCGATCAGCCCGGTCTGCGCCACCGCCGTGCCGGTGGCCAGCGCCAGCACGGCGATCAGCAGCGCCCGCAGCGGCGCCAGCGGCAGGCCCAGGCTCTGCGCCGTGGCCTCGCCCAGCGTCAGCGCGTCCAGCACGCGCGCCAGCAGCCAGGCGGCCAGCAGCAGCGGCGCCAGCATGGCCGCCATGACGCCGCAGGCGCCCCAGCCGATGAAGCCGGTGATGCCCAGCGTGAAGCCCTGCATGGCCTGCAGCACGTCGGGCTGGGCCAGCTGCACCAGATCGCGCACGGCGCCCAGCACGTAGCCCACCACCACGCCGGCCAGCAGCAGGCGCATGGTCTGCTGCACGCCCTGCGCCAGCACCAGCGTCAGCAGCACGCCGGCCAGCGCGCCGACGAAGGCCGCGCCGGTGAGACCCAGCCGCGCCAGCCAGGGCGAGGCGGCCTGCGCCAGCGCAGCGCCGGAGCCGCCCGCCACCAGCCCGCTGACCCCCAGCACGGCGAAGGCCAGCGCCATGGCCAGCGCCGCGCCCGAGGCGCTGCCGAGCAGGTAGGGATCGGCCAGCGGGTTGCGGAACAGGCCCTGCGCCACCGCGCCCGCCAGCCCCAGCAGCGCGCCGGCCAGCCAGGCGCCCAGCGTGCGCGGCAGCCGGATGTCCCAGACGATCTGCCAGGCCACCGGGTCATGCCGCGCCTTGAACACGCTGCCCAGGCCCGTGCTGCCCACACTGGCGCCAAGCAGCAGGCCCAGCACGCCCAGCGCCAGCAGCGCGGCGCCCAGCCAGGCAGCGCGCGCGTGGCCGCAGCCCGCGGGCACGGGGCTGGCCGACCAGGCGGAGGCGCTCACGGTTTGCCGCCCCCGCCCGCACCACCAGCCTTGGCGCCGGGCGCCAGCTGCCCGGCCACGCAGCGCGCGATCAGCCGCGCCGCCTCGGCCATGCGCGGGCCGGGGCGGACCATGATGTCGCGCTCGTCGCCGTCAAAGGCGCAGACATGGCCTTCGCGCAGCGCCGGCAGGTTGCTCCAGCCAGGACGGCGCGCCATCTCGGCCAGGCTATTGCGGCTGGCCATGATGAAGTCCGGCGCGGCGCGCACCACGGCCTCGGGGTTGATGCGTGGAAACGGCCCCTGCTCCGGCCCGATGATGTTGACCAGCCCCAGCGCGTCCAGCAGCTCGCCGATGAAGCTGGCGCGCCCGGCCGCGTGCGGCGCCGGGCTGACCTCGAAGTACACGCGCTGGCCGCGTGCCGCCGGCGGCAGCGCCTGCGCCGCGGCCTGCACGCCGGCCTCGATGCCGCGCAGCAGCTGCTCGGCCCCGCCCACCTGCAGCAACCGGCCCAGCGTGGTGACCACGCGGCGCATGTCGGCGCCGCTCTTCGGCTCCAGCTGCACCACCTTGAGGCCGAGCGCGCGCAGCCGCACGCCGGCGCGCGACGAGGTGGCCGTCAGCACCACATCAGGCCGCAGCGCGGCGATGGCCTCGACGTTCGGGTCCAGCCCGCCGCCCAGCTGCGGCAGCTTCTTCACCTCGGGCGGCCAGTTGGAATAGCGGTCCACCCCCACCAACCGCGCGCAGGCGCCGAGTGCGCACACGGTTTCGGTGAGCGAGGGCAGCACGCTCACGACGCGCGCCGGCGGCGTGTCGAAGGTGGTGACGAAGCCGGTGTCGTCCCTGATCTCGTAGGCCTGCGCGGCGCCGGCGAGCAGCAGGGCCAGCAGCATGAACCACAGCCGCCTCATGGCGCGCGCTCCTTCAGCGTGAGCGGCAGGCCGGCCGCCATCAGCGTGACGCGCTCGCACGCCGCGGCCACCGCCTGGTTGAGCGCGCCCAGCGCGTCGACGAAGGCACGCACCTCACGCCCGAGCGGAATCACGCCCAGGCCGATCTCGTTGCCGACCAGCACGATGGGGCCGGCGCAGGTTTCGATCGCTTGCAAAAGCATAGCTGCCTGCGCCCGTCCGTAGCCGGCTGGAGGCACTTTTTGTTCTGAATTTGCCTGCACCGGCATCAGCTGCGCGGTGAGCCAGAGCGTGAGGCAATCGACCACGCGCAGCGTTTCGGCGCCGCCGGTCTGGGCGATGGCGCCGGGCAGGTCGTGCGGCGCTTCCAGCGTGACCAGGCCGGGCACGCGCTCGGCGCGCTCGCGCTGGTGGCGGGCGATGCGCGCGCGCATCTCGTCGTCGTGCGCCTCGGCGGTGGCGATCAGCACGGCCCGGTGGGCCGGCGCCTGCGCCAGCCAAGCGGCGGCCAGGCTTTCGGCGCGGCGCGATTTGCCGCTTTTCTGGCCGCCCAGGATCAGCTCGCTGCGGGCCAGGGCAAGAGCGTCGGTTGTGAGCGTCTCAGCCATGCGCAGCCATCCAGCCGGTGCAGATGCGGTGCAGCTGCTCGGCGCCATCGGTCAGCGCGGCGGGGCCGGGCTGCAGGATGTCGGCGGACTTGATCTCGAACAGCTGGCTGCCCCGCACCGCCGGCACGTCGGCCCAACCGGGGCGCGTGGCCACTTTCCCGGGCCGGAACTTCTTGCCGCACCAGGAGCCGATCACGATGTCTGGCGCGCGGCGCGCGGTTTCCAGCGGGTCGGCGATGATGCGGTCCTTGCCGAGCGGCTGGCGCGCGAGTTCGGGGTAGATGTCTTCCCCGCCGGCGATGTGGATCAGCTCCGACACCCACTGGATGCCGCTGATGCCGGGCTCGTCCCATTCCTCGAAGTACACGCGCGGGCGCCGTTTGCCCTGAGCCAGAAGCGCCTGAACCGCTTGCCGCATCTGCGCCAGGCGCTCCTGCATCTGCAGCAGCAGCGCCTCGCCCTGCGTCGCCGCATCGACGATGGCGGCCACCTGCCGCAGCATCTCCACGATCTGCGCCACGCTGCGCTGGTTGAACACCGTCACCTGCACGCCGGCGCGGATGAGCTGGGCGGCGATGTCGTCCTGCAGGTCGGAGAAGCCGAACACGCAGTCGGGCTCCAGCGCCAGGATCTTGTCGATCTTCGCGCTCAGGAAGGCGCTGACGCGCGGCTTTTCCTGCCGAGCGCGCGGTGGCCGCACGGTGTAGCCGCTGATGCCGGCGATGCGCCACTGCTGGCCCAGCAGGTACAGCCACTCGGTCGTTTCCTCGGTCAGGCAGACGATGCGACGCGGGCCGCGCGCCGCGCTTTCAACCGACTGGAGTGCTTCAACATTCATAGCTGACTGCAGTTGACCGGGGCAGGCGGCAAGCCATTCAAACCACACAAGGACAGCGGGCCACCAGCCAAGGGGCCGCTGCGCACGGCCGCTCCGAAGCGGCCGGCCCGCCCCCTCGGGGGGAGGCGCCGCAGGCGCTTCGGGGGGAGCGTCATTTTGGGGACCAGCGCAGCCCCACATAGAAGCTGCGGCCCGGCGTGGCGTAGCCGCGCGCCAGCTGGTAGGCCTTGTCGCCCAGGTTGTCGATGCGCGCCAGCAGCTGCCATTCGCGTGCGACGGTAGTGCTGGCGTACAGGTTGACCAGGCCGTAGCCGCCCAGCACGTTGGTGTTGGCGGCGTTGTCGTAGCGCTTGCTGGAAGCCAGCCATTCGGCCCCCAGCGTCCAGCCGGCCACGCGGGTGTCGGCGTTCAGCTTGAGGATGCGCTTGGCCCGGCGCGCCAGCAGCTTGCCGGTAGCGGCGTCGTGCGGGTCCTGCAGGTCCAGCGAGCCGGCCAGGTTAACCGGGCCGAACTTGTGCGCGCCCGAGATCGTCACGCCGCGCAGCACCGCGCGGCCGGTGTTGGCGTAGCAGCCGTAGAGAGAACCGCAGGGCCCGGCGGCGCCGAAGGTGATGAGGTCCGTCACGCGGTTGCGGTAGGCCACGATGCCGAAGCGGCTGCCGTGGTCGGCCCAGTGCAGGCCCAGCTCCAGGTTGCGGCTCTTCTCGGGCTGCAGGCCGCCATAGCCGTATTCGGAAAAGCGCTGGTAGAGCGTGGGCACGCGGAAGGCCGTGCCGACCGCGCCAGTCACGCGCCAGCCGGGCGCGAAGCTGTAGCCGTAGGCCACGCCACCGGTGGTCTGGCCGCCGAACTCGCTGTCGCGGTCGTGCCGCAGGTTGACCTGCAGCGTGTGCGGCCCGCCCGTGTAGCCATAGCCAAGCGCAATGGCATCCTGGTGCCGGCTCTGGTCGATGGGGTCGTTGGTCAGGTGGTCCTCGCGCCGCTCCAGCGCGGCGGTGACCAGGTGGCCGCCCTGGCGCCACTCGTTCTGCAGGAGCACGTTGCGCAGCGTGGTCTTGGTGAGGTAGGGCGAGGGCTCGGTCTCGTAGCGCTGCTGCGATTCGCTGACCGACAGGCGGGTGCTGAAGTTCTTCGTCCACTGGCCGCTCCAGCTCGCGCCCAGGGTGCTCAGGCGGCTGTCGGACACGTCGTGCAGATCGGGCGTGAAGCCGTCGTAGCCGGCCTTGATGTGGCTGGAGGTGGCGCTGAGGTCGATGCGGTGGTCGTCGTTCAGCTGCACGCCCAGACGGCCGCTGGCGGAAGTCTGGCGGTAGCCGTCGAGATCGGGGTTGGCGTCGGGCCGGCTGTTGAAACCGCGGCTCAGGTCGCGCGCCGCGCCCAGCGCGTAGTCCAACGCGCCGTTCTTGCCGGAAAAGCCGGCCTCCAGCTTGCCGGTGCGGCGGCTGCCCACGCCCAGTCCCACGTAGGGGCTGAAGGGGCCGTCGCCCTTTTTGGTGAAGATCTGCACCACGCCGGCGATGGCGTCGGAGCCGTACACCGCCGCGGCCGGGCCGCGCACGATCTCGATGCGCTCCACCTGGCCGAGCGCGATGGCCTCCCACGGTGCGCCGCCAGTGGCCTGGGTATCGACGCGCACGCCGTCGATGTAGACGGCGGTGAAGCGGTTCTCGGCACCGCGCATGAACAGGCTGGTGGTGGTGCCGGGGCCGCCGTTGCGCGACAGCTCCAGGCCCGGCTGCCGCTGCAGCAGGTCGGCGATGGTGACGGCGCCGCTGTCGCGGATCTGCCGTTCGTCGAGCAGGGTGACGTCGGCCAGCACGTCGGTCAGCGGCTGAGCCACGCGGTTGGCGGTGACGATGGTGTCGGGCAGGCTGGGCGCGGCCAGCTGGGCCACGGTGACGGCGCCGTCAGCGGGTGCGGGATCGGTGGCGGTCTGGGCGTGGGCGCCACCGGCGGCGGCGAGCGCGCAGGCGAGCGCGATGCGGCGCGGGGCCGCGGAAAGGCGTTGCTTGGAATGAAACATGGCGAAAGCACGATCAACAACATGCCCCTGCCGGCTTCCCCGCCAGCGTATGGGGCGACATGGCCACACGCACGCCCTCCTCTGGCTGCGGGCGCGTGACCGCCGTGTTGGCCGGTATCCGGGCTGGCGGCGACTGGACCTTTGGTTGCCTCGCCTTCCCGGCCGCTTGTTCAAGGCGGCCAGTGGCTGTGATGAGGCAGGTCTGGGGCGCGCTGGAGGCGCATCCCGTCCGCTTACCGTTGCGGGGGCAGCGCAGGTTGGGCTGGATGACCCGTGGCGGGTCGGCCGTCCTGCTTCCCGTTGAACTGCGCCCGTGTGAACCACGGGACGCGAGCACCAACGCCGCCGATTGTAAAGCGCGTGGTCCGGCCGCCCTACAATGGCGCAGCGCCTTTTGACGCTGCCTGCCATGCCAGACACACCGCTGATCGACCAGATTTCAGAACGCGTGGAGCGCCTGCTGCTGCGCCACGACGAGCTTCGCCGCACCAACGAGCTGCTGGCCGAACAGGTACGCCAGCTCACGCACGAGCGCGACAGCCTGAAGTCGCGCCTGCTGGCGGCGCGCGCGCGGGTCGATGCGCTGATTGACCGCCTGCCCGCCAACGGCGGCGAAGACAGCGGCGCCCCCACCGCCCGGGAGGCCGAATGAACCAGGTCGAAGTGCGCATCATGGGCCAGGGCTACCTGCTGGGCTGCCCCGAGGGCGGCGAAGACCGGCTGAAAGATGCCGTGGCCCGCGTGGACGCCGCCATGTGCAAGATCCGCGACGCCGGCAAGATCAAGGCGCGCGACCGCATCGCCGTGCTGGCGGCGCTGAATCTGGCGTTCGAGCTCTCGGAACCGGCCGCCGCCAACGACGCCGCGGTAGCCCCGACCCCGGCGCCCGCCGCCGCTGCATCCGCGGAACCGGGCGAAGCCGGCCAGGCCGCCCTCGCCGCCCTGCTCGCCCGCCTGGACGACGCGCTGAGCGACGACGGCCAGTTGCTCTGAGCCGGCGCGGGGGGCACCACCCGCACCCCAGCCATCTGATTGCTTTTGTTTTTATAGCTGCCTGCGCCCGCTGCGCCTAGGCTGGAGGCCAGAATCATTCATGAAATGGGGGTGCCGGCGCCGCACCACGGCGAGCCGTATCCGCTGGTCGCGGCCAGCACATCTGCGCGCCGCCGGACCGTCACGCCACTGCCGCGGCGGAGTAAAATCACCCCGTCTGCGATGCATGCCGGGCTTTATATTTCCTTGAACCAATGCTCGTATGAGCCCGGGCTTGGAACATCGTCTGGTCGGCGTGATCGTCTCGCGTCAGATGAACCCAAGACCAGTCTGACCTCGCCCACCTGAACCCCCGCGTTCAGGATGACGGCCCGGTGGCATTCGCAGACACCTCTTCCCAAGCCCTTGCCCGCCTTGCAAAAGCTGCGTTTTTCATAGCTGCCTACGCCAGCCAGACAAGGGTTTCCCTGCCATTTCATTCCCAACCGGGCGCCTGCGGCGCCCGTCTTTGCGAGCGCCCCCTGCCATGCCCATCGAACCCATGCTGATCGTCGAACTTGCCTTGCTGGGGCTGGCCACCGGCTTTTTGGCCGGCCTGCTGGGCATCGGCGGCGGCATGATCATGGTGCCCTTCCTGTCGGCCATCCTGGGCGCGCGCGGCGTGGCGCCTGGACTGGCGGTGAAGATGGCCATCGCCACCTCCATGGCAACCATCATCTTCACCTCGGTCAGCAGCGTGCGGGCGCACCACAAGAAAGGCGCGGTGCGCTGGGACATCGTCAAGCTGCTGGCGCCGGGCATCGTGCTGGGCGCCATGGTGGCCAGCCTGGGCGTGTTCGCCGTGCTCAAGGGCGCGGCGCTGGCGCTGGTGTTCGCGGTGTTCGTGTTCTTCTCGGCCACGCAGATGTTCCTGGACAAGAAGCCCGCCGCTTCGCGCCAGCTGCCGGGCCCGGCGGGCCTGCTGGGCGCGGGCGGCGGCATCGGTTTCCTCTCGGGCCTGGTGGGCGCGGGCGGGGGCTTCGTCAGCGTGCCGTTCATGACCTGGTGCAACGTGCCCATCCACGCGGCGGTGGCCACCAGCGCCGGGCTGGGCTTTCCCATCGCGCTGGCCAACGTGGCGGGCTACATCGTGAGCGGCCTGAAGGTAGAGAACCTGCCGCCCCACTCCTTCGGCTACGTGTGGCTGCCGGCGCTGGTGGTAATCGCCGTCTGCAGCGTGCTGATGGCGCCGGTGGGTGCCAAGGCCGCGCACGCGCTACCGGTGAAGAAGCTCAAGCGCGTGTTCGCCAGCATCCTGTTCCTGCTGGGCGCGTACATGCTGTACAAGGGCTTGAGCCAGATCTGAATGGCACCCTTTGAGGTGCTGGCGCGCCTTGCCGCTCTTACTTGGTGAGGGCGCCGACGGCGGGTGGCCGGTACAAGCCCGACCACGGCGTGCGTCGGGTTGGTCTGCTCCGCGGCCTTCGGCGGTGCTTGCCTGAAGCAGTTGCGTGCCCTCGAAAGCACAGCGCCGAACAGGTCGATTGAAAGAGAAATCGGTGGCAAGCCCTCGACTGGCTTGCGCAAGCAGCTATCCAGTCAATAGCAAACGAGGTGGGTGCATTCGCCTTTGCGCAGCGGCGTGGGGTGGGTGTCTGTCCCTCCGTCCGGCGCTGGCGGGCGCAGCATCAAAGGCAAGGCGCTGGAGCGCCCCCAGAACCGGTCAACCCACCGCTGGCGCGCACCAAGGTGCCTGGTCGTGGGCGAAGCCCATCCAGAGAGCCCACACCGACATCACCAGCAGCGCCAGGCCGGCCAGGCGCACGCCCCATTGGCCGCGCACATCGGCGCCAAAGCGGAGCAGCAGCCAGGGGCCAGCCGTCATCGCCACGCTGGTGCCGAGCGCAAACAGCGCCATGGTCAGCGCGCCCTCGACCCAGCTGCCCGACAGCGTGGCCACCAGCAGCGCCGAATACAACAGGCCGCAGGGCAGCAGGGCCCAGGCCACGCCGATGCCCAGTGGCGCCGCCAGACCCCAGCGCTGGGTGGCGCCGCGCACCCTGGCCCAGATGCGGCGCGCCCCGGTTTCCAGCCACAGCGGCTGGCGCGCCTGGATCAGCAACACCAGGCCGATCACCGCCGCCGCGACGTGCACCATGGTCCAGACCGGCCGCAGCGCGGCGGAATGCACGGTGAGCCAGCCCAGCCCCTGCATGGAGGCCGCCGCCAGCGCGCCGAGCAGTGCGTAGCCCACCACGCGCCCCAGCTGGAACAGCGCCAGCGCTGCACCGCGCCGCTCGCCCGCGGCCTGGCCGATGCCGGCACAGGCAGCGCCGCACATGGCGATGCAGTGCGGGCCACCCGCCAGCCCCATCAGCACGGCCGTGAACGCCAGGGAAGCCTGCATTCAGCCGCCTGCCCGAACCATCACCGGCCGCGGCATCGCAGCCTGGGCGCGCGCGTCAGATAATCTTGGAGAACCGGGCACGGTTGCGATCGGCCTGCAGGTACTTGTCGAACACCATGGCCACGCCGCGCACGAAGAACCAGCCCATCTGGGTGACGCGGATCGCGGTGTCGCTCAGCTCCACCAGACCATCGTCCTGCATGACCTCCAGCCGCTCCAGCTCGGCACCGAAGTAGCTGCGGAAATCGATCAGGTGCGCCGATTCGATGGATTCGAAAAGCACTTCACCCTGGCACATGAGCGCCATGATGACGGCGCGGCGCAGCAGGTCGTCGCGCGAGACACCCAGGCCACGCACGATGGGCAACTGCCCCTGGTCGAGCAGGTCTTCGTAATCCTCCAGCGTCTTCGCGTTCTGGCTGTAGGTGGCACCCACCTTGCCGATGGCCGACACGCCCAGGCCGATGAGGTCGCAATCGGGCTGGGTGCTGTAACCCTGGAAATTGCGGTGCAGCCGGCCCTGGCGCTTGGCCACGGCCAGCGCGTCTTCCGGCAGCGCGAAGTGGTCCATGCCCACGTAGACGTAGCCGGCTTCGTCGAACGAGGCCAGCGCGCGCGCCAGCATCGACACCTTGTGGCCTGCACCCGGCAGGTCGATGGCGATGATGCGGCGCTGCGGCTTGAAGCGCTCCGGCAGGTGGGCGTAGGCGTAGAGCGCGATGCGGTCGGGCCGCAACTCGGTCACCTGGGCCAGTGTGCGGTCGAAGGATTCGGGCGTCTGCTTGGGCAGGCCGTAAATGAGGTCGACATTGACCGATTCGAAGCCGATGCGCCGCGCGGCGGCCACCAGGGCGAACACCTGCTCGGCCGGCTGCACCCGGTGCACCGCCTTCTGCACGGTGGGGTCGAAATCCTGCACGCCGAAGCTGAGGCGGTTGAAGCCGAGCCGGGCCAGCGTCTCCAGCCGGGTTTCGTCGACGGTGCGGGGATCGACCTCGATCGAGTATTCACCGCCGGGCACCAGGCTGAAGTTGCGCCGCAGCATGGCCATCAGTTCGGCCAGTTCCTCGTCGTTGAAGAAGGTGGGCGTGCCGCCCCCCAGATGCAACTGGCTGACCGAAGCGCCCCGGCCCAGGTGCCTGACGTGCAGGTCGACCTCGCGGCTCAGCAGCTGCAGGTAGGGTGCACTGCGCTCATGGTGCTTGGTGATGATCTTGTTGCAGGCGCAGTAGTAGCAGAGCGACTCGCAGAAGGGGATGTGCACGTAGATGGACAACGGCAGCGCCAAGGCCGCCGGCCCGCTGCGCCGTTGCTCGAGCGCAAGCTCGTAGTCGCGCGCGCCGAATGCTTCGACGAAGCGGTCGGCCGTGGGATAAGAGGTATAGCGCGGCCCGGGAACGTCAAAACGCTCCAGCAACTCGCGGGTGACGGTGGTCATTGTCAGGAATCCTCAATCAACGCCCTCACTGTGGCGTGACCGGCACAGATTATCTTTGACCGATGTCAATTTGACAGGTCTTGGCAGGGCTTCGCTTGCGGTGGGTCAAGCATTCCGGCACGGCCCACTACAATGGAACCCTTGCGGCCATGGGGACTTTCCCTTGCATCCGCCGCATTCCATACATCGTGCTGTCTCCCCAGACCCTCAAAGTCGCCTGCTCCGGCTGCAACCTGCGCGAGCTGTGCATGCCGGTCAACCTGACGTCCGACGACATGGTCAAGCTGGACGAGCTGGTGGCCACCCGCCGCAAGGTCAAGCGTGGCACGGCGCTGTACAGCAACGGTGAAGCCTTCACAGGCCTCTACGCCATCCGCACCGGCTTCTTCAAGACCTGCCTGGTGACCGAAGACGGGCGTGACCAGGTGACGGGCTTCCAGATGGCGGGCGAGATCCTGGGGCTGGACGGCATCGTCAACGACCACCACAGCTGCGACGCCGTGGCGCTGGAAGACGCTGAAGTCTGCGTGATGCCCTTCGAGCGCATCGAGGAGCTTTCGCGCCAGGTGCCGGCCCTGCAACACCACGTGCACCGCATCATGAGCCGCGAGATCGTGCGCGAGCACGGCGTGATGCTGCTGCTCGGCAGCATGCGCGCCGAAGAACGCCTGGCGGCCTTCCTGCTCAATCTGGTGCAGCGCCTTCACGCCCGCGGATTCTCACAATCGGAGCTGATCCTGCGCATGACACGCGAGGAGATCGGCAGCTACCTGGGCTTGAAGCTCGAGACCGTGAGCCGCACCTTCTCCAGGTTCGTCGAGGAAGGCATCGTCGAGGTCAAGCAGCGTCATGTGCGCATCCTCGACACGGATGCGCTGCGCAATATCGTCAACAGCTCGGCCGCATCCTGAGGGCTGTCAGCCTGTAGGCTCCGCGCGCCGCCGGCTACTGCAGCGTGTTCTTGAAGCCCGGCGGCAAGGGCAGCGGCAGCACCGGGATGCCCTCGTCGAGCAAGGCTTCGGTTTCCTCCCGCGTGGCTTGGCCCCGGATGGCTCGCTCGGGTGCCTCGCCTCCGTGAATACGGCGCGCCTCGGTCGCAAACCGGGGGCCCACATCCTCCGTTTCAGCCACCAGCTTGCGCACGGCACGCAGCCAGACAGCTTGCAATTCCATGTGTCCGGAAAGCTGTGGCTGCATCGCCACTTCCGGTGGTGACGCCGTCTGGGCGTCTGGCTGTGCCTGGCCTGTATCACCAGTGCTCACACGTGCGCCCAGGTTCAACCGCGGTGCGCTCGGCAGCTTGACCACGCCCGTATCGCCACACATCGGGCAGGACAGGAGATGCCGGGAAAGCTGGCTCTGGAAATCGTCCTCGGAGGCGAACCAGCCTTCGAAATCGTGACCGTAGCCGCATTGCAGGTCCAGCACCTTCATGCCGCTGGCTCCGGCTCGGCTGGCGGACGCTGCCAGTCGGGCTGCCACTGACCGTTCAGCCACTGCTGCAGCCAGAAAGCACCGATGATGGTTTTGGCATCGGTAATGGTGCCGTCGCGGCACCACGCCATGAGTTGCTCCACCGGCGCATCGAACACTTCCAGGAACTCGCCCTCGTCCAGATGGCGCGCACCGGCGCTCAGGCCGCGAGCGAACCAGATGTCGATCGCTTCGTCGGAATAGGCCACCAGCGGGTGCAACTGTCCCGCGCGCGCCCATTCCGTGGCGCTGAACCCGGTTTCTTCGCGCAACTCGCGTCGCGCGCAGGTCAACGCCTGCTCACCCGCATCCAGCTTGCCCGCCGGAAACTCCACAATCACCTGCTGCACGGGATAGCGGTACTGGCGCTCCAGCACCACGCGCCAGTTACCCTCTTCACCAAGCAACGGAATGATGACGACCGCGCCCGGGTGCACCACGTACTCGCGCTGCGCATGCGCACCGTCGGGCAACCGCACCGTGTCCTGGTGCACGCGCAGGAAGCCGCCACGGTAGACCTCCCGGCTGCTTACGCGACGCTCCAGCAAGGACTCGTCCGTCATGCTTTCACCGGCCCCGGCGCACCAGGTATTGGTAGATGAACCCCGGAAAGGCAAAGGTGAGGAACAGAGCGCCGCTCACCGCATAGAACTCCCAGCCCTGCGGCGCGTTCTGCCCGATGCGCTGTTCGAGCCAACGGCCCAGGAAGCCGATGATGAAATAGAGCAGCACCAGTTCAGCCAGCCGCAGCGCCAGCGGCTTTTTTACCAGGCTGCCAACGCGCCAGAAAGCCAGCACGCGCTGGTTGAGAAACGGCAGGTTCGCCGCCAGGAACCCCAGCGCGATCAGCAGCCAGACCGAGAAATGCTGCGACATCGGTGTCAGGAAACCCGGGCGCTGTCGTTCAGGTGGCCAGCATCTTGACGATGGCGTTGGCGCAAAGCGTCATGAGCGCGCCGGGCAGGATACCCAGCACCAGCACCAGCAGGCCGTTCAGCGACAGCACGGCACGCACGTCGAGCGGCGCCACAATCGGACCCACCTGCTCCACCGGCGCATCAAAGTACATCACCTTGACCACGCGGAGGTAGTAGAACGCACCGACCAGCGACATCATGACAGCGAACACCGCAAGACCGATGAGCAACGGCTGACCCGTGCTGACCAGCGCCTGTAGCACCGACAGCTTGGCCTGGAACCCGACCAACGGCGGGATGCCAGCCAGCGAGAACAGGCAGACAGCCATGATCCCGGCATACAGCGGGCTGCGCTGGTTGAGACCCGCCAGATCGGCGATTTCTTCGCTTTCAAAGCCTTCGCGCGACAACAGCAGGATGATGCCGAAGCTGGCCAGCGTGGTGAGCACATAGCTGATCACGTAGAACATGGCGGAGCTGTAGGCGTTGGCGGCCGGTGCGACGTTGCCGTCGACCACGCCGGACAGCAGGCCCAGCAGCACGAAGCCCATCTGCGCGATGGTCGAATACGCCAGCATGCGTTTGAGGTTGGTCTGGGCGATGGCGGCAAGGTTGCCAATCAGCAGGGAGGCGACAGCCAGCACCGCCAGCATCTGCTGCCAATCCACGGCCAGCGGCAGCAGGCCTTCCACCAGCAGGCGGATCGACATGGCGAACGCCGCCAGTTTGGGCGCCGCGCCGATCATCAGGGTGACCGCCGTGGGCGCTCCCTGGTAGACGTCCGGAATCCACATATGGAACGGCACCACGCCGAACTTGAAGGCCAGCCCCGACACCACGAACACCAAGCCGAACACCAGCACCTGGTGCTTGATCTGCCCGCTACCCACCGCCTTGACAACGCCAGCCAGATCCAGCGTTCCGGTGGCACCGTAGATCATGGACAAGCCGTACAGCAGGAAGCCGGACGCCATGGCGCCGAGGACGAAGTACTTCATCGACGCTTCCAGCGACACTGCATGGTCACGGCGCAGGGCCACCAGAGCGTAGCTCGCCAGCGTGAGCAGTTCCAGGCCCAGGTACAGCACCAGGAAATTGCTGCCCGAGATCATGACGAAAGTGCCGAGCAAAGCCAACAGGCTGAGCACGAACCATTCGCCGCCACGCAGCATGCCACGATCGCGCACATACGGGCGCCCATAAACCAGCGTCACCAGCGTTGCGATGGCCGCAAAGCATTTCAGCCAGTTGGCCATCGGGTCGCTGACCACCATGCCACCAAAGCCGTAGACCGTGCGACCATCACGCGCGTACATGGCGGTCAGTGCGGCCACAGCCGCCAGCGTGAGCACCGACAGCACATAGGCCGCCGTGCGTCGGCCGCCGCGATCCAGCAGATCGACCAGCGCGATCACGCAGGCCATGACCAGAAGAACGATCTCGGGATAAACCGCTATCCAACTGAATTTGTCGATCATGTCCAGGCTCTCAATTCAGTTTGGACTGGGCCACGTGGGCCAGCAGGTTCTGGACCGAGGCATCCATCACATCCGTGAAGGGCTTGGGGTACAGGCCCATACCAAGGACGGCCACCGCCAGCAAGGCCAGCATGAGGAATTCGCGTGCGTTGATGTCGGTGAGCTGGCGCACATCGTCGTTGGCCACCGGACCAAAGTACACCCGCTTGAACATCCAGAGCGTATATGCAGCACCAAGAATAAGCGCCGTGGCAGCACCCAGACCGATCCAGAAGTTGTGCTTGACCGCACCCAGGATCACCATCCATTCGCCCACGAAGCCCGCCGTGGCAGGCAGGCCGCAGTTGGCCATGGCAAACAGCAGCGCGAACGCCGTGAACTTGGGCATGGTGTTGACCACGCCACCGTAGCTGGAGATCTCCCGGGAATGAACCCGGTCATACAACACGCCGATGCAGAGGAACATCGCGCCAGAAACGAAACCGTGCGCAATCATCTGCACCAGGCCGCCCGAGATCCCAAGGTCGTTGAAGATGAAAAAACCGAGGGTGACGAAACCCATGTGCGCCACCGACGAGTAGGCCACCAGCTTCTTCATGTCCTGCTGGACCAGAGCGACCAGCCCCACATAGATCACGGCGATCAGCGAAAGCCCGATCATCAGGCCCGACCATTCATGCGCAGCGTCAGGCGCGATGGGCAGCGAAAAGCGCAGAAAACCGTACGCCCCGAGCTTCAGCATGATGGCTGCCAGCACGGCCGAGCCACCGGTGGGCGCTTCGACGTGCACGTCCGGCAACCAGGTGTGGACCGGCCACATCGGCACCTTGACGGCGAACGCCGCGAACAGGGCGAAGAAGATCAACGTTTGCGCGGTGGCGGACAGCGGCATGGCCTGCCACGTCTGGATGTCGAAGCTGCCACCGGACCGGCTGTACAGGTAGACGAAGGCGACCAATGTCAGCAGCGAACCGAGCAGCGTGTACAGGAAGAATTTGAACGCCGCGTAGATCTTGTTCGGCCCACCCCAGATGCCGATGATCAGATACATCGGGATCAGCGTGGCCTCGAAAAACACGTAGAACAGCACCCCGTCCAGCGCCGAGAACACGCCGATCATCAGGCCGCTCAGGATCAGGAAGGCCGCCATGTACTGGTTGACCTTGCGCTGGATCACTTCCCAACCGGCAATCACGACGATCACGGTGATGAACGCCGTCAGCAGCACGAACCACAGCGAGATGCCATCGACCCCGAGGTGGTAGTTGACATTGAAGCGCGTGATCCATGGCGCCCGTTCGACAAACTGCATCTCCGCGGAGCCCAGCCGGAATCCGCCATAGAGCGGCAACGTGACCAGAAAGCCGAGGATCGACCCGATCAAGGCGATCCAACGCACCAACGGCGCCTGATCATCCCTGCCGAGCGCCAGCAGCAGCACGCCGAACACGATCGGCGTCCAGATGGCAAGGCTCAACCAACCCATTTGCTGTTATTCCCTCTTATTTGTTGAGCCAGACGAAATACGTCATGAGCAGGAAGATGCCCAGAATCATCACCAGCGCGTACTGGTAGAGATAGCCGGTCTGCACCTTGCGCACCACCCCGGCGATCCAGCCCACTGTCCGGGCCGATCCATTGACCAACGCGCCGTCGATGAGAACACGGTCACCGCCCTTCCAGAGCCCGGTCCCCAGCAGGCGGGCACCGTGCGCGAGCACGTGCTCATTGAACCAGTCCATGTAGTACTTGTTCTCGAGCAGCCGGTACACCGGGCCAAAGGCACGCTTGATCGCCGCGGGCAAAGCCGGGTTGATCATGTACATGTACCAGGACGACACCACGCCGGCGAGCGCCAACCAGAACGGCAAGCCGGTGAAACCATGCAACGCCATGGGCAGCCAGCCGTGGATCTCCTCGGCAAGTTCGGCCATGGCGTGGTGACTGGTGCCGTCGACGACGATCACACCCTTGAAGAAGTCACCGAACAGGATGGGCATCAGCGTCATCGCTCCGATGATCACGGACGGGATGGCCAGCAGCACCAGCGGCAGCGTCACCACCCAGGGCGATTCGTGCGGCTTGGCGTCGTGCCCATGGTGGCCGTGGTCGTCGGCATGGTCGTCGTGGTGCGCGTCGGGGTTCTGGTCGTAGCGCTCCTTGCCGTGGAACACCAGGAAATAAAGCCGGAACGAGTAGAACGCCGTGACGAACACGCCGGCCATCACCGAAAAGTAGGCGAAACCTGCCGCCGGCAGGTGGCTGGCGTGGACGGCTTCAATGATGGCGTCCTTGGAATAGAACCCCGCGAAGAACGGTGTACCGATCAGCGCCAGCGAACCGATCAGGAACGTGATCCAGGTCACGGGCATGTACTTGCGTACATTGCCCATCCAGCGGATGTCCTGGTTGTGGTGAAGGCCCATGATCACCGACCCGGCTGCCAGGAACAACAAGGCCTTGAAGAACGCGTGCGTCATCAAGTGGAACACGCCTACCGAGTACGCCGACGCGCCCAGAGCCACCGTCATGTAGCCAAGCTGCGACAGCGTGGAATAGGCCACCACCCGCTTGATGTCGTTCTGGATGATGCCCAGGAAGCCCATGAACAGCGCGGTGATGGCTCCGATAACCAGCACGAAGTTGAGTGCGGTGTCGGAGAGCTCGAACAGCGGCGACATGCGGGCCACCATGAAGATGCCGGCCGTCACCATGGTGGCGGCGTGGATCAGCGCGGAAATCGGCGTCGGGCCTTCCATGGAATCCGGCAGCCAAACGTGCAGCGGGAACTGGGCCGACTTGCCCATCGCCCCGATGAACAGGCAGATGCAGACCACAGTGATCAGCATCCAGTCGGTACCGGGAAATCCCAGTTTGCCGAGCTCACCTGCCTTGGCGAAGGTGTCGGTGTAGTTCAGCGTGCCGGCATACGCGGCGATCAGGCCAATGCCAAGGATGAAGCCGAAGTCACCCACACGGTTGACCAGAAAGGCCTTCATGTTGGCGAAGATCGCCGTGGGCTTCTTGTACCAGAAGCCGATCAGCAGGTAGGACACCAGGCCCACCGCTTCCCAGCCGAAGAACAGCTGCAGGAAGTTGTTGCTCATGACCAGCATGAGCATCGAGAAGGTGAACAGCGAGATGTAGGAAAAGAAGCGGTCGTAACCGTCGTCGTCGGCCATGTAACCGATGGTGTAGATGTGCACCATCAGCGACACGAAGGTCACCACGCACATCATCATGGCGGTCAGGCCGTCGACCATGAAGCCGACTTCCATCTTCATGCCACCCACGGTCATCCACTCGTAGATGGTCTGGTTGTACCGTGCGCCATCCAGCGCCACGCTCTTGAGTACCCAGGCAGAGATCAGGAACGCAACCAGCACGCCGAGGATCGTGGCCGTGTGCGACGCGCGCCGTCCGATGCGGTTGCCCAGGAAGGCCGTGCCCAGCAGGCCGGCCAGTGCCGAGCCGGCCAGCGGCGCAAGGGGCACGGCCAGCAGGGCCGCCGTGGAAAGGTTTTGACTCATGCGGTGTCAGCCCTTGAGCGAATTCAGTTCGTCCACATTGATGCTGGAGCGGGCGCGGAACAGCAGGACCAGGATGGCCAGACCGATCGCGGACTCGGCTGCCGCCACGGTCAGGATAAAGAACACGAACACCTGGCCATGCATGTCACCGAGGTAGTGCGAGAAAGCCACGAAGTTCATGTTGACGGCGAGCAGCATCAGCTCGATGGCCATCAGCAGAACAATGAGGTTCTTGCGGTTCAGGAAGATACCGACGATCGACAGGGCAAACAGGATCGCACCCAGGGTCAGAAAATGGGCAAGTGTCAGGCTCATGATTTGGCTGCCTCCTCTTGCTGGGGTTCGGGCGCAGGCGGGCGCGGTTGCGTGGGCTCCATGGAGACCAACTCGACTCGATCGCGGGCACGCGCACGCACCTGAATCGATGGATCCACTTTCTTGGTGTCCTTGCGCTCTCGCAGTGTCAAGGCGATGGCCGCCAACATCGCCACCAGAAGAATGACCGCGGCAATCTGCACCGGATAGAGGTACTTGGTATACAACAGCACACCCAGCGCCTTCGAGTTGGAGTAGGCAGCAGCCTGCCCTGCCGCATTCACCACGGTCTGCGGAAGCTCTGGGGCAGCGCCCGTGCGGAAACCACCGATCAGCACGGCCGCCATTTCCAGTGCGACCAGACCGCCAACCACCAGCGCCGCGGGAAAATGGCGCCAGAAGCCTTGGCGCAGACTGTCGATGTTGATGTCCAGCATCATCACCACAAACAGGAACAGGACCATCACGGCGCCCAGATAGACCAGCACCAGCGCGATGGCCAGGAACTCCGCCTTCAGCAGCAGCCACACTCCGGCGGCCTGGGAAAAGGCGAGCATCAGGAACAGCACGGCATGCACCGGGTTGCGCGCCGTGACGACCCGGAAGGCTGCGAACAGCAGCACTGCCGAGAAGAGGTAGAAAAAGCCTGTCGTGACGTCCATGATTCTCGTATGCGATTCAGAATGCCCGCGCGCGGACCTCAGCGGTACTTGGCGTCCGCCGCCTTGGCAGCAGCAATCTCGGGCTCATAACGGTCGCCCACCGCCAGCAGCATGTCCTTGGTGAAGTACAGGTCACCACGCTTTTCGCCGTGGTACTCGAAGATGTGGGTTTCGACGATGGAGTCGACCGGACAGCTCTCTTCGCAGAAACCGCAGAAGATGCATTTGGTCAGGTCGATGTCGTAGCGTGTGGTGCGGCGCGACCCATCGGCACGCACATCGGATTCAATGGTGATCGCCACCGCGGGACACACCGCTTCGCATAGTTTGCAGGCGATACAGCGCTCCTCCCCGTTCTCATAGCGGCGCAGCGCATGCAGGCCCCGGAAACGCGGCGACAGCGGGGTCTTTTCTTCAGGGAACTGCACCGTTACCTTGCGGCTGAAGGCGTAGCGACCGGTCAGGGCCATACCCTTGAAAAGCTCCACCAGCATGAAGCTCTTGAAGAAATCTCGAATCGAAAAAGGTGATGCAACGGAGGCCATGGTCTTCGTCCCCCTCAATGCCAGATGTTCCAGGGCGTGTGCATCCACACACCCACGATGAGCAGCCAGACCAGGGTCACAGGAATGAAGATCTTCCAGCCCAGGCGCATGATCTGGTCATAGCGGAAGCGCGGGAAGGTTGCGCGAATCCAGATGAACATGGAAACCACGGCGAAGGTCTTGATCGCCAGCCAGATCCAGCCTGGCACCCAGTTGAAGACCACGCTGTCGATCGGCGATAGCCAGCCCCCCAGAAACATGATCACGGCCAGGATCGACACCAGCCACATGCTCGCGTACTCAGCCAGGAAGAACACCGCGAAGCCCATGCCCGAATATTCGACCATGTGGCCAGCCACGATCTCGGCCTCGCCCTCGACCACGTCGAACGGGTGGCGGTTGGTTTCAGCCACGCCGGAAATCAGGTAGACGATGAAGATCGGAAGCAGGGGCAGCCAGTTCCAGGACAGAAAGGCCAACCCCTTATCCGCCGCGATGCCGCGTGCCTGCGACATCACAATGTCGGTCAGGTTCATGCTGCCGGCCACCATCAGCACCACCAGGAAGCAGAAGCCCATCGCGATTTCGTAGCTGACCATCTGCGCCGATGCACGCAACGCGCCCAGAAAGGCGTATTTCGAGTTCGACGACCAGCCGGCGATGATCACGCCGTACACCTCGATCGACGTGATCGCCATCACCAGCAGCAGGCCGGCATTCACGTTGGCCAGCGCCGTGTCCGGGCCGAACGGGATCACGACCCAAGCTGCCAACGCCGGCATGATGGCCATCAGCGGCCCCAGCAGAAACAGGCCCTTGGCGGACGCCGTGGGCTGGATGATTTCCTTGGTCAGCAGCTTGACGGCATCCGCAATCGGCTGCAACAGGCCACCGGGGCCTACCCGGTTCGGGCCGTGGCGCACCTGCATCCACCCGAGCAGCTTGCGCTCCCACAAGGTCAGGTAGGCCACCGCGCCCATCAACGGCAGCAGCACGACGACGATCTTGATCAGGTTCCAGATCACGGGCCAGATGATTCCCGTCCACCAGGGATTGGCCGACAGGTGCAGCGCGCCGTTGTAGAAAGCGTCGATCATGCTGCTGCTCCCTGACAGCCGTCGGTCGTGGCCTGCAACGACGGCGCACGCCGCACGATGCCGTCCAGCTGGTAAATGCCAACCGGGCGCACTGACACAGCCTCCTGAACGACCGACATTGCGGCAGAAGTGCGGTTGCTTAACCGGTCCGACGCGATCTCGGCCACGGCGTCGCCACCCAGGGCCTCGACCAGGATCTCCTGGGAATTGTCATAGGCGGGCTGGACGATACCGAGCAGGTCACCCAGCACGCGCAGTACCTTCCAGGCCGGCCGGGTCTCACCCAGCGGGCGCACCACGGCGTGGAAACTCTGTACACGCCCCTCGGCATTGACGAACGTTCCTGATGTTTCCGTGAATGGCGCCACCGGGAGCAGTACATCGCTGATGTCCAGATTGGCCTTGAACGGGCTCAGGGTGACCACCATGTCGCAACCTTGAGGTTTGACGGGGGTATCGAGGCCCGGTTCGCAATGCAGCAGCAGCAACGCCTTCACGCCGCCGGCCAGCATCTGGCCAGCGTTCTGCCCACCTTCTCCCGGAAGGGCATTGACGACCTGAGCACCCACGGTGTTCGCCGCCTCGGTCAGGTAGCCCACGGTAGCACCGATCTGCTCGCCAATCCACTGACACAAGGCCAGCAGCGCTGAAGCCTGAGGATGGTGCGCAGCCGCATTGCCGAGCAGAATCGCCTTGTGCTCACCAGTGGACAGTGCCTGCGCCACGGCTTTGGCTTCTTCAGTGGCTTGGCCGCTGACAGGCGCGGCAACACCCTTCACTGCCGCCACGGCTGTGGCCACATCCGCCAGCATGCGCGACCATTCACCGGCTTCGCCGACCATGCTTGCAACCAGCGGCATGGCCCAAGCATCTGCGGAAGCCAGCATTGCTTCGGAAGTGATAGCTGCCACCGCCGCCCCATGGCGGGCGGACTGGCGAATCCGCTGCGCAAACAGCGGGTGATCCTTGCGCAGGTTGGAACCCACCACCAGAGCACCTTCCAGCTGCGACAGCGACGCGATCGAGCGGCCCAGCCAACGCACGCCTTCGGGCGCCGCAAACGCCGTGTGGCGCAGCCGGTGGTCGATGTTCTGGCTGCCCAGGCCGCGCACCAGCGTCCCGGTGAGGTACAGCTCCTCCAGCGTGCTGTGCGGGCTGACGAGGGCACCGACGCCCCCGGCACCATGTTCGCCACGGATCTGATTGAGCCCATTGGCTACGTACTCGAGTGCGGTCTGCCAGTCCACCTCCAGCCACTGACCGTCCTGCTTGAGCATGGGCTTGGTCAGGCGTTCTTCGCCATTGAGGGCCTCGTACGAGAAGCGGTCACGATCGGCAATCCAGCACTCGTTGACGGCCTCGTTCTCGAACGGCACGACCCGCATCACCTTGTTGTTCTTCACCTGGACCACCAGGTTGGCCCCGGTGGAATCGTGTGGGCTGACGCTCTTGCGGCGCGAAAGCTCCCACGTCCGGGCGCTGTAGCGGAACGGCTTGCTGGTCAGCGCGCCCACCGGGCAGATGTCGATCATGTTGCCGGAAAGCTCCGAATCCACCGAAGCCCCGACAAAGGTTTCGATCTCGGAATGCTCGCCGCGGTTGGCCATGCCGAGTTCCATCACACCGGCGATCTCCTGGCCAAAACGGACACAGCGCGTGCAATGGATGCAGCGTGTCATCTCCTCCATCGAGATGAGCGGACCTACGTCCTTGTGGAACACCACGCGCTTTTCTTCCTGGTAGCGCGAGCCGGAACCACCGTAACCCACCGCCAGATCCTGCAATTGGCACTCACCGCCCTGATCGCAGATCGGGCAATCCAGCGGGTGGTTGATGAGCAGGAACTCCATCACCGACTTCTGCGCCTTGATGGCCTTGTCGGTCTGGGTGCGCACGATCATGCCCTGCGTCACGGGTGTGGCGCAGGCGGGCATGGGCTTGGGGGCCTTTTCCACATCCACCAGGCACATGCGGCAGTTGGCGGCGATGGACAGCTTCTTGTGGTAGCAGAAGTGCGGAATGTAGGTGCCGGCTTTTTCGGCCGCATGCATGACCATGCTGCCTTCGGTCACTTCGACCTTCTTGCCGTCGATTTCGATTTCAACCATGCGAATGTCGTCCGATTCCGTTCGCTCAGGCGGCCTGCTTGTGGGCGGCCTCGATCTTGGCCGCGAACTCGTGGCGGAAATGCTTGAGCATTGCGCGCACCGGCATCGCCGCCGCATCACCCAATGCGCAAATGGTGCGCCCCATGATGTTCTCGGCCACGTTGTCGAGCTTGTCCAGGTCTTCCGGACGCCCCTTGCCGTTCTGGATGCGGTCGACCATGCGCCACAGCCAGCCGGTACCCTCGCGGCATGGCGTGCACTGGCCGCATGACTCGTGCATGTAGAAGTACGACAGGCGCAGCAGCACCTCCACCATGTCGCGCGAATCGTCCATCACCATCACGGCGCCGGAACCCAGCATGGAGCCAGCCTTGGCGATGGAGTCGTAATCCATCGTGCACTGCATGATGATCTCGGCTGGCAGCACCGGCGATGACGACCCACCGGGAATCACCGCCTTCAACGGCTTGCCGCCGCGCACACCGCCCGCCAGCTCCAGCAACTTGGCGAAAGGCGTGCCCATGGGAATCTCGTAATTGCCCGGACGCTCGACGTCGCCCTGAATCGAGAAGATCTTGGTGCCGCCGTTGTTGGGCTTGCCGCATTCCAGGTAGGCCTGACCGCCATTGCGGATGATCCAGGGCGTGGCCGCAAAGGTTTCGGTGTTGTTGATGGTCGTCGGCTTGCCGTAAAGGCCAAAGCTCGCCGGGAACGGCGGCTTGAAGCGAGGCTGGCCCTTCTTGCCTTCCAGCGATTCGAGCAGCGCAGTCTCTTCACCGCAGATATAGGCGCCGAAGCCGTGGTGGGCGTGCAGCTGGAAATTGAACGAGCTGCCCATCACGCCCTGCCCCAGGTAACCCGCTTCGCGCGCCTGCTCGAGGGCGGCTTCGAAGCGCTCGTAGACCTGGAAGATCTCGCCGTGGATGTAGTTGTAGCCCACGCTCGCGCCCATGGCGTAGGCGGCAATCGCCATACCCTCAATGACCGCGTGAGGGTTGAACATCAGGATGTCGCGGTCCTTGAAGGTACCGGGCTCGCCCTCGTCGGAGTTGCAGACCAGGTACTTCTGCCCTGGGAAACCGCGCGGCATGAAGCTCCACTTCAGGCCGGTGGGGAAACCCGCACCGCCACGCCCACGCAGGCTGGAAGCCTTGAGCTCTGCGATCACTGCATCCTGGGTCATACCGGCACCGCCGTCCTGCCCCAGCACCTTGCGCAGCGCCGCATAGCCGCCGCGCGCCTCGTAGTCCTTCAGCCCCCAGTTGCTACCGTTCAGATCGGCATAGATCTGCGGACTGATGTGGCGGCCATGGAAGCAGGTTTCCACGCCCTTGGCATGAAATTGCGCGAGGATGTCTTGCACACGTGCCATGGCTCAGTCCTCTGCGTTGCGCAGGCCGTCGACAAGCTGATCGAGCTTGTCGTTGGTCATGAAGCTGCACATGTGACGGTCGTTGACCAGCATGACGGGTGCATCCCCACAAGCACCCAGGCATTCGCTGGGTTGCACGGTGAACACGCCGTCCGCCGTGGTGCCATACGGCTCCACGCCCAGCTTGCCGCACAGATGCTCCAGTGCCTGCGGGCCGCCGGCGAACATGCACGGCGCATTGGTGCACACGTTCAGCTTGAAGCGGCCAACCGGCTGCTGGTTGTACATGTTGTAGAAGGTGGTGACCTCATGCACGGCCATGGGCGGCATACCGAGGTAGTCGGCCACCGCCTTTTCGTGGCCAGGGCTGACCCAGCCGCGCTCCTGCTGGACGATCGCCAGACAAGCCATTACGGCAGACTGCTTCTGGTCAACCGGGTACTTGGCGACTTCGCGCGCAAAACGTGCGAGCACGGCCTCGGACAGAGGCGCTTCTGTGACGGAACCGACGGCTTCGCTCATCGATCGATCTCTCCAAACACGATGTCCAGCGTGCCGATGATGGCCACCGCGTCGGCCAGCATGTGGCCGCGGGCCAGTTCATCCAGCGTGGCCAGGTGCACGAAGCCCGGCGCCCGAATCTTCATGCGATAAGGCTTGTTGGCACCATCGCTCACCATGTAGATGCCGAATTCGCCCTTCGGGTGCTCCACCGCCGCATAGGCTTCGCCCGCGGGCACGTGCATGCCCTCGGTGAACAGTTTGAAGTGGTGGATCAGCTCCTCCATGTTGGCCTTCATGGCCTCGCGGCTCGGCGGCGCCACCTTGTGGTTGTCCGTGATCACCGGGCCAGGGTTGGCCCGCAGCCACTCCACGCACTGCCTGATGATCTTGTTGGACTCGCGCATTTCCTGCACGCGGACAAGGTAGCGGTCGTAGCTGTCGCCAGTCTTGCCCACCGGAATGTCGAAGGCCATGCGCTCGTACACATCGTAGGGCTGCTTCTTGCGCAGGTCCCAGACAATGCCGGAACCCCGCAGCATGGGGCCGGTCATGCCCAGATTCAGGGCACGCTCGGCGCTCACCACACCGATACCCACCGTCCGCTGCTTCCAGATGCGATTGTCGGTCAGTAGGGTTTCGTACTCGTCCACGCACTTCGGGAAGCGCTGCGTGAAATCGTCGATGAAGTCCAGCAACGAGCCCCTGCGGTTCTCGTTGAGTTCCGCGATCGCCTTGGCATTGCGGATCTTGCTGACCTTGTACTGCGGCATTGTGTCCGGCAGGTCGCGGTACACGCCACCGGGCCGGAAGTACGCCGCATGCATGCGCGCACCGGACACGGCCTCGTACATGTCGAACAGGTCTTCGCGTTCGCGGAAGGTGTAGATCAGGATCGTCGACGAACCGCAATCGTTGCCGTGCGAGCCCAGCCACATCAGGTGGTTGAGCAGGCGGGTGATCTCCGAGAACATCACCCGGATGTACTGCGCACGGATCGGCACCTCAATGCCCAGCAAGCGCTCCACCGCCAGGCAGTAGGCGTGCTCGTTGCACATCATCGACACGTAGTCGAGGCGGTCCATGTAGGGCAACGCCTGGACGAAGGTCTTGTGCTCGGCCAGCTTCTCGGTAGCGCGGTGCAGCAGGCCGATGTGCGGGTCCGCACGCTCGACCACCTCGCCGTCGAGCTCCAGCACCAGGCGCAGCACGCCGTGCGCGGCCGGGTGCTGCGGACCGAAGTTCAGGGTGTAATTCTTGATCTCAGCCATGGGGACTCTGTTCTCGCCTGCGGCTCAGTGCAACCCGCCGTAATGCTCTTCGCGAATGATCCGCGGCGTGACTTCGCGCGCCTCGATCGTCACCGGCTCGTAGACCACGCGCTGACGCTCAGCGTCGTAGCGCATTTCCACGTTGCCGGACAGCGGGAAGTCCTTGCGGAACGGGTGGCCGATAAAGCCGTAGTCGGTCAGGATGCGGCGCAGGTCGGTGTGACCTTCGAACATGATGCCGAACAGATCGAACGCCTCGCGCTCGAACCAGTTGGCGGCGTTCCAGAGGTTGTTCACGGAATCGACCACCGGGAACTCGTCGTCGGCACAGTACACCTTCACCCGCAGACGCTGGTTCAGGCTGACGGAGAGCAGCTGCACCACCACGCAGAAGCGCTGACCTTCCCAGCGACCGTCACCCCAGCGAGACATGTCCAGACCACACAGGTCAATCAACTGCTCGAACTTGCAGCCCGGCGCGTCACGCAGGGACTGCATCGCCGCCAGGTAGTCGGCCGGCTTGACGGTGAGGATCACCTCACCGAGGGCCACTTCCACCTTGTAAGCCTGGGCACCCAGGGTGCTCGCCACAGTCTCGCGCAGGGCGCTGGGATCAACTGCGTAGTCGCTCATGCTCACACCCGTGCGATGGTGTTGGTGCGGCGCACCTTCTGTTGCAACTGGATGATGCCGTACAGCAGCGCTTCCGCCGTGGGCGGGCACCCGGGCACGTACACATCCACCGGAACGATGCGGTCACAGCCGCGCACCACCGAATAACTGTAGTGGTAGTAGCCGCCGCCATTGGCGCAGGAGCCCATGGAGAGCACCCAGCGCGGTTCGGCCATCTGGTCGTACACCTTGCGCAGGGCCGGTGCCATCTTGTTGCACAGGGTTCCGGCCACGATCATCAGATCGGACTGGCGCGGGCTGGCGCGAAACACCTCGGCACCAAAGCGCCCGATGTCGTAACGCGCAGCGGCCGCGTGCATCATCTCGACCGCGCAGCACGCCAGGCCGAACGTCACCGGCCAGAGGGAACCCGTTTTGGCCCAGTTCATCACCGAGTCGAAACTGGTGGTGAAAAAGCCTTCCTGCAGCTTGCCTTCAATCATGTCGTCACTCGCCTCGGGTCTGGCCCGTCATTCCCAGTCCAGCGCGCCCTTCTTCCATTCGTAAACGAAACCGACCACCAGGATGGCCAGGAAGATGGACACGGCGATGAAACCCTGCAACCCCACTTCCTTGAGCGCCACCGCCCAGGGAAAAAGGAACGCGATCTCGAGGTCGAACAGGATGAACAGGATGGCCACGAGGTAATAGCGCACGTCGAACTTCATGCGCGCGTCCTCGAAGGCCTCGAAGCCGCATTCGTAAGGGGAATTCTTGGCCGCGTCGGGCCGATTGGGGCCGAGGAACCAGCCCATGCCGAGACAGAGACCGCCGACGGCCAAGCCCACCAGAATGAATAGCAAGACAGGGACGTATTGGGCCAGGTTCATCGCGATGCTTCTTTGGACTCCGGTGGTACGTGGCCACCGGATGGTTCTCGATTGTCTGGTGCCGTCGGCGAGACTCGAACTCGCACAGCTTTCGCCACTACCCCCTCAAGATAGCGTGTCTACCAATTTCACCACGACGGCTGTCGTTGTCGGCACCTGAAGCCAGCGGCCGAAGCCTGCCACAGGAGCCCACTGAATCTAGGAGTTTACCCGCAAAACACCCGCTTACAGCTGACGGGCGCGACGGATTTTGCGCACCGCAGCATGCGGCGTTGTCGTGGTGCAGAGGCGCCGCGCGCCGGCATCACTTGCCCGGAATTTGTGCGGCGCCAGAGGCAGGCACCGCAGGCGCGGGCGCGGCAGCCGATGCGGCAGGCGCAGCCTGCCCCGGAATCGCGGCGGCGTCACCAGCGGAAGCTGCCGGAGCAGGCGCCGAGGCCTCCACGGCAGGCGCGCGATCCAGCACGCTGCCGCTGGACGGCGCAGCCGGCGCGGCCATGCCGAAGTACGCCAGGCCCAGCGTGCAAGCCAGGAACACCGTGGCCAGCACCGCCGTGGAGCGGGAAAGGAAGTTGGCGCTGCCCGAGGCTCCGAACAGGCTGCCGGAGGCCCCGCTGCCAAAGGCCGCGCCCATGTCGGCACCTTTGCCGTGCTGCATCAGGATCAGGCCGATCATGGCCAGCGCCGAGACGATTTGCAGCACCAGCAGCAGGTTCAGGAACACATTCATTCGATCACTCCAAAATTCATAGCAGTCGCCGCCCGCGCATCAATCGGCAGCGGCCACAATCTTCAGAAAATCCGGGGCCTTCAACGAAGCGCCGCCAATCAGGCCACCGTCGATGTCGGGCTGCGCCAGCAGGCTGGCGGCATTGGCCGCATTCATGCTGCCGCCGTAGAGGATGCGCACACGGTCGGCGTTGTCGGTGGCCGCCTTGATCTGCGCGCGCAGCACGGCATGCACCGCCTGCGCCTGCTCGGGCGTGGCGGTCTTGCCGGTGCCGATGGCCCAGACCGGCTCGTACGCCACCACCACTTCGCTGATGCAGTGGCCGTTCAGGTGGATCACCGCCGACAGCTGGCGCTTGACGATGAACTCGGTCATGCCCTCTTCGTGCTCGCGCAGCGTCTCGCCCACGCAGACGATGGGGGTGATGCCCGCGGCCAGCGCACGCTTGACCTTGATGGCCACGTGCACATCGTTCTCGGCCTGGTGCTGGCGCCGCTCGCTGTGGCCCACGATCACGTAACGCACACCGAAGTCCCTCAGCATGGTGGCCGAGACATCGCCGGTGAAGGCGCCGTTTTCGTGCTGCGATACATCCTGCGCGCCCAGTTCGATGGCGCTGGAGCCGGCCAGCAGGCCCTGCACCTGGGCGAGATATGGCGCGGGCACGCACAGCGCCACGTCGCACGCCGGCGTGCCCACGCCAGCCAGCATCTCGCCCACCAGCGTGGCGTTGGTGTCCAGGCTGCCGTTCATCTTCCAGTTGCCGGCGATCAGCTTGCGGGTCATGCCTTGCTCCAGTCCAGGACGATTTTTCCGACGTGCTCACCGCTTTCCATCAGCGCGTGGCCCCGGGCAGCGCCGCTGGGCAGACTGCCCTCGGCCGTCAGGGCCGGCAGCACGCTGTGAATGACGGGCCTGACGCGGCCTGTCTCCAGCCAGGGCCACACCCTGGCCTTCAGCGCCCGGGCGATGGCGCCCTTGAACGCCACCGAGCGCGGGCGCAGCGTGGAGCCGGTGATGGTGAGGCGCTTGCGCAGCACCAGGCCGGCATCAAAACCACTCTGGATACCGCCCTGCACGGCAATGATGACGATGCGCCCGTCCTCGGCCAGGCATTCGACCTCGCGCCGGACGTAGTCACCGGCCACCATGTCGAGCACCACGTCCACGCCCTTGCCGCCGGTGATGCGCTGCACCTCCTGCACGAAGTCCTGGTCGCGGTAGTTGATCACATGGTCGGCACCCAGCTTGAGGCAGGCGCTGCACTTGTCGGCGTTGCCGCAGGTGGCAATCACGATGGCGCCGGCCGCCTTGGCCAGCTGGATCGCCGTCACGCCGATGCCGCTGGTGCCGCCCTGCACCAGCAGGGTCTCGCCCGGCTGCAGGCGTCCGCGGTCGAACACGTTGCTCCAGACGGTGAAGAACGTCTCGGGCAGCGAAGCCGCTTCGACATCGCTGAAACCCTTGGGCACGGGCAGGCATTGCGCCACCGGCGCCACGCAGTATTCGGCGTAGCCGCCACCGGCCACCAGCGCGCAGACACGGTCGCCCACCGCCAGGCCGGCCTCGGCCAGCGCGGCGGCGTCGCCCGACGCGATGACGCCGGCGACCTCCAGACCCGGCAGGTCGGACGCACCGGGCGGCGGGGCGTAGTGGCCCTTGCGCTGCAGCACGTCGGGCCGGTTGATGCCCGAAGCGCTCACACGGATCAACGCCTCGCCTGCGCCCGGAACCGGCTGCGGGCGCTCGGCGGGCACCAGCACCGCCGGTGCGCCGAATTCGCGAATCGCTATGGCTTTCATAAGAAAAACGGGCTTTAGCCCTTGTCCAGCGGGCGCAGGCAGCTATTCAAACAATAGCTGCCTGCAAGCCCGTCACTGCTGCTGTTGCTGCTGCTGGGCGGCGGCGGTTTCAGGCTCCACCGGCGCGTCGGCAGGCATGCGCTGCTCGTCGCGCGGGGCGCGCGGCGGGCGGTCGCCACGGTCTTCGCGCGGAGCGCGGTCACCGCGGTCCTCACGCGGAGGACGGTCGCCGCGGTCCTCGCGCGGGGGGCGGTCGGTCAGCGCCTTCATGGACAGCTTGATGCGGCCCTTCTCGTCGGTTTCGAGCACCTTGACCTTGACGACCTGGCCTTCCTGCAGGTGATCGGACACCTTCTCCACGCGCTCGTGGGCGATCTGGCTGATGTGCAGCAGGCCGTCCTTGCCGGGCAGGATGTTGACCAGCGCGCCGAAGTCCAGCAGCTTGGTGATCGGGCCTTCGTAGATCTTGCCCACTTCCGCCTCGGCGGTGATCTCCTCGATGCGGCGCTTGGCGTCGTCGGCCTTGGCGGCGTCGTTGCTGGCGATGGTGATGGTGCCGTCTTCGCCGATGTCGATCGTGGTGCCGGTCTCTTCGGTCAGCTGGCGGATGGTGGCGCCGCCCTTGCCGATCACGTCGCGGATCTTCTCGGGGTTGATCTTCATCGTGTAGAGCTTGGGCGCCCACGAGCTGATCTCGGCCTTGGCTTCGCCCATGGCGTCCTGCATCTTGCCCAGGATGTGCATGCGCGCTTCCTTGGCCTGGGCCAGGGCGACCTGCATGATTTCCTTGGTGATGCCCTGGATCTTGATGTCCATCTGCAGGGCGGTGATGCCGTTGGTGGTGCCGGCCACCTTGAAGTCCATGTCGCCCAGGTGGTCTTCGTCGCCCAGGATGTCGGTCAGCACCGCGAAGCGGTTGCCTTCCTTGATCAGACCCATGGCGATGCCGGCCACGTGCGCCTTCATGGGCACGCCGGCGTCCATCATCGACAGGCAGCCGCCGCAGACCGAGGCCATGGAGCTGGAGCCGTTGGATTCGGTGATCTCCGACACCACGCGGATGGTGTAGGGGAACTCGTCCTTGGCGGGCAGCAGCGGGATCAGCGCGCGCTTGGCCAGGCGGCCGTGGCCCACTTCGCGGCGCTTGGTGGAGCCCATGCGGCCGGCTTCGCCGGTGGCGAACGGAGGCATGTTGTAGTGGAACAGGAAGCGGTCCTCGAACTCGCCGGCCAGCGCGTCGATGCGCTGAGCGTCGCGCTCGGTACCCAGGGTGGTGACCACCAGCGCCTGCGTCTCGCCGCGGGTGAACAGCGCCGAGCCGTGGGTGCGCGGCAGCACGCTGTTGCGGATTTCAATGGGACGCACGGTGCGGGTGTCGCGGCCATCGATGCGCGGCTCGCCGGCCAGGATCTGGTTGCGCACGATGCGCGCCTCGATCTCGAACAGCAGGTTGTCGAGCTTGACCGGGTCGAACGCCACGCCCTCTTCCGTCAGCGCCTGGCGCACGGAGGCAGAGGCTTCACGGAGCGCCTGGGTGCGGGCCTGCTTGCTGCGGATCTGGTAGGCCTCGCGCAGCTTGGGCTCGGCCAGCGTGCCCACTTTTTCGATGAAGGACTCGTCCTTGGTTTCCGGCGCCCAGGTGCCGCTTTCGGCCCACAGCGGCTTGCCGGCTTCACGCACCAGCTCGTGGATGGCGTTGATGGCGGTCCGGCCCTGCTCGTGGCCGAACACCACGGCGCCCAGCATCACGTCTTCGGTCAGCTGGTCGGCCTCGGATTCCACCATCAGCACGGCGGCTTCGGTGCCGGCCACCACCAGGTCGAGCTGGCTGTTGGCGCGGGCAGAGGGGCCGGGGTTCAGCACGTACTCGCCGTTGATATAGCCCACGCGGGCGGCGCCGATGGGGCCGTTGAACGGAATACCGCTGATCGACAGCGCCGCGCTCACGCCGATCATGGCGGCGATGTCGGCGTCCACCTCGGGGTTCAGCGACAGGGTGTGAATCACCACGTGCACTTCGTTGAAGAAGCCATCGGGGAACAGCGGGCGGATCGGGCGGTCGATCAGGCGGCTGGTCAGCGTCTCCAGCTCGCTCGGCTTGGCCTCGCGCTTGAAGAAGCTGCCGGGGATCTTGCCGGCGGCGTACGTCTTCTCGATGTAGTCGACCGTGAGCGGGAAGAAATCCTGCCCCGGCTTGGGGTTCTTGCTGGCCGCCACGGTGGCCAGGATCACGGTGCCGTCGATGCTGACCAGCACCGCGCCGGTGGCTTGGCGGGCGATTTCGCCGGTTTCCAGGGTGACGGTCTTGTCGCCCCACTGGAACGTCTTGGTGACCTTGTTGAACATGCTCATGTTCGCTCCTTGATTGATAGCTGTCTGCGCCGGCCCTGCCTGCGCTGGAGCCCGGTTTCATTCAGAACACGATGCCATTCCAGCAAGCGTCCGCCAAGGCTGGCGCGGACGCTGGTGGAATGACACAGCTTCGCTCTGAAGGCCGGCAACTCCGGTTGAAAAAAGACAAAAACGCCTGAGCCCTGCGAGAGGCGTCAGGCGTTCGTCCTGGTCATGCGCTTACTTGCGCAGGCCCAGCTTGGCGATCAGGGCCAGGTAGCGGTCGGCGTCCTTGGCCTTGAGGTAGTCCAGCAGCTTGCGTCGGCGGCTCACCATGCGCAGCAGGCCGCGGCGGCCGTGGTGGTCCTTGGCGTTTTGCTGGAAATGCGGTGTCAGCTCATTGATGCGTGCCGTCAGGATGGCGACCTGCACTTCGGGGCTGCCCGTGTCGTTGGCGGCGCGCGCGTTGTCCTTGACCACGGCGGCCTTGTTCTCTTTGGAGATCATGCTCTAAGTCCTTGTCGTTCCATATGATTTGACTTGCGCGGTGCGCCGGAACTGCGCGCCGCGTGCTGCTTTGCGAACTGCAAAACCTTGGGATTATAGCCCGCCCCAGCGTGCCGGGCCGCTACCCCCGCCGCGCCGCCGCCAGCATCGCCAGCAAAACAAGGGCGCAGCCGCCCATTTGCCAGGGTGTGACCTGCTCGCCCAGCGCCAAAGCCGCCAGCACCAGGGCCGACACGGGCATCACCGCCGTCGCCAGCGCAGCCTCGGCGCCCGCCAGGCGCTGCGCCCCGGCGAACCAGAGCCAGAAACCCAGCACGCCCGGCACCAGCGCGTAGTACACCGCCGCCCCCACGGCCACCGGCGGCACCGAGTGGCGCCAGGCCTGTTCCAGCCACGCTGGCGCCAGACAGGCCAGCAGGCCGAGCGCGCTCATGGTGGCCGACAGCGCCAGCGGCGGTACCGGCACGCGCAGCCGCTTGTTGACCAGAATGAAGGTTGCCTCGCAGGCCACGGCGCCCAGCACCAGCGCATGGCCAAGCAGAGCGTGCGCGCCCTCCCCGCCGCCCGCGGCGCCAGCCTGCGGCAGCGAGATGGCCGCCACGCCGGCCGTGGCCAGGCCGATGCTGACCCAGAGCGCCGGCCCTGGCCGCTCGCCCAGCGCCAGCACCGAGAATAGCGCCGCCACCGCCGGCAGGGTACCCGCCACCACGCCGGCGTCGGCCGCCGGTGCATAGCGCGTGCCCAGAATCAGCAGCACCGTGTAACCGACGCTGCCGGCGGCGGCCTGGAACACCAGCAATGCGCCGTCGCGCCGGCCGGGCCGCGGCCACGCCGTGCCCGTGGCGCGCATCAGCAGCCACAGCACCGGCGTGGCCACGGCGAAACGCAGCGCGGTGGCGGTGAACGGTGGCAGGCCGGCGGCGATCAACCGGCTGGCGACCACCGTGCTGCCCACGGTGGCCATGGCCGCCGCGCACAGGGCCATGCCGAGCCAGGCTTGCTGGCGGGAGGACGAACGCATGGGCGATCCCTTCAGGAACTGGAGATACCCCAGCATCGCCCGTCGCGGGGCCGGCGTCTTGAACGGAATTGCACCGGCGTGCGAAGCCAGCACCCGTGCAGCCAGCGCACCGCCACCCACGCGGTGCTCGTTTCTTCTGGGAGCCACCCGCTCCCTACAATCGCGCGTCGGTTCTTGTCCGCGCAAAAAAGCGGGGTCAAGCGCCTCGATTTGAGGGCTTCCATGACCAACACGTACGTCGCCCGTCGGGCGCGGGCCTCCAACGGCATCCCGTCGCCAGCTGAACCGGCACCTGCCACAGGCTCGACCCACGCATGATGGCCTGGCATTCCACCGACCGTCGCCTCGACGCGCGCCTCGTCGGGCTCCTGCTGGCACTCGGCAGCTTCGCCCTCTTCGTCTGGCACATCACCCGCCCGGCGGCGCCCTTCTTCGACGAGACCCACTACCTGCCGGCCGCGCGGGCGCTGATCGAGCGCTCCGGGCCCATCAACATCGAACATCCGCTTTTCGCCAAGTCGGCGATCGCCGCCGGCATCCTGCTGTTCGGCGACAACAGCCTGGGCTGGCGGCTGCCGAGCGCGCTTTTCGCCGCGGTCGCGGTGGCGGCCTTCTTCTGGATCGCGTGCATGCTGTTCCGCTCGGTCCGGCTGGCCACGCTTTCGACCCTGCTCCTGATCTTCAACCAGACGCTGTTCGTCCAGGCGCGCATCGCCATGCTGGAAATGCCGATGACCGCCATGCTGCTGGTGGCCGCGGGCTGCCTGTTGCAGGCGCGCCGCTCGGACCAGCATCGCTCTCGCTGGAACTTTGCGGGCGCAGTGGCGCTGGGCCTGGCGATCGGCGCCAAGTGGCTGGCGGTTCCCTACGCCGCGCTGTTCCTGGGGCTGGCCTTCTGGTGGCGCTGGCGTGATGCGGGCGGCGGCAGCACAGCGAGGTTGCGTGCGGCGCTCCCCGAGCTGCTCGCGCTCGGCGTCGTCACCGGCGCGGTCTACCTGCTCACCTTCTGGCCCGCTTTCCTCTACGCCAGGAACCCGATGACCCTGGGCCATCTGCTCGGCTTTCAGTGGGAAATGCTGCGCAGCCAGAGCAGCCACCTGGCGCCTCACCCCTACCAGAGCGCGTGGTGGACGTGGCCGGTGATGGCGCGGCCCATCTGGTACCTGTTCGAGAAAACCGGCGCCAGTTACGAGACGGTGCTGCTGATCGGCAACCCCGTCGTCTACTGGGGCGGCCTGCTGGTCGTGCTGCTGGCCCTCAGCGGCTGGATCCGGCAGCGCTCGGCGGCGCTGATGGCCACCGTGGCGCTCTACCTGTTCTCGCTCGGGATCTGGATCGTGATCCCCAAGCAGATCGGCTTCTTCTACTACTACAACCTCTCCGCCATCGCGCTGTGCCTGGTGATACCGGCGTTCTTCCAGGGCCTGGGGCCACGCGGCGAGCGTGTGCTGGGCTGGATCACCGCGCTGGCGGCGGCGATGTTCGTTTACTTCTACCCGATCATTTCGGCGTACCCGCTGCCCACCGACGACACCTGGACCCACTGGGTCTGGATGAACAGCTGGCGCTGACGCCCCTCGGACTCAACAACGGCCAGCCGCGTACTGCCCCGGCGTGTAACCCCGGAAGCGCCTGAACGCCCGCGTCATGTGGCTCTGGTCGGCAAAGCCACTGCCCGTGGCAGCTTCCGCCAGGGCCTCGCCACGTGCCAGCCGGTGCTCGGCACGTGCCAGGCGCTGCTGCTGGGCCCAGGCATGGGGCGGCAGGCCGAAGGCGGCGGTAAAGGCGCGCAGGAACTGGTAGCGGCTCAGGCCGGCCTCGCGGGCCAGCTCGGCCAGGCTGGGCGGCGGCGTTTCTTCGTCCGCCAGGCGCTGGCGGGCCCGGGCCAGCGGGCCTGTGGTCGCCGGGGCGGACAGTGGCGGCTCAACGTTGGTCGGCGCATGCCGTAGCAGCACGGCCAGGCGTTCTTCGAGCGCCAGCGCGTCCGCGCCGCCCAGGGCGCTGGCGAACAGCGCGTCAAAGCAGCGCACCACCCATGCGTCCTGAAGCACCGGTCGCACCCATTCGGGCATCGAAGCAGGCACCGAATACTCCTGATCCCATAGCGATGCATCCAGGTACACCATGCGCCAGCGGCGCTTTTCACCCTGCATGGGGATGCCGTCGTGCACCTCGCCAGGGTTCACGGTGATGACCTCGCCGCGCACGGCCTGTACCGGCCCGCGGCCGCTGGCCGAAGTCTGGCCGCCGGCGTCGATCACGCCGATGCCGTGCACGGCGTGGGTATGGCGGGCAAAGCTGCGCCGGGTGTGGGCGGCCACCAGCGTCATGCCGGCCAGCGCGGCCGGCCGGACCACGAATTCCGGTGCTTCCGATCGCGCTGGCCTCGCCACAGCCGCCTACCCGCGGCCCCGCGCCGCCAGCCAGGCGCGCAACCGCTCCACGCCGCGGCCCAGCCGTGCCAGATCGGCCGAGGCGAAGCACCAGCGCAGCCAGCCTTCGGCCTCGGGCGCGAAGGCGCTGCCGGGCGCCAGGCCGATGCCAGCCTCGGCCACCAGGCGCTTGGCCAGGTCCAGCGAATCGTCGAAACCCTCGATGCGCAGGAAGGCGTACATGCCGCCGGGCGCGGCGCTGGTGCGCACGCCGGGCACTTGCTGCAACTGCGGCACCAGGGCATCGCGCCCCGCCTTCAGGTGGGCGACGATGCGCGGGGTGATGCTTTCCGTCTGCGCCATGGCCGCCAGCGCCGCGCGCTGCACGAACACCGGCGCGCAGGAGGTGTTGAACTCCAGCAGCTTGCCCACCTGCGGCGTCATGTCGGGCGGCATGATCAGGTAGCCGAGGCGCCAGCCGGTCATCAGAAAGGCCTTGGAAAAGCTCTGCACCACCACCAGCCGGTCGCCGGGCTCGGCCACGTCGAGAAAGCTCGGCGCGGCGCCGCTGGGGGTATCGCCACGGTAGTACAGGCGTTCGTACACCTCGTCGGACAGCACCCAGGTGCCGGTGCGCCGGCAGTGCGCCAGGATCGCCGCCTGCTCGTCTTTCGATAGCGTCCAGCCCGTGGGGTTGTTGGGCGAGTTGACCACCAGCATCCGCGTGCCGGGGGTGATGGCGGCCAGCAGCGCCGGCAGGTCGAGCCGCCAGGCGCCGTCGTCGCCAGGCACCAGCGGCACGCAATGCAGGTCGGCCCCCAGGATGCGCGGCTGCGCCGTGAGGTTGGGCCACACCGGGGTGACGGCCACCACGCGGTCGCCGGCGTCGATGATCGCCTGCATCGCCACGATCAGCGCGTTCACGCCGCCCGAGGTGATGCCGATGCGGTCCACCCCCAGCGGGCCGTGCAGGCGCGTGGTGTAGGCGGCCACGGCCTCGCGCAGCTCGGGCAGGCCGAGATTGTGGGAGTAGAAGGTCTCGCCCGCCTGCAGCGAGGCGATGCCGGCGGCGCGGATGGCCTCGGGCGTGACCTCGTCGCTCTCGCCGAACCAGAACGGCAGCACGTCGTCGCGGCCGATGCCGGCGTTGGCCACCTCGCGGATCCTGGAGGCTTCGAGGTTCAGAACGGCTTGGCGCATGATGGCGGGAATTTTTCGCTTGTCGGTCGGTGCGGGATCGGGCATCGTAGCGGACTCGGCGCAACCCGCGCCGGCAAGGACTTGCATGACCACCGTCGACCGCTCCCGCCTCACCGCAGCCGCCTTCGGCGCCCTGCTGCTCACCGGCCTGGCCGTGCCGGCCGTGGCGCAGGCCAAGGGCAAGCGGCGCGCCCGCAAGGAAAAGAGCAACCCGGACATCGAGCGCCAGAAGCTCGAGGACGCCCGCCTGACGCGCGAGTGCCGGGGGCGGCCGAACGCCGGCGCCTGCCTGGGCTACGCGCGCTGACCTGCCGGATACTCATCTTTTCATAGCTGCCTGCGGCCGCCGCCAAAGGGCTGAGAGCTGATTTGGTTCAGAAATTTCTCGCCTGCACGGACAGCACCTGCCGGTCGGGCTGCGGCTTCCTCTGCAAGTTCAAGGCGGGCTTGTCGAAGCGCGGCGCAACGGGTTCCTCGAGCATCCCACCGCCGTATCCAGGGGAAGCGCCAGGGGCTTGGATGCGCGCTTGACCGCACTTGCGGTCGCCCCCTGATTTCTTGAGTGAAATCGGCGTTTTGACCAGGCTTGGCGGGCGCAGGCAGCTATTGAAAGCGTAGTGTCTCTGGTGGCGCTGGAGGCCGGGAGGTGCGCCCGGCGGCGCACCTACTTTCTTTTGCTTCGCCAAAAGAAAGTAGGCAAAGAAAAGGCGACCCCACTTGCCGTGTCCCTTCGCTTCGCTGCGGGCAGCCTGCGATGCTCGGGCATGGGGCGGCGCTGCGGAACTCGCTGCGCGCTTGCAGCGCTCCGCTCAAACAGCCGCAGCGAGTCAGAGCACGAAGCATGGTCTTGCTGCGCAGCCCATGCCCGCCCCACGCCCTGCGCTTCTCGGCACGGCCAGAGGGGATTGGGGAACACAGGCCATCGCTTCGCTCGGCCCGAAGCAACCACAGGCCGCACGGCAAACAACTGGCACCCCCCGAAGGCCGCGGAGCAGGCCATGCCAGCAACCGCCGTGGCCGGGCTTGTACCGGCCACTGGCGGTGTCCCCCCTCCCGAAGAGAGAGGGGGGAAGGCGCGTCAGCGACTCAGGGGGGTGTTCCCTACCCCACATTCACCGGCACAAAGATCCGCTCGCCGTCGCGCTGGATCAGCAGCGCCACGGATTTGTCGGCCTTGGCGACGATGCTGCGGACCTGGGCGATGTCCTTCACGGGCTGGCCGTTGACGGAGACGATGACGTCGCCCTGCTGCACGCCGGCGCGGGCGGCCGCGCCGCTGGCCTGTTCGACCAGCAGGCCGCCGTCGACCTTGGCTTCGCTCTTCTCGTCAGGCTGCAGCGGGCGCAGCGCCAGGCCGAGCTTGCCCTTGTGCGGGCCGGCGGCGTCGGCCACCTGGGTGCCCTTCTCGCTCAGGCTGCCGAGCCTGGCGGTGAGCTGGTCGGGCTTGCCCTGGCGCCAGATGTCGATGGTGACGCGCTCGCCCGGCTTGGCCATGCCGATCAGCGCCGGCAGGTCGCCCGAGGCCACGATGGGCTGGCCGTTGACCTGCGTGATCACGTCGCCAGGCTTGAGGCCGGCCTTGTCGGCCGGGCCGTTCTTCTCGACGGTGGAAACCAGCGCGCCTTCCGGCTTGGGCAGCTTGAACGAGTCGGCGAACGACTGGTTCACCTCCTGCACCGCCACGCCGAGCTTGGCGTGATCGACCTTGCCGTGGGCGACGATCTCGTCCTTGACGTGCAGCGCCACCTCGATCGGGATGGCGAAGGACACACCCTGGTAACCGCCCGAGCGGCTGTAGATCTGCGAGTTGATGCCCACCACCTGACCGCTGGTGTTGATCAGCGGGCCGCCGGAGTTGCCGGGGTTCACCGCCACGTCGGTCTGGATGAAGGGCACCATGCCCTCGTCGGGCAGCGAGCGGCCCTTGGCGCTCACCACGCCGGCGGTCACGCTGTTCTCGAAGCCGAAGGGCGAGCCGATGGCCAGCACCCATTCACCGGTGCTGAGCGCCTTGGAGCTGCCCAGCGGCATGACGGGCAGGTTGTGCGCGTCGATCTTGATCACGGCCACGTCGGTCTTGTCGTCCTGGCCCAGCACCTTGGCCTTGAACTCGCGCCGGTCGGTGAGCTTAACGGTCACCTCGTCGGCGCCGCGCACCACGTGGGCGTTGGTCAGGATCAGGCCGTCCGGCGAGACGATGAAGCCCGAGCCCTCACCACGCATGGGCGCTTCCTGCGCACCGCCGCCCTGCCCCTGCCCCGGCCCGAAGCCGAACGCGCCCGGCGGCAGGCCGAACTGCTTGAAGAACTCCTGCATGCCGGGGGGCAGGTTGCGCTGCACCGCAGCGCCGCCTTCGTCGTCGCTGCCGTTCATCGACACCTTGCGCGTGCCGCTGACGCTGATGTTCACCACCGCCGGGCCGTACTTGGCCGTGATGGCGCTGAAGTTGGGCATGGCCACCATGGCCGCGGGCGCCGCGGGGGCGGCCTGCGCCACCTGCGCCACCGCCACGCCTTGCGCGTGCACCGGCGTGTGCGCGTGTTCCAGCGCCACCACGCCCGCGCCACCGATCATGCCGGCTGCGATCAGGGCCGCCACCAGCTTCCTGGGCGTCCATTGCAAAGTGCTGTTCATGTCTGTCGTCCTTTCCAGTCGATTCCGCCTCGACATGGGCGGCATGGGATCGAATGTCGGTCCGCTGAGTTAGACGACGCTTAGGACGGCCGCTTTCTTCGCCGGCCGGGCGCCAAAAAAAGAAAAGCCGCCGGCGTGCCGGCGGCTTTGGTGGCCTTTTGGCGGGTTCCTGGTCTTGCCCGGTCCCCGCGGCGCGACCGTGAGGGTGCGCTCAGTTGGCCTTCTCGCCCACGGCGGGCGGCGGCGGTGCGTTCTTGTTGGCCTGGTCCATGGCGGCCTTGGCCTTCTTGGTGTGCTGCTTGGCCTTGACCTTGTGCATCTTGGCCTTGGCCTTGTGCACCGCACTGGTCGGGCCCGTGGTCACGGCGCCGGCCACGCTCTGGCCCGCCTGCTCGGTCTTTTCCACGGCCGCCGCGCCGGCTTCCTTGGCCGCGGTGCCGACCTGGGCCTGCGCCGCGCCAAAAGCGGTCAGCGCAGCCAGCAGGACGAGGGACTTCTTCATCATGGGGAGATCTCCTTGGGTTGCAAAGCAGCCCCGGCCAACGGGCCGGGGCACCGGCCGGCGGCATCTGCACCGGCCAGCCCGAATGCTCCGCCAGTTGCGCGGCCCGGCGTGTCGGACAGCAGGCCGTCGCCGCGTGGGCGGCCGGCGCTGCCGGGGCCGGTTCAACCGGGCCAGCGCAGCGCCACCCGCAACCCGCCAAGCACGGGCGACGCGTCCAGCTGCAGCGCGGCCTCGTGCTGCCGGGCAATCGCGCTCACGATGGCCAGGCCCAGCCCGCTGCCGTGACCGGCCGCGCCGGGCGCGCGGTAGAAGCGGTCGAGCACACGCTGGCGGTCTTCGGGCGCGATGCCGGGGCCCGAGTCCTCGACCAGCAGCGCGGCGCCTGTGCCAGCGCCAGCCGATTGCACGCGCACCCGCACCTGCCCGCCCTCGGGCGTGTAGCGCAGCGCGTTGTCGACCAGGTTGCGCAGCAGCACGACCAGGGCGTCCGGCTGGCCCTGGGCGGTGGCCTCGTCCGGCGCGTCGAGCGCGAGCGCGATGCCGCGGCGCGCGGCCTCGCCGGCGGCGTCGGCCACGGCGCTGCGGGCCAGCGCGGCCAGATCCACCGGCACCGGGGGCGCTGCGCGCTCGGCGCCTTCCTGCCGGGCCAGGGCCAGCAGCTGCTCCACCAGGCGGGTGGCGCGGTCGATGCCGCCCAGCAGGCGCTCACCGGCCAGCTGGCGCGCGGCTTCGTCCGGCGCGCGCTGCACGCTCTGCACCTGCAGGCGCAGGGCGGCCAGGGGCGAGCGCAGTTCGTGCGCGGCATCGGCGGTGAAGTGCGTGAGGGCCGCCCAGGCGGCGGCCAGGCGGCCCAGCAGGCCGTTCATCTCGTCCACCAGCGGGCGCAGTTCGGCCGGCAGGCCGGCGGTGGGCAGGGGCGCCAGGTCGTCGGCGCGGCGCGCGGCCACCTGGCGGCGCACGCGCTCCACCGGCGCCAGCGCGCGGCCGACCACCCACCAGACCACCAGCATCAGCAGCGGCGCCAGCAGCGCCACCGGCAGCACCGCGCGCAGGGCCAACTGGCCGGCCATCTCGCGCCGTGCCTCGGTCTGCTGCGCCACCTGCACGATCTGCGTGGAGGTCTGCAATGCGTAGACGCGGTAGGCGTCGCCGTCCACCCGCAGGTCGGAAAAGCCGATCACCGCCTGCGGTGGCAGCAGGCGGCTGGTGGGGCTGCGGTAGAGCATCAGGCCGTCGGCGCGCCAGATCTGGATGATCATGTCCTGCGCGGAGGCGGGCACGCTGGCCAGCCCGCCGGCCTGGTCGCCGGCGGCCAGGCTGCCGGTGAGCGAGATGGCGATGCGCTGCATCTGCGCGTCGAACAGCGCCTCGGTGTCCTGGCGCGCGGTGCGGTAGGTGACCAAGGCCTGCGCGCAGGCGATCAGCAGCACCGCCACCAGCAGCGCGCGCGTCAGGCGGCCGCGCAGCGACGAGGGGCGCTTTTCATGGTGTTTTGGGGCTGCAGCCGGCTCGTGGCGGGCGCAGGCAGCTATCGAATCAGGAGTGTCCGGCATGATCGGTCCAGCCGCTCAGGCACCGGGTTCGGTCTGCGGCGGCACGCGATAGCCCAGGCCGCGTTGGTTTTCGATGAGGCCGGCACCGAGCTTCTTGCGCACGCCGTGGATGTAGACCTCCACCGCGTTGCTGCTGATGTCGTCGCGCCAGGAGAACAGCTTTTCCTCCAGCTGCTGGCGCGACAGCACGCGCCCGGGCCGGGCGATCAGCGGCTCCAGCACCGCCCATTCGCGCGCCGACAGCTGCACCGGCTGGCCGGCCACGCTGACTTCGCGCGTGAGGGGCCTGACGCGCACCTCGCCCCACACGTACTCCGGCTCGGCGCGGCCGGCGGCGCGGCGCACCAGGGCGCGGATGCGCGCCAGCAGCTCGTCGAGGTCGTAGGGCTTGACGATGTAGTCGTCGGCGCCGGCGTCCAGCCCGGCCACGCGCTCGGCCACGGCGTCGCGCGCGGTGGCCACCAGCACCGGCGTGCGGCGGTTGGCGCCGCCCGCGCTGGCGCGCAGCCCGCGCAGCACGGCCAGGCCGTCCTTGCGCGGCAGGCCGAGGTCGAGCAGCACCAGGTCGTAGGCGGCCGTGGCCAGGGCGGTGTCGGCCATGGCGCCGTCCTTCACCCAGTCGACCGCCCAGTCCTCGGCGCGCAGGGCGTCGAGCACCACCTCGCCGATCATGGTGTCGTCTTCGGCCAGCAGGATTCTCATCGTCCGGTCAGTTCAAATTTCATAGCTGCCTGCGCAAGCTGGTTGCCGGCCAGCGGCCCAATGAACGCCTGATTTTGGTGCCCCAGGAACGTTCGGGCGGCCGCGAGTGTCCGATAGACTACCCCAATGACCCTGCTGATGCTGCTCCTGCTGCCCTTCGCCGGCAGCCTGGTGGCTGCCCTGTTGCCGACCCATGCGCGCAACACGGCGGCCAGCCTGTCGGCGCTGGTCGCGCTGGCGGGGGCGGTGAAGGTGGCGCTGCTGTACCCCGCGCTGCAGGGGGGCGAGGTGATCCGCCAGGAGTTGCCGTGGATCCCGTCGGCCGGCGTCAACTTCGTGCTGCGGGTGGACGGGCTGGCCTGGATGTTCGCGCTGCTGGTGATGGGCATCGGATTTCTGGTGGCGTTGTACGCACGCTACTACATGGCCAAGGAAGACCCGGTACCGCGCTTCTTCTCGTTCTTCCTGGCCTTCATGGGCGCCATGCTGGGCGTGGTGCTGGCGGGCAACCTGATCCAGCTGGTGTTCTTCTGGGAGCTGACCAGCCTGTTTTCGTTCCTGCTGATCGGCTACTGGCACCACCGCAAGGACGCCCGGCGCGGCGCGCGCATGGCCCTCACCATCACCGGCGCCGGCGGTCTGGCGATGCTGGGCGGGGTGCTGATCCTGGGCCACATCGTCGGCAGCTACGAGCTCGACGCCGTGCTGGCCGCGGGCGACCGCATCCGCGCCCACCCGCTGTACACCACCATGCTGGTGCTGATCCTGCTGGGGGCGCTGACCAAGAGCGCGCAGTTCCCCTTCCAGGTCTGGCTGCCGCGCGCCATGGCGGCGCCGACCCCGGTATCGGCCTACCTGCACTCGGCCACCATGGTCAAGGCGGGGGTGTTCCTGCTGGCGCGGCTGTGGCCGGTGCTCTCGGGCACCGACGTCTGGTTCTGGCTGGTGGGCGGCGCCGGCGTCATCACCCTGGTGCTGGGCGCCTACCTGGCGATGTTCCAGAACGACCTCAAGGGGCTGCTGGCCTATTCCACCATCAGCCACCTGGGGCTGATCACGCTGCTGCTGGGCCTGAACCGCGAGCTGGCAGCGGTGGCGGCGGTGTTCCACATCATGAACCACGCGACCTTCAAGGCCTCGCTGTTCATGGCCGCCGGCATCATCGACCACGAAACCGGCACGCGCGACATCCGCCGGCTGTCGGGCCTGTTCAAGGCCATGCCCTACACCGGCACGCTGGCTTTCGTGGCCAGTGCGGCCATGGCCGGCGTGCCGCTGGCCAACGGCTTCCTCTCCAAGGAGATGTTCTTCGCCGAGACGGTGGACCTGGCCGCGCGGCCGTGGCTCGACTGGGGCCTGCCCGTGGCCGCCACGGTGGCGGGCATCTTTGGCGTGGTGTATTCGCTGCGCTTCTCATGGAACGTGTTCATGGGCCCGCCGGCCACCGACCTGCCGCGCGCGCCGCACGAGCCGGTGCGCTGGATGCGCGTGCCGATCGAGGTGCTGGTGGTGCTGTGCCTGGTGGTGGGCATCGTGCCGCAGTGGTCCATAGGCCCGGCGCTGGCGCTGGCCGCGCAGCCGGTGGTGGGCGGGCCGCTGCCGGTCTACAGCCTGGCGCTCTGGCACGGCATCAACAAGCCGCTGGTGATGAGCCTGGTGGCGCTGGCCGGCGGCGTGCTGCTGTTCGCGTGGCTGTCGCCGCGGCTCGAATCGCGCCGGCTGCGCGGCGTGCCGCTGCTGGGCCGCATCGACGGCCAGCGCGTGTTCCACGCCGTGATGCTGGGGCTGGACGCGCTGGCCCGGCAGCTCACCCGCTGGCTCTCCAGCAGCCGCCTGCAGCCGCAGATGCTGCTGATGGTGCTGGCCGCCATGGCGGTGGCCACCGCCTCGATGTGGCAGGGCGGCATCACCTGGGGCCACCGCGAGCGCGTGCCGGCCAGCGTGGCCTTCGCCCTGCCCTGGGTGGCCGGCGTGGTGCTGGCCGTGGCCGCCGCCGTGATGGCCAAGTTTCAGCGGCTGGCGGCCATGATCATGCTGGGCGGCGTGGGGCTGATCGTGAGCCTCACCTTCCTGTGGTTCTCCGCCCCGGATCTGGCGCTGACACAGCTCACCGTGGAGGTGGTGACCACCATCCTGCTGCTGCTCGGCCTGCGCTGGCTGCCACGCCGCAAGCGCGGGGATGAGCCGCCTTTCAGCCTGCGCGTGAAGCTGCGGCGCGGGCGCGACCTGGTGATCGCCGTGGCCGCCGGCACCGGCATGGCGGCGCTGGCCTACGCCATGATGACCCGCCCGGCGCCGCAGAGCATCTCGCCCTTCTTCATCGACCGCGCGCTGCCCGAGGGCGGCGGCACCAACGTGGTCAACGTGATGCTGGTGGACTTCCGCGGGTTCGACACGCTGGGCGAGATCTGCGTGCTGGCCATCGTCGGCCTCACGGTCTACGGGCTGCTGCGGCGCTTCCGCCCGCCGCGCGAGGTCGACCAGCTGCCGCCCCAGCAGCGCCTGGTGCCGGCCGACCTGGTGACCGACCTGGACAATCCGCGCACCGCAGCCGATTCCGCCCCCGGCTACATGCAGGTGCCGGCGGTGCTGGTGCGCCTGCTGCTGCCGGTGAGCGCGGTGATCGCGGTCTACTTCTTCCTGCGCGGCCACAACGAGCCAGGCGGCGGCTTCGCGGCCGGGCTGGTGGTGGCGATCGCCTTCGTGCTGCAGTACGTCGTGGCGGGCACGCGCTGGGTGGAGGCGCATCTGCGGTTGCGGGTGGTACGCTGGATCGGCGTGGGCCTGCTGATCGCCGTGGCCACCGGCACGGGCTCCATGCTGCTGGGCTACCCCTTCATGACCACCCACACCGCGCACCTCACGCTGCCGGTGCTGGGCGAGCTGCACATCGCCAGCGCGATGGCCTTCGACCTGGGCGTGTTCTGCGTGGTGGTGGGCTCCACACTGCTGATCCTCACCGCGCTGGCGCACCAGTCGATCCGCGGCCACGGCCCCGCGCCCGACGCGGCGCAGCAGGAGGGCGACGCATGGAAGTGATCCTGGCCATCGCCATCGGCGTGCTGGGCGGCAGCGGCGTCTGGCTGATCCTGAGGCCGCGCACCTTCCAGGTGATCATGGGGCTGTCGCTGCTGTCGTACGCGGTCAACCTGTTCATCTTCGCCATGGGCAGCCTGCTGCTCGACAAGGAGCCCATCGTCACGCCCGGGCTGGCGCCCACGCTCGAGAACTACACCGACCCGCTGCCGCAGGCGCTGGTGCTCACCGCCATCGTGATCGGCTTTGCCACCACGGCGCTGTTCCTGGTGCTGCTGCTGGCCTCGCGCGGGCTCTCCGGCACCGATCACGTGGATGGCGAGGAGCGCGAATGATGCCGGCACCGTTGCTCCACCCGCTGCGCGAGTCTCTGACATGACGGACGCGATCGAGCACCTGATGCCCCACCTGCTGGTGGCGCCCATCCTGCTGCCCATGGTCACAGCCGCGGTGATGCTGCTGCTGGGCGACCGGCGGCGCCCGGCCAAGCAGGTGCTGAACGCGCTGGCCTGCCTGCTCAACCTGGCGCTGGCCGTCGCCCTTCTGCTGTGGGTGCGCCACGCCGGCCAGCAGGCGGTGGGCGTGTACCTGCCGGGCAACTGGCCGGTGCCCTACGGCATCGTACTGGTGGCCGACCGCCTGTCGGCCATGATGCTGCTGCTGACCGCGGTGCTGGGCGTGGCCAGCATGGCCTACGCCAGCGGGCGCTGGGACCGCGCGGGCGTGCACTTCCACCCGCTGTTCCAGATGCAGCTGCTGGGGCTGAACGGCGCCTTCCTGACGGCCGACCTGTTCAACCTGTTCGTGTTCTTCGAGATCATGCTCACGGCCTCCTACGGGCTGCTGCTGCACGGCAGCGGCTGGCCGCGGGTGCGCGCCGGGCTGCACTACGTGGCGGTCAACCTGCTGGCCTCCACGCTGTTCCTGATCGGCGTGGCCATCCTCTACGGCGTGACCGGCACGCTCAACCTGGCCGACATGGCGATCATGGTGCCCGCCATCCCCGAGGCCGACCGCGGTCTGCTGCACGCCGGCGCGGCCATCCTGGCGATCGCCTTCCTGGTCAAGGCCGGCGCCTGGCCGCTCAACTTCTGGCTGGCACCGGCCTACAGCGCGGCGGCGGCCCCGGTGGCCGCGCTGTTCGCCATCATGACCAAGCTGGGCGTGTACGCCGTGCTGCGGGTGTGGACGCTGCTGTTCGCGCCCGACGCGGGCGTGTCCGCGCAGTTCGGCAGCGCGGCGCTGGTGTGGATCGGCCTGGCGACGCTGGCCTTCGGCGCCATCGGCGTCATCGCCACGCGCCACCTGGGCCGCATGGCGGCGGCCTGCGTGATCGTGTCCTCCGGCACGGTGCTGGCGGCCATCGGCTTCGGGCGCCCGGCCATCACGGCCGGGGCGCTGTACTACGCGCTCGGCTCCACGCTGGCGGTGAGCGCGTTCTTCCTGATCATCGAGATGATCGAGCGCTCGCGCGCGTCCGACGAAACCCCGCTCTACGTCAGCGAGGTCGAACCCGAGGAAGCCTTCGCCTACCCGGTGGACCTGATGCCGCCCCCCGGCGTCAACCTGGACGAGGACGAGCGCCCGCTGATCGGCCAGGCGATCCCGGCGGCCATGGCCTTCCTGGGCCTGGCCTTCGTGGCCTGCGCGCTCACGCTGTCAGGGCTGCCGCCGCTGTCGGGCTTCGTCGGCAAGGTGGTCATGCTCTCCGGCCTGCTGGGTGCGGCCGAGGTGGACGGCCACGCGGTGCAGGTGGCCACCCCGATCTGGACGCTGATGGGGCTGCTGATCGGCGGCGGCCTGCTCACCACCATCGCCATGTCGCGCGCCGGTGTGCGGTACTTCTGGGCGCCGCAGGGGCGGCCAGTGCCGCGGCTGCGGGTGGCGGAAACGGCCCCCATCGCCCTGCTGTTGCTGCTGGTCGGCGTGCTGGCCTGGCAGGCCGACGCCGTGCTGCGCTTCACCACCGCGGCCGCCCGCGCGCTGCACGAACCCGGCGGCTACATCGGCAGCGTGGTGGCGGCGCAACCCGTGCCATCGCCCGTGGCCACGGGCAAAGGGGGGCTGCGGCGATGAGGCGGCGCTGGCTCCCGGCCCCGCTGCTGTCGGCCGCGCTGGCCGCCGGCTGGCTGGCGCTGGTGCGCTCGGTGGCACCGGGGCAGATCCTGCTGGCGCTGTTGCTGGGCCTGCTGGCGCCGGCGCTGTTCGCCTCGCTGCGGCCGGAGCGCCCGCGCATGCGCAAGCCGCTGGTGCTGCTGCGGCTGATCGGCACGGTGGTGCGCGATGGGCTGCATTCCAACTGGGTGGTCTTCATCGGCCTGCTGCGCAGCCGGCGCGACCCGCTGGAAAGCCGCTTCGTGCACGTCCCGCTGGAGCTGCGCGACCAGACGGCGCTGGCCTGCCTGTGCGTGATCGCCACCGCCGTGCCCGGCACCGTGTGGTGCGAAACCGCACCGGACGGCAGCCAGTTGCTGCTGCACGTGTGGGACATGCGCGACGAACAGGAATTCATTGCCGATTTCAAGACACGCTACGAGCGCCCGCTGAAGGAGATCTTCGAATGAGCCCTTTCCTGGAAGTGGTGATCCGCATCACCATGCTCGGCTATGGCGTGGCCATGCTGCTGGCCCTGTGGCGAGCCTTGCGCGGCCCGACGGCGCAAGACCGCGTGCTGGCGGTGGACTTCATCACCATCGTCGCCATGCTGCTGATGCTGGTGGTCGGCATCCGCTACGCCAGCAGCATGTACCTCGAAGCCGCGCTGCTGCTGGCCCTGTTCGGCTTCGTCAGCTCGGCGGCGTTTGCCAAGTACCTGCTGAGGGGGGAAATAATTGAGTGACACCCCTGAAACGGCCCACCCCCAGGCTCCACTCGCTTCGCGATGTTTCGCCACCCCCCTCAAGGGGGCACCGCTGGTGGCCGGGGGGACCCCGGCCACGGCGGTCGCTCGCATGGCCGGCTCCGCGGCCTTGTGGGGGTGCAAAAGCTGGTCGCGCACTTGGTCGTTCGCTTCGGGGCCAAGCGGAGCGATGGCCCCTGTTCTTCCCTTTGTCCCCTCTGGCCGTGCCGAGAAGCGCAGGGCGTGGGGCGGGCGCGGACACCGAAGGATGGCCGCGCTTCGTGCTCTGACTCGCTGCGGTTGTTCGAGCGGAGCGCCCTTTGGGGCGCACAGCGAGTTCCGCAGCGCCGTCCCATGCCCGAGCATCCCAGGTTGCCCGCAGCGAAGCGAAGGGACACGGCAAGTGGGGTCGCCTTTTCTTTGCCTACTTTCTTTTGGCGAAGCAAAAGAAAGTAGGTGCGCCGCCGGGCGCACATCCCGGCCTGCAACGATCCCGAAAGACGCAAGGGCTGGAAATCAAACAAGCGTCGAACAGGGCTTCGACAAGCTCAGCCCGAACGGCCGGTGTCATCCCGGCAGAAGATGCGATTCTGGACAAAATCAGCCTCCAGCCCTTTCGCAGCAGGCGCAGACAGCTATCAAATCAGAAGTGAATCAATCTGCGCAGCCACAGGTCAGCACCGCCACCCGCCTCCTCGCGCCACGGCGGATCGACCATTTCGTGGAGCCCTGACATGCCCCTGTGGATCGAAATCGTCGTTGCCGTGCTGCTGCTGCTGAGCGCGGTCATGGCCGTTGCGTCGGCCGTCGGTCTGGTGCGGCTGGGTGACTTTTTCCGCCGCATGCACGTGCCGGCGCTCACCGCAACCCTGGGCGTGTGGTGCGTCACCATCGCCTCGGTGTTCTACTTCACCGCCCTCACCGGCACACTGGCGCTGGACGTGTGGCTGATCGCCATCCTGATGTCGATCACCGTGCCGGTCACCACCGTGCTGCTGGCGCGTGCCGCGCTGTTCCGCATGCGGCAGCGGGGTGACCCGACGGTGCCGCCGCCCATCCGCCTGCGGCCCGCGCTCGAGCGGGACCAGGACTGAGCCTCATCCGCCCGCCAAAAGCTATCGTTATGGTAGCTGTCTGCGCCTGCCAGACAAGGGCCTGCGGCCTGTTTGACTCTGATTTTGCAGTCAGGCCTTGCCAGGCCGCACCATCGCGCAGGCAGCGGGCAGCTCGGCCTGGGCCGCGCTGATCTCGCGCACCACGCGGAAGCCGTAGCCCGAGCCCTCGACGTCGAACGGCACGCCCGGCGCGCCCTGACGCTCCATCACACCCACCACCAGCGGCTGCTGGAACTGATGGTCCTCGGCACGCATGTGGCCGGTGCGTCCGGCCAGGGTGACGCGGGCCTGCTCCAGCGCGCGCGCCACCGGCAGCGCCTCGGTGCTGGCGGCGCGCTGCATGGCCTGGGCCAGCGCCTCGATCATCAGCTGCATGCGCAGGTGCACGTAGTCGTCGGCCGGCTTGGGAAAGCGCTGGCGGAAGGCCTGGTAGAAGGCCGCGCTCTCGGGCGTGGGCACGTTGGGTAGCCAGTCGGCCACGGCCAGCACCTTGCCCACGCCGGCTTCGCCGATGGCGGCCGGCGCGCCCAGCGCATTGCCGTAGAAGGTGTAGAAGCTGCCGTCGAAGCCGCCATCGCGCGCCGCCTTGACCAGCAGCGTCAGGTCGTTGCCCCAGTTACCGGTGAGCACCGCCTGCGCGCCGCTGGCCTTGATCTTGGCCACATAGGGCAGGAAGTCTTTTACGCGCCCCACCGGGTGCAGCTCCTCGCCCACGATGCGCACATCCGGCCGCTGCGCGCCGAGCTGGCGCCGGGCCTCGCGCAGCACCGCCTGGCCGAAGCTGTAGTCCTGCCCGATCAGGTAGATGCGCTGCAGCTCGGCGTCGCCCTTGAGCACCTGCATCAGCGCGGCCATGCGCATGTCGGCATGGGCATCGAAGCGGAAGTGCCAGAAGCTGCACAGCTGGTTGGTCAGCGCCGGATCGACGGCGGAGTAGTTCAGGTACAGCACGCGCCGCGCCGGATCGCGCTCGTTGTGCTTGTTGACGGCATCGACCAGCGCCGCGGCCACGGCCGATGAATTGCCCTGCAGCACCACGCGCGCGCCGGCGTCGATGGCGGCGCGCAGCGAGGCCAGCGATTCCTCCACCTGGCCCTTGCTGTCGAAGCGGCGCACGGCCAGCGGACGCGCCCCGCCGGGCAGCGGCACGCCGCCGCGCGCATTGACGCGCTCGGTGGCCCAGACCAGGTTGCGGAACACGGCCTCGCCGGTATTGGCGAACGGGCCGCTGAGCGATTCGACCAGCGCCAGCTGGATCGGCTCGGCCTCGCCCGCGCGGGCCAGCCAGGGCGTGGCGCCCAACAGCGCCAGGGGGGCGCGCAGCAACGCGCGGCGGGTGGAAGACGGCATGGGCAGGTACTTCAAAAACAATAGCTGTCTGCGCCCGTCAGGAGCCGGCTGGCGGCCTCTGGAAGGCTTGAACCGCGTTCAGGAACTGGCGGCCGGCTGGGCGCCGCTGGCCGGAGCGGCGGGCGCTGCCGGTGCGGTGGACGCCGCGGTGGCAGGCGGCGGCGCGACTTCGGCCGGAGCCGATGCGGCGGCGGCCGGCGCGACCGGTACCGCAGCGGCGCGAGCCGGAGCGACAGCCGTTGCGGCCGGCTTGGCCGTGGCCGTCGGTTCGGCGGCGGTGGCGGCCGCGGTCGGCACCACGGCCTTGTCGAGGTATTCGCCGATCAGGTCGAAGAAGCGCTCGTACAGGTCGGCGTCGGCCACGGTCTCGCTGGAGACCTTGACCATGGAATCCAGCGCGCCCTCGATCGGCAGCGACAGCGAGCCGAGGCCGCCCACGCCCAGCGAGGCCGATTCCTTGACCTTGCGCACCAGGTACTGGTCCTTCAGCCCGCTGACGAAGGCGGTGCTGGTGTCGGGCCCCAGGCTCTCGGGCGTGCAGACGACGCGGAACTCGAGCTGCACATGGTGCTCGGCATCGGGCTGGAAATACTTGCGCGCGGTGACCTGCTCGGCCGCGTTGCTGGTGACCAGGTAGCCCTGGCTCAGCAGGGCGCGCCGGGCCGCCTCGCAGGTGCGGGCCGGCGCGGCGCCGAAGTGGCGCGCGAAGGAACTGGCGTCGAAGGCCTCGGGCTGGTAATTGACCAGCGGCGCCGGCACGGGCTTGAGGCTGGTGCAGGCGCCGAGCGCCAGGGTGGCAAGCGCCAGCGAGACGCGGCGCGGCGATACGGGAAAGCTCATCCGGACAATGTTTCGTGGCAGCGGCCCGGTGGGACCAGCTTCGCGGCGCACCGCCCGATCGGGGCCGTGCGCCAGAAAGGCGTGATGGTACCGCGCTGCAGGCTCGAACCTGTGACAGCGGGTCCCCTGCATGGGAGCCGCTTCTGGGGACATCGTTCCGCAATTTCAAGGGCCGGTCGCCATCATTTTTTTGCTCGACCCGGCGCTTGAAATGCGCCCGGAACGACACAACTGAGCCCACAAGCGGCCAGTGCGGCTCTGCCCGCCGGCCGCGCCACCCACCACCGAAAGGAAACCACCATGTTCTTTGCCACCACCACCCCCGCCGTGCGCCGCTCAGTCTACGGCCCGGCCCTGCGTTCGCTGGACCGCTTCCTGGACGACGCCGTCAGCGCCGCGCGCAGCGCCGGCACCCAGTTCAGGGACGAGGACGGCCATTGGGAGCTGAGCATCGACGTGCCCGGCGTCACCCGCGAGCAGCTGGCCATCGCCATCGAGGGCGCGACCGTGAAGGTGCAGACCGTGGAAGGCGCGCCGCGCAGCTACAGGAAAGCCTACGAGTTCGCCCAGGACGTGGACACCGCCGCCTCCAGCGCCAAGCTGGAAAACGGCGTGCTGACCCTGCGCCTGGCCAAGCTGGTGCCGGAAAGCAAGGCGGCGACGCTGGCGATCGCCTGACAGGACGCCCCCCGGAGCGCCTGCGGCACCCGCGGGCCGCAGACCCACTGGGGGCGAGCCGGCCGCTTCGGAGCGGACGGCCGCGGCGGCCACCAGCAGAGCGCGGCCAGGTAGACCGGCACTGCTGAACCGTCGCCACGCTGCGGGACACAAAAGAGGGACGGTTCGCCGTCCCTCTTTTGCAGCTATCGCTGCGGCCCTCAGGCCGTGGCCAGTTCGTCCAGCGGCCAGCGCGGCTTGACGTCGAAGGCGTAGGCCTCGGAGGGCTCGGCCGCACCGGCCTGCAGGCGCATCGCGGCGGCCAGGGCGATCATGGCGCCGTTGTCGGTGCACAGGTGCAGCTCCGGGTAGTGCACACGTACCCCGCGCCGGGCACAGGCGGCGTCCAGCTGTTCGCGCAGCAGGCGGTTGGCGCCCACGCCGCCGGCTACCACCAGGCGCTTGAGGCCGGTGGCCTCCAACGCCTTGAGCGACTTCTTCACCAGCACCTCGACGATGGCGGCCTGCGTGCTGGCGGCCAGGTCGGCGCGCTGCTGGTCGCAGGGCGCGCCCTCGAACCTGCGCGCCTGGGTCAGCACCGCGGTCTTCAGGCCGGCGAAGGAAAAATCCAGGTCGCCGCTGTGCAGCAGCGGCCGCGGCAGCTTGTAGGCCGTGGCGTCGCCGAACTCCGCCAGCCGCGCCAGCGCCGGCCCGCCGGGGTAGCCCAGGCCGAGCAGCTTGGCGGATTTGTCGAAGGCCTCGCCCGCGGCGTCGTCGATGGTTTCGCCCAGCAGCGTGTAGCGCCCCACGCCGTCCACCCGCATGAGCTGCGTGTGGCCGCCGCTCACCAGCAGCGCCACAAACGGAAACTCGGGCGGATCGGCGCTCAGGAAGGGCGACAGCAGGTGGCCTTCCAGGTGATGCACGCCCAGCACCGGCTTCTCCAGCGCCGCACCCAGGGCGCAGGCCAGGCCGGCGCCCACCAGCAGCGCCCCCGCCAGGCCGGGACCGCGCGTGTACGCTACCAGATCGATAGCTGGCAGCGCCTGTCCAGCCTCGGCCAGCACCTGTTCGGCCAATGGAATCACGCGGCGGATATGGTCGCGGCTGGCCAGCTCCGGCACCACGCCGCCGTAGGCGGCGTGCATGGCCACCTGCGTGTGCAGCGCGTGGGCCAGCAGCTCCGGCACGCCGCCTTCACGCGTGCGCACCAGCGCCACGCCGGTCTCGTCGCAGGAGGATTCGATGCCAAGCACCAGGGTAGACATGCCGGAATTATCCGCGCGGGGCTCGATCCGCCCTACAGCCGTGCCGCAAACCCCTGTCTTTTGCCGGTGACCAGGTCAGGGCTGGCGCCAGCGCATCCATCGGCCGCAAGCGCCTCCCGCCCCGCGCTCCCAATACGCCACGACGCCGATCATGCAAGACCGGCACGCATCGTTCAAGCGCCGACGCCCCAGCCCGATAGCGCACCTGCGCGATGGCACACCGGGAAGGCCGCGGAGCAGGCCAAGCCAGCGACCGCCGTGGCCGGGGTCGCCCGACCACCAGCGGTGCGCCCTTGAGGGGATGAGGCCCGCGGCTCCAGGTCTGCCTGCGCAGACCCGGACGAGCCGAACGGCCGCCGCCTCCGGCGGAGTGCGCGTGGGGCCACAAGCCGAAGGTTGTGGAGCCTGGGGGTGGACCTGTTATCCGCGGATGTAGCTCTCCATCTGCTCGATCAGGAAGCGCTGCTGCGCCAGCTGCGCGTTCACCAGATCGCCGATGGAGATCAGCCCGACCACCTGGCCGCCCTCCACCACCGGCAGGTGGCGCAGCTTGCCCTGGGTCATGATGCCCAGGCACTCCTGCACGGTCTGCCTGGGGCCGACCACGTAGAGCCGCGCGGTCATCACGTCGGCCAGCAGCGCGTCGGTGGAAGACAGGCCCTTGAGGGCGATCTTGCGCGCGTAGTCGCGCTCGGTGAAGATGCCCAGCAGCGCGTCGCCCTGCATGATGAGCACGGAGCCGATCTCGCGCTCGGCCATGCGCTGCAGGGCTTCGCGCACCGTGGCAGTGGGCGGCAGCGATTCGATCTTCGCCGGCCTGGCAGCAAGAATGTCGGCAACGGTGTTCATGGTGACGATCCTCCTGTCCGCGATGGAAATGGCGCTTTCGGCATTACATGGTGCCAGCGCCCGCGCGGTTTGTCACGCGGTGGCGCGGCGTACGGCGTGGCGGCCGTGCGCCGCGGGGGTGCAGGCAACAAGACGCAACAGGAACAGCGCTGCCGCAGGCGGCAAGAGCTATCGATCTGATAGCTGTCTGCGCCCGCCACAAAAGGGCCGGAGCCCGATTTGATCTTGAAACCCGCCGCACGTGCGAGCCGCGGGCCGGTGCGCGCCGCTCAGGCCGCCGTCAGCAGCCCCGCGCGCTCGATGTGGCGCACCACCTCGTCCAGGCCCTGCCGGGTCTTGAGGTTGGTCATGACGAAGGGCTTGACGCCCTGCGGGCCGGCGCGCATGCGCTCGGTGTCGCTCTTCATCACGTCGAGGTTGGCGCCCACATAGGGCGCGAGGTCGGTCTTGTTGATGACGAACAGATCGCTCTTGGTGATGCCGGGGCCGCCCTTGCGCGGGATCTTCTCGCCGGCGGCGACATCGATCACGTAGATGGTGAGGTCGCTCAGTTCCGGGCTGAAGGTGGCGGCCAGGTTGTCGCCGCCGCTTTCGACGAACACCACGTCGGCATCCGGGAACTGCGCCAGCATGCGGTCGATGGCCTCAAGGTTGATGGACGCATCTTCCCGGATCGCGGTGTGCGGGCAACCGCCGGTTTCCACGCCCATGATGCGCTCGGCCGGCAGCGCGCCGCTGACGGTGAGCAGGCGCTGGTCTTCCTTGGTGTAGATGTCGTTGGTGATGGCGATCAGGTCGTACTTCTCGCGCATCGCCTTGCACAGCATTTCCAGCAGCGTGGTCTTGCCGGAGCCGACAGGCCCGCCGATGCCCACGCGCAGCGGTGGCAGTTTCTTGGTGCGGTTGGGAATGTGGTGCAAGGCGGTCATGGTGGAGCCGAATTACAAGCTAAAAATGGCTGCAGCCCTTGTGTGGCGGGCGCAGGCAGCTATGAAAACCGGTGCGTTCACGAACGGAACAGGCGCGAGTACTGGACCTCGTGCCGGGCGGAAAGAATGGCCAGCATGGGCGAGAAGGACTGGCGCCCATCATCGTCCACCGCCAGCGCATGCGCGACCGCGGCGGGTATCTCCCCGGCCAGCCGCGCCAGGATGCGCTGGCCGGCGCTCTGGCCCAGCGGCACGGCCTTGATGGCCGCCTGGACCATGTTCTCGGACCAGCCGAAGGCGTAGGCCATCAGCGCCTCGAGCGCCGGCGCCCCGGCCAGCACGCAGGCCAGCGCGAAGGCCACCGGGTAGCCCGGGCCCATGGCGGCCAGCGCCTCGATCTGCGCCAGCGCATCGGGCGCGTCGGCGTACTGGTTGCGCAGCCATTCGGTGAGCGAGCGGCCCATCTGCTCGGTCTGCAGGCGCAGCTCGCTGCTCTCGCGCGTGTGCAGCACCCAGGCGTTGAGTGCCTCGGCTCGATCCGGCCGGCCGTCGCGCCAGGCTTCCAGGGCCTGTGCCAGTGCCGGCAGGTCGGCACGCGCCTGTGACAGGTGCAGCTGCTCCACCAGCCAGTCGGCCACCTCGCGCTCGGCCTTGACCAGCCCGGCGTCGATGGCTGCCTCCAGCCCTTCGGAGTAGGAAAAGCCGCCCACCGGCAGCGCCGGCGAGGCTAGCCAGATCAGGCGCAGCAGGCTGGCGGCGGGCAGGCCGGCGGTCGGCGGCGGCAAGTTCATCCGTGTGAATGACCGTGCGGTTCGTGGCCGTGGTGGCCGTGGCCGTGGTGGCCGTGACCGTGATGCTCGTGACCATGGTCATGGCCGTGATCGTGCGCGTGGCTGTGGTCATGATCGTGACCATGCCCCTCATGCGCGTCATGCCCATGGTGGTGGCCGTGCGCGCCATGACCGCCGTAGGCGCCGCCCTCGGGCTCGAAGGGCTCCTGCGCCTCATGCACGATCAGGTGCATGGCGCGCAGCATCTCGGCCAGCACGTGGTCGGGCTCGATCTTCAGATGGTCGGGCTTGAGCTCGATCGGCACGTGGCGGTTGCCCAGGTGGTAGGCGGCGCGCGTCAGGTCGAACGGCGTGCCGTGCTCGGTGCAGTGGGTGATGCGCAGCACCGCCTGCGGCGCGGCCAGCACCCGCACCAGCGAGCCGTCCTCGGCCACCAGCACGTCGCCACCGCGCACCGCGGTGCCGCGCGGCAGGAACACCGCCAGCTCGCGACCCGCCGAGTCGTTGGCCGCGAAGCGGCTTTTCTGGCGCACGTCCCAGTCGAGCTCCACCGTAGCGGCGCGCCTGAGCAGCACAGCCGCCAGGCCGCGGCCCTGCGGCATGAGTTTGTTGACGGTGAGCATCAGAACAGGAAGTAGCGCTGCGCCATCGGCAGCACCTTGGCGGGCTCGCAGGTCAGCAGCACGCCGTCGGCGCGTACGGCGTAGGTCTGATGGTCGATTTCCATCTTCGGCGTCAGGCCGTTGTGCACCATGTCCTTCTTGCGCACGCCACGGATGTTCCTGGCCACGCCCACCGTCTTGGCCATGCCGTAGCGCTGCGGCATGCCGGCGTCATACGCCGCCTGCGACACGAAGGTCAGACTGCTCTTCGCGTTGCTGCCGCCGAAGGCGCCGAACATGGGCCGGTAGTGCACCGGCTGCGGCGTGGGGATGCTGGCGTTCGGGTCGCCCATGGCGGCCAGGGCGATGCTGCCGCCCTTGAGGATGCAGAAGGGCTTGACGCCGAAGAAGGCTGGCTTCCAGATCACGATGTCGGCCCACTTGCCGGGCTCGATGCTGCCGACCTCGTGACTGATGCCGTGGGCAATGGCCGGGTTGATGGTGTACTTGGCCACGTAGCGTTTGGCGCGCAGGTTGTCGTTGCGGGCGCTGTCTTCCGGCAGCGCGCCGCGCTGGACCTTCATCTTGTGCGCGGTCTGCCAGGTGCGCAGGATGACCTCGCCGACCCGGCCCATGGCCTGGCTGTCGCTGCTCATCATGCTGATGGCGCCTAGGTCGTGCAGGATGTCCTCGGCGGCGATGGTTTCCTTGCGGATGCGGCTTTCGGCGAAGGCCAGGTCTTCGGCGATGGAGGCGTCCAGATGGTGGCACACCATCAGCATGTCCACGTGCTCGTCCAGCGTGTTCTGCGTGTACGGCATGGTGGGGTTGGTGGAGCTGGGCAGGAAGTTGGCCTCGCCCACCACCTTGAGGATGTCCGGCGCGTGGCCGCCGCCCGCGCCCTCGGTGTGGAAGGCACAGAGGGTGCGGCCCTTGGTGGCGGCGATGGTGTTCTCGACGAAACCGGATTCGTTCAACGTGTCGGAGTGGATGGCCACCTGCACGTCGGTGGCCTCGGCCACGTCGAGGCAGTTGCTGATGGCACTGGGCGTGGTGCCCCAGTCTTCGTGCAGCTTCAGGCCGATCACGCCGGCCTGCACCTGCTCGTGCAGCGCCGCCGGCAGGCTGGCGTTGCCCTTGCCCAGGAAGCCCAGGTTCATCGGGAAGGCGTCGGCCGCCTGCAGCATGCGCTCGATGTGCCAGGGCCCGGGCGTGCAGGTGGTGGCGAAAGTGCCGGTGGCCGGCCCGGTGCCGCCGCCCAGCATGGTGGTGATGCCGCTGGCCAGCGCTTCCTCGATCTGCTGCGGGCAGATGAAGTGGATGTGGCTGTCGATGCCGCCGGCGGTGACGATCATGCCTTCGCAGCTGATGATCTCGGTGCCGGGGCCGATGACGATGCCCACGCCCGGCTGCGTGTCGGGGTTGCCGGCCTTGCCGATGGCGGCGATGCGGCCGTCCTTCAGCCCGATGTCGGCCTTCACGATACCCCAGTGGTCGAGGATCAGCGCGTTGGTCAGCACCGTGTCCACCGCACCCTCGGCCCGGGTGCGCTGGCTCTGCGCCATGCCGTCGCGGATGGTCTTGCCGCCGCCGAACTTCACCTCTTCGCCGTAGCCGCCGGCGGCCAGCGTGTGGTCCTGTTCGACCTCGATCACCAGTTCGGTGTCGGCCAGCCGCACGCGGTCGCCCACCGTGGGGCCGTAGATTTCAGCGTAGGCGCGCCTGTCGATGCCGGCCATCAGAGCTTTCCTTGAATCAGGCCGCGGAAGCCGTGGACCACGCGGTCGCCCGCGTAATCGACCAGTTCCACGGTGCGTTGCTGGCCGGGCTCGAAGCGCACCGCCAGGCCGGAGCCGATGTTCAGCCGCATGCCGCGTGCGGCCTCGCGGTCGAAGCTGAGCGCGCCATTGGTTTCGGCGAAGTGGTAGTGCGAGCCGACCTGGATCGGCCGGTCGGCGGTGTTGCTGACCACCAGCGTGACGGTGCGGCGGCCCGGGTTGAGCGGGTGCTGGCCCTCGTCGACGAACAGTTCCCCTGGGTTCATGGCGGGCATCTCTCAGGCGACACCCGCCAGCAGGGCCGCGCCCAGCAGCGCCACGGCGGCGCCACTGAGGCGGGTGAGCAGTTGCCGGCGCGCCAGCACCCATTCACCCAGGCCGATGCCGGTCGCGTGCAGCGCGGCAGTGGTCAACACCATGCCAGCCAGCGCCGCCCAGGCGGCCGAGCCGCCACCCAGTTCGGCGCCGTGCGCGGCACCGTGGAAGAACGCGAAGGCGCCGCACAGGGCCACCGCCGCCGCCCGCGGCAGTTGCGCGCGGCTGGCCACCAGCAGGCCCAGTACCAGCAGTGACGTGGCGATCATCGGCTCCACGCCAGGCGGCACCACGCCGGCCTGCGCCGCCAGCGCGCCGGCCAGCAGCATGGCGACGAAGGCCAGCGGCGCCAGCCACACCGGCCGGATCGCGAGCGCGCTCCAGACCCCCACGGCCAGCATGGCAGCCAGGTGGTCGGCGCCGGTCAGCGGGTGCAGCAGGCCTGCCATGAAGCTCGTGTGCGCGTGATCGGCCAGCGCACCGGGGTGGGCGAACGCCAGCGCGGGCGCCAGCAGTGCGAGGATGGCAAGAAGTGGGGTTACTCTTTTTTTCATAGCTGGTTGCGCTTGTCAGTCAAGGGCTGGATGGCCAAAAGGCTTTGAAATTCAGAGGATGGGCTGGTGCACGGTGACGAGCTTGGTGCCATCGGGGAAGGTGGCTTCGACCTGGATGTCCGGGATCATCTCGGCCACGCCATCCATCACGTCGGCGCGGGTCAGCACGGCGCGGCCGTCGGCCATCAGCTCAGCCACGGTCTTGCCGTCGCGCGCGCCTTCCATCACCGCAGCGCTGATCAGCGCCACCGCCTCCGGGTAGTTGAGCTTGAGCCCGCGCGCCTTGCGCCGTTCGGCCAGCAGCGCGGCGGTGAAGATCAGCAGCTTGTCTTTCTCTCGGGGCGTGAGTTCCATGGGCTTGCACTATCCGGTATGCAGAAGATCAAAGCAAGTGTCGTGCCTCTGGGGTGAGGGTCAACGGCTCAGCGCGCCAGGCGCTCATGCAGCGCCACCAATTGTGCCGGCAGGCGCTCTGGCGTCTGGACGATGCGAATGTAGCGCCTGCCGAACATGCGGCCGAGCGCGGCCTCCGCCTGCGGGTCGGTGGCCAGGCAGGCCAGCTCAACGCCGCGGCGGCGCGCCTCGCGCACGGCGTGGCGGGCATCTTCGACCAGGTAGCGCGGATCGGCCACGTCGATGTCGGAAGGCGCGCCGTCGGTCAGCATCAACAGCAGGTGCTGCTCGGCCGGCTGCACGGCGAGCAGCGCGGCGGCGTGACGCAGCGCGGCGCCCAGGCGCGTGGAGTGCCGGGGCACCGCGGCCTGCAGCCGGGCTTCAGCCTCGGCCAGAGGCTCGCCGAAATCCAGTAGATGCTGGTAGGCCACGGCATGCCGCGTGTCGGAAGAAAAGCCGTGCACCGCCACGCGCCGGCCTTGTACCGTGGCGGCGTGCGCCAGCAGGCGTGCGGCCTGCTTTTCGAGCGACAGCATGCTGGAACCGCCTGGCAGCGCGTCGCCAGTAGAGGCCGACAGATCCAGCAGCACCAGCACCGCGGCCGACGCACGCCGTCGCACCTGGCGCTGAAACAGGCGCGGCTCGTCCACACTGCCCTGCCGGCGGTCGGCGGCGAAGCGCACGCAGGCCTCCAGATCCAGCGCGTCGCCATGCAACTGGCGTCGCACACGTTGCCGCTGGCGGCGCGCCCAGGGAAGGTGCAGGAGCTGCGCGGCACCTTCCCGGTGCTGCAAGGGTAGGCATGCCGCGACACCCACGCCATGCTCCAACACAGTGCACCAATTGGCACGCAAATGGTGCATTCGGTGATCCCATTCAGGGTAGGTCCAGATGCGAGGCGATTGCGGAGCGGCTGGCGCATCCTGGCCGCTGTCCGGCCTGGGGTTGGCGGGGCCGGCTTCCAGCGCCTGCGCATCGGTGCTGGTCGCCTCGTGCTGCCACAGCCAGCTGTTGTCGTCGCGGTAGGCCGTGGGTTCGGCGTAGGTCGCCAGATCCAGGCGCACCCGCATCTGGCCAAGGTCGTTGGCCAGCACGGCGCCCACGCGACGCAGTGCGGCGGCGTTGGTCCAGCCCTGCGTGGCCACCACCTGGCGCACGCTGTCGCGCGCCTTGTGCACCCACGGGTTCGGGTCCACCCAGCCTTCGTCCCACAGCGCGCGGCTCATGCGGGCCAGCAGGTCGGCAAAGCCCAGGCCTTCGGCGCGGTGCTGCTGAATGCCGCGCAGGAACCAGCGTCTCACGCCAGGCAGGCGCTCGGCCAGCAGGTGCTCCACGCGCGCATCCTCCAGGCTGCCGATGACGATCTGGCTGATGGGCCTGAGCCCTGCCGCAGGCTGGTGCGGCGTGGAGAACATGCGGTGCGCCGCGGCATGGGCCACGGCGGCGAGGCGGTCGTTGGCGTGTAGCGTTTCGGGCAACAGCAGATGCGTGTCGGTGAGCACCGGCCGCAGCTCAGGCGCGGCAGGTGCCTCGTCCATCCACTGCACCTGCCCGTCCCCGCCGGACAGCGCCCGCAGCAGCAGCGCCAGCCCGGCCGCGCCGCGGGCCTCAGCCAAGACAGGCCTCGGCCAGCGCGTGCAGGGCCTGCTCGATCTCCAGGTCGTCGCTCAGCGCCGACACCACCGCCATGCCGACCGCGTCGCGCAGATCCGCACCGCCGGCCACCAGCAGGCCCGCGTGGACCAGCGAGCGGGTCGAAGCGCCCTCTTCCAGCCCCTGCGCCTGCAACGTTCGGGTGCGCGCGGCCAGCGCCACCAGCTGCCGGGCCACTGATAGATCGACACCGCTCTCGTGGGCCACGATGGCGGCCTCGGTTTCCGGCGCCGGGTATCCGAAGCCGAAAGCGACGAAGCGCTGACGGGTCGAAGGCTTGAGCTCCTTGCCGCGCCCCTGATGACCGGGGTTGTACGAGACCACCAGTTGGAAATCCGGGTGCGCGTGCACCAGTTCGCCCTTGCGGTCCAGCGGCAACACACGGCGCGCGTCGGCCAGCGGGTGGATCACCACCGTGGTGTCCGGGTGCGCCTCGACCACTTCGTCCAGGTAGCAGATGCCGCCGTGGCGCACCACCTGGGTCAGCGGCCCGTCCTGCCAGACGGTGCCCTGCGCATCGAGCAGATAGCGGCCCACCAGGTCGGCAGCCGTCAGGTCTTCGTTGCAAGCCACGGTGACCAGCGGCTGCCCGAGCCGCCAGGCCATGTGCTCGATGAAGCGCGTCTTGCCGCAACCCGTGGGGCCCTTGAGCAGCAGCGGCAGCCGGTGCCGCCAGGCGTGCTCGAACAAGGCCACCTCGTTGCCCGTGGGGGCGTAGTACG
>Ga0209607_1000103_pt1 | contig 69923 bp, 56 predicted proteins | sample AD_UKC117_MetaG_FD_184413 | JGI IMG/M metagenome (GOLD analysis project Ga0209607, IMG submission 184413) | Active sludge microbial communities of municipal wastewater-treating anaerobic digesters from Hong Kong - AD_UKC117_MetaG (SPAdes)... | ecosystem: Engineered > Bioreactor > Anaerobic >... | reverse complement strand
CTACCGGCGAACTCGCCGCGCAGCGCATGGGTGCCACCCGGGGTGAACAAGCTAGCGACGGCCCGCTCCTCGCTCTTGCCGACAACGGACGCGATGGCCTCTGCCAGCAACTGCTGAGCGGCCTGCATGTCCTCGCCGTGACGGGTTTGCGTGTCGAAGCGGGCACAGGCGGCGGCATCCGGGAGATTACGGCCGTGCGCGAGGCGCTTGAGCCGGTCGAGGATGCGCTTTGCCTGGGTATGCGGCAGCAGCGTCTCGCCATCCTCGCCGACATGCACCAGATAGTTCGGCGCCAGCGGGTAGCCTGGATCGATGGCCTTGGCCGCGTTCTCGCCTTCGGCACGCAGACAAAAAACAATACCCGCAGGGATATCGGCATCGTTGCTGGTGGTGACCGCCATGGTGCCCAGCGGCAGGCTCTCCAGCTTACCCGGGTGCGCCTTCAGGTACTCGGCCAGGTCGATGCGGAAGTCGGTGAGCGTCAGATCGGTGATTGACACGCCACTGGACAGGTCTTCCATGTCGATCACCGCATCCTGCAGCTTGAGCAACTGCTTGCGGCGGTACTCCAGGTCGTTCATGGGGTCGCCCGAGGTCGTCTGAATCAGGTTTTCCTCGCCAGTAGCGGAGATATCGAGCAGCACCATCTTGCCGCTGACGCGCTGTTCGAGATTGATGTACTCGTCCAGCTCCATGTTGGGCCAGAAGTTGACCAACTGGATCTGCTCGTTGGGCGAGCCGATGCGATCGATACGGCCGAAGCGCTGGATGATGCGCACCGGGTTCCAGTGGATGTCGTAGTTCACCAGCCAATCGCAGTCCTGGAGGTTTTGGCCTTCCGAAATACAGTCGGTAGCGATCAGCAGGTCCAGCTCGCCCTCGCTTGTCAGTTCCTCCGGACGCTCCTTGGAGCGCGGTGAGAATGCGGTCAGGATGCTGCCAAGGTCCTTGCTCAGACGCGGCAGGGTGCTCTGATTTCGACCCGAGCCCGTGACCAATGCGGTGTCCAGCCCCAAGGTTTCCTTGGCCCAGAGCGCCAGGTTCTCGTACAGGTAGTGGGCGGTATCGGCGAACGCGGTAAAGACGATGACCTTGCGATTTCCCGCATTGGCCGGGTGCTGGCACTTGTGCGTGATCGTCTCGCGCAGGGCGTTGAGCTTGGCGTCACGACTGGCATCGACCTGGCGCGCCGCCGACAGAAGCGTGGCCAGACGGTTGCGGTCCTCGATCAGATCCTGGCGCCAGCGAATTAAATCCACGTCGCTCAGCAGCACCTTGATTCGCTTGCCGACCAGCAGGCTCTCGAATGCCGGATCGTCGATGTCCACATCCGCGATATCGATTTCCTCGATGTCGCCCGCCTGCGCTTCGATACGCGCGAGCGTCGCCTCCACGTCCTTGAATTGACGCTCAACGGTCAGGCTGAACGATGACACCGCGCTTTCCATGCGCTTAAGCACATTCACCCGCAACAGGTGGATCAGGCTTTCCTCGCGGTCGGCCTGCCGGAAGAAACCTTCGCCGCCGCGCACCTCCGTGCTGTATTTGTCGTCGTAGGCCGTTTGCTTGTGCGGCAAGACATAGCGCAGGGGCGCGTAGGCCGCCAGATTCAGGCGCCGGATCTCGTCATTGATCTCACGAATGGAGCGGAACTCGCCGGCTAGATCGACATCCGGCTTGATATTGATCGGCTTGAGACGTGTCGGAAACTTCCCGGTCTCCGCAGTGCCGTAGTACTTCTCGATGTGCTTGCGCGACCGGGCAATGGTCAGATGGTCGAGCAGGGTAAAGTAGTCGAAGCCCAGCATGTCGATGAGACGCGAAGGCGTACGGTCTTCGTCGGCCAGGTCGAGCCAGCGATTGAACTGCCGCTGCGCCAGTCGCGTGGTGGCCTCGATGCTGGCAATACCGTGGTCAGCCAGCGCCAAATCATCGCCTTCAGTGGCGAAGGCGATCTGGTTGCGCAGGTCCGCCAAACGGTTGTTGACCGGCGTAGCCGACAACATCAGGACGCGTGTCTTCACACCTTCGCGGATGATCCGACGCATTAACCGGTGATACCGAGACTCGCGATCCTTGTGGGTGCTCTTGTTGCGGAAGTTGTGAGACTCGTCGATGACGACCAAGTCGTAATTGCCCCAATTCACGTGGGCCAGGTTGATGTCGCCAGACAGGCCGCCGTCGCGTGACAGGTCGGTGTGGTTCAGAACGTCGTAGTTGAAGCGGTCGGCGGCCAGGACATTGCGGCGGTCGTTGCCCTTGTACAGCGTCCAGTTGTCGCGCAGGCGCTTCGGACACAGCACCAACACCCGGTCGTTGCGCAACTCGTGGTATTTGATGACCGCCAGCGCCTCGAACGTCTTACCCAGGCCCACGCTGTCGGCGATGATGCAGCCCCCAAACCGCTCCAGCTTGTCGATGGCGCCAACCACGCCATCACGCTGGAACTTGAAGAGCTTCTTCCAGACGATCGTGTTGCGGATGCCAGTGGCGGACTTGACGATGCGGTCCTCGTCCATCTGCTCGCCTTGGTCGGCGAAGAGCTGATTGAGCACGAGCGCGTAGACCGAAGCAGGGTCCCGATGGGCCGCCAGCGACTCAAAATGATCCACAAGGCGTTGCTTGGCCTCGGGTTGTGCCTGGAGCGCAGCCCACTGCACGTCGAACCACTGGCTTAGGAGCTGGCTTTCCTCTGATGTTTCCGAGGCCTGAATCAGACTCAGCGGATTGCCCGGTGTCGTACCCAGCCCCTCGGTGCTGAATGCGAACGACCCCAGGACCACTTGTTGGGGCTGATCCTGTGCGTTACGCAACACCATGGCCGACTGCGGAACCGTGCCGACAGCACGTCGGACCTCGACCTTGGTCGCAAGCCATTCGGCAAAGCACCTGGCCAGCCACCGCATCCGCAGCTGGTTTCTGGCGGCGCGATCGTTCTCACCCCCCAGACTAGCCAGGTCCATACCCTCCTGGGGCAACAGCAATCTGGCTTCCTCAAGCCTCGCGGCTTCTTTCATCAATTCCGCAAAGGCGAACAGCGACAGTGCAGGCGTAACCGCATCCAGACGGTATCCGGGCTGCATCTTGGGGCGAATCAAGTCGATGACACGCTCAGCGCCCGAATTCCTGATGATTTTCATGCCTTGGCCTCCTGGGACGACAAGTCATCGGAGGACCCCGATGCCGCGGTTTCGATGAAATCTACTTCCATGCCGAGAACCGAAACGATTGCCAACAGTTTGCGAGCACCGAACTCAGCACACCTCCCACACTCCAGTCTCGACAGCATCTCCTGAGCGACACCCGCCTGCCGGGCGACATAGCCTTGCTTCAGGCCCAGGGAGCGCCGCCGGTCTGCAATGGCTTGACCCAAGTCGACGATTGTCTGCATTTGACTTATTCGGCAAAACGAACCATGCAAGTTGGTCATTTTTGCCTAGTACGTCAAGCTATTCTGTCAACACGGATTGCAGGGCGTGACTGAGGCGATTTCACTCTAACTTTGGTTCTCGCTGATCTAGCGTATAGGTGGTGGCCTCCCAACCAATAGCGAGATCGCCATGAAAGCCAGATTGATCGGCCTCCCCCTCGTGCAACTAGCACGGCTGCTGGGTCTAGTCAGAAGTATCAAGCCAGTCGAACTCCCAGGAAGCGGGAGGTGGGCCCTGCTGATCTGCGGTCGAGGGTTCACTCGGCTACTAAAGGAGAAGATTCGGCATGAGTCGAACCTGATTCGGCCAGTCGGCTGGTCAACGCCTCGTCCAATCACCTTCCGCAGCAAGCAAACTGCAGCAACCTACGCGCAACATGTTGGTCTGCTGCCTGGACAGAAAACGTGGTCTGTTTCAGAGGACGAGTAGATAGGCAGCATTCACCGCCGATCCCATCGTCCGCACTCATGCGCACATGCTCGTAATTCTTGACGCGGGCTATGGTTCAAGAAGCATCCATATCGCACCACAGGAGCAAGGATTTGCTTCTTGCATTGTGACGTCATAGCTTTCGCTGCAAGCAGCACCCGCGAGCTTGGCGCGCAACCCAGGCATCAGTCATCTCCCAAGCTCTTCCCGACACCTCCATTACGGGCAGCAACGCCAAATGCATTCTGTCCAAATCCACAGCAAGGCTTTTGGGTATCGCTATACCAACCCGAAGTCCCATTGCCATGATGCGCCCGCACTTCAGCCCTACTGAGCGGACGCCGCATCCCAGCCATGCAGTCGACGCCGTTGCAGACCAGTAGCCACGATTCAATCTCATTTTCGCAGTGCGAATCGAAAGAGTGACGCAACGACATCGCCGCCGGAGGCTGATACAGGACTGAGGTTCCTAGGCCTACCGTTTCAGTGACACCAAGAAGTCGCTCCGACGCATCACGTCGGCACGCGACACCCACGCAGAACCCATCGTCAATGCACATCAGACCCACCTTCTGGAGGTCGCCCTAGCAGTCGCAATCGCGGCGCCCTTGCTCGAACCAAGCCGAGCAAGTCGGCAGGGCCCGTTACTCACCGGTTTTTTTAGCCGCGCTGAGGGCTGGTGTGCACGCGGGACATTCCCGCATCCAGAGCCGTCAGCGCGGCAACCACCTGGAGATCAACCCATGAGCAGAAGAAGTGAATTCCATGCGTCGATCGTTGCCGTGATGGCGAAGATGGGCGGATCCCACCTGACGCGCGAAGCCAGAGAACGAACCGCCGCCAAATTCTCGGCTCTGATGCATAAGACTGGCTATACGCACCTCAGGAACCCCACCGATATCAGGGGGAAACACCTTCGAGCCTACGTTGCCGCCCGACAATCAGACTCACCTGGCATACGAACCCTACAGAATGAACTTGCGCACTTGCGGTGCGTGTTGAGAAACGTCGGCAACAAAGCCCTCGCTAACGCGGACGAGCTGAGCAACCATGCACTTGGTATCAGTGGCGGTTCCCGCATTGGAACAAAGACGGCCATGTCGCGTGACGACTTCTTGGATTTCATCGACCGCGCTCAGCGCCAAGGTCGCCCCGGAATGGCGGCACTGCTGTGTCTAGAACGACACCTAGGCCTTCGAGGCAACGAGGCCATCCACGCAAGAGAAGACACGCTACGGCGCTGGGAAAACGAGATCAAAACATGTGGCCGAGTCACGGTCTTGGCCGGAACCAAGGGCGGCAGGCCGCGGACGGTATCCGTGCTTGATCGGGCAAACGCGTCCGTCGCCATTTCCTCTGCACTTGCCGTGTGTGCCAAACAGCACGGCTTCTTGGTGATCCGGGCTGACGGGTCGCCAGCCGGTGGGCTGAAGCAAGCTCGTGGCATATACCACTCGTGGTCGCACAGGAATGGTATTCAACCGCACTCCGCACGCTATGCGTTCGCGCGAGATCAATTGAATGGCTACGTTAGGCAGGGCTTCTCCCTCCGCGAGGCCCTAATGGCGGTAAGTCATGATCTTGGCCACGGGGATGGGCGTGGCCGGTGGGTGAAAAGCGTATACATGCGGTAATTGGCCAAGATGCCCCTCGCAGCCCAAGATGCCCTTCAAATCCTAGGGGCATCTTCGGAATTCTTGGGCGCCTTCGGTACCTAGCTCAGGACTGCGTTCTGGAGAAGATGCGGACGCCACTCACGCAAGATCGCGACAAAGTCGTTCTCGTAGCCCAGAGAGTCTGGGTAGGAGTGGACTTCAGTCACCATCAGCAGGATGGTGAGCATGTCATTTGAAATGGCGTCATCCACCGCCCAGAGGTCCGTCAAATCGAAGCCGCCACAGGTGTCGGCGTTCCACCACGCAAGCAGGAAATCCGCTACCTTCCGGGACTGTCCGCGGTTCTGCTTTGCGATGTAGATCAACCTGTGCAGAGCTGCCTTTTGTTCACTGTTCATGCAAGTCCTCGCACAGCTAAATCGACCAGATCCAACCTTCACGCACACCGGCCTTGTCAGTACGCACACCCAGCCTCTCGCGTGCACGTCTGAGCGTTTTCGGCGTGAAACCATGCTCTTCCGCTGCCTTCATTACATCGCTCGCCTTGACTCCTTCATTTGTCAGAACAACCCCAAGCCAATCCATGCAATCCTGAGTGGCTGTACGCTGTTCATCCGAACTTGATTTCAGGATCTCATCCGCAGTCTGACGAACAGGTTCCGATGACCATTCGACATAGGGAATTTTTGCGTCGGTTGTGCGGAGTGAATAGCCGATGCCATTTGTGTCCGGACCAAGATTGTTCTTGATTGGCAACAACACACGTGCTTCAGGCGCATCGTCCGACTTAGCCAGCAGGTACACCGCTCGCGCAGCCGCGACAAATGCCAGGGATCCAGATGATCGATAGATTGCCGCAGACTGGCCCTTGTTCAGGTGTGAAACGCCCAGCACCGCAACGCGACGTTTCGCAGCTAGCGCAGCCATCGGCGCCAACATTCCTCGAACATCAGCATTCTTGTGGGAATCAACACCGGCCAGATACGCACTGATCGGATCGATTACAACCAAACGAACTTCCGGATGGCGGTCGATGAACTCGTCAATTGCATCGACATCACCTATGTTGAATGACCTCAGACCACCCCGCTCCGAGTCTGAGACGGCATCAAGGAAATGGATACGTTCGAGAACAGCGCCGGCTGCGTCGAGGCGTGGCCGTGTCGTATCGGCTGGATCGTCTTCAGCATTGACGAGCAAGACCTCGCCTTCAGGGCAACTGGACTGATCTGGCCAATGACGTCCACATGAAACATGCGCGGCCATACACGCGGTCAGAGTGCTCTTGCTGAGACCAGGGTCACCCACGATCATGCTGAACTTTCCTAGCGCGAAATGCGGCTCCCAAAGCCATGTGATTGGACGCGCTTCAACCTCGGCTGCAGTCCGCGCATGGATACGAGCACGGGGTGGTGGCGATGATGCTGAAACGAGGAAGCGCGTCACGCTCCTGCTCCAACCTCGTGCCAGAAGCTCAACCACGCGGGTTCGTGCTGAATGGCGACAAATCGTGTGCCGTCCCGTAGCAACGCCCGTCCCAGTTCAACCTTGCGTCGATACTCATTGACGACGCGAGGCGGCCAACAAACGACGACCGCATCGACGGCTGGCCATTTCAGGACAGACGGCGGCAATGCGTCTGGCAACACGAGCGCCGTGCCGGACCCGAATCGGATCCTGCGATCATCAGCTCGCGCCCAGCAGTCCGGGCCCGCAAACAAATACACATTGGGCATGACACCTGACGCCTGCAGGGTTTCGACCTCGTTGCAAAATGGAGCCCTACGCAAACCCGGGCAGTCCAAGCCAGCAATCTCGATTGCTGGCTCCTGGGAACGCTCCAGCCCACTCACGATCAGGTTCCGGCGCGGTTGTGCGCAATGCGATCACGCAACCACTGGTCTACCTCCGCTTCAACCCATGCACAAGCCCGCCGCCCCAGCCGGACGGGCGCGGGGAAACTAAGTTCGTCTACGAGCCGATAGAGTTGGGACTTGCTGAGAGCCGTGCGCTGACAGACCTCTCGAATTCGCAGCATTTGGATCGTATGCAGTTCCATGCGTTGTCTCCGTAGCCTTGCGGCCATTTGCGCCAACCCGGGAGCTTCCGGACTGGTCAGAGACAATCTAGGACTCGTGGCACCGTTGCGCCGGGCTAATATTTCGAAAATTTTCTTCGTTCTCGACCTTGACTTTTTTGCAACGCCCTTGCAGAACGTCCGCGCTTGATGACTCCTGCCACGACGTCCTCGGTGACTTCCTGACTAGTAATCGCTGTCGTCAACGTTGCGGTCACCGCGAAATGGTTGTGCCCGAACCATTCGATGATATGGTTTCCGATCTCCCAGATGATGTCGTCCCGGCCCCACCCACAATCCTCCGCCCACTCTTTCGCACTCTCCGCAATCGCTTCCATTGATGCACGCGGATCCGCGAAGAGCTCCATGGCTTCGCGTTCCATCTCGAACTGCAGCGACTCCAGTCGAATACCCACCGTGTCTAGGACGTCAACGGCAACCCCCACACGATTGAGCTCTGCCTCAATCTGTTGCGCGGTTTCCCGAAATGGCTCGGTGACCATCTTCTCCACTTTTTTCCAAGCCACCCCGTCCACAAGACATGCGATCCAGAATGGGTAAACGCCGAACGGTGATCCAGCAGCAAGCCGATCGATCTGCTTAGTAAGTCCGGCAACATGTTTCGAAATGGCAGCGGAAATCACCTTGCGGTCGGCATCTGTGCGTGAGCGCCCTGGGTCCGGTCCGAGAAAAGAAAAGTGGAGCATCTCTAGCAGACTGAGGACTGGTCCCTTGGGCGCGAATGACTCCCGGTGCTGGTCGAAGAGACGCCACACGGCCTTCATGTTCTCGCTATGGGTCACAAGCCTAGTGATATGCCAGTTGTAAAAGAGAAGGTCTCTCGACCCATGTTGCAGTTCGTCCTTTACCCAGTCAGGCAAAGAATCCCATTGCGGCGGAATGACCCGTTCCATGTCTTTTTGGAATCCCTCAGAGTCTTGACGTTGTGGGTGCTTCTGCAAGTCCCTGGGGTACGATGAACACATCTGGGTCGATATGTAAGTGGAAGAATCCGAAGTTCGATCGGCTCGTGTACATCCATCGAAGTGATTTGGGGGTGTCGTCGGGGGTATTGGAACCACCATCTTGAAAGCAATTTCAATTGAATCAAATAGATACGTCGTTCATGAAAATCGCCAGCTGGAACGTCAATTCCCTCAATGTCCGCCTGCCGCACCTGCTGGAGTGGCTGAAACAGCAGCAGCCGGACATTGTCGGCCTGCAGGAAACCAAGCTCGACGACCCGCGCTTTCCCGACGATGCCTTGGCCGCGGCCGGTTATCGCAGCGTGTTCACCGGGCAGAAGACCTACAACGGCGTGGCCCTGGTATCCAAGGAAGCGGCCAGCGACGTGGTCACCGCCATTCCCGGCTTCGACGACGAGCAGAAGCGCGTGATCGCCGCCAGCTATGGCGACCTGCGCGTGGTCAATCTGTATGTGGTCAACGGCAAGGCGGTGGGCGACGAGAAGTACGACTACAAGCTGCGCTGGCTGGAGGCGGTGCACGACTGGATCGCCGACGAACTCACCCGCCATCCGAAGCTGATCGTAATGGGCGATTTCAACATCGCCCCGGACGATCGTGACGTGCACGACCCGGCAGTGTGGAACGACGACAGCATCCTGACCTCCACCGCCGAACGCGCGGCGCTGAAGCGGCTGATGGACCTCGGCCTGCACGACAGCTTCCGCCTGCATCACGACGAGGCCGGCGTGTTCAGCTGGTGGGACTATCGCGCCGCCGGTTTTCGCCGCAACCTTGGCCTGCGCATCGACCTGCTGCTGGTCAGCGATGCGCTGCGCAGCCAGTGCATCGATGCGGAGGTCGATCGCGAGCCGCGAACCTGGGACCGCCCCAGCGACCATACGCCGGCGGTGCTGACGCTGTCCGATCCGGACTGATCAGACTGGCGGCGGCGTCACCGAGTCCAGCAGCGAGCTCTCCTCCGCATTGGTGCGGTTGCGACCTGCGCGCTTGGCGCCGTAGAGCGCGGCATCGGCGCGGGCCAGCAGGCGCGAGGCGGTTTCGCCCTGCCAGCGGCTGACGCCCACGCTGAGCGTCGCCTTCAGTTCCGGATCGATGTCACCCCAGTCAAGGTCGGCAAAGGCCTGGCGCAGGCGCTCGCAGCGCTGCACCGCGTCCGGCAGCTCGCAGTCCGGCAGCAGCAGTCCGAACTCCTCGCCACCGATGCGCGCCACCACGTCGCCTGTGCGGAAGTGTTCGGCGAACAGCCTGGCGGTTCGCACCAGCACCTTGTCACCGCTGCTGTGGCCAAAACGGTCGTTGATGCGCTTGAAGTAGTCGAGGTCCACCAGCGCCAAGCACAGGGCGCGGCCATGGCGCCCGGCGGTGGCCAGTTCGCGGTTCAGGGCATAGTCGAATTCGCGCCGGTTGGCGAGGCCGGTCAGTGGGTCTTCGCGGCTGAGACGATCCAACTGGCGGTTCTTTTCCTGCAGTTCGCGCAGCAGGGTTTCGCGCTCATCCACCAGTTGGCGAAGCTCGGTGGTGCGCTCATGCACGCGCTTTTCGAGATCGGCACGATAGTCGTCCAGCTCCTCGAAGGCGCGCGCATCGGCCACCCGGCGGGCGAGGCGATCGGCGACATCCTGGAGCAGGGTCAGGTCATCCTCGCGATACTGGTTGGGCGACAGGTGCTGCACGCTGATGATGCCGATCACCTCGTCGTCGTAGTGCATGGGAACGATCAGCATGCTGCCCGGCTCTGGGCCCACGATCTTGGTCCGCTGGCGGATGTCCTCGGGCGCGCGCGCGAAATCGGCCACCAGGAGCGCCTGGTCGTTCTCGACCACCCAGCCGAACAGGCCCTGCTCGCGTCGCCGCACCACCCGCGGCATGCGATTGCCCTGCATCAGGTGCAGGCGGACGTCGAGGTTTTCCTGAGCGCGATCAAGGATGCCAAACATGAACTCATCGAGCACGAAGGCGCGGCGGACCTCGTCGTAGATCTGGCTGGCAAGCTGGTCCAGTCGCTGCGCACCCGACAGCCGGCTTTCGCCGAGCCGCTGGCTGATCGCCAGGCGGTCGCCGGCCGCGCTGTTGCGGAAGCTGATCAGGAACAGGGACACGAAGATGCCGAACAGCAACAGCGCGACCGGTCCCAGATAGAGCCAGACCAGTGCGGCCAGCACACCCACCGGCACGAACAGCAGGTCGGTGAAATTGACCAGGTCACCCGGCGAGCGCGCCACCGGGCGCCCCGCCGCGGCGTGGTACGCGATCAGCATCAGCAAGTTCACCACCTGCATGGCCAGCGCCATGCCGGTCAACGGCAACAGGTGCGGCAGGCGCAGTGGCGGCAACGGATATTCGCCGCCCAGCGCGCGGTAAGCCAGCGCGCCGGCCACCAGCATGGCGAGCAGCATCGCACTGTTGCTGAGGGCTCGCAGCACGGCAACCCGCCAGGAATTCTGCCGGTACGCAGCATGGGTGAAGGGAAAGATCACCGCGGCGATGACGTTCTGCGCAATCGCCGGCACCGGCCCGCCGATCAGCAGCATCGCCACCTGCGGCACGCGCTCCATCGAACGCACCCCGCCCACCACGCCGGGCACACCGAAATGCCAGACGAACAGCAGGCCGGCCACGCCCAGCAGCATCGCCTCGGGCGCCGGCCACTTGGCGTACTCATCGAGGACCAGCCACAGCAGCGGCACCATCGAGAGAGGGAGAGCCACACAATAAAGCGCGAGTCGGCCCTGCGCGGTCATGCTGGATGCCCCGCGTGCTGCTGGCTTGCGACAACGGTCAGCTCTGCCGCCATTCGCCCCCTATGCCGGGCACCGGCGCCGGTACACGCCGATTCGGACCCGCTGGCCCATCATAGCCCCAACCACGCGGCCTGGCAGCGACGACCGCCACCGGGCTGATCCGGGAAAGCTCAGTCGCCCAGGCAGCGGTCGAAGAACGCCACCGTCGTGCGTAGCTCGTGCAGTTTCACCTTGCCGGACAGGCGGTGCTTGGAACCGGGATAGGTCATCAGTTCGAAGCGTGTTCCCTGTTCCTGAAGGGCGGCCATCAACTTGGTCGAATTCAAAAACAGGACGTTGTCGTCGGCCATGCCGTGGACCAGCAGCAACTCACCGTCGCGGATGCCAGCGACATGGGTCAGCACCGAAGCCTCGCGATAGCCATCGGGGTTGTCCTGCGGGCGATCCATGTAGTGCTCGGTGTAGTGCGTGTCGTACATCGCCCAGTCGACCACCGGCGCACCGGCCACGCCGCAGCGATAGGTATCCGGCGCCTTGGCCAGCAGCATCAGCGTCATGTAGCCGCCGTTGGACCAGCCGTAGACGCCAATCCGCGCAGGGTCAACGAACGGCAGCGTCTTCAGGAAGTCGATGCCACGCAGCTGGTCGGCGACTTCCACCGTGCCCTGCTTGCGGAACAGCGCCGTGCCGAACTTGATGCCACGTCGCGGTGTACCGCGGTTGTCGATCGAGAACACCAGGTAGCCATGCTGCGCCAGGTACTGGTTGAGGTCCGGTGACCAGGCTTGCTTGACGGTCTGCGACGCCGGACCGCCATAGACATGCACCACCACCGGATAACGCTTGTCGGGATCGAAATCGACTGGCTTGATCAGGCTGTAGTGCAGGGTCTGGCCGTCCTCGGCCTTCAATTCACCGAACTCGATGGGTCGGTGCGAGGACAGGAAGCGCGCATAGGGATGCGACTCATCGGACAGGTCGTTGTCGACCAGCTTCGCGATCAGCTCGCCGCTGGCGTGATGCAATTCGGTCTGCGGCGGCATGGCCGGATTCGACCAGCTGTCGACATAGACGCTGGCGTTGTCGCTGAAATTGATGTCGTGCATGCCTTCGTTCTGGCTGACGCGCCGGATCTCGCCGCCGGCCAGCGGCACCATGTACAGCTGCTTCTGCAGCGGCGACGCCTGTGTCGCCGTGAAATAGACACGCCCGGCCTCCTGATCCACGGCCTCGATCGCATCCACCTGCCAGTCGCCATCGGTCAGCTGCTTCTGCAGCTTGCCATCGGCATCGAGCAGATAGATGTGGCGGAAGCCGCTGCGCTCGGAGGTCCACAGGATGCGACCGTCGCCGAGGAAGTTGATGCCGTCGTTGAAGCTGTCGTCGAGGTTGATCCAGCTGCCGGCGGTTTCCTGCAGCAGCGTGCGCTGCTTGCCGGTCTTCAGGTTGGCTTCGACGAAATCGAGCGTCCGCTGACTGCGCGCTTCACGCTGGAAGGTCAGCCGCTGCGGATCGCGCCAGCCGACGCGGGCGAGGTAGATGTCCTTCTCCTTGCCGAGATCAATCCACCGCGGCTTCGCACCGGCCTTCGGCGCAATCACGCCCAGCTGGATCAGCACGTTCGGATCGCCCGCGGCCGGATAGCGCTGTTCGATCACGTCGGTGCGGTCGGCGTAGACCTCGAACCGCTGCTGGATCGGCACCTGGCCCTCGTCAATGCGGGTGAAGGCGATGGCGGAATCGTCCGGCGCCCACCAGTAACCGGTATGGCGATCCATTTCCTCGTCGGCGACGAACTCCGCCACGCCATTGGCAATGGTGTCGCTGGCGTCATGGGTCAGGCGGATCTCCTTGCCGCTGGCGAGATCGATCACCCACAGGTCGCGGTCGCGCACGAAACTGACGAAGCCGCCCTTGGGCGAGAGCTTTGGATCGGTGGCGAAACCGCCACCGTTGGTGAGCTTGCGCACCGCTTCCTTGCCCGATTTCGACAGGTCGTACAGATACAGTTCGCCACCCATCGGGAACAGCAGGCGCTGGCCGTCCGGCGAAAAGGCGTAATCGATGATTCCGGAGATGTCGGAAATGCGCTGGCGCTCGCGACGCGCCTTCTCGGCATCGGACAGCACCTCGCTGCCCGGCGGCAGGATCCAGTCGGCATCCACCAGCAGCCGCGTCTCGCCGCTGGCGATGTGGTATTCCCAGAGATCGAGACGAAAACGGTTGTCGTCCTTGCCGCGCAGGAAGGTCACCCGCGAACCGTCCGGCGACACCTTGGACGCACGCAATGACGGACCGGACAGCGGCTCGTTGCCGGCCAGCGCTTCCAGCGTGAGCTTTTCAGCCGAAGCCATGGTGGCAGCGAGGGCCATTGCACTGCCCAGCAGCAGCACACCGAGGGGGCGAATCGAAAACATGGGAAAACCTCATCAGGATTTGAAGCAAGAGGCGGCTCAACAGAGCAGGCCGCCATCGACGGTGAAACTGGCGCCGGTGATGTAGCTGGCGGCGTCGCTCAGGAGGAAGGCAACCATCGGCGCCATCTCGGCCGGCTGCGCGGCACGGCCCAGCGGGATCATGCGCAGCAGCGGCTTCAGGATGGCTTCGTTTTGCGTGAGCGCGCTGGCGAACTTGGTGTCGGTCAGACCCGGCAGCACGGCATTGACGCGGATGCCTCGCGGCGCCAGTTCGCGGGCGAAACCTTCGGTCAGGCTCAGGATCGCCGCCTTGGTCGCCGAGTAAACGCCCTGCCCCATGCCGACGCGACGCGCATTGACCGAGGCGATGTTGACGATGGACGCGCCCGGCTGCATGCGCTTGGCCGCCTGCACCGTGGCCCAGAAATAGCCGCGGATGTTCACTTCAACGGTCTTGTCGAAAGCCTCCAGCGGCATGTCGATCATCGGACCGAAGTAAGGATTGGCCGCCGCGTTGTTGACCAGCAGCTGTGGCGCGCGGCCGGCATCCTCCAGTCGCTGGAACGCGGCGCTCATCGCGTCGGCGTCGCCGATATGCAGGCCCATGGCCTCGGCCTTGCCGCCAGATTCACGAATTGATGCCGCCACCGCCTCGCAGGATTCGGCCTTTCGACTGCTGATGATGACATCGGCACCGCGCTCGGCCAGCAACCGTGCGATGGCCTCGCCGATGCCTCGCGAGGCCCCAGTGACCAGCGCGACGCGGCCATCCAGCCGCTCGGAGCTTGAAAACTGTGATGCATTCGATGTTTCGCTGCTTGCGCCCATGCGAATTCCTGTCCCTGCATTGCTATCCTCGCAGGCTACCACGCAGTGCGGGAGCGGCCTGTGACGGTTCGACAAGTTCTCATCAGCGGCGCCGGCAGCGGTTTCGGCCGCGCGCTGGCACAGCGTTTTGCCGCGGCCGGCTGCCGCGTCGGCTGTGCGGACATCAATGCCGACAGCGCCCGCGAGACTGCCGCGATGCTGCCCGGCGACGGCCATCGCGTCTATCAGGTGGACATCGGCGACGATGCCTCGGTGGCGCGCTGGCAGTCCGAAGTGGCCGCCACCGGCGAGCCGGTGGACATCCTGATCAACAACGCCGGCATCGCCAGCGGCGGCACCCTGCTCGAGGCCGACATGGCCGAATGGCAGCGCGTGCTGAACATCAATCTGCTCGGCATCGTGCGCGCCTGCCGCGCCTTCCTGCCCGCCATGCAAAAGACCGGAAGCGGGCATATCGTCAATGTCGCGTCCTTCGCGGCGCTGGCCGGCGGACCCGGAATCATGAGCTACGGCGTGGCAAAAGCCGGCGCCTACACGCTCTCCGACCAGCTGCGCGCGGAACTGCACGGCAGCGGCATCAAGGTGTCGGTAGTCTGCCCGGCCTTCTTCCAGACCAACCTGCTCAGCAACTGGGAAGGCAGCGAGCGCATGCGCGGCGTCGCTGAAAAGCTGATGCGCGACTCGCCGGACACGCTGGACTCGGTGTCCAAGGCGACCTTCGAGGCCATCGAGCGCGGCGATTTCCTGATCCTCCCGACCAAGCGCGAACCGATGCGCTGGCGGATCAAGCGCTGGTTTCCCAATCTCTATTTCCGCCAGCTGATGAAGCTGGTCGCATCACGATCCCGGGGGGGATGAGGCGAATGGACTGGATGATTTATGGCGCGACCGGCTACACCGGTCGTCTGATCGCGAAGGAAGCCGTGCGACGCGGCCTGAAGCCGGTACTCGGTGGCCGCAACGCCGATGCGCTGGAGGAAATGGGCGCCGAACTCAAGCTGCCCTATCGCGTGCTGTCGCTGGACAACCCGGACACACTGCACCACGGCCTGCATGCGCTGGGCCTGGTGCTGCACTGCGCTGGTCCGTTCTCGCAGACCTGCAAGCCTATGCTGGAGGCCTGCCTCGACGTGGGCTGCCACTACCTCGACATCACTGGCGAGATCGACGTGTTTGCCCATTGCCACGCACAGCATGATCGCGCGATGAAGCGCGGCATCGTGGTGCTGCCCGGCAGCGGATTCGACGTCGTACCCACCGATTGCCTCGCCGCACAGCTGAAGGCGCGGATGCCGGATGCACGGCGTCTGGTGCTTGCCTTCGAGGCCGGTGGCGGACCCAGTCGCGGCACCGCGCTGACCAGCGTCGAAGGCCTGGGCAAGGGCGGTCGCATCCGCCGCAACGGCCAGCTGCAGACCGTACCACTGGGCTGGCGCTCACGCAGTTTCGAGCGCGATGGCGAGCAGCGCACGGCGGTGACCATCCCCTGGGGTGATGTCTACACCGCCTACGTCAGCACCGGCATTCCCGACATCGAGGTGTACATGGCGGTGCCGCCATCCACGGTCAAGCGCCTGCGCTGGCTGCGCTGGTTCCGACCGTTCCTTGGGCTCGGACCCATCCAAAGCTGGCTCAAGGCCAAGGTCCGCAAGCAGGGCGCCGGACCCAGCGAGAAGAAGCGCGAAAAAACACGAACGCATGTGTGGGGTGAGGTTTATGGCAGCGATGACGAAATGATCAGGCAGCGCCTGGAGACACCCAACGGCTACGAACTGACCGTCACCGCGTCACTGGGACTGGTCGAACACCTGCTCGCCAACCGCGTCGCCGGCGGCTACTACACGCCATCGCAGCTGATGGGCAGCGACTACATCAATCGCCTGCCCGGCGTGACTGCCTTCGACGGCTGATCACCCGTCAGGCTTCGGGACATGAAAAGGGAGCGGCATGCCGCTCCCTTTTCTTTGCTGCGAGTTTCGTTGCAGCTTGAGCCGGCCGGGATCAGTCCTCGAAGTCGCCGCGGAAAATCACCGGACCACCGGACAGGACCTCGACCGGCACGCTGGTCTCGACCAGGTTGTCGGCGATGGACTCCGGCGCCTCCTGCACCACCACCAGACGCATGGCCCAGAGTGACGGTGCCGGCTGGTTGATCGGCACCTGGAACCCGAAAGTGAACTCATACGTGGTAGGACCGGCCTGACTCGCCGAACAGGTGATCGCCGAGGTGCCGTTGCCCATGTCGACCGCATCCGTACAGCTCCACGCCGTCGACGGCTTGTTGACCACGCTGACGTTCTGCACCGTGTCCGGGAAGAACAGGCGGATCTTCGGCTGCGGCGATACGTCGGGACCGAGATTCTCCAGTTCCACGATGACCTGCGAGGTCTCCCCCGGCTCCAGCATCGACGGCACGCTGACGAAGCGGGTGGCAAGGTCCGAGTCGGTGGCGATCGAGGTGATCTCGCTGGCGCTGTTGTTGGCGGTCACCGGATCCACCAGCGTGGCCGGCCCCAATGCTTCCACGGTGGATGTCACGATGGCCGGCGACGACGGCGAGGTGAACTGCACGGCCACTTCCAGCGGTTCGGCACCGGGAAGCAGCGTGCCGCTGTACTGGCATTCACCGACGTGGCCGACATTGCTGCAGCTCCAACCATTGGCGAACGGCAGCAGGGTCATCGCATTCTGCAGGGAACTGTCGAGCGTGACGCGGAAGCCGGCGTTGGCGACCGGCTGCGGGCCGTTGTTGCGCAAGGTGATCAGGTAGCCCATCGAGCTGTTGAGGCCAATGTTGAAGCCGCCATCGTCGATGGTGACCGCCAGATCACCGACGATGCTGTCGAGACCGCTCTGGTTTTCATAGGCACCGGCATCCCAAGCGTGGTCCGGATCGGGCGTGTTGATGCGCGGCCGCATGTTGCCGTCCATGTCCTCCAACACATAGTTGATGAACCCGTCACCGGCCACGTCGTCGGCCGCGCATAAGTCGACCGCAGGCGAATTGTTCTGCAGTCGAAAATCGTCGTTGTTGCCGTCGACAAAACCGGCACTACCCGCCTGCACGCTGTCGCGAAGATCGCTGTTCGGCGCATCGTCGAGCGTGCCGAGGTTGTTGGTCAGCACGCAGACCGAGGTCAGGCGGGCCTGATCGGCATGATCATTCTTGTAGATCGCGGCCGATTCCATGACGATGCTGTTGTAAAGTTCCACCCCCGGCGTGACGTTGGTGAAATCCGCGTAGCCGCCGGTGCGGATCACGGCGTCGTCCACATTCGAGTTGCCCGCGATGGTGGTGTTGTACGCGCGGTAGAGGCTGCCGCTGGCGTAGACGTGGATGATGTCATCGGCACTGTCGTTGCCGTTGTTGTGGATCACGCTGTTGATGGTCTCGAGACGGCCACCGCCCTCGACCAGAAGCGCGGCGCCGTGCGGGTAACGCTGGGTGAGCTGGACGGCGCAACCATCTGTCTCGACAGCGCGATTGCGGGTGATCCACACGCCATTGAGCCGGGCGTAGCCCTGGTTCAGGGCCAGCGCTCCGCCCTGACCCGCAAAGCTGTGCCCGTTGCCGAGGCAGCCGTCATAACCATCGTCGTAGCCCTGCGCCGTATTGTTGTCGAGACTGGAGCAGCCCGGGTGCTCGGCGCTGGCAATGCAACCATTCGGGTCGCGGCGCATGTCGAGGGAACCGCCATCGGCCAGATGGACCGCGCCGCCCGCATTGGCCACGTTGCCGGCCATGTGGGTATTGATCAGATAGGCCTTGGCGTCTGTGCCAATGTAAAAGCCGCCGCCGTCACCGTGGTCTTCCTCGTAGTGGAACCCAAAGCCGTTGTAGACCTCATGTCGAACGTTGTTGTCTTCGACCAGCGTTTCGGAGTTGGCGCTGCCGAGGTAGATGCGCGTGCCGTTGTAGGCATACAGGCCACCACCGGATGCGCGGCCGTTCAGATCGAGGGTCTCGTCGTCAAAGGCTTCGCGATCCGTGAAATTGTCGGCGATGCGGCGAAGGCCATCAGTGGCGCCTGTCACCATGCAGTTGTCGAGGAACAGTCCGGCACCATAGGCACCGGCGACGTTGTCACGGATCTCGCCACGACGGAAGTCGATCAAACCGTTGTTGGCCGCGCTGGCGTTGATGCAGTAGATGCCGCCGCCCTTCTGGTGCGCGCTGTTCTGGTAGATCTGGCTGTCATAGTCGATCAGCAGCTCGGCGCCCTTGCTGCCGTCGATATAGACGCCGCCGCCATTCACGCTGGCCACGTTGCCGTAGACCTTCACGTTGGAGAGCGTAACGCGGTTGTCCGCGGTGATCCGGATGCCGGCGCCGTTGGGCGCTTCGCCGCCCACGATGTTCACGTTGGTCAGCGAGACATTCACGGCCAGGGGATTGGCAAAGCCGCTGAGGTGAACCACCGGCTGGTTGTTGCCGATACCGTAGATCACCGACGGCGTCAGGTGGTTGCTGGAACCGTCGCTGCAGCTGTCGTAGCCGCCGGTGATGTTGACATTGCGGTCAATCGACAGCAGCGGGTCGTGCACGAGGTTGTTGGACAGGCGGATGCTCACGGTGCCACCACGCGGGACGGAATTGATGGCGTCGTTGAGGGTATGGAAATCACAGGCGGCTTCGCTGCCCACGGTGACGGCAGCGGCCTGCTGCGCAACACCCAGCAAGGCGGAAGCAAGTATGGCGTGTCGAATGCGGAACATGGTTTCTCTCCAGGTGTTTGCGTTTCGTCGGGCAAGCCGTGCCCGGCGCCCGACCGAAGCGGGCGCGTCTACAGGGAATTGGGGTGGCGCGGGCGGCGCCGGCCGCTCGGGGAAGACAGCGCGGCGCCGCCGTTGCCTAAAGGGTTGGCTACGCGTCGGCGAGCCGGCGCAGCCTGAGGACCGCGCGTTCAGGACAGAGCAGTGCCAGCACGGCGTGCCCGAAACGTTCCATCGGGGTCATGGCGTCGATCAGGGCGTTCATGCGTTCACCTCGGACGGCAGGCGCGTGGTCTTCGGCGGACGCGGGATGATCATCGACACCTCATCCCGATAAGCCGCGTATTCCGGCAGGTGGTCCTGCAGGTCACGCTCTTCGAGCTGGATGCCGATCAGGATGTAGGCGGTGCACATCACTGCGTAAACCAGATGCGCCACGGTCATTACCGGCGTCGCCCAGAAGGCCAGCAGGAAGCCGAAATAGATGGGATGACGGACCCAACGGTACGGGCCGTTCGACTTGAACGGGACCTCGGTGTAGGGGCGACCACGGAAGGCCAGCCACACCTGGCGCAGGCCGAACAGGTCGAAATGGTTGATCAGGAAGGTGCTGAGCAGGACGATCAACCAGCCGAGCCCGAAGATGGCATAGAGCACGGCCTGCGCCAGCGGCGACTCCACCGTCCACACCACGCCACCCATCGGCTGCCAGAAGGCAAACAGGGCAATCAGGGCCAGGCTGGTGAACAGCACATAGGTGCTGCGCTCAATGACCGGCGAGACGATGCGCGTCCAGACGCGCTTGAAGGCCGGCCGCGCCATCACGCTGTGCTGCAAGGCGAAGACGGCGAGCAGGCCGAGGTTGATCATCAGGGCCACGCCGAAGGGCGCGGTGGGTGCGGAGTCAATCGACTTCGGCACCCAGATGTTGCCGACGAAGCCGATGGCGTACAGGAAGCTGACGAAAAAGACGGCGTAACAGACCAGGCCGTAGCCGAGAAAGGCGAAGCGTTTCATGGTGGTTCCTCCACTGATTGGGCCGGCATGAGCGCCGGTGCCGTTGCAGTGTCGGGATCCCGCCAAAAATGTACTCGACCATCGCCTGACCCTTGATGACCATGCGGTGATCGCTGAATATTTTGTTTTTTATCAGCTAGTTATGGGTGATCAAAAAGGCCGCGCCGCCCGTAGACGATCCGCGAAACGGACCCGTCGACGGCGTCCACCGGGAAACATTGCCGACTATTCCGCCTGTTTCAGGGCCTGCTCGGCCTGTTCCAGGCCCGGTGCCGAGGACATCCGGCGGCGGACAGCCGCGATCCACTCGGCAGCCACGTCCTCGCGCCCGCCCGCCTGCAGGCTGTTCGCCGCATCCAGTTGCCAGCGAACGCAGGAGTAGGGTTTGCCGGGAAGCTTTTGCGGGCAGGTCCGATGGAATTCGGACCAGGCAGCGATCACGGCGTCGGTCGGGCCTTCGGCCGAGAAACGGGCGCGAATGGCGGCGTCGGCCGCATCGGTGCGGGCTTCGTCGGAGCCGCTGACCTCGGCGGTGAGGCTCGCCTGCGAAGCCAGATCAACGGCCGCCGCCGAATCACCGGTTGCGGCATGCAGTCGCGACAGCATGGCCTGGGTCAACGCTTCGCCATAGGGCAAGCGGCCTTCCCGGTAATGTTCGAGCGCGGCATTGAGATCGACGGCAGCGTCGTCGAAATCACCCTGTCGCAGCCGGTGTCCGGCACGCCGCAGTTCCAGTGCCGCCAGCGGGATGCGCTCGCGCAGGGGTTCGAGCAACGTCTGTGCCTCGGCGAAGGCCGCTTCGGCGCCTTCCGCATCGCCGCGCAGGCTGTTCACCACCCCAAGCTCGCCGAAGGTCGTGCCGATGGCGCGCTCCTGATCCTGCGCCCGACGCAGCATCTCGATGGTCTGCGCGAGCAGCGCGGCCGATTCGTCGAGGCGACCCTGGTCCTGCCGGATATGCGCCAGGTTGCCAACCGACAGCGCCTCGGCATTGAGGATGCCCAGCGTGCGATAGCCGTGGATGGCCTGCTCGACATAGTGCTCGGCGGTATCGAGCTGGCCATCGACGTGATGCTGGTCGCCGATCTTCATCGCCAGCTGTGGTGGCAGCACCTCGAAACCGGCCCGGGTGAAGGCGTCACTGGCCTTCTGGATGTAGTCCCGGGCCGCCTTCTGGTCGCGCTGGATGTTCGCCGCGATGGACAGGTTGTGATACGCCTTGGCCATCCAGTACGGCTCGTCCTGCCGCTCGGCCAGCGCCAGGGCTTCCTGCCAGCGCTCGGCGGCCTGTTCGATGCGTTCGGACATCAGATACAGGTTGCCCAGCGAGTTCACGGCGCTGAATTCCACCGCCGCGTTGCCGGCCCGGCGTGCGTCCTTGATGAGCCCCGTGAACTGCGCTTCCGCTTCGTCGAACTGGCGCCGATTGCGCGCGATCATGGCCAGTTCCAGCCGCGGCCACAGCGCATCGGGCGACTGCGACATCGCCGACTCGAACAGGGTGACGGCAGCATCGTAGTCACCCGACAGTGCCGCCGACTTGCCGCGCAGATAGGCCTCGTTGGCGAACTCGTCGCCGGGCACCTCGCGATGCTCGCCGCCGGCATCGAACTGGGCGGCGAGGTCGGCACCAAGGCCGGTCATCAGTCGCGTCGGCGTGTCACCCACCAGTGTCCGCTGCCGCACGTTGCCCGCGGCATCTGCCAACCGGTAGCGAAGGCGCAGGCTGCCGGCGCCTTCCTCGATGCTCGCCGCCACCACATGGGTGGCGCCATCGGTCACGGCGAAACGGCGCACCAGCTCAGTGAGGTCGGCATCGCTGGCTGTCGGTGGCCGTTGCCGGTCCATCAGACGGGTGATATTGCGGATCGGCACGATTTCGGCCGCGCGAGTGGTTTCAAGGTAGTCGCCCACGCCCGCGACCAGGCCCAGTCGTGCCCAGTCGAAGCGACTGTCGCCACTGTCGTTCTCCACCGGCAGGATCGCCAGCCGTGCAATCTCGCCGGCGGCCAGCAGCGGCGGCTCGGCAGCCTCGCGGCGCCAGAGCCAGAGCACCGCGATCGCTCCCAGCAGGATCACCAGCGAAATCGGCAGCCACGGCCATTCGCGGCGCAGCGTGGCCGGGGCCGATGCGGCGGAAGCCCCGTCATTCGAAGCAGACGGGGAATCGGACGCTGGTCGTGCTTCCACCACCACCGGCGCGATGAAGTGGTAGCCGTGCGTCTGCAGCGTGGCGATCATCCGCGGCTGGTTGGCATCATCGTCCAGCGCCTTGCGCGCCTTCATCACCGCGCGGGTCATCGCCGTCTCGGTGATCACCTGGCGCGGCCATACCGCGTCCTGCAGCTCGTCCTTGCTGACCGCGCGATCACGGCATTCAACCAGATGCACGATCAGGTCGAAGACCTTGGGCTGCAGCTCGACGCGCTCGCCATTCCGGTACAGGGCGCGCGTGGCCGGATCGAGCAGGAACTCGCCAAAGCGATACTGCACGGCATCGTCTGCGCTAGGCTCGTCCATCAGCAACCCCCATTACTGGGCGGAACGTTAACCGCTGGCGCCATGAATGGCGACCCCGGGCCACCGTTCGGCCATCGAATCATGGAGGCTTCAATGAGCGATCACCCGCTCGACATCCGTGCTGCCGGCAGCAGCGACGTGCCGATCCTGGCGGCTTTTGCCGCCGCCATGGCGCTGGAAACCGAGAACAAGCAGCTTGACCTGCCCACGGTGACACGCGGTATCGAGCGCGTACTGGCCGAACCGGCGCGCGGCCGCTACCTGGTCGCCGAACGCGACGGCAAGGTCGTCGGCACGCTGATGCTGACCTACGAATGGAGCGACTGGCGCTGCGCCGACTGGTGGTGGATCCAGAGCGTCTTCGTCGCCGAGGATGCGCGCCGGCAGGGCGTTTTCGCCGCGCTTTACCACCACGTGCTGGCCGAAATCGACGGCCGCCGCGATGTCTGCGGCCTGCGCCTCTACGTCGAAACCGAGAACCATCGCGCGCAGGCAACCTACGAAGGGCTCGGCATGGAACGATCGCATTATCACCAGTATGAATACGCTCAACCGTGGTTGAGTGAGGTGATCAATACGCGTTGATCGAGCGCGTGTTTTCTTGAATCAAGAGCAAGAGCTTTCGACATCGCCTTCGGCGCGTTCGAGTTCATTTTCTTTGCTTGTCCAAAGAAAAAGTAGCTCGGTAGCCTAACGGGCGAACGAAAGCTCTTGATGTACCAGAAGCGGCAAGTCGTCCGCCAACAACCCCACGTCAAGCCAAAGAGATCGCATCCAGCGATTGCCCCACATCCAACGGCATCCGCTGCGGATTCAATCCGTGCGCGGCCAGCACGGCCTCGACCTGCGCCACCCGCGCCGGCCATCGTCTCAGCGCCGCTTCCAGCATCGATGCATCATCAAACACCCGGGCAAGTCGCGGTCGAAGATCAGCGTCGTCAAGCTCACCCAGCCACAGCACGCCACCCATTCGACGCAATGGCGGCAGGTCGTCGGCATCAAGGCTGTCGTCACCAGCCGGTTCATACAACGCCGACTCGATCAACCGCCACAGCGCGCCAATGCCGGCGTGTTCATACTGCATGGCGGTCATGGCGCAGAGATCGTGACGTGTCAGATAGCGGGCGTGTTCCAGCTCGATCCCGAAAGCTTCCTGCACCAGCAGCGCCGTCGCGGCACCGGCCATGCCGTGGTCGAACAACCGGGCTTCCAGTGCCGACGAAAACGTGGCCACGTCATCGGCATTGCCGCTGATCCGCAGCGGGAGCAGCAGAAGCGCGCCCTGACCGAGCGCTGGGTCTGGCGTCAACGCCGACGCCGGGTAGTTGTCGGCATCACCGCCAAAGGCCAGCAGGCGACCGCCGTCCTCGGCGGTTGAACCCGGGGCGCGCGCCACCAGTTCGGTCAGCATGGCGTCCGCCGGCCAGCCCGGCCGCAGCAGCTGTGCCGGGTCGAACAGGATGGTGGCCGCCGCCAGATCGAGTCGGTCAATTCCCGGAAAGAGGCGAACCAAGTCATCGGCGATCTTCTGCACCAGGGCAGCAGCCTTTTCGGGCGACAGCACGTCGCGGGTGGGCGAAGGACTCTGTGGGCGGCGCTCCAGCGCCATCACCAGCGGGATCGAGGTGGTATGCATCATCCGCGCATTTTGACACGCCGCCGGCAACGCTCGTTGCACCCTTGAGCCACTTCACGCATTGTTCCCGGTTACCTGCACTGCATGACCGCAATGGCTCGACTGCGCCGAGAAATCCGTGATCTGATCCAGATCGTACTGGCCCCGGGGCTGCCGGCACTGTTGCCATGGCCAGCGGCTTTCTGGGTCTATCGCCAGCTGAGCCGCTCACGCTGGCTGTTCGGTGCGCAGACCGAAGCATCCATTCGTGCCGCGATGGATGCGCTGCCAACCCAGGACGAAAAGGCACTCCGGCGTCGCCTGCGCCTGGTTCGCCTGCTGGATGCCGCCGACCTCTATCTGGCCCGCCGCACGCCCGTTGGCAGACCACCAACAGCGCATTTCCGTCGCAAGGGCGAATGGCCGAAGGAAGGTCCGTTCATCGCGCTCAGCTTCCATTATGGCAACGGCATGTGGATGCTCCGCGATGCCAACCATGCCGGCTTCGGCACCGTAATGACCTTCGCACCGTTCGACGAATCCATGTTTTCGGGGCGGCGGGTCGAGCTGTTTTATGCAAAACAGCGTTGGAGGGAAACCAATCGCTCGGCTGGCGTCGCATCCGTCTTTCGGCCGCGAATCCGTGAAAAGCTGACCACGGCACTGGCTGAAAACAAGGTGGTGGTCGGGTTACTCGATGTGCCACCGCAACTGGTCTCCGCCCGCCAGCTACCCGTTACGTTGCTCGGCCAGCCAGCGACCCTTCCCTGTGGACTGCTTGATCTCGCCAAATCACTGGATGTGCCGGTCGTGCCCTGTTGGGTGACGCTGGACGAAAAAGGCTACCGCACGCTGCATATCGAGTCAGCACGGCACATCACCGATCCTGCAGCCGAACTCGACTGGTTCGCCGCACAACTGGATCGCCTGATCCGCGACGACCCCGGCGCCTGGCATTTCTGGCCCCAATGGCCGCAATGGCTGGTGGATGCGGCGTCAATTCGTGCGGCACATGGCGATGACAACCCAGTGGGCCAACCGGGACCGGATGATGACCCGGATACAGCGCTGATCGACCAGCCCGGCCCGGGCGATGCGGTAGGATAACGGCCTCACCCGACGCCCGAGTATGGATCGCGCCCAGCAATGAAGACCAAGCTCCCCGCCCGCAAGCCTGTCGCCATCCTCGGCGGCGTCCGCATTCCGTTCTGCCGCAACAACACGGCCTATTCGGACGTCGGCAACCTGGGCATGTCGATCCGCACGCTGGGCGCGCTGGTGGAGAAGTTCGGCCTGCATGGCGAGAAACTGGGCGAAGTCGCCATGGGCGCGGTGATCAAGCACAGCTCGGACTGGAACCTTGCCCGCGAGGCCACGCTGTCGTCCGGCCTGTCGCCGGAAACGCCGGGCATCACCCTGCAGCGCGCCTGCGGCACCAGCCTCGACAGCGTCATCACCGTCGGCAACAAGATCGCGCTGGGGCAGATCGAGGCCGGTATCGGTGGCGGCTCGGACACGACGTCCGACGTCCCCATCGTCTACGGCAAGTCGCTGCGCCGACGCATCCTGAAGATGGCCGCCGCTCGCAGCCTCGGGCAGCGGCTGGCGGCATGGAAAGGCTTCCGTCCGCGTGAGCTGAAGCCGGAATTCCCCGGCGTGGCCGAGCCGCGTACCGGCAAGTCCATGGGCGATCACTGTGAAATGATGGCCAAGGAATGGGACATCAGCCGCGAGGATCAGGACGCGCTGGCCTATGCCAGCCACCAGCATGCCGCGGCAGCCTATGAATCCGGCTTCTTCCGTGACCTGGTCGTACCGTTCCGTGGCCTGGACCGCGACAACATCCTGCGCGCGGACACCACGCTGGAAAAGCTGGCCACGCTGAAGCCGGCCTTCGACAAAATTTCTGGCAAGGGCACGCTGACCGCCGGCAACTCCACGCCGCTCACCGACGGTGCGTCCGCCGCGCTGCTGGCCAGCGACGATTGGGCCCGTGCGCACGGCCACGAGCCGATGGCCTATCTGGTCGATTCACAGGTTGCCGCCGTCGATTTCGTGCACGGCGAAGGCCTGCTGATGGCGCCGGCCTGGGCGGTCGCCCAGCTGCTGGCGCGCAACGGCCTCACCCTTCAGGACTTCGACTTCTACGAAATCCACGAAGCCTTCGCCGCACAGGTGCTGTGCACGCTGAAAGCCTGGGAGTCGGAAGACTTCTGCCGCGACAAACTCGGCCTCGATGCGCCGCTGGGTTCGATCGACCGCGACAAACTCAACGTCAACGGCAGCTCGCTGGCACTGGGCCATCCCTTCGCCGCCACCGGCGCCCGCATCGTCGCCACCGCCGCCAAGCTTCTGAAGGAGAAAGGCAAGGGCCGCGCCCTGATCTCCATCTGCACTGCTGGTGGTATGGGCGTGACGGCGATTGTCGAACGCTGATTTCCTGAGACTTCCAGGGGTCACCTGCCCATCGCCCCGGGACGATGGGCAGATCAACTCCAGCCGGATCAATCGGCCGCCGGCGCCTGGTACACGCTCAGGACGTGACTATCCGGATCGAGGAAGTCCGCCGTCATGCCGCCATCCGGCGCGTGCTGAAGCGGTGCCACGATCTCCACACCGCGGGCGCTCAAGGCGTCGACGATGCCTTCGATGTCGTCGCTACCGACATTGAACACGGGGATCGGGGATCGACCACGCGGCTCGTCACCACGAAAGAAGACCAGTGACATCGGCCCCAGTTCGGCCAGCAGCATCTCTTCGTCATCGTTGCCCATCCGCTGGACGGGAAGACCCAGCACGTCGCGATAGAAAGTCTCGCTCCGCGCGAGATCGGTGACGAAGAACACGATGGCGCCCAGTTTCGGATCAGAAAACATGGACTGCACTCCTCAAGTTTGAGTTGACCGGGAACATTCCCACTCCGTAGTTGCCGTGCCATCCCATCTTGTGAGCATGCCAGCGGGAGGCCACGCTTTGGCGAAGGCAGCTCAGCGTCTGGGTCGTCGCGGCGCGCCCAGGCCCAGCAGATGACCATCTGGATCGCTAACGCCCAACCGGAACTCCGTGATGCGAGCCGGCCCCCGAGCCAGCGCGGCACGGCGCAGTCCAGCGTCGTCGCCACCCTGCTTGCCCAGCCATTGCTGGAATGGCTCGCAGAACGTACGCAGCGTTGAATCGACGAGACGCTTGCGGATGGCGACAAGGCGCTGGCGCAGCGCCGTATCCGGGAGATCCAACACGCAGCGGATCTCCTCACGATCAAGACCATGCAATGCCAGCAGCAGCACGCTGCGCTGAGATGTCGGCCAGTCGGCAAGCAAACTGATCACGGGAGCTAGCGCATCGAAATGGTCTGGCGTATCGGTCAGCTCTTGCGTCTGTGGTTGCGCGCTCGCAAAGTCAGCCTCCCGCTGCCGGGATCGGACGGCGCCACGGGCGCGGAAAGCGGCCTGCCGCTCCAGCACGGTGCGAAACCAGGGTGCATCGCCATCCCCCTGCAGCGGCTTACGGCCAGCTTCGAAGGCAATGATCAAGGCGTCCTGGAGGAGGTCTTCGGCCTCGGACTCCCGTCGCGAAGCGCGTCGGGCAGCTTTGAGCCACTTTGCATAGGCGGCAGGGTCATTCACGGCACTACCCTCATTCGGCCGGCTTGCCCAGCACCACCACGGCCAAAGCCAGCAATGCGCCCAGGCTGTACCAGGCGCGGCGCGAATGGCGGCCTTCGGCCAGCCAGGCGGCGAGGCCACACTGGATGGCGTAGTAGGCAGCGAAGGCGCGGCTGGCGAAGGCGATGATGCTGAAGATGTCCACGGTCCAGGTCAGCACCAGCACCACGGCGGTGATCGCCACATAGGCCATGCGCGCGGACACGCGACCACCACTCACCTCAGTCAGCAGGCCGCCCGAGCCGCCCATGTCGGCCACCGCTGCGGACAGCTGCGAAGCGATTGCAGCCAGCACCAGCATCGGCCCCAGCACCATGGCGACGGTGGCGACGATGTCGACGATCTCGGTTTCCGAGCCGACATCGATGCCACCCGGCGGCACCAGCGGCAGCACCAGGAAGATGAAGGCGACGTAGATCCCGGTGGACAGCAGCTGGGCACGACGCATGCTGCGCGCGCGGGTCCGGGCATCGTACTCATGGCCAAGGAAACGTGAGGTTTCGAAACCCTGCACCAGCAGCACGCAGCCCAGCAGTACGCGCATCGCCGTCCAGCCGTCGCTTTCGTCGGAAATCGGCACCGAACCCGGATCGAAGCCGCCGAATCGATGCTGCAGCAGCGCCAGCAGCAGGCCACCAATCACCGCCAGCTTGAAGCTCACGGCGATCACCTCGACCCGCTCGATGCCCTTGAAGCCGTGCAGGAAACCAAGGCCACCAAGCCCCACCACCAGCAGGCTGGTCGCCGTGCGCGCCAGGACCGGATCGACCACGCCGAAACCCTTCAGCAGGTAGGCGCCGAGCAGGTTCAGGTAGTAGGCGACGGAAACGAAATAGGCCAGGGCCAGCAGCAGCTGCGACATGCGGTCCCAGTGGGCGAAACGGTCGCTGGCCGCCTTCATCGCATGCGGGGTTCCCGGTTCCCGGTCCAGCCCGGCGATGTTGAAACGGATTGCCGAGCCAAACAGCCAGGCCAGCGCGCACAGGCCGAGCATCGCCTCCACCGCCCAGCGCCCGGCCACATGCGCCAGCACCGGTCCGATCACCAGGAAGCCGGAACCGATAATCGACGCCAGCGGCGTGATCGCCGCGCGCCAGCCGGGCTTGGCGCGCAGCTTCGGCAGCATCAGCACCACCAGCAGCGCCAGGGTGGCGGCGATGACGAGGAGATCGATCAGACCGAACGACATGCGGGCATTTCCCGAAGCGGGCTAGCGGCCATGCCGGATCATTTCGTACCCAGCTCCAGCTGCGGCTGCTGCAGCTCGATGCGGCCTTCGCCGCGGGTGATCTTCTTGAACTCGGGGCGACTGACCGACACGTAGCGCTCGTTGCCACCGATCTCGACCTGCGGGCCTTCGGTGATGGCGCGACCGTGTTCATCCACGCGCACCACCATGGTCGCTTTCTTGCCGCTGTGGCAGATGGTCTTGATCTCGTCGATGCTGTCGGCCCAGGCCAGCAGATACTGGCTGCCCTCGAACAACTCGCCGCGGAAATCGGTGCGCAGCCCATAGGCCAGCACCGGGACGTTGAGGCGATCCACGACTTCGCTCAGCTGCCAGACCTGACGCTTGGTCAGGAACTGCGATTCGTCCACCAGCACGCAGCCGAGCTCGCCGTTGTGCTCGATGTCATGAGCCACGATGGCTTCCAGATCGTCCTCGCGGTCGAAGATGCGGCCATCGGCCTTGAGTCCGATACGCGAAGCCACCACGCCCTGGCCGTAGCGGTCATCCAGCTGCGGCGTCAGGATCAGTGTCCGCATGCCACGTTCGGCGTAGTTATAGGCAGATTGCAGCAGGTTCGTGGTTTTTCCGGCATTCATCGCCGAATAATAGAAATACAGTTTGGCCATCGGAGCGACGTTTCTGGGCGTTCGGGACAGCGGATTCGTCGACGGTTCGGCGCGAATCCGGGTCGTGAGTGTGGCACAGTGCGCGCCCGTCGTCGGAGCATGATTCCGGCCACCCTCGCCTCGTATCCGGATTCCACCCGTACATGCTCAACCCGCAACAACGCGCTGCCGTCGATACCACTGAAGGACCGGTGCTGGTGCTGGCCGGCGCGGGCTCCGGCAAGACCCGCGTCATCACCGAGAAGATCGCGCACCTGATCGCTACCGGGCGGGTGGCGGCGAAACACATCGCGGCGATCACCTTCACCAACAAGGCGGCGAAGGAAATGCGCGAGCGCGTGGCGAAGCGCATCAAGGGCGACGCCGCCGAAGGCCTGACGGTCTGCACCTTCCACTCGATGGGCCTGAAGATCCTGCAGATCGAGCACGAGGCGGCCGGCCTGCGTCGCGGCTTTTCCGTGTTCGACGCCGACGACAGCGCCGCCCAGATCCGCGACCTGCTGCCAAAAGGCGCGGACCGCGACACGCTGGAATCGGTGAAGGCGCTGATCTCCCGCGCCAAGAACGAAGGCCTCGATCCCGAAGGCGCAGCGGCCGCCGCACAAAGCCCGCGCGAACGCGAGGCCGCCGACATCTACGGCCACTACCAGCGGAGGCTGTCCGCTTTCAATGCCGTGGATTTCGACGACCTGATCCGCCTGCCGCTGAAGCTGCTGGAGGAAAACGCCGACCTCGCCGGTGGCTGGCGCGAGCGACTGCGCTACCTGCTGGTCGACGAATACCAGGACACCAACGGCGCCCAGTACCGCCTGCTGAAGGCGCTGGCCGGGCCGAAGGCCAACTTCACCTGCGTGGGCGACGACGACCAGTCGATCTACGCCTGGCGCGGCGCCGATCCGGAAAACATCATGCGCCTGGGTCGCGATTTCCCCCAGCTCAGGGTCATCACGCTGGAGCAGAACTACCGCTGCGCGCGGCGCATCCTGCGCGCGGCCAACGCGGTGATCGCCAACAACCCGCACGAGCATCCCAAGCAGCTGTGGAGCGAGCACGACGACGGCCCGCCGATCCGCGTGGTCGAATGCGACAACAACGAGCAGGAAGCCGAGCGCGTCGCTGCCGAAATCGCCTTCCAGCAGGAGCGCGACAAGCGCCCATGGCACGACTTCGCCATCCTGTTCCGCGGCAACCACCAGTCCAAGCCGCTGGAAAAGGCGCTGCAGATGCTGCGCGTGCCCTACCACCTGTCCGGCGGCACGGCGTTCCTCGATCGCGGCGAGGTCAAGGACGCGATGGCCTGGCTGCGACTGATCGCCAATCCCGATGATGACGCCGCCTTCCTGCGCGCGGTCGGCGCGCCCAAACGCGAGATCGGGCAGACCACGCTGGCCAAGTTGAGCGAACTCGCTGGACAGCTGCATCTGAGCCTCGGTCGTGCCGCCGAGCGCACCGATGTGGTCAGTCGTCTCGCTTCTCGACCGGGCGCGGCACTCGACGGTTTCACCCGGCTGGTTCATGAGCTGCGTTCTCAGGCCGGGCGTTTAACCGCCGCCGATCTGTATCGGCAGGTGATCGAACATTCCGGCCTGCTGCCGGCACTGCGTGCCGAACACGGCGAAGGCCCGGCCTACCAGCGTCGTCGCGAGAACCTGGAAGAACTGGCCAACTGGCTGGACGGGGAACGCGCCAGCCCGGGCGATCTGGTCGCCCAGCTGAGCCTGTTGAGCCATTCGGATCGCGACAATCCCGGCAACACGGTGCGGCTGATGAGCCTGCACGCAGCCAAGGGCCTGGAATTCCACGCCGTGTTCATGATCGGCGCAGAGGACGGCCTGCTGCCGCACCAGGCCAGCCTCGACGAAGGCCGGCTGGAGGAGGAACGCCGGCTGATGTACGTCGGCATGACCCGCGCCAAGCGCCTGCTGCAGATCAGCCACAGCCGCCGTGCACGCCGCTACGGCGAACTGGTGAAGCTGGAGCCCAGCCGCTTTCTCGCCGAGCTGCCGGATGCCGAAGTGCATCGCATTGGCGACAACAGCGAGCAGGACCAGTCGGAGAAGCAGGTTCGTGCCGAGACCCACATGGCGCGCATCGCCGCCCTGCTGGGTGGCGACGCCGGCTGACGACCCTGGGCAGGCAACAACCGGGCGGTCATCCACAGCGGTTACACTGCGGCGACCTCAAGAAACGGAAGCCGACATGTCCCCTATTCGCTGCGTGCGACCCGCCGCCATCGGTCTCGCCTGCGCCCTGCTCGCCGCCTGCCATGGCGGTCATGCCGTTCGCGAAGCCCCTGCTCCGATTGCCGACAGCACACCGGCAAGCACACAGCCGGCACCGAACGACACGTTCAACGCCGTAGCCTGGATGCAGACCAGCGCCGAATACGCGGCGCTGACCACGCAGGCCTACCGCAACGTCTGCGAAATGCTGCCGACCGCCATCGCCGACCCGTCCTGGACCGCGCTGATCGACGGCGAGCAGGGCGGTGGCTTCGAGTCGCTGCCGCCAGCGATCATTTCGGACATCGACGAAACCCTGCTCGACAACTCGGCCTATGCCGCGCGCCGCATCGCCAGCGGCGGCCCCTTCGACCCGGTGGCCTGGAAGGCCTGGATCAACGAGGCCGACGCCAAGCCCATGCCGGGCGTGCAGATCCTGCTCGACTGTCTGGCCGAACATGGCGTGACACTGGTCTACATCAGCAACCGCAAGCACGACGGCGAGCGCGCCGCCACCGTCGAGAACCTGCGCAAGGATGGTTTTCCGCTGCCGGCCGACAACGACGATCTCGTCCTGTTGCGCGGTGATCCGCGTGGAATCAACGACGATCTCAACGACAAGAGCGCCCGCCGGCGCTGGGCGGCCAACCGCTATCGTGTCGTCGCCCTGCTCGGCGACAACCTCGGCGACTTCATGGATGGCGTCGCCACCAGCATTTCCAAGCGCGCGGCCCTGGCCGACGCCCACGCCGACTGGTGGGGCGCACGCTGGTTCGCCTTCCCGAATCCGTCCTACGGCTCCTGGGAGAAGGCGCTGGCCTTCGACTGTGGCGAAAATCGCACACCCGAGCAGTGCCGCCACAGCCAACTTCGCAGCAAATAGACATATAAATCAGATATTTATCTGATAAATATTGAAGTGTTGCATGAATAGTTGTCGCTAAGTTACTATCGGTAGCAACCGGACACCGTGTCGGTTACTGGAACAGGCGCAACAACAACGACAATATCGCTCCAAGGATGGAGCCGGGAACGGGAGGCCTCGCCTCCCGTTTTTCGTTTCCGGCCCCGGCGCGCGGTCTCGTCCGCTTGTAAGCCACCCAGCGCCCACCTAAAGTGTGCTCCCCGTAGCGTTTTACCGTCCAAATCCACCGACACCGGAGCACCACCGTGAAAAGCCTGACCACCGTTTCCCTCGCCGCGCTTCTGGCGCTGGGCCTGTCGGCCTGCGGCAGCGACAAATCCAGTCCCGATGCCACCCAGCCCGCGCAGGCGCCTGCCAAGGCCGCGCAGACCGAAAGCCCGACCGCCGTGGTCGATGGCGTCGCCAAGGAACTGGCCAACGGCAACCTGCTGGCGGTGATGCAGCTGAGCATGCCGGCCGCCAAGTTCGACGAGGCCAAGGCCAAGTGGGTCGAAGAGCGCGACCAGGATCCGCCGAGCGAGGAGGACAAGGCCAAGTTCGCCGAGATGATGACCAAGCTCACCGCGGCTGATGCCGAAGAGCAGATGATGACCGAGCTGGAGCCGATGCTGGTCAAGTACGACACCGAGGTGGCCGCGCAGAAGCCGATGTACGTCGGCATGGGCCAGGGCTTTGCCGCGCAGTCGATCCAGGAGAACGAAGAACTGAGCGACGAAGAGAAGCAGCAGGCCAACAATGCACTGACCGGCGCTGCCAACTGGATCAACCAGACCAACTTCGGCGACCGCGAGCTGGCACGCAAGGCCGTGCGCGAGGCGATCACCACCGCCAAGGCGCTGGACATGAAGTCGCTGGACGAAGTGCAGGCTATGGACTTCGAGACCATGCTGGGCAAGGCCGGCACCGCCTTCCAGGGCGTCAAGCGCATCCTGGCCGTCTACGGCCTGGACGTGAACAAGACCCTGCAGAGCGTGAAGTCCGAGCTGGTCAGCCAGGACGGCGACAAGGCCACGGTCAAGGTCAACTTCTCGCTGTTCGACCAGCCGCTGAGCTTCAACACCGAGATGGTGCAGGTCGACGGCCGCTGGTATGGCAAGAAGGCCATGGAAGAAGCCAGCAAGACGGCCGATGCCGCTGACGACGACGTCATGATCGAGGAAAGCGAAGAGGTCATCGAAGAAGCCAACTGATCGGCATCGATTTCTCTTGCAACCTGCAGGGCCCGGTCATCGCTGATGGCTGGGCCCTGCGCTTTCCGGAATCCGGTACTGCGTCGCAGCTGCGCACCCGGAGTGCGGCAAATAGCGGCGAATTAACGTCCGAACGGCGATAATGGCGCCATGACAGACGTTTCCAGCGCCCTCAATGGCGCCAACAACCAACGCATTTCCTGGCCGTATCGGTTCCTCGGCTGGCTGATGCGGCCTTGGGTCGAAGTTCGCCGTGAGCCGCCGGTCGGCATTGACGAGCTGGTCCGCCCGGACCTGCCGGTCTGCTACGTGACCGAGCGCTACGGCCTGTCGGCCAACCTGATCCTGGAGCAGGCCTGCGCCGAAGCCGGCCTGCCGTCGCCGCTGCTGCCGATCAACACCAGTGGTCATGCTGACCTGCTGGGCAAGGGCCGCGCGCTGTTCGCGCTGTCACGCCGCCAGGGCTACCTGTTCGGTCGCCCGCGTTCGCTGACCCACCCGGAAAGCCTGGCGCGACTGGTCCAGCAGCTTCGCGCGGATCCCGAACTCGACGTGCAGCTGGTGCCGGTATCGCTGTTTGTCGGCCGTGCGCCGGACCGCGAGGAAGGCTGGTTCAGCGTGCTGTTCTCGGAGAACTGGGGCGTGGTCGGCCGCTTCCGCCGGCTGCTGGCGATCCTGCTCAATGGCCGCAACACGCTGGTGCGTTTCTCCACGCCGGTCAGCTTGCGCGAGGTGCTGGCCGAGGGCCTGCCGCCGGAGCGCTCGGTGCGCAAGATCGCCCGCGTGCTGCGCGCCCATTTCCGACGCATCCGCACGGCCGTCATCGGTCCCGACCTCTCGCATCGGCGCACGCTGGTCGACGGCCTGCTCGACAACGAGGCCGTCCGCCGCAGCATTGCCGACCAGGCGCGCAAGGAAGGCGCCGACGAAGCCAAGGTCCGCGGCCGGGCGCGCAAGATGGCGCGCGAGATCGCCGCCGACTACTCGCATCCGGTGGTGCGCTCGCTGTCGTTCCTGCTGAAGCCGCTGTGGAACAAGCTCTACGACGGCATCGAGATGCACCATTTCGACACGCTGCGCGACGTCGCCCCGGGCCACGAAATTATCTACGTGCCCTGTCACCGCAGCCACATCGACTACCTGCTGCTGAGCTACCTGCTCTACCAGCACAACATCGTGCCGCCGCATATCGCCGCGGGCGACAACCTCAACCTGCCGGTGGTCGGGCCGATCCTGCGTCGCGGTGGCGCCTTCTTCCTGCGCCGCAGTTTCAAGTCGAACGCGCTGTACTCGACCATATTCAGCGAGTACGTCGCCATGCTGATCGACCGCGGCGTCTCCATCGAATACTTCATCGAAGGCGGGCGTTCGCGCACCGGTCGCCTGCTGCCTCCCAAGGGCGGCATGCTGGCGATGACCGTGCGTGGCTTCCTGCGGCGACCGCGTCGCCCGGTGGTTTTCCAGCCCGTATACATCGGCTACGAAAAGCTGATGGAAGCCGGCAGCTACCAGGCGGAGTTGTCCGGCAAGCCGAAGAAGAAGGAAAGCCTGCTCGGCCTGCTGGGCGCCTTCAGCGTGCTGCGCCATCGCTACGGCAAGGTGGCCGTCAACTTCGGCCAGCCGATCTTCCTCAGCGACGTCCTCGATGAGCGCGCACCGGAGTGGCGCGACCATCCGCTCGGCAGCGACGAGAAGCCCACCTGGCTCAATCCGATGGTGGACTCGCTGGGCGAGCGCATCCTGGTCGAGATCAACCGCGCCGCCGACGTGAACCCGGTCGGCCTGCTGGCGCAGGCGCTGCTGGCCACGCCGCGCAACGCGATGTCGGAGCCGGACCTGCTGCAACAGCTGTCGATTTCCAAGGCCTTGCTGGCCAGCAGCCCCTATTCCGAGCGTGTCACCATCACGCCGCTGTCACCGCAGGAGATCATCGCCTACGGCGAGAAGATGGACGTGCTGGTGCGCACGCCGCATCCGCTCGGCGACGTGATCGGCCTTGCTGCCGACAGCGCCGTGGTGCAGCGCTACTTCCGCAACAACCTGCTGCACCTGTTTGCTGCCGCGTCCTGGGTCGCCTGCTGCTTCCAGAACAACCGCCGCATGAGTCGCGCCGGCGTGGTGCGGCTTGGACGCCTGCTGTATCCGTTCATCCGGAACGAACTGTTCCTGCCGTGGAGCGAGGAGCAGTTCGGCGAGCGCCTGCAGGCCACCATCGGCACGTTCTGCGACCTCGGGCTGCTGGAATTCGACGCCGAATCCGGTCAGTTGAGTCGCGGTCCAGGGCAGACCGACGCGGTGTTCCAGCTGCGTGTGATCGCGCACAGCCTGCAGCCGGCCTTCGAACGCTACTACCTCGCCATCGCCATCCTCGTGCGCAATGGCAGCGGCTCACTGAGCGTCGGCGAGCTGGAGAAACTGTGCCAGCTCACCGCGCAGCGCCTGACCCTGCTGCACGCCACCAGCGCTCCGGAATATTTCGACAAGCCGCTGTTCCGCGCCTTCCTCGCCCAGCTGCGCGAAGCGAAGGTGCTGTGGACCACCGAGGACGGCAAGCTGGCCTTCGATGAACGCATGGACGGCTGGTCACGCGACGCCAAGGTCATCCTCGGCCGCGAACTGCGCCACACCATCCAGAAGATGGCGCCGGCGACATCGCAGCCGGAGCCGGAACAGCCCGTTGAGGCGCACGCGAAAGCCAGCGAACCGGTGAACTGAACCCCAAACGCCTGGACAGGGCATAATCCGCGACCGTTCAAGCTAGGCAGCATCATCATGGCCGCTGAAAAGACCTATGTCTTTCGTCCACACCACACCCTGAGCTGCTGGCTTCTTGGCCTGTTGGCTATCAGTGGTCTCTTGATCGTGGTGATGATCTTCACCAGCCTGAATGAACGCCGCATGCTGTACAGCATTCAGGAAGGCGCATTTTCTTCTACCGAGGAAATGATGGCTGCGGCCGAGTTCAGCGACCTCCTGCAGGGCGGCATGGCGATCCTGTTCCTGCTGGCGTGGTTGCCTGCCATGGTCGTATCGCTCGTCTGGATCTATCGTTCAGCCTGCAACGCCCATGCTTTGAGCCGGGCCCGCGTTCACCCCACGCCTGGCTGGTCCGTCGGCTGGTACTTCGTTCCCCTTGCGAACCTTTTCAAGCCTTATTCGGCGATGAAGGAAATCTGGGCAGCCAGCAGCAATCCCCAAGATTGGAAGCGTCTGCCAACCCCAACGATTCTTCAGCTCTGGTGGTTCTTCTGGGTTACGGGAGCCATCCTTGGCCGGGTTTCCTTCAAGATGAGCATGAAGGCGGAGGATGTCGGCTCACTGCTGCAGGCCAATCTGGTCGGCCTGGTCGACAGCCTCTGGTCACTGCCCTTGCTGGTCGTGTTCGGCGTGATGGTCCAGCGCCTGACGGCGATGCAGCTTGCCGCTACTCCAGCCTCGGAGAGTGACGAACCTTTCATCGATACAGCGGAGATGCTCGGCGAATCCAACGCCTGATTTCAGCTACCCGGAGGGTTCAGCCGCCAGCCACCGCCGGCTGCAATACCTGTCCGCTGACCGCGACGAAGTGGCAGACGCTGCCGGCGATCACGAACAGGTGCCAGACCGCGTGTGAGTAGCGCAGCGATTCGCGGTGATAGAAGAAGGTGCCGGCGGTGTAGAACAGGCCGCCGATCAGCAGCCACAGCAAGGTGACGCCCGGAATCGACGCCAGCATCGGCGCCACCGCGATCACCACCAGCCAGCCCATCATCAGGTAGATCGCCGTCGACAGGCGCTTGAAGCGACCGGTGAAGAACAGCTTGAACACCACGCCGGCCAGCGCCAGCGTCCAGATCGCAGCGAACAGTCCCCAGCCCCACGGCCCACGCAGGCCGATCAGGGTAAACGGCGTGTAGGTGCCGGCAATCAGCAGGTAGATCGCGCAGTGGTCAAACACCTTGAGCCGCGCCTTGGCCTTGGGATGCGGGATGGCGTGATACAGCGTCGAAGCGATGTAGAGCAGCAGCAGGGCCACCGAGAAGACGATGGCGCTGCCCAGCTGCCAGCCGTCTCCCCACAGCGCGGCCAGCGTGATCAACACCGCGCCAGCACCCAGACTCACCACGGCGCCCAGGCCATGGGTCAGAGCACTGGCGACTTCCTCGCGCAGGCTGTGGCGGGGGCTGGACAGTGCAGGCTTCGGAATGGCGTTGCTGGCTGGCATGTGGATACCTTAGATCGGGCCGCGAGCAGAGGCAAACGCTCGATTGAATAATGGCTTGCTATTAAATAGCGCGCTATCTAATATGGCGGCATGACATCTGTTGCCAACCTGCCCGGAAACGCCGCTCTCCAGCTGGACAACCAGCTGTGCTTTGCGCTGTACGCGGCCAACCACGCCATGCACCGCCTGTATCGCCAGCGCCTGAAGTCTCTTGGCCTCACCTATCCGCAATACCTGGTGATGCTGGTGCTGTGGGAGCAGGACGACCTCACCGTGTCAGCCATCGGCGAGCGCCTGTTCCTCGACTCAGCCACGCTGACGCCGCTGCTGAAGCGACTGGAGCAGGCTGGACTTCTGCATCGCCAGCGCGACCGCCAGGACGAACGTCAGGTCCGCATCCAGCTCAGCCCGGCCGGCCGCGACCTTCGTGAACAGGCCCGGGACGTGCCCACCAGCGTACGCTCGGCCGTCGCCTGCTCACCGGCTGAACTCCAGTCCCTGCGGGCACAACTGCATGACCTGCGTCGACAGCTCGACGCGGCGGCCTGATCCGGCTGCCTTTCCGCATTCCGACACATCAACCAAGGAAATCGACATGTCCCTCGACAACGTGCTCTACACCGCCCATGCCACCGCCACCGGCGGCCGCGACGGCGGCGCCAAATCCGACGACGGTCGCCTCGACGTCAAACTCAGCGTGCCGAAATCCATGGGTGGTGATGACGGCCCGGGCACCAACCCCGAGCAGATGTTCGCCGCCGGCTATTCGGCATGCTTCCTCGGCGCCATGAAGTTCATCGCCGGTACGCAGAAGCTGGCCCTGCCACGCGACACCCGCATCGATGGCAGCGTCGGCATCGGGCCGATCCCGGCCGGTTTCGGCATCGAAGTCGAACTCGCCGTGCACCTGCCCGGCATGGAGCAGGCCGCCGCCGAAGCGCTGGTCGCCAGGGCGCATGAAGTCTGCCCGTATTCCAATGCCACTCGCGGCAATATCGACGTGAACTTCAAGGTCACCGTCTGATCTGCGAGGCCTGACCGCTGTGTCCCGGCGCCGCACGACGGCGCCGGGATCGTCCACCCGAACGAGCCAGCCGAACAAGGAACCACGCCATGCCCATCGCACTGACCGTGATCGTCACCATCATCGCCCTGCTGCACGGGTACTTCCTGGTGCTGGAAATGTTCCTGTGGACCAAGCCCTACGGCCGCCGCGTGTTCCGCATGAGCGCCGAACAGGCCGAAGCCACCCGCACGCTGGCCGCCAACCAGGGCCTCTACAACGGCTTCCTCGCCGCCGGCCTGGTCTGGGGTCTGATAGTGGCGTCAACCGCCGTGCTCTGGTTTTTCCTGATCTGCGTGCTGATCGCCGGCCTCTACGGCGCCGCCACCGCCAACCGCAAGATCCTCTTCGTTCAGGCACTGCCGGCGGCGATAGCAATCGCCCTGCTGACCCTGGCCTGATCGCAGGCCTGCATCAGCCCGATGCGCCGTCCTCGAAACGCACCGCCGTACCGTAGGCGAGGATTTCCGACGCACCAGCCATGATCGCGCTGGTGGTGAAGCGCAGGCCGACCACAGCGTCCGCCTTCAGCACCTGCGCCTTGCCCTTGAGTCGGTCCAGCGCCTGCGCGCGCGCCTCGGCCATCATGCGGCTGTACTCCTCGATCTCGCCGCCGAGGATGGACTTGAAGCCGGCAACGATGTCGCGGCCCACGTGCTTGGTGCGTACCGTATTGCCCATGACGGGCGCGATGACCTTGCAGCGGCGGCCGTCGATGTGATTCTGCGTCGTGATGATCATGGTTCCACCTGGTCGTCGTACTTGCGGTCTTCCGTGTTGCCGGCCTTGTCCTTCACCGCCTTGGCGAAGAACAGGCCAGCCGCGATCAGCGCCAGCAGCGGGATGATGCCGAAGGGCAGCGCGGCGATGGAGAACACCAGCATGGCCAGCGCATAGAACCCCGCCAGCGCGACCACAATGATCAGTCCTGCCTTTTCCATGTCTGCTGCCTCGTATCGATTCCGGTTTGCCTAGAGTTATTCGGCGACATTCGCGATGTTGGCCAAACAGGACGGCGATGCGCCGTGCTTGTGACAGCCAGCTGAGGTCAGGTCGCGTCGATATTTGCTCGCGGGTCCATCAATCAAGAATCACCGGGTGGAACTTGAGGACAAGAAGGTCATCGCGAAACAATGCGAAGTAGTACGGATCTCGATACCCTCTGCCCGACCTTACATTGGGACAGCTGACCTCTCTCAACTGATCCCCAGGCTGTAGTGCAGCGAGCATTGCAGCCCACTCACCATCTTCTTCTGGGTTCGGATTGCCACTCCTTAACGATTGATCAATGACTTGGGACGAGGTGAGCGGAACTGATACTCGACAGTCTGAAAGCCCTAAGCGACTTGCAACCGGAACGGGTTCACGCTTGAGGCGAGCAGAGTCAGACGAGCAGCCCGCTAGCGCAGCGACTGCCAAGCAAATTGCAGCTCGCAGAAGTGGCCAGATTCGGGCACGCTTTCCATGAGATTGCATCGGTAGCCTCCTGGACTCCTGCCAGCTCCAGAGAGCTGAACTTGTGGAAACACCGTCTCGGTTCACACCGTTTTCAAATAGATGCCTCAACAGAAAGAGAACATTCTGCATTTGAAATGCAAATGCCATGTGCTTTTCTTTCTGGCCACTTATGACTGGCGATCCGACGACCGATAGCTACGTGATGCCAGAAGGAACAGCTCGCCAAGCACCCGATGAGAAGTTTCGAGCGAATTGACCTGAAAGCCTAGCAATTGACTTGCGTGCCTCGCGAAAGACCGAGGCAGTCTCTTTTCCAGCGGCCAGTGGCTCGAAACGTACTCGCCGAGAGCACGATGTGGCTCCGGCAGATAGTCAATGTGGTCAATGAGGAATCTCGCTTATTCGTCTCGCTGATCCATTGTCCTAACCCAAGGCTCGGGGGAGAAATCACCTTTTTGGCATTCAAGCATGTGGATGGCCCTGCAATTGTGCGCGCTGCGGGATCGTCTTGCATCGAATTGATACGTGGCTCCAGATAGCATGACGGGATCCGCGGGCTCGCATCGTATCCTCAGGAAAAGGGGGACACGATGCTCAACTCGCTGCGTTTGATCTGTATCGCCGGCCTTGCGCTGTTCGCCACTGCTTTCGCGCTGACCTTCTTGTCGCCGATCCACTACGAGCGGGCGGCGAAGTCCTACATCCAGTCGAAGATCGAGTCGGAGCTGCGCGAGCGGATGCCATCGTTCGAGGGACACCCGCGACTGGCCGGCGCTGCCAAACTGTTGAGCGACCGCTATGGCGAGGAAGCTGCGGCACTCACCAAGACGGCAGGATCAGCGCTCAGCCGCAAGATCGCCGACATCATCGGCGACCTGCAGAACGCTGACTGCACCTGCCGATCGGTACTGCGGCAACGGGTGGACGCCACGCTGCTGGCCAGCGCCAGCACGCTGAAGGCCTTGCAGGAAAAACTGGTGCCCATCGTGCAGGGCCAATACGCGCGCATCGTTGGCGAGCTGATCCACGAGCTGCGCCTGTTCACTGGGATGAACCTTCTGCTGTTCCTGCTGCTGTCCGTAGCGCTGTTCGTCAAACCTGCAGCACGTCGCCACCTCGTGCTGCCGGTGGCACTGATGCTGCTGGCCACGGCGATCTGCCTGTACTTCTATCTGTTCCAGCAGAACTGGTTTTTCAACATCCTGTTCATGGACTACGTCGGCTGGAGCTACGGCATCTACCTGCTGGTGGTGTTCGCCTTCCTCTGCGATATCGGCCTCAACCGTGGACGCGTGACCGGCGAGATTGTCAATGCCATTGGCAATGCGATTCCCAACTTCGTCCCGCTGTCGCCCTGCTGAGCGTCATATCCACACATCATTCGGCGCGGTGTAGTCGCCACCGGCCTCGCCGGTATTCACCACGCCACGGGGTTCCACCAGCATCACGCTGCATTCCGTGGCCGCCACCGGGCGATGCTCAACGCCCTTGGGGACGACGAACATCTCACCGCGTTTCAGCGGCACGGCACGGTCGCGAAATTCCAGAACGAATTCGCCATCGATGACGATGAATACTTCGTCGGTGTCGGCATGGCTATGCCAGACGAATTCGCCCTGCAGCTTCGCCAGCTTGAACTGGTAGTCGTTCATCTCGGCGATCACGCGCGGCGACCAGTGCTCGTGGAACAACGCCAGCTTGTCGCTCAGATTGATGGCTTTATCGTTCATGACACGCCCTTCGAGTTGCAAGGTTCGACTCAAGTTCGGTCCTGCCTCATGCCGTTCGCATCAGCTGGCCGGCTTCGGATGCAGCACGAAATAGCCGGCGAGCTTCCACACGCCGTCTTCCCATGCCAGCACGATCTTTTCGCGTACGGCCTTGTTGGCGAACCGCGACCTGAAGGTCAACACGCCGTAGCGGCCCGGTGGCACCTTGGGCAGGCCATCGCTGAAACCGATGGTGTCGGGTTCGCGTGACTGGATGGCGCCGAGCCCGCCGCGCAATGTCGCCACGGCCTTCGGCCAGGCCGCTCGATCCACCAGCGTGCGCAGGTAGTCACCAACCAGATCCCAGCTGGCATCCCATTGTTCGTTGTCGAACTGCTGCAGGGCGCGTTCGGCGACGCGCAGGGTGGCCGCCTGCTCGGCGTCGCTGCCCGCGTCGGTCAGGGTCTGGGCGTTAACTGTCGCCATCAACAGCCATGACAGCAGAATGGCGACGGCAGCTCGATGCAGGAGTGGCATCGTGAATCCCTCGATGATGACCAGCGCTACCCTGCGCGCGCTCCACGGGTACGTCAACCGCGCTATGGTTGGTTCCAGTACGAAGAAGCGGGATCACGGACACGTCCCATGAGCAACCATGCCCAAGCGCTCCGCCTGAGCGCGATCCAGGCCGACATCACCACGCTCGACGTCGACGCCATCGTCAACGCGGCGAACAACTCGCTGCTCGGCGGCGGTGGCGTGGACGGTGCCATCCATCGCGCGGCGGGGCCCGAACTGCTGCATGCGTGCCGGATCATCGGCGGCTGCAAGACAGGGCAGGCGGTGATCACGCCGGGATTCAAACTGCCGGCGCGCTACGTGATCCACACGGTCGGTCCAGTCTGGCAGGGCGGCAACCATGACGAACCCGAACTGCTGGCCGCCTGCTATCGCAATAGCCTGGCCATCGCCGAGGCGCAAGGATTGTCCAGCATCGCCTTCCCGTGCATCAGCTGCGGTGTCTACGGCTATCCCGCCAATGCCGCGATAGACGTCGCGTTGGCCGCTGTGCGGGGCGTGGCACCGAGCCTGAAGTCTGTTCACGACGTGATCTTCTGCTGTTTTTCCGAGGCGCTGCTGGCTGGCTATCTCGCACGACTTGAAGGCAAAACCTGATGCTGGTCACCATCGCCCGCACCGAGATGGCACCCGAGGCGCATATCCTGCGCGGCCGGCTTGAAGCCGAAGGCATTCCCGCCTTCATCCAGCACGAGCATCACGTCACCATGGATTGGTTGGTTTCCAACGCGCTTGGTGGCGTCCGGCTGCAGGTGCCTGTCGAGTACGCGCAGGAAGCAGTCGCCATCCTGCGAGCCATTCGCGATGGCGAGCTGAAGCTTGCTGGCGGCGCGAACGTCGCAACCGGCGATGCGTCCTTTGCTGATGACTCGCCTAACTGCGGAGCTGCACCGTATAAAGATTCCAATCCGGCCTGCCCAGACTGCGGCAAGCCTGGTGAAGTTCGGTGGACTTCCGGGCGCGGACTGGTTCTGGCCCTGTTGTTCTTTCAAGCCTTACCCTGGCCATGGCGCCGCGCGCACTGGCAATGCAGTCACTGCGCTAGAACCTGGAGCACGACGGAACAGCAGCCATTCCAGTGGACAACCGTTCTGCTATGGATACTGGTTGGCTCCTTGGCGGTTACGGCAGGCTTGCTGCTTTTTCAGCTCGCGGATGAGCTGGTCGGTATCTAGCGTCCCGCCGGCCATGACCACTCAATACACATCGCGCCGGTAGCGGCCATCGGCCAGCATGGCTTCGATCGTATCGTCGCCTAGCATTCCGCACAGAACGACATACATCACACGCCTCAACGTGCGGTGTAACCGCCATCGATCGCCAGTTCGGCGCCGGTGACGAACTTGGATTCGTCCGAGGCGAGGTAGACCACGCCCCAGGCGATGTCGTCCACGTCGCCCATGTGTCCCAGCGGGTGCAGTTCGCCAACCTCGCGGCGCGCCGCTTCGATGTCCGTGGCGCCACTGGCCTTCAGGTGATGCTCCACCATCGGCGTCCAGATGAAGCCCGGGTGCACCGAGTTCACGCGGATGCGGTCGGCGGCGTAGCACAGCGCATCGGTCTTGCTCATCAGGCGCACCGCACCCTTTGAGGCGTGGTAGGCCGGCACGTCGGGCGCACCAACCAGGCCGTAGATCGAGGACAGGTTGATGATGCTGCCGGCGCCGGCGCGCTTCATGTAGGGAATCGCGTGCTTGCTGCAGAACAGCACGCCCTTCACGTTCACCGACTGCACCTGGTCCCACTCGGCTTCGGTGATCTCGTGGGTGAGCTTGGTCGAGCCGGAAATGCCGGCATTGTTGACCAGCACGTCGACGCCACCGAAACGCTCGGCCGCGGCATCGATTGCAGCCTTCACCGAAGCCTCGCTGCTGACATCGACATGCCAGTAGGCGGCAGGGAGTCCGCGTGCGACCAGTGCGGCGACCAGTGCCTCGCCTTCGTCGTCATGCAGGTCGAAGATGGCGACTCTGGCGCCTTCCTCGGCCAGCCGCTCCACGCAGGCGCGACCGATGCCCTGTGCGCCGCCCGTCACGATGCAGGTCTTGCCATTCACACGATCCATGCCGCACCTCCCGATGCCTTGCCGAAGTCGATGACGCCCGCGCACGGCATTCCGCCGTGACGAGCGTTTCCATTACACGCCTTTTCGCGATCTCCGGCTTGACCGCCGTCAAGCCGGCTTGCGACTCGCCAACGGGAAGCCATCGACGAACCGGATCAAAAGGGCCAGCAACAGTGGCAGACCCAGCGCGGCCAGCCAGGGCCACAGCGGCGGTGGCACGAAACCGAATACCTGCGCCGCGGCCGGCAGCTGCGTGGCCAGCACCAGCGCCAGCGTCGCCACGCCGGCGATGATCCAGAACGAACGATTGCGCGGCGACAGCGCCCGGCGCAGGCCGCGGCCGCTGCGGAACACTGCCATCAGGCCGATGTTGCCGGCCACCAGCGCGGTGAAGGCCAGCGCACTGACCACCGCTGGCTCGTAGCCCTGCTCGCCCGCGAGGAAGTACACCGCGGCCACGGCGGCGAACATCAGCGCGCCCTTGGACAGGCTGGCCAGCATCGGCAGCCAGCCGAGCATGGCCTCGTCGGCGGGCCGTGGTCGGCGCCGCATGATGTCGTCCTCCAGCGGCTCGCGCTCGAACACGATGGAGCAGGTCGGATCGATGATCAGCTCGAGGAACACCACATGCAGCGGCATCAGCACCCAGCCACCGCCAAGCAGCGCCGGCAGCAGGGCGAGGCCGGTGATCGGCACGTGCACGGCGAGGATGTAATGCAGGGCGCGGCGGATGTTGTCGTAGATGCCGCGGCCCATGCGAATGGCGTCGACGATGGTGATGAAGTTGTCATCGAGCAGCACGATGGAGGCCGCTTCGCGCGCCACGTCGGTGCCGCGGCCGCCCATGGCCACGCCGACATGCGCGGCCATCAGTGCCGGCGCATCGTTGACGCCATCGCCGGTCATCGCCACGCGCTGGCCGCGCCGTTTCAGCGCCTCGACCAGGCGCAGCTTGTGTTCCGGCCGCACGCGGGCGAACACGGCGGTCTTCGCCAGCGCGCGGTCCAGTGCGGCATCGTCGAGCTGATCGAGCTCGGCGCCGAGCATGGCGCCGCTACCATTGTTGTGGATGCCGAGCTGCCCGGCGATGGCGCTGGCGGTGCGCAGGTGATCGCCGGTCAGCATCAGCACCTGCACGCCGGCGGCCTGCACGTCGGCGACGGCCTCAACCACGCCCTCGCGCAGCGGATCGGCAAAGCCAACCAGCCCACGCCACTGCAGCGGCAGGTCGACGAGCGTTTCCGGCAATGGCGCATCCGGCGCAAGCTGCGCTTCGGCCACGCCAAGCAGGCGCAGGCCCTGCCCGGCCAGTGCATCCAGGGTTTCGTGCAACCGCGAAAGGCGTGCGTCATCGAGCCGGCACAGCGCCGCCACGGTTTCCGGCGCGCCCTTGCAGGCGACGCGCAGCTGGTCGCCTTCACGCCAGACATGCGCCATGGCCGGACGATCCGGGGCGATCGGGTATTCGCGCAGATGGCCGTTGCCGTGCTCGCGGGCGGCCGCGCTATCCGCGCCCGCCGCCGTGCGCAGCGCCTGCTCCATGGCATCGAAGGACTGCGGCGGACTGGCCGCAAGCGCCGTCAGCAGCAGCGAATCACGCGACGCTTCGTCGGCCACGTCATCGCCCAGGCCGGGCCAGAGGCCGGCCACCGCCATGCGGTTCTCGGTGAGCGTGCCGGTCTTGTCGGTGCACAACACCTGCACCGCGCCCAGCGCCTCGATGGCCGGCGCGCGACGAACCAGCGCTCGGCGACGCGCCATGCGCCAGCCGCCGAAGGCGAGGAACACGGTCAGCACCACCGGGAATTCTTCCGGGATGGTGGCGATGGCAAGCGTGATGCCGGCGAGGATGGCGTCCATCCAGGCCGCGCCACCCAGGGCATAGAGCAGTGTGACCAGCAGCGAGCTTGTGAAGGCCAGCGCGGTGAACAGCAGCACCACGCCGCGAATCTGCACCTGCATCGGGCTGCGTTCGCGCTGGATGCCGTGCAGCGCCTGACCGATGCGACCAACCTCGGTGGCGATGCCGGTGGCAATCACCTCGGCGCTGCCGTGCCCACGCACCACCAGAGTGCTGGCGTGTGCGGTCGCGGAGTCGCTTCGCGGATCAAGCACCACCGGCAGCGACTCACCGGTGAGCAGCGATTCATCGACCTCGAAATCCACGACCTCGAGCAGCCGCGCATCGGCCGGCACGCGATCACCCTCGGCCAGCTCGATGCGATCACCAACCACCAGCTCGCGCGCTGGCACGATGCGGATGTCGCCGTCGCGCCAGACCCGCGCACGCGGACTGCTGAGGTCACGCAACGCCTGCAGCGCGGTTTCCGCGCGCTGCTCCTGGTACACCGTCATGCCGATGACCAGCAGCACCGACACGCCGAGCAGAGCGGCCTCCTGCGCATCGCCGAGCAGCAGGTAGATGGTCGCCGCACCGAGCAGCAGGAGCAGCATGGGCTCGGCCAGCACGCTGAGCACGATGCGCAGCGGCGAACGCCGCTCACCCTGCGGGAGCAGGTTGGGTCCGTCGCGCTTCAGGCGCGCCCGGGCCTCGGCTTCGGAAAGCCCGGCAACCGGCTCAGGCATCGGCGCCAGCACCACGGTCGGTCCGCCGCGGCGGCATGCCGGAAACCTGCTTCAGGCCGGCGCCAGCCGCCACTCAGTCCTCGTCCGGCTCGGTGCCATCGGCCAGCGCCTTCGCATGCAGGTCCACCGATTCCAGGTAGTCGGGGACGTGGGCACTCCAGCCCAGGCGGCGCTTGATCGCCACGCGCAGCGCATCGGCCGCATCCGGCTCGCCATGGGTGATGAACACGCCGCGCGGCGGCTTCGGAGCCGTCGCCAGCCAGTCGAGGATTTCCCCGCTGTCGGCATGCGCGGAGGCGTTCTCCAGCTGCTTCACTTCGGCGCGGATCTCGACGTCCTGTCCGTAGATGCGCAGGTACCGGCTGCCGCTGGCAAGGCTCGCTCCGCGGGTGCCGCCGGCCTGGTAGCCGCAGAGGATGATGGCGTTGCGCGGATCGCTGGCAAAGGCGCGCAGGTGGTGCAGCACGCGACCGCCGGTAAGCATGCCGCTGGCCGAGACGATCACCATCGGCCCATGGCGCCGGTTCAGCGCCTTGGATTCCTCCACGCTGTTGACGATGTGCGTGTGTGAGCGCATCGCATCCAGCTGCTCGTCGTTCATGCGATGCAGGTCGGCGAAGTCGCGGTAAAGGCCGGTGACATCCGCCGCCATCGGACTATTGAGGTAGACCGGCGCCGACGGCAGTCGGCCATCCACCTGCAGCTGGGCAATGAGGTGCAGCAGCAGCTGTGCGCGACCCACGGCGAAGGACGGGATGATCGCCACGCCACCACGGGCCAGCACCGGCTTGATCACGTCGCAAAGTTCGTCGGAGAGGTCGACATGCGGGTGGACCCGGTTGCCATAGGTCGATTCGGTGACGATCCAGTCGGCCACCTCCAGCGGCGCGGGCGGGTACATCACCGGATCATCCGGTCGCCCGATGTCGCCACTGAACACGATGCGCACGCCATCGGCCTCGACCGACGCCGACGCCGCACCGAGGATGTGACCCTGCAGTCGCAGGTGCACCTGGAATCCCGGTACCGGCTCGAACGGCTGCTCGAAGCCGACGGACTGGAACTGCTGCAGGCTGTGCCGCGCATCGGATTCGGTGTAGAGCGGCTGCGCCGGGCGATGCCGCGAGGAGCGCGAGTGCTCGGCATAGCCGGCCTGTTCCTCCTGCAGGCGTCCGGAGTCCGGCAGCATGATCTCGCACAGACTCTGGGTGGCCGCGGTGCACCAGATCTTGCCGCGGAACCCCTCGCGCACCAGCCGCGGCAGGTAACCGCAGTGATCGAGATGCGCATGGGTCAGCACCACCGCGTCGATGGACGCGGGATCGACCGGAAATTCCTTCCAGTTGCGCAGGCGCAGCGTCTTGTAACCCTGGAACAGGCCACAGTCGATCAGCAGTCGTCGCTCACCCAGCTCCAGCAGATGTCGCGATCCGGTGACCGTCGCGTTCGCACCGAGGAACCGCAGCCGCAAACCACCTTCCTGTGCCGGGATGCCCATGCTCTCTCTCTGATCAGCCTGTCGACAAAAGACAGCTTACCGCCTGCGCGAAAGCCGGGCTTGATCGAGGTCGAATTGGTCTGGTCGGATTGGCCTCTTCGGTTCCGTGTGTTCGGATCAGAACAGCGCCGGCCCCAGGATCACCACGGTGACCAGCGTCGACACACCGACCACGCTCAGCACCAGCGTGCGCGGTCGGCGACCGCGCGCCCACATCCACAGGCCGGTGATACCGAGCAGGGTCATGGCGATGGCGAAGCTGTCCGACAACAGGATCCACGCCGTGCCGCCGATGCTCTTGTGAAGACGGTTGGCACTGGCCAGCCAGCTGGCCTGGCTCTGGCTGAACTCGATGGTGGCCGCACCCGGCGTGTAGTTGGCGCTCCAGGTATTTCGCGCATTGCCACCGCGCAGCAACCAGTCATCGCTGCCGCCACGACCCGGACCGCGACCGGGCGGACCCTGACGCACCGAGCCATCGCGAAGGTCATGCGTGGCGGCCAGCCAGGTCAGCAGGCCGTCGGGATCGGTACGCAGTTCCTCCGGCACGGCAATGGTCAGACGGGCAACTTCGACGTTGTCTCCCTGCGGCAACACCATGTCGAAGCGGTGGTTCATCACGAAGCCGGTGATGCCGTAGAGCACGGCGGCCAGCGCGCCCCAGGCACCGATCCACAGATGGATCTGGCGCATCCAGCGATAGGTGGTGAGGCCACGATTGGCAGCACGGCGATTGGCCGTTGCCCGGCTCGTGGTGTTCGTTGTCTGGGTATTTCCGTCCATCAAGATTTTCCGAATGCGTCGTTACTCAGGGCTCCGCCCAGCGGCGCAGCAGGTTGTGATAGATGCCGGTCAGCTTTACTGCAACGGGGTGGTCGGGATTTTCCGTCGCCAGCTGGCGGGTGGATTCATCCAGCTCCAGCAGCAGGCGGCGCTGGCCATCATCGCGAACCAGACTTTGCAGCCAGAAGAAGGCCGAAATGCGCGCGCCGCGGGTGACCGGCTCGACTCGGTGCAGGCTGGTCGACGGGTACAGCACCATCTGTCCGGCCGGCAGCTTGATGCGCTGCTCGCCGTAGGTGTCCTCGATCACCAGCTCGCCGCCGTCGTAGCTGCCCGGCTCGCTGAAAAACAGCGTGGCCGAGAGATCGGTACGGATGCGCCGGCCGCTGGCCACGTGCTGGCGAAGCGCGTTGTCGACATGCGTGCCGAAACGGCCACCGCCTTCGTAGCGATTGAACAGCGGTGGGAACACCGCCTGCGGCAAGGCTTTCGCGTGAAACTCGGCGTTGCCGCCCAACGCCTGCATCACCATTTCGCCAAGCTCGCGGGCGACCGGATCGGCCTCGTCCAGCTGAAGATTGTGCTTGCTACGTGCAGACTGATGGCCTGCGGTGACCTTGCCATCCACCCAGCTCGCCTGCTCCAGTCGCTGGCGGATGGCCGTCGCGCTTGCGCTATCGAAGACGGGAATCACGTTGAGCATGACGGCTTCCGGTGTGGCACTTACAGGTCGAACGTCAGTGTAGCGAGGACCTGCCGCGCGGCGCCCGGCGAGAAGTGTCCGCCATAGCCACGCTCGACGTAACGTTCGTCGCTGGCGTTGTTGAGGTTGATCTGCACGGTTGCGCGATCATTGATGCGGTAGCCGGCCATGGCGTTGAGCAGCGTGTAGCGCGTGTACTTCTCCACATCCAGCACCGGCGCGTCGACGGCGGGATCGGTGCTGCTGAAGAAATGGCCATCGCTGTGCTGCGCGCCCATGCCGAACTGCCAGCGATCCGACGCCTGCCAGGTCAGCCACAGCGTGCCGCTCTGCTCGGGAATGTACGGCAGCGCGTGGCCGGTCTCGCCATCAACGCCGGACTCGGTGATCTCGCTGTCCATCCACGCCCAACCGCCCGTCAGCGACAGACTGTCGGTGAGCTGACCGCTGACACCGATTTCGATCCCATCGACTTCCTGATTGCCGCTGAGCACCAGGTTGCCGGACTCATCGGTGGTGCGTGCATTGATCTTCTCGTTGCGGAACAGCGCAGCGCTCAGCAGCAGACCCTCGTTGGCGCCGACTTCCCACTTGGTGCCGACTTCCATGCTGCGGGTTTCCTCGGGCCCGAGGCGCGGATCGTTCTGCGCCGGGCCGCGTCGTCCCGGCGTGGTGCTGAAGGTCAGGCCCTGGCTGCCGTCGGCCGTCGGCGTGAAGGCGTTGCCCGCCGCCGCGTAGAAGGTGCCGCGCTCCACCGGCTTGTAGACGAGGCCGGCACGCCAGCTGAACATGCTGTCGGCGCGGCTGAAGTCCTCGATCAGCAGACCGTCGTCGTCCTGCACGCTGATCGCGCGGTAGTCGACATCGAAGCGCTCCCAGCGCGCGCCGAGTCCCAGCTGCCATTGTTCATTGAAGTGCAGCGTGTCGAAGGCATACAGCGCGGCCGAGTTCGCCTCGGCATGGCCCTCGTCGCCGGTGCGGCGCAGGAAAATCTCGCCCGGATACGTGTCGTTCGGGTTCGGGTTGTAGAAGTCGGCGAAGAGCGGCAGCGTGTCCGAGGCGTCTTCGCGGGTATAGCTCGATGATTCCTCGCGCGACAGCTCCACGCCCACGCCCAGCGCATGACGCACGCCACCGGTTTCGGTGTCGATGCCGAGGTGCGTCTGGTTGGAGAGGATGCGGTCGCTGCGATCCTGGAACTTGGTGTCGTTGCGGCGGATCAGCGGGATGTCAGCGTTCCAGCCGCTGCCTTGCGTCTCCGCCGTGGCTGCACGTGGTGGCGTCACCACGGCATCACGAGTATTGCGGCCCCAGCGCGTGAGGTTGCGCAGCTGCATGTCCTCGCTGACTTCGTGGTTGACGATCACCGTGGCCTGGTCGCTGTTCACGTGCTCGTAATCGCGCTGCTTCAGGCCATAGAAGTTGCTCCAGTCGAGGTCGCCGATGTCGAAACCGTCCGGCACGCCGGCCGGCAGCGTCACCGGCAGGCCGTAGTCGGGCAGGTTGTCGAATTCGAGATGCGACAGGTTGACCTGCAGCTCGGTTGGCGTGCCGATACCCAGCGCCAGCGATGGGGCGATACCCAGCGCACTGTTGTTGGCGGCATCACGTCCCGGCACGCCGCTGTCCTGCCACATGGCATTCAGGCGCAATGCCGCGTGATCGCCGATCTGGCGGTTGTCGTCGAAACTGGCGCGATAGCTGTCGGCACTGCCGGCACGCAGCTGCAGGCGGGTGAAGTCGTCGTCGCGGGCCTGCTTGGTCACCAGGTTGATGGAACCACCGGCACTGCCGCGGCCGCTGACTGCCGAGGCCGGACCCTTGGCGATCTCCACGGCTTCAAGATTGAAGGCATCGCGGCTCAGCACGCCCGGATCGCGCACGCCGTCGACATAGACATCGTTACGCGCCGAGAAGCCGCGCAGGAACACGTTGTCACCCGGCGCGCCGCCGCCTTCACCGGCCTGCAGGGTGATGCCCGGCGTGTTGCGCAGCACGTCGCGCAGCGTGGTCTGCGCCTGCTGCTCGGCGATCTCGATGGGGATGATGGTCAGGCTCTGCGGCGTGTCGCGCACCGGCTCGCTGTACTTGGGCGAGGCCGGGCGCTGCTCGGCCTTGCCGGTGACGGTCATCGATTCCAGCTTCTGCGCCTTGTCCGGGCCGGGATACTCCAGCGCCCAGGCGGACGATGACAGCCCAAGGCCCACGACAATGGCAGTGGAAAGCAGCTGATGGGCGGGCTTGCGGGAGATGGCGGCAGGCATGGGGCTTCCTTGAACGTCCGTGTATTGGGTGTACTGTTGTCGCAAATGAGAATGAATCGTATTACGGTTAACAAATCCGATCAAGTCGTTGTATCGGGCTGATCAACGATTTCGATCACACGGGTCGTCCCGGCAAGGCGACGCGCTGACGGCCCCAGCGCCATTGGCAAGCCGGCCCTCAGCCGCCAGACTCGACCCGCCAGCAAGCCGATGGCAGAACCGCAGCCTGGAGCAGCAGCAATGCCCTACGCCCACATCGCCATGTGCCTGATCGGCATGTCGCTGTACTTCAACGCGGGGAAACTGGAGGCGCGCGGCGGCGCCAGCGATCACTCGATCCTGTGGGCTTCACTGTCGCTGCTGACGTCGATCCTGGCGATCTGGCTGGGCGCTGGTTGGGGCGGCTGGCTGTTTGCCCAGATTGCCCTGCTGCTGATCATCACCGTGGCGCGGGTCCTGCTCGACAAGGACGAAGCCTGATGGCGCAGCAAGTCATCACGGGATGGATGGCTAGTTGACGAGAATGCCGGTCCGCTCGGCGATGCCGACCTCGGCCTCCATGCCGGAGTTGAAGGCGAGGAAGTCGCGCTCCACACCGTCGCTGAAGATCACGCCGTAGTCAGGCATCTGCGAGGTCAGGCGCAATGTCTGCCCTTCCTGAATGCGGCCAAAGACCAGCTCGGCCTGCGAACTGCGACTCGGGAACGGCTCACGCACCGTGAAGTACAGGAACCGTGACTCCCAGGGGAAACCTTCGTGCTGCAGCGCCTGCAGTTCTTCGGCGCTGCTGGGCCCGGCCATACCGATGGCGCCGGTCAGCAGGCTGCGGAACCAGCCGGTCGATCCCAGCCCGGTCGACACGATGATGCCGCTGGATGAGTGGGTTTCCGCCTGATCGCCGGACTCGATCCGGTAACGCGCCGATACATGGGTACGCGGTCCGATGAACAGGTCGTTGACTGCGTGCAGCTCCTGCCCGTCGGACAGTTTCACCCGCGCCATGCTCACCGAACGGGTTGGCCGTCGCTCGGCCTGTGCGTCGGGGACGATGGCGGCGAGGTCGTCCACCGAGAACGGCAGCAGGACGCCATCCCAGCGACCCGGATCCGGGTTGACGCCGATCACCGGCTGGCCGTCGAGGTACTTGAGGGTGTTGGCGACCAGGCCGTCCTGCCCAACCACCACCACCAGGCAATCCGGCGGAAACAGGAAGTTCGGCACCAGGTCACGCTCCAGCGCCTGCACGCGGGCGAATCGCGACAGCTGCGATTCCGCCGTGGCTAATGCCTGCCGGTAGTTGGCGTGTTCGCGCTCGTAGTCGGAAAAGTCGGCACCCATGTGCTCGACGTAGAAGCGGGCCTGCTCGACGGTGTTGAGCCGCGCCACCAGATCCTCCAGCCGCGTGCGCCGCGTCACCAGGATGATGCGCTGCTGCAGGGAATCCATGAATCAGTCGCTCGCCCCTTGCGCCAGCTGCTTCAGCAGGTCGGGAGAGATGTTCAGCTCGCCGATCTTGCCGGCGTTCTGCGCCAGGTCCTGGAAGGCAGCGGCGATGATCGTCCCGGAGTCCGCGCTGCCCAGCGCCAGCGCCTGCAACACCTTGGGATCGACGCCACTGACCGTCCGCACCAGCGCCGCCATGCCATAGGCGCGCGCATCCGCCTCGCGTTGCGCGTTGCCGGCACGCAGGGCCGTCAGCGTTTCGTTTTCCTTCTCCTGGCTGATCCGACCCTGCATCTCCTGCGCCTGGATCTGCTGGCGTTTCTCCAGCACGGCGCGCTCGGCCTCCATCTGGGTTTCGCGGATCTGCCGCTTCTTGGTCTCGACCGCGATCTCCGTGTTGAGCTCGTTCTCCTTGATCGCGCGCTCCTGCTCGATGGCGCTGTTGCGACGCTGGTAGAGCGCATCGTCGGCACGCTTCAGGATCTGCTCGCGCACGGTCGCTTCGAGCGCGCGCGCGGTGTCCGGCGTCGGCTTGATGGCGAGGATGGCCAGACTGACCAGCTCGAGACCGAGGCTGGGCAGGCCGTCCGGCTGCCGCAGACCCTCCCTGACGGACTGGACCAGTCCTTCGGATTGACTCAACAGCCCCTGCAAGGCCTGGCCCTGCAGCGCCGCACGCAGCTGCACCTGCACCGCATTCACCACGCGCTGCGGCAGCTTGTTCGGGTCCTCGGACACGTAGTCCGCGCCGTTGGGCTGCAGGGTGAAGTTCATCAGCGAGGCCAGCAGCTTGGGATCGGCCACGCGATAGGTCACCTGTCCCTGCACGGTGACCTCCTGGAAGTCCGCGCTGACCTCGTTGAACATGAAGGGCGCGTCCACGCTCTCCATCGGGATCGACACCAGCGACGCACTGGGCGCGAAGTAGAAGAACGCAAGACCAGCGCCCTCGCGAACCGGCTGCCCGCCGCGATACTGGATCAGGTAGGTAGTGGGGCTGGATTTGGCGTAGCGGATGCCCAGCATCGTGTTCTCCTCGGAAAGCCGTGCGGCGTGGTGGCGGGAACGTGGTGACCGTTGACGCCAGTGATAGCACGACCCGGTGACCAGCGTCGCGCAGGCCGACGGCAAAGCCGGCTGCCGGCAGGTCCGACACGGCGACGCCGCTCTTTGCCTGACGGTCCCCACACACGGCGCATCCACTGGAGTGTGGTTTCTGAATCCGGGATGGACGCGGACCGGTCCGAGCGCCTGTCCGGGCACCAGCCATCGCACGACACCGGTATGCTTGCCGCCATGCCTTTTGTTCCAGCCGGACGTCGTCGCCAACGCGAACGACGCGACCATGCCCCGACACCGCGCACGCCGATGGCCTCCGCCATGGGTGCCGGCGTGCTCATGCTGGCCAGCCTGTGGGCAACGCCCGCCGCCGCGCTGAAGCTGGGCTCGACCAACGTGGCCGGCATCGGTGGCGAAGCGCGGACCAACGTGATGTCGCGACTCAGCCTCAGCCACCATCCGGCCGAGCAGGAGCTGACCGAAGCACGCCTTGCCTACCTGCTTCGGCGCGCACCCGGCGAAGTGCTGACCGCACTGGAGCCGTTCGGCTTCTACGACGCACAGGTCGAGATCGAAAGCCCGCGTGACGGCGACACGGTGAATGTGCGGATCCTGGTTCGCCCGGGGCGGCCGGTGCAGGTGAACCAGCGCGACATCGTGGTGGAAGGCCCGGCCGCCGATGACAAGGTCGTGCAGGGCGACGTCAAGGCATTCCGCCCGGGGCCACGCGAGATCCTCGACCATCGCACCTACGAGGCCAGCAAGGCGGCGCTGGAGCGACGCCTCAACGGTCGCGGCTATTTCGACGCCGAGCCGCTGCGTCACCGCATCACCGTGGAGCGTGCCAGCTACAACGCCGACATCGACGTGGCCTGGCAGAGCGGCCAGCGCTACAACTTCGGCGAAACCCGGTTCAGCGGCAGCCAGGTCCACGATGACCTTCTGCAGCCGCGCATTCCCTATCGTGAAGGCCAGCCCTACAGCCAGCAGGACCTTGCCGAACTGCACCGGAGTCTGGTCGACCTCGACTACTTCGGCTTCATCGACATCCAGCCGCTGACCGACGAAAAGGCGGACGGACAGGTACCGATCGCGGTGTCGCTGACGCCGGCCAAGCGCAGCCGCTACACGGCTGGCATCGGCTATGGCACCGACAGCGGACCGAGCATCCGCGCCGGGCTGGAGCGTCGCTACGTCAACGCGAGTGGGCACAAGTTCGCCACGCAGCTGGCGCTGGGCGCGCGCGACAGTAGCCTGGGCGCGCAATACCGCATCCCGACGACGAGTCCGGGCTGGCCGGGCTGGTGGAGCATCAGCCCGTCGATCCGCCGCCAGCAGTTCGGCGATGTGGACAGCGAGATTTTCGAAATGGTCGGCGCGCGCAACGGTCGCTGGCGTGAGTACGACCTGTCGCTGGAAGCGCACCTGCGTCGCGAGCGCTACGGCGAAGAGCAGACCACGCTGATCTATCCGCTGGCGCGCATCGGCCATACCGAAGCCGACCAGCCGCTCTATCCAACCCACGGCTATGCCTGGGATGTCAGCCTGGCGCATGGCGATCCGGCCTTCGGTTCGGATCTGCGCTTCACCCAGCTTTTTGCCGAGGGCCGCTACATCCACGGACTGGGTGATCGGCGACGGCTGCTGCTGCGAGGCCAACTCGGCCACACGCTGGTCGACAACAACGAACGCTTCCCGCCGTCGATGCGCTTCTACGCCGGCGGCGACCGCAGCGTGCGCGGCTATGGCTACCAGGAAATCGGTCCGTACTTTGAGGACACCAACCTCGGCGGCCTGAAGCTGGCGGTGGCCAGCGTCGAGGTCGAGCAGATGTTCAACGATCGCTGGGGCGTGGCCGCCTTTGTCGATGCCGGCGACGCCTGGTCCAGCGACCGACCCAACCCGCGCCTCGGCGCCGGCCTCGGCATGCGCTGGCGGTCACCGGTTGGACCGGTGCGCCTGGATATCGGCGTTGGCCTCGATGATCCCGAGCATCGTTTCCAGCTGCACCTCAACATCGGCCCGGACTTCACGCCATGAGCCGCGACGAGACCGCCGCCCGCAAGTCGCCGCGCAGGCGACGCTGGCTGATCGCACTGCTGGCGCTGTTGCTGCTGGCGATACTGCTGGTCGTCGCCGGCTGGCTGTGGCTTTTCCACAGCAGCAGTGGACGCGACTTCGTCCTCGCCCAGATCTCCGCGGCGCTGCCGACGCTGGAGGACGACCGGCCGGCACTGGCCTTTGATCGCGCCGATGGCGTGCTGGCGGACACCCTGCACCTGTACGACCTTCGCTACGACCTGGGCGATGGCCTGCAGCTGAACGTGGACGATGTCGAACTGCGGCTGAGCCCCGGCGCATTGCTGGCGCGGCGGCTGGAGGTGAGCCGCCTGTTGCTGACGCATCCGGTGCTTCGCCTTGGCGAGGCGCCAACCGACACCAAGGTCGAATCGCCGGAACTGGTCTGGCCGGATCTCAAGCTGCCGCTGTCGGTGTCGATCGCTGATTTCCAGCTGCGCGATGGCACCGTCACCAGTGCCGGCGACGAAACCCTGCTGCATGTCGACAGCCTGTCGCTGCGCGCGGAGCTCGACCGCGTCGGTCACTTCGCCCTCGGCCAGTTCGAGATGAACAGTGACTACGGCCGTTTCGACAGCCGCGGCGAGGCGGATTTCGACGGCATCGCCAACGGCCAGCTGAGCATGGACTGGCGCGGCCCCGACGAGGCGCCGCCGCTGAAGCTGCTGGCCCGCGCCAACCGTGGCGTGCTCAGCCTCGACCTCAGCACCACGACCTCCGCGGAGCAGCGCCTGCAGCTGCGCATCGACGGCGACCAATGGCAGCTGCAATCGGCGCTGGATCATCTGGATCCCCGGCCGTGGTGGCCCGAGGCGCCGGTCGCCTGGCTCACGGCGAAACTGGAGGTGGACGGTCACGGTCGCCAGGCCAGCCTTTCCGGCGACCTGGCCAGCGACGTGTACGCGCTGCATGTCGCCGAATCGCAGCTCGCCCTGAGCGACGACGGCAACGCACTCGAGCTCTCGCCACTGCGGGTCGAGCCCGCCGACGGCGGCCAGCTGGAAGCATGCGGGGTAATCGCCCTTGCCGAAGGCGCCGCGCATCAACTCACCCTGCACGTGGCGCAACTGGTGCTGCCAGGAACCGCCGGGGAAATCGACGACCAGGCACCCACCAAGATCAGCGGCGACGCGCGCGTTTCCGGCGCCATCGACGCCTGGACCCTGGCCTTCGACGGCAGCGCCATGCGTGGCGAGCTGCTGCTGCCGCTGGCGGTCGAGGCCGAAGGTGATCTGTCGATGGCGACGCTGAAAACGCTGCGTGCCGGTGACGAAGGCGGACGGGCGAGCGGCTCGGGCCTGGTGCGCTGGGATCCCGCCGTGGCGGTGAACCTCGACCTCGCGCTGGATGGTTTCGATCCGTCGCGCCTGCATCCCGAGGTCGACGGTCGTCTTGATGGCGATGTGCAGTTGGCCATCGCGCAGATCGGGGACGATTGGCGCATCGACGTCGGGCTTGAACGCCTGCGCGGCGAACTGCTGGGGCGACGGGTCAGTGGCGACGGCGACGCGCACCTGGGTCCGGACGCTGCACCCAGCCAGCTGAACCTGCGCGTCGGCGAAAGCGAACTGCGCCTGCAGGGTCGAGGCGGCGATGCGCCGGACCTGCGCCTCAGCCTCGCGCCGCTGCGCCTGCAGGACCTGCTGCCCGAGGTTTCCGGCGAGTTGCGCGGCGACGTCCGCCTGACCGGGAGCTTCGACCAGCCCGAGTTGCAGGCCTCGCTGGAGGGCGATTCGCTGCGCCAGGACGAACTGCGCATCGGCCGGCTGTCGCTGGAAGCCAGCGGCTCGTTCGACAGCGGATCGGCGGACGCTGACATGCCGCTGGATCTGCGCCTCAGCCTGCGCGACCTGGCGCAGGGCGAGGCGCGTTTCGACACCGCCACGCTGGCGCTGAGCGGCAGCGCCGCGCAACACCGCATCGAATTCTCGGCCGACGGCGAAACGCTGGGCCTGGCGCTGAAGGCCCACGGCAGCTGGCGGCAACCGCTGTGGCAGGGCGTGGTCGAAGAAGCCAGCGTGGCGCCGGCCGACCGGCCGGTGTGGCGCCTGCAGCAGCCTGCCGACCTGCGCATCGACGATGGCCAGGTCAGCCTGTCGCGCAGTTGCCTGAAGGGCCAGGTGGTGTCGCTGTGCGGCGAAGCCAGCGGCAACCGGCAGCAGCAAACCGCGGCGATCGAACTCGGCTCGCTGCCGCTGGCCCTGGTCGGTCCATGGCTGCCGCGCCAGGCCGGCGAAGCCATCGACATCGGTGGCGAACTGAGCGGCAGCGCGCGGATTGAACGGCTGGGCGAGAACCTGCGCGCCGAGCTGGCGCTGGACAGCCGGGACGGTCACATCAACTACGCGGTGAGTGAAAACGAGCGCCTGCTCGAATGGCAGTCGCTGGCCCTGCGCGCCACGCTCGCCGATGGCCAGCTCAAGGCGAATCTGCAGGGCCACGTCGAAGGCGATGGCACGCTCGACGCGCGCATCGACGGCGGCTCGCCGCTGGACAATCCCGATGCGGCCATCAACGGCCGGTTGCACATGGCGTTGCCCCGGCTGCGTGCGCTGTCGCTGGTCGAGCCGGAGCTGTCCGACGCCAGCGCGAAGCTCGACGGCGACCTCAGCGTGAGCGGTACCTGGCAGGCGCCACAGTTCAGCGGCCGGCTGCTGGTGGACGCGCTGCAGGCGGAAATCCCGGCGCTGGGCCTCAAGCTCAGCGACTCGCGGCTGCGGCTCGATTCCGACGACGGCAGCCGCTTCCGCCTCAGCGGCGAGGTGAATAGTGGCGAAGGCGTGCTCAGCGTCGATGGCAGCGTCGACCCGTTTGCCGAAGGCGACCGCGCCGACCTGCAGATCCGCGGCGAGCGCGTGCTCGCATCCGATACCTCGCTGCTGCACGTGCTGGTGTCGCCGGACCTGCACCTGAACTGGCACGCCGAACAGGGCGTCAGGCTCGACGGCAAGATCGGCGTACCCGAGGGCCGACTCGACCTGGAACGCATCGAGAACAGCGTCGCGCCGTCGCCGGACGTGGTGGTCAGCGATCCCCGGCCAGGCCGCGGCGAAGCTGGCGCCCTGCCCATCCATGCCGAAGTGACCGTCGAGATCGGCGATGCCCTGCGCCTGCGAGGCTTTGGCTTCGACGGCCGCGTGGAAGGCTCGCTTGCCATCCGCGAACGTCCCGGGCGCAGCCCTACCGGCCGCGGCACGGTGTCGGTCAGCGGCAAGTACCAGGCCTACGGTCAGAACCTCGACATCCAGCGCGGCCGCCTGCTGTTCGCCAACAGCGCGCTCGACAACCCCAGCCTCGACGTCCGCGCCGAGCGCGAGTTCGAGCAGCAGACCGTCGGCCTTGAAGTCCGTGGCACGGCGCTGCTGCCGATCCTCGACGTGTACTCCGACCCGCCGCTGGACCAGGCCGAAGCCCTCAGCTACCTGGTACTCGGTCGCCCGTTGCGCTCGGCCAGCGGCGCGGATGGTGCGCAGCTGGGACAGGCCGCCGCGGCCATTGGCGGCAACCTGCTGGCCGGCCAGCTCGGTGACCGCATCGGTCTCGACATCGGCGTCGCCGACTCCAAGGCGCTGGGCGGCGCGGCGGTCAGCGTTGGCAAGTACCTGTCGCCGCGCCTGTACCTCGGCTATGGCGTGTCGCTGTTCGGCAGCGGCCAGGTGGTCACCTTCAAATACATCATCAACCGCCTGTGGGAAGCCGAAGTGGAATCCGGGCGCGAAAACCGCGTCGGCCTGAACTACACGCTGGAGCGCTGAACCCGGCAAACCCGCCTGCCGGTAACGCCAGCAGGCAGATCCTGCGCATTGCACGACAGACGACCCACCCGGCCAGCCGTTCAGCGTAGGGTTCCGGTAGGCACCATACGGTAGCGACTGGCAGGCCCGTGACCGGTTTCACGTCAGAATAACGGCTTCCTGTTAACATGCGCGGCTCGATTCGGCAGCGCCCGCCCATTCGGGGCCATCTGACTGTCGATCCATCGACCCGTTTTTCATCTAACGACTTTGAAGGACACGCCATGCGAGTTCTGCTTCTCTCCTTGACCGCCGTGCTGCTGTTGGCCGGCTGCAACAAACAGGCGGCACCGGCACCGGACGCTGCTGACATCGCCCGTGACGAGGCTGCTGCCCATATGGCCTCGATGGCCAACCTGCCGGGCATCACCGGCCAGATCAACTTGGCTGGCGTCAACCAGCTGCCCAAGGCCGAGGTCAACCTCGAGCTGCGCCTGCTCGACGTCACCGACCCGAGCCAGAAGCCGGTCACCGTCGAGGAGCTGGTCGCTCCGGCGCCGCGCCGCCTGCCGATGGACTACCGTCTGCCCTACCACGCCGAGAAGATCGACCAGGCCAAGCGCTACGTGATCGAAGCGGCGCTGAGCATCAGCGGCATGCGCCTGTACAGCACCGCGCTGCCGGTGCCGGTGCTGACCGACGGCCATCCCGCCACTGCCACGCTGGACCTGGTTTCCGGCGGCATGACCGCGACCACCATGTCGCAGTCCGAGCTGACCAAGCGCGAATTCGCCGACCTCGAAAGCCAGCTGGGCGGCATGCGTCGCGTCACCGGCAAGCGCGTCGACGGCGACGTCAGCGTCGGCTGGGATGCGTTCAAGGAAGACAACGTCCTGCGCATGGCCCGCGAGCAGGTCAACCTCGACAACGAGAGCCGCGTTTCCTATCGCTATGCCTACAAGGCCGGCCAGCCCTGGTACGTGGTCCGCGAGAAGGACAACGGCCTCACCTCGCAGGTCGCCTGGGACAACACCCAGCGCGTCATCCTGAACGAGCAGAGCGACGGCACCCAGGTGGGCGACGATGACATCGCAGCCTTGCACGCCCGCGCCGCCGCCCTGGCCGAGGCGATCGGCAGCAACTGATCGCAGCCAATCGATGCAATGCAAAACGCCCGGCTGGTCCGGGCGTTTTCGTGTCGGGCGTTGTTGTGTCTGGTGGCAGCCGCAGCCAACTCAGTCCGGCTCGCGCATCACGCCACGCCGGCCACCACGCTTCGCTTCGTACAAGGCCATGTCGGCGCGATGGGAAAGCATGGCGAAGGTCTCATCGGGCGCCGCCAGTGCCGCGATGCCGATGCTGACGCTGGGCCGGCTGCCATCCGGCAGCCGAAGCTCGCTGCGCGCCATCGCGGCCAGCACCGCCTGTGCGCGCTGCTCGGCCTGGTCGATATCGGTTTCCGGCAGCACGGCGCAGAACTCGTCGCCGCCAATGCGTCCCAGCAGGTCGCTCTTGCGCAGCGCCTGCCGGCATTCGCGGACGATGCCGGCAAGGATGCGATCACCAACAGCATGGCCGAAGTCATCGTTGATGCGCTTCAGGTAGTCGAGGTCGATCATCATCATCGACAGCGGCTCGTCGCGCTCCACCGCGGTGCGCATCGCCTCACTGCCGAGCTCGACGAAGAAATGCCGGCTATAGGCTCCGGTCAGCGAATCATGGATGAGCAACCGGCGCAGGTGGGCGTTGTCCGCATACAGCACCGGCACCGCCATCCCGAAATAGGTGGCGGCGGCCAGGATGATCACGATGAACTGCAGCGTCAGCGCCAGATGGCCCAGGCCCAGCAGCGCCACCAGCGCGGCCAGCGTGGTGCTGAACAGGGTGATGGACAGCATGGATTCCATCGCGCCCTGGGTGTGCACGATCCACAGCTGCAGCAGGATGGCGGCGAATACCAGGAACAGCAGCGGCTCGTTGTCCGGCATCAGCGACATCGCGTAGAGGCCACCACCAGTGCTGAGCAGCATCACCGCCAGCTTGGCCAGCCAGCGTTGACGGTCGGGTTCCGGCTGCGGCAGGCCATCGAACAGGCGCAGATCCTCGCCGGCGTCGATACCCAGCCGCCGCGCCAATGCGCGCAGCGGCACCACCATCAACGGCCCCAGGGCCAGCAGGCCGGCGTAGTCACCCATCGCCCAGGGCATCACCAGGCCGCCGAGTTCCTCGGGCTGGATCAGCCCACCAATCAGCGTCACCACCGAACCCAAAAAACCGGCCAGGAACGCCGCCAGCAAACCACCCAGCAGGAAGGCCACCACCGCACGCAGAACCGCCTCGCTACCGGCATGGCGGATTGAGCGCGCGACGATGCCGGCCGCCAGCGCATAGGCCGCGCAATGCACCGCGGCGAACAGGGTCGCGTTCAGCAGCCAGGCGGACCAGTCCAGCTGCATGCCGGTTTCCAGCGCCGTCGGCAGCAGGCTGATGCAGGAGGCGGCGACGATTCCCGGGAGCGCGCGCAGGCGAAACACCAGGAAGCCTGCGAAAGCCACGGCCGTTGGCGGAAACCACAGACTGGCATGCGGCTCGTATTCCAGAAGCTGGGCGCTGAAGAACGCGCCCGTCCACAGCAGGGCCAGCGACACCTGCACCAGCAGCCACGCCAGAACGCCGCCCTGCAGGCGTGCTGTCGAACTGGCGTCGTACTGATCGCTCATGCGGCGGCTGTTTCCTTCGAAGGACCAAGGCTGGCCGCATGATAGCCGGTCATTCCGGTCGCCGTGGTTTGCCCGCGATGGCGGTGCCGCGCGACAATGGCGGACTGTTCAGACCGCACCCGCCAGGGTGCCGGCATCGATCACTCGCCGCCGGCCCTACGCCGCCGAGGCCGACGAACCGACCACCTTCTGCCACCGAGACCCGATATGTCCGACACATCCCGCTCCGACCAGCTGACGATCATCTACACCCTGACCGACGAAGCGCCGCTCCTGGCCACGCAGTCATTGCTGCCGATCATCGAAGCATTCACGGCGACGGCAGGCGTGGCTGTTGAGACGCGGGACATCTCGCTGTCCGGGCGCATCCTGGCGCAGTTCCCGGAGCGTCTCGGCGACCGTGCCATCAACGATGATCTCGCCGAGCTCGGCGAGCTGGCCAAAACGCCCGACGCCAACATCATCAAGCTGCCCAACATCAGTGCCTCGGTGCCGCAGCTGAAGGCGGCGATCAAGGAGCTGCAGGCTCAGGGTTACGACGTTCCCGACTACCCGGAAGAGCCGAAAAGCGAGGCCGAAGCGGACATCAAGGGTCGCTACGACCGGGTCAAGGGCAGTGCCGTGAACCCGGTACTGCGCGAAGGCAATTCCGACCGCCGTGCACCGAAGTCGGTGAAGGACTACGCGAAGAAACACCCGCACCGCATGGGCAAGTGGTCGGCCGACTCGAAGTCGCATGTCGCACACATGGACGCCGGTGATTTCTATGGCAGCGAACAGTCCGCCGAAATCCCCAACGATGGCAGCGTGAACATCCGCTTCATCGGCACCGACGGTCGCAGCAGCATGCTGAAAACCGGCGTGAAGGTCAGCGCCGGCGAACTGATCGACGCCACCGCCATGAGCAAGAAGGCACTGGCTGCCTTCATCCGCGAACAGATCGAGGATGCCCGCGAGAAGGGGGTGCTCTTCTCGCTGCACCTGAAGGCAACGATGATGAAGGTCAGCGACCCGATCATGTTCGGCGTGGCGGTCACCGAGTTCTATGGCCCGGTGCTGGAAAAGCATGCGCAGGCGCTGGACGCTGCCGGCTTTGATCCCAACAACGGCATCGGCGACCTGTACGCGCGCTTGCCGTCCATGCCGGAAGCCGAGCAGGCCTCGATCATCGCCGACATCGACGCGCTGTACGCCGAGCGTCCGCGCATGGCGATGGTCAACTCGGATAAGGGCATCACCAACCTGCACGTGCCCAGCGACATCATCGTCGACGCATCCATGCCGGCGATGATCCGCGACAGCGGCCGCATGTGGAACGCCGATGGCGAGCTGCAGGACACCAAGGCAGTGATCCCGGACCGCAACTACGCCGGCATCTACCAGGCCGTGATCGAGGACTGCAAGGCGCACGGCGCCTTCGATCCGGCGACCATGGGCAGCGTCCCCAACGTCGGCCTGATGGCGCAGAAGGCCGAGGAATACGGCAGCCACGACAAGACCTTCCAGATTCCCGCCGACGGCCGCGTGCAGGTACTGAACGACAGCGGCACCGTGCTGATGGAGCACAACGTCGAAGCCGGCGACATCTGGCGCATGTGCCAGACCAAGGACGCACCGGTGCGCGACTGGGTGAAGCTGGCCGTGTCGCGCGCGCGCCTGTCGAACACGCCGGCGGTGTTCTGGCTGGATCCGCACCGCGACCACGACCGCAACCTGACCACCAAGGTCGAGCGCTATCTGAGCGAACTCGATACCGAGGGCCTGGACATCCGCATCCTGTCGCCTGTCGAAGCGATGAAGCATTCGCTGAGGCGCATCCGCGAGGGCGAGGACACGATTTCGGTTACCGGCAACGTGCTGCGCGATTACCTCACCGACCTGTTCCCGATCATGGAACTGGGCACCAGCGCCAAGATGCTGTCGATCGTGCCGCTGATGGCCGGCGGTGGCCTGTTCGAGACCGGCGCCGGCGGCAGTGCGCCCAAGCACGTGCAGCAGTTCGAGACCGAGGACTACCTGCGCTGGGATTCGCTGGGCGAATTCCTGGCACTGGCCGCCTCGCTGGAACACCTTGCCAATACCGGCGGCAATGCGCGGGCGCAGGTGCTGGCTGACGCGCTGGACGTCGCCAATGCCGCCTTCCTCGACAACGACAAGTCGCCAACCCGCAAGCTCGGCGGCATCGACAACCGCGGCAGCCACTTCTACCTCGCCATGTACTGGGCCGAGGCGCTGGCCGCGCAGACCACCGATGCCGAACTCGCCGCGAAGTTCGCCCCGCTGGCGAAGGCGCTGCGCGACAACGAGGAAAAGATCGTGGCCGAACTGATCGCCGTCCAGGGCCATCGCGTCGACATGGGCGGCTACTACCGCCCGGACTTCGCCAAACTGGGCCCGGCCATGCGCCCCAGCACCACCTTCAATGCCGCGCTCGCGGCGCTGTAGGCAATCGATACGGGGAACCGCATCGGCCACGCCGGGTCCGAGCTTTTCCGATGAGCCAGTCCGGGATGACCTCCGGGCTGGCCGGCAATCACGTTGATCCAGGAGAACACCATGCGCCTTCAGACGACACTGCTCGCCGCCTTGCTGGCCTCACCGCTCGCCTTTGCCGGCGACACTAACAGCACCGCAGCCGACGCCAAGCCCGCCAGCGAGTCGGCGCCGACCGGTATCGAAATGGTCCTGGCGGGTGACTGGCGTAGCGACGAGGACCGTCAGCGTGACCAGTACCGCCACCCGGTGCAGACCCTGTCGTTCTTCGGTATCAAGGCCGACGACACGGTGGTCGAAATCACCCCGGGCGGCGGCTGGTATGCCGAGATCCTCGCGCCGCTGCTGCGCGATCACGGTCACTATGTCGCTGCGGTCTGGGATGACCGCATCGAAGGCCAGCCAGCCTATCGCTACAAGCTCAATGCCGCACTTCGCGAGCGCTTTGCCAGCGACGAGGCTGTCTATGGAAAGCCCGACGTGCGCGTGTTCGATCCCAAGGCGCCCGACTTTGGTCCTTCGGATTCCGCCGACGCCGTGCTGACCTTCCGCAATGCCCACAACTGGGTCGCTGACGATACCGGCGCGGCCTACTTCAAGGCCTTTTTCAACGTGCTGAAGCCCGGCGGGACTCTGGGTGTCGTCGACCACCGCGCCAAGTCCGGCACCGACCTCGAAACCATGAAGAAGTCCGGCTACCTGACTGAAGCCCTGGTGATCGGCCTGGCTACCGAAGCCGGCTTCGAACTGGTCTCCCGTAGTGAAGCCAATGCGAACCCGAAGGACGATACCGATCACCCCAACGGGGTGTGGACGCTTCCCCCGTCGATGCGCCATGACGAAGCGGATCACGAGAAATACCGCGCCATCGGTGAGTCCGACCGCATGACGCTGCGCTTCGTTAAGCCCAAAAAGGCGGTTCCTGCACACTGACCCAACCCCGGCAGGCAACCTCGCGAAATGACAGACCCCGGCCACCGAGCCGGGGTTTTCCTTGCCGGCTGCAACAAAGGCACCACCCACGCCTGCAGCGCGGGTCGTCCACATCGCCAAAAGGCACGTTCCACAGGGTCAGCGGGCTAGGCAATCATGGTTCCTTGCGGCTACATTCCGGGACATCGTTCGGTTTGGGGGAATCCGATGAGCCTGTTTCGTGCGTCCCGTTGGATGGCGTCGGTTGGAGCCGTTGCCTTGCTTGCAGGAGCTGCATCGGGGATATCTCTGGCCGCCGGGCCCAGCGTGAACGGCCCCAACAATCCGCCGCCGCCGCCCAACTTTGCTCCGGGAACGCTGCCGACACCGAGCGTGGAGTCGCCGAAGATCATTTCCTCGGAGCTGCTGCGCGATCGCATCAACCGCCGCGTCCAGACCACAACCAAGAGCAAGACCCCGGTGCGTTCCACGGCCAAACTGCTACCGGCGCCCGGCCTGGACCTGCTGGGCGAGGTGGACGGTGAATGGGATGTGGTCGATGGCTACATCGTCTTCACCTATGACTTCACGCCGCTGTCCGCCGCCTTTGGCCAGCTGCAGGTGCTGGTCCGTGGCTTCGAGACCGTGCGCGAGGGCATGACCAACCGCTATCGCGTCGACGGTTGGGACCGCACCGCCTACTGGATCGATTTCGATGGGGTCGGTCCGTCGATTCCGCACCTGCTGCCGGCGCTGACCGTCCTGTCTGGCTATCAGGCCAGCGATCCCGATTTTCCGGAATTCAATGCCTCACTTGCAGTCCAGGCGGCCTGCACGGCCATCAGTCCCTGCACCATCAACTGGTCGCCCTACCTGCTCTACAAGGAGCAGGGCGTGGACTACACAAGTTGGCCAGACGAGGCAGCCGAAGCAGACCTGTTATTCGTTGCCGACAGCAATGGCAATGCCGTGGACAGCCTGCTGGACGTCTACGACATCGACGGCAACTACGACTATTCCGACGTCCTGTATGACGGCGACGAACTGTTGCTGTCGACCATGGGTTACAAGCTCAGCGAGCCGGGCTACATCTACCTGATTGGCTACATGGACTTCGAAACGATCACCTCGAACCTGCTGATCCAGCCACACAACTACGTGCCGGGCGTCGACTTCAACGATCCCAACCTGAATGCAGACCTGGACGCCGGCAACCGTAGCATCAAGTTCCTGCTGGACGCGCAGGCGGGGACCGCTGGCACGGCACAATATGCCTTTGGCGGCCCCTTCGACCAGGGTTTCGTCTGGGCCAATGCCCGGGCTTTCGTGTCACGCGGGAACTTCGAGGAACTTGCGGCCGACGGCGTCAGCAAGCGCGTGCTGGCGCATCCGGCGGCTTCGAGGCACGGTACGAGAAAGCCTGCGTCAGCAACGACGTCGCCAGCCGACAAACAGCCATAGCAGCAGCGACAATCCTGCCGGAAGCCAGTCCGCGACCGGCATCAGCCACGCGTACGGCGTCGGCCCGGCATTCGGGCCGCGCAGGTCGATGCATGGATTGCCTCGACCCAGTCGAGCGCCGTCATCGTGGACCGCACCATTGGCATCGATCCAGCCCACCGGGCCACGGTTGGCGGAACGCAACACCGGCAGGCGGAACTCCACCGCCCTAAGCTGTGCCATGGCCGTGTCCAGGCGGTCAATCCGCTGCCGCGAGAACGGTGCGAAGCTGGCCATGTGGACGATCACGTTGCCGCCACCGAAGACGCTACGACGAATGTGTTCGCGGGCATGCAACTCGTAGCAGATGGCCGGTATCAGCTGGCGCCGCCCGTCGAGCCCAAACACCGCGCCAGCGTCGCCGGTGTCGATCGATCCCGCCCCCCACAGCGGACGCTCGTAGCCGGGGATCAGCCCGGACTTGGCATGTGCGGCCAGCAACGCGCCATCGGCGGCATGCAGTTCGGCACGGGCCTCGATGCGATCGACGGCGCCTTCTGGCTGGCGTGCACAAACCCGCACCCACGGCACTGGCATCCGCATCGCGACGTCCTGGTCCAGACTCTCGCACAGTCGCATCTGTTCGGGATAAGGCACCGGCAGCTCGGGCCACACCAGCAGTTCGCAGCGTGGCGCGGCAGCCAGTCCGTCACGAGCCAGCGCCAGCGCCGATCCGCTGCCGCGCAGCAGGTTGCGTGCCGAGGCGTTCACCGGCAGGTCCAGCTGCTGTGGCAGGGCGGAAAGACTCACGCCATCCGGCGATGCCGCCGCGGCGTCGATCGACGGCATGCGCAGCAGGCCATAGCCGGATGGCGTGAG